>Ga0310695_10005208_pt1 | contig 22947 bp, 21 predicted proteins | sample RumenRJG_04DNA_FD_203882 | JGI IMG/M metagenome (GOLD analysis project Ga0310695, IMG submission 203882) | Bovine rumen microbial communities from Lethbridge, Alberta, Canada - RJG_04 (v2) (version 2) | ecosystem: Host-associated > Mammals > Digestive system > Stomach > Rumen | place: Canada...
ACATATACCAGACATTCAGCTTGAGGATTGGGCTCAGAAAGCGAAAAGCCACAAAAAATGAACGACGGATGCTCTAAAAAGACTTATTTTATATAAGAAAAGCAAAAAAATCAGGAAAACGTGCATGGGTTTCAAAAATAATGCGTAACTTTGCATCCTGCAAACGGCTATCAAGCCACCGACAAAACGGGGTTGACTGGATTTGACGGCGAGATGAGATGGTACGTAAGCACGCGGAGCCTCGTTGGCTATCTCCTAAAACAAAGCGAACAAACAATTAATTGGCAACAATGAGTATGCTCTCGCTGCCTAATCGAAGTACAGTAGATTACCGGCTTTATTCCGTCACCAGGTGACAGAACGAGACGTCGCTCCAAGGGTGTTGTTCCGAACCTGAGGACCCAGCGGCGCAGACAAATCGGAAATAGTGCGGCGATGCCCCGCTCGGCGCATGAAATCTTAGGGGATAAGGCATCGGTTGGTGGTCCAGGTCTTGCCGATGCACGAAAATGAAGTCTGGAATAAGCGTGTAGAAAGCGTATGGTTTCCTCGTGCGGACGAGGGTTCGACTCCCTCCAGCTCCACCCGGGAAAAGCCGCCGAGAGAGCGGCGAACAATAAAGAGAAGCCTCCCACATCAGCAAGACGATGAGGGAGGTTTTTTGAAACAACAAGACAACAGGCCCTGCAAAGCCTGGACAAACCACAGAAAAGACAAGCATGAAGAAAACAACGACAGCCGCGATGCTCCTGCTGGCCTCCCTGCAGATGCCCGCCCAGACGACGATGCGCGACCTTTGGCTCGCACTGCCCGACAGCGTGGTGCCCTACCTCAACGGCAGCCAGCGCACGGAGCATGCCGACTTCATCGACATGGGCGTGGCCTCGGAGGTGAAGAACCTGCTCGACGGCGAGGGACGGATGGACACCCTGACGGCCCGCTATGCCACGATCCGCCTCAACGACAACCACACGCTGCAGATGCGCCTGCTCACCAAGAGCGACTCGTCGCAGGTGGTGTGCCTCGTCGACACCTACCGCGCTCCCGAACCGGAGAGCACCATCAGCTTCTACGACACGCAATGGCAACGCCTCGACGCATCGTTCGGCCTCCCCGACCTGCACTCGCTCGTCAGCGATGCCGGGCAGACGGAACGCTTTTTTGCACGGACAGACACCCTGAGCCAAACCGAAGCCGCTGAGCTCCGGAGGTTGATCGACCCCGTCATGGTTTCAGTTTCGTTGCCAGAAGACGAAGAAAGTGTCATTCTGCAACTTTCAACCCCCTTTTTGTTGCAAGATGAAAAAGAGCGCTTAAAAGGCGTTTTGATGCAAACAAAGTTTAAATGGGAGGGCGATTTATTTAAAGAATGTAAATAAATTGCATTTTTTTGGACAAAAGTATTGCAGGTTTGCAGAAAATGTGTACCTTTGCAATGTGTTTTTCATGGTATTAGATTATTAAGGTTAATAAAGATTGGTTGTCGTGAGACAATCAATTTTTTTTGTATCTATCCGAAAAGCCCCCCCAATCAATCGTAAAGAATAAGCGAAACAACCTTAATTTTTGTTATATTCTTGTCTGTTTCAAAATTTTGTATTACCTTTGTACTCAAAATCAAACAAAGCCGTATGAATATCAAGAATCGCCTGGCACTGATGAACTTCATGGAGTTCGCCGTATGGGGTGCCTATCTCACTTGCATGGGAAACTATTTAGGAACGGCCGGTCTGGGAGCGCAGATATCATGGTTCTACGCCCTGCAAGGCATCGTATCCATCTTCATGCCCACCATCATGGGCATCGTGGCCGACAAGTATATCCAGCCGCAGCGGCTGCTCGGCTTGTGCCACCTGGTGGCAGGCCTGGCCATGCTGTCGTGCTGCTACATGGGCTACAGCGCCGGTTTCGGCAACGAGCTGCCCAACAAGTCGCTCTTCATCGCCATGTACACGCTGAGTGTGGCCTTCTATATGCCCACCATCGCGCTGGCCAACACCGTAGCCTTCACCATCCTGAAGAACAACGGCATGGACACGGTGAAGGACTTCCCGCCCATCCGCGTATTGGGAACGGTGGGTTTCATCGCCACGATGTGGTTCGTCAACTGTGCCGCCTGGGACGATAGCGGCTTCCACTTCACGCTGGGCGAGAACGACTTCAAGTTCCAGTACACCTACATGCAGTTCTTTGTGTCGGGCTTCCTGGGCATCCTGCTCTTCCTGTATAGCCTGACGCTGCCGCAATGCAAGCTCGAGAAGAAGCCCGCCACCTCGCTGGCAGAGACTTTCGGCCTGAACGCCTTCAAGCTGTTCAAGTCGCGCACGATGGCCCTGTTCTTCATCTTCTCGGCCATGCTCGGCATGTCGCTGCAGGTGACCAACGGCTATGCCGGTCCGTTCATCACGAGCTTCAAGGGCAGTGCCGACGCTGCCATCGCCACCTCGTTTGCAGCCAACAACGCCACGCTGCTCACCTCCATCTCGCAGGTGAGCGAGGCACTGTGCATACTGATGATACCCTTCTTCTTGCGCCGCTTCGGCATCAAGGGCGTGATGCTCATCTCGATGTTTGCCTGGGTGTTCCGCTTCGGATTCTTCGGCGTGGGCAATCCGGCCATGCCTGGCGTCATCCTGTTCATCCTGTCGTGCATCGTCTACGGTGTGGCCTTCGACTTCTTCAACGTCTCGGGAGCCATGTTTGTCGACCAGACGTGCAGCCCCTCCATCAAGGCTTCGGCCCAAGGGCTGTTCATGCTGATGACCAACGGACTGGGTGCCACCATCGGCACGCTTGCCGCAGGTGAGATAGTGAACCACTACTGCACGTGGCAAGACGGCTATCTGGTGGGCGACTGGCAGTCGTGCTGGTTCATCTTCGCAGGTTTTGCCTTGGTGGTAGCCGTGGCCTTCGCACTCGTATTCCATCCTAAGAAAGAAGAGGTAGACGTATAGAAAGAAATATGGACAACTGGTTTCGTATGGATAAGGTTCGCCTCAAGCTGAAAGAAGTTCTGACGATAGCCGACGGAGAGGACACATCGCTGATCATCCTCGTCGACGAAAAGTGTGAGCGCCAGATTACGATTGTATGCGAGAACGACATCGCCTCGCGCATACAATACCGCCAACGCTATGCCAACGAGGCCAAGAAGCTCATTCCCGAAGCCCTCAACGCCGTCATCAAGATGAAGGGAGGTGCCCCGCTGGAGATACTCATCATCGGCATCTTCGACGGACAGTATCAGACGGTGCTCAACGCCCGCGACCTGACAGACTTCGTGCCCATCCGCGACACCGAAGCTGTGCTGCTATCCGTAGCGGCCGACATACCTATATATATAGAGGCCAACCTGATGACGATGCAGTCGGTAAGCTACAAGAAGGGCGAGCACGGAATACCCTTGCCCACGAACACCCTCACGCTCGACATGCTCAGGAAGGCTCTGGAACATGCCGTGGAGAGCGAGAACTACGAGCTGGCCTCCCACCTGCGCGACGAGATCAGGAAGAGAGACAACAATGAAAACAAACCATAAAAGAAAAGAAAATGAAGGAAGAGAGATTTTTCTACGTTCCCGATGCTGCATCTCAGACAGAGATGCCTATGGACGAAGCCATGCATGCCCTGCGTGTTCTACGGCTTAAGAGCGGCGACGAAATGTACCTGATGGATGGCGTGGGAAATTTCTATCGCGCCGAGGTGACCATCGCGGCTACAAAGCGTTGCCTCTATGAGATTCACGAACAGATACCGCAGACGAAGAACTGGCATGGCCGCATCCATATTGCTATGGCTCCGACCAAGATGATGGACCGCGTGGAATGGTTTGCCGAGAAAGCCACCGAGATAGGTTTCGACGAGGCCAGCTTCGTCAACTGCAAGCAGTCGGAGCGCAAGGTGATGCGCACGGTGAGGCTCGAGAAGATCGTCGTTTCCGCTGTGAAGCAGAGCCGCAAGCCCTGGAAGCCCGTCCTCAACCAGATGCAGTCGTTCAAAGACTTCATCTTGCAGCCGCGCGAAGGACTCAAGTTTATCGCTCACTGCATTCCCGACATACCACGCGCCGACTTCTTCGACATCGTCAGCCAACCGGAGAACGCACATGCCGAGAGCGACATCACCGTGCTCATCGGACCGGAAGGCGACTTCTCGCCCGAAGAGGTACAGATGGCCATCAAGCAAGGCTACCAAAGCATATCGTTAGGCAAGGAGCGCCTGCGCACTGAGACGGCAGCCCTGAGCGCCGTGATGATGGCACATCTCGCACGCAGGAAATAATGTCCAGAACATAAGAGTTTGGAGGAGTAAGAAAACTCCTGAACCACTATAATACGTTATCAAGAAAATGTTGAGAACTATTTTCTATCTGATAGGAGCAGCATGCCTGATGCTGCTCACCTCGTGTACTGGGGAAACCTACCAAAACGCCATCCCGAGGGGGTGCACCGCACTGATGTCGGCAGACCTCAGCGCCACGGAGAACCTCAAAGAAACAGAGGGTGGAAACCTGCTCAAGTCGGTCTTCGCTCTGGAAGACTTGTCGCAGAGCGGCATTGACCTGAGTTGCAAACTTTACCTCTTCGAATCGGCCGATGGCTACTTCGGCATGGTGGCGGCCATCGACAAGGAGAAAGTGCTCCGGCAGTGGATGACAGACCTCGAAGAGAAAGGCACCGTCAGCCCCCTACCCGACCGCAAGGGCAAACACTTCTGCGTGGTCAGTGATGCTTGGCTCATGGCCTACGATGCCGACAAGATGCTCGTCATGGGACCTGTCGTACCGACGGCGCAGGGCGAGCTGTCGCTGCAAATGGCCCGCTATATGGAGCAAGACGAACGTCAGGGAATGAACGGAACGCCGCTGATGAAGCGTCTCGGCGAACTGACGTCGCCGCTGGCCCTCGTGGCTCAGACGGCAGCACTGCCCGAATCGCTGGCAGCCATCTTCGCCATCGGAGCACCAAAAGATGCCGATGCATCGCAAATAGTTGTTGCCGCCGAAATGGAGGTGGCAGAGGGTACACTGGTTGTCAAGGGCGAGACGTTCTCGTTCAACAAGTCGATTGACGCCCAGCTCAAGAAGGCTCAGCAGTCTTTCCGACCGATGAAGGGTGTGTTTGCCAGTCGCATTCCGCAGGCCTCACTTGCCTGGATGGCCAATGTAGAAGGCGGAACGTTCTACGAGATGTTGCAGCAGGACAAAGCCCTGAAAGGGTTGCTCACAGGCGCCAACGTATCGTTCGACTTCAACAAGGTGGTAGGCGACATCAACGGCGACATGGTTGTCGTCGTCGATTCGGCGGCAGCAGCAAAACCCCGCATCACGATGCTGGCTCAACGGGCCGACGGAACAGAGTATTTCGCTTCTACCGATGCATCGCTGAAGGCTGCAACCGCCTTCGACAGTGCAGCATCGCCCCTCAGCGCCAGCCAGCAATCGCTACTCCAGACATCGCGCTGCAGCATGGTTGTGCAGCTCTCGCAGATGGGCAACGGCAAGGTGGCCGACGTGGTCAAGACGGTGCTTCGACCGCTCTTCGGCGACATCGACACTATTGTGTATATCATGAAATAAAGCAATCATCCGAAATAAATCGATTTATCAGCAGTGAACAGCATCAGTTTTCATTATGTCATACCCCAAGTGTTCGCCTCGCGCGAGGAGCAGAACAGCGAGATATGGCAACAGGAAGTACGTTTCGACAAAGGCCGGCTCTACCTCGTCGAGGCAGAGAGCGGCAAGGGCAAGAGCACATTCTGCAGCTACATATTGGGCTACCGCAACGACTACAGCGGCAAGATATTGTTCGACGACACCGACACACGCCAGCTGCGCGTCGGCCAATGGGTGGATGTGCGCATGCGCCACGTCAGCACACTCTTTCAGGAACTCCGTCTCTTCCCCGAACTGACGGCCTATGAGAATGTAGAGATCAAGAACAAGCTGACCGGCTTTAAGAGCCGCCAACAGATCGTAGAGTGGTTCGACATGCTCGGCATCGCCGATAAACTCGATGCCAAGGTGGGCCGGCTCTCCTTCGGACAGCAGCAGCGTGTGGCCCTGATGCGCGCCCTGGTGCAGCCTTTCGACTTCCTCCTGGCCGACGAGCCTATCTCGCATCTCGACGACAACAACGGGCGCATCATGGGCGACATCATGATGAAGGAAGCACACCAACAAGGGGCTGCCGTCATCATCACCAGCATCGGCAAGCATATCGCCCTCGACTACGATACCACGCTGAAACTCTAAAAAGAAATCGGAATACCGAAATAACGAAATATCGCAAATCGCTAAAAAGTAAATCACCAAGATGAGCCTCGTTTGGAAATTATTACGACAGCATATCAGTATCCCGCAGTTTGTGGGATTCTTCTTCGCCAACCTCTTCGGCATGTTCATCGTCATGCTCGGCGTGCAGTTCTATCGCGACGTGATGCCTGTCTTCACGGCTAAAGACAGCTTCCTGAGCAGCGACTATCTGATCGTCAGCAAGAAGATAGGGTCGGCAGCAACACTCACCGGACGCACCCACGACTTCAGCAACAGCGAGATAGACGACCTGGCACAACAGCCCTTCGTGCGCAAAACGGGGCGCTTCAGCAGTGCTGAATACAAGGTGGACGCACGCATGGGCATCAACGGCCAGTCGCTGCTCAACACGGAACTGCCTTTCGAGAGCGTGCCCGACGACTTCATCGACGTTTCGTCAGAGCAGTGGCACTACACTCCTGGCGACCGCACCGTGCCCATCATTCTCCCGCGTACCTATATTAATATGTACAACTTCGGTTTCGCCCAAAGCCATAACTTGCCGAAAATCAGCGACGGACTGGTGGGCATGATCGACATGGTAGTGACCATACACGGCGGCGGGCACACCGACGAATACAAGGGTCGCGTCATTGGATTCTCCAACCGCCTGAACTCTATCCTCGTGCCGCAGGCTTTCATCGAGTGGAGCAACGCCAAGTATGCACCCGAACAGCACAGCCAGCCCAATCGGCTGATGGTAGAGGTGGCCAACCCCACCGATGAGCGCATCGCACAATATCTCGAACAGCAAGGCTACGAGGTGGACGACGACAAGCTGCAGGCCGAAAAGACCACCTACTTCCTGAAGATGGTCGTGGTGCTGGTGATGGCTGTCGGACTGGTCATCAGCATCCTCAGTTTCTACATCCTCATGCTCAGCATCTACCTGCTGGTACAGAAGAATGCCTCGAAGCTGGAGAACCTGCTGCTCATCGGCTACAGCCCCAGCCGCGTTGCCCGTCCCTATCAGCTCATCACCATCGGTCTGAACTGCCTGGTACTGGTCATCGCCATCGTTGTGCTGTGGTTGGTTCGCTCCTACTATATGCAGACCATCGAACTGCTCTACCCGCAGATTCCTGAAGGAACCATGCTGCCCGCCATTGCTCTGGGTCTCGTGCTGCTCGTCGTGGTGAGCCTTCTGAACATGGCAGCCATCCGCCGCAAGGTGATGAGCATCTGGCGAAGGAAAGAGTGAACGCAACCTGAAACAAAATATAAGACAGAAAATTTGGCTATGTCGCGGGAAAACCGTACTTTTGTAGCCGATAATATCAACCATAAAAAAACAGGATATGAAACCAACCTTATTATTACTGGCAGCTGGCATGGGAAGCCGTTACGGCGGTCTGAAGCAGCTCGATGGCGTAGGCCCCAACGGCGAAACCATCATGGACTATAGTATCTACGACGCCATTCAGGCAGGATTCGGAAAGATTGTCTTCGTCATCAGAAAAGACTTCGAAGAGCAGTTCCGCACGCAAATCCTATCTAAATACGAGGGACACATACCAGCCGAACTGGTGTTCCAGAGTCTCGACGCACTGCCCGAAGGCTTTAGCGTTCCCGAAGGTAGGCAGAAACCGTGGGGTACGAACCACGCCGTGCTGATGGCCAAGGACGTCATCCACGAACCTTTCTGCGTCATCAACTGCGACGACTTCTACAACCGCGACTGCTTCCGCGTCATCGGCAAGTTCCTCAGCGAACTGCCTGAAGGAGCTCAGAACACCTACGCCATGGTGGGATTCCGCGTGGGCAACACCATCAGCGAGAACGGCACGGTGGCTCGCGGCGTTTGCTCTAAGGACGCTAACGGACACCTTACGACCGTCGTCGAGCGCACCGAGATAGTCCGCTGTGCCGAGGATGGCAGCCAGCAGGGCGATGCCGCTCAGCCCATCCGCTTCAAGGACGAAGAGGGACGCTGGGTGGAACTCGACGAGAACACCCCCGTGTCGATGAACGTATGGGGATTCACGCCCGACTACTTCGACCACTCGGAAGCCTACTTCCGCGAGTTCCTCTCCAATCCGAAGAACATCGAGAACCTCAAGGCAGAGTTCTTCATCCCACTCATGGTCAACAAGCTGATCAACGACGGCACATCCACCGTCAGCGTGCTCGACACCACCAGTAAGTGGTTCGGCGTCACCTATGCTGCCGACCGCCCCGACACCGTAGCCCGCATCCAACAACTCGTTGACGAAGGTGTCTACCCGAAGACGCTTTTTTAATTGATAATTGACAATTGATAATTGACAATTGACAATTGATAATTTGACAATTGATAATTGATAATTGAACATTGAACATTGATATTCTTTCCGCCGAAGAGCTGGCAACGCTCAAACGGATGATCGACGAAAGCCAAAATATTGTGGTATGCGCCCACCAGAATCCCGACGGCGATGCGGTGGGCGCCTGCCTCGCTTGGACAGCGCTGCTGAAGAGCTTGGGAAAGGAGGTGAGCATCGTCCTGCCAGACATGTTCCCCGACTATCTGAAATGGATGCCGCACACCGACGACATCATCATCTACGAGCGACAGCAACAAGAGGCCAGAAAGCTCTTCGACGAGGCCGACACCATGTTCTGCCTCGACTTCAACAGTCTGCAGCGCCTTGCCGAGATGGCAACGGTCTTCGACAACTGCGACGCACGACGCATCATGATCGACCATCATCCCGACCCGGATATGCCCGTAGAGTTTGCCGTCACCCACCCCGAAATGAGCAGCACCTGCGAACTGTTGTTCCGCATCGTTTGGCAGCTGGGACTCTTCGACCGTATGGGAACCGACTTCGCCATACCCGCCTATTGCGGTATGATGACCGACACCGGCGGTTTCCAATACAACAGCAACACCCCCGACATCTTCTTCATCATTTGCCAGTTGCTCACCAAGGGCATCGACAAAGACAAGATCTACCGCAACGTGTTCAACAACTACAGCTACAACCGCATGCGGCTGCTGGGCTTCGTGCTCTACCGACGGCTGAAATACATACCGGAGAAGGGTGTCGCCTACTTCATTCTAAACCGAGGCGACCTCTTGGGATTCCACTTTATCAAGGGCGACCTCGAGGGCGTCGTCAACATGCCGCTGCAGATCAAGGGCACAAGGCTTTCGATGTCGTTCCGCGAGGACTCAGAGAAGAAAGACACCGTGTGGGTGAGCCTGCGCAGTGTCGACGACTTCTCGTGCACCGAGTTTGCACAGCGCCACTTCAATGGCGGTGGACACCGCAATGCCTCGGGAGGCAGACTCTACTGCAAGATTCATGAGGTGGAGCCCATCGTGCTCAATGCCATCAGCGAGTTGCCCGACATCAGCACCGACTGACACCTTACATTCGGAAATGCAAAGAAAAAATTGTTTTTCTTTGGTATTTCACTCACTTATTCGTAACTTTGCACCGATTTTCTATAAGTACAACAAAGCATGACGAACAAATCATTATTATGGGCAATACCCTTGCTGGCCATTCTTTTTCTGAACAGCTGCAGCCACTACGAGACATACGCCGAACAGAAAGAGAAGGAAACAAAAGCCGTGCGACAGTTTCTCGCCGACCGTAACATCAACGTCATCAGCGAGGCCGAATTCCACAGCAACGGACGCACCACCGACGTGAGCAAGAACGAGTATGTGCTCTTCGCCAGCTCGGGAGTGTATATGCAGATCGTACGCCAAGGCTGCGGCAGCATTATCAAGGACGGCGAGACATGCACCGTGCTCTGCCGGTTCTCCGAGCGTAATATCCTCACCGACTCACTCATCCTGACCAACGACGTGCTGAGCTATTCCTCTGTGGTCGACAAGATGAGCGTCAGACGTACATCCGACACCTTCACCGCATCGTTCATTGCCGGTGAGAGCCTCATGTATACAGCCTACGGAAGTGCTTCCGTACCACCGGGATGGCTTGCCCCGCTGCTCTACATCAATGTAGGACGCCCCGAGAAGGATGGCGATGAGATAGCCAAGGTGAACCTCATCGTTCCGTCGGCACAAGGTACACAATCGGCTTCGTCGGCTGTCTACCCCTGCTTCTACACGATTACCTACGAGAAAGGGATATAAAGACCCCTCTTCTCAACCCCATCATCAATAGTAAAACAGCAAAAAGAAAGTGAGTTTAATTAAATCGATTTCAGGCATTCGAGGAACTATCGGTGGCCCGACGGGTGATACGCTCAACCCCTTAGACATCGTCAAGTTTACAACAGCATACGCTTCCTTCATCGCCAAAGGTCTTGGCAAAGAAAATGGCGCCAAACCTACCATCGTCGTAGGCCGTGATGCCCGCATCTCGGGCGACATGGTGCGCAATGTTGTGTGCGGCACACTCATGGGCTGTGGCTTCGATGTTATCGACATCGGCCTGGCCACGACACCAACAACCGAACTGGCTGTCACGATGACCCATGCCGACGGCGGCATCATCATCACAGCCAGCCACAATCCACGCCACTGGAACGCCTTGAAGCTGCTCAACAACCAAGGTGAGTTTCTCACCGACGCAGATGGCAAGGAGGTTCTGGCCATCGCAGAGAAAGAAGATTTCTGCTATGCCGACGTCGACCATCTGGGCCACTACCGTCAGGACAACACGCTCAACAGCAAGCACATAGAGAATGTGCTCAACCTCGAACTGGTGGACGTTGAGGCTATCCGGAAAGCTCACTTCCGCGTTTGTGTAGACAGCATCAACAGCGTGGGCGGCATCATCCTGCCAAAGCTTCTCGACGAGCTTGGTGTAGGATACGAGTTCCTCAATGGTGAGCCTACCGGCGACTTTGCCCACAACCCAGAGCCGTTGGAGAAAAACCTTACCGGCATCATGGACAGGATGCGCAGCGGAGAGTTCCATTTGGGCATCGTCGTCGACCCTGATGTCGACCGTTTGGCCTTCATCTGCGAAGACGGAAAGATGTTCGGAGAGGAATACACACTGGTGAGCGTGGCCGACTATGTGTTGAGCCACTGCCCGACACCGACATCCTTCCTCGTCCCCCACACCGTCTCCAATCTCAGTTCGACACGTGCCCTGCGCGATGTCACCGAGCAACATGGCGGACAGTATGCTGCCGCTGCCGTCGGCGAGGTGAACGTCACGACGAAGATGAAGGAGGTGGGAGCCGTCATCGGCGGCGAAGGCAACGGTGGTGTCATCTATCCCGCCAGCCATTATGGCCGCGATGCCCTCGTCGGAATAGCGCTCTTCCTGTCGAACCTGGCCCATAAAGGCTGCAAAGCGAGCGAGCTGAGAGCCACCTACCCCAACTATTTCATCGCCAAGAACCGCATCGACCTCACTCCGACAACCGACGTCGATGCCATTCTGCAACGAGTGAAGGAGATGTTCTCCGGCCGCGACGATGCTTCTGTCAACGACATCGACGGCGTGAAGATCGACTTTGCCGACCGCTGGGTACACCTTCGCAAGTCGAACACCGAGCCCATCATCCGCGTCTACAGCGAGGCTCACACCATGGAAGAGGCCGATGCCCTGGGCAAAGAGCTCATGCAAGTGGTCTACGATATGCAATGACACACCGTCAACATGATACGAAAGGCAGGCACGACTCCACCGAACATGGAGTGAGGGTCTGCCTTTTTGCTAATTTTTACAAAAAATAGCATTGCCTTTACAATATTCTACGCATACGCGCGTTATTTAATATAGGTATGAACAAGATCAATCGTCCAGCATGAAAAGGTATATATTGATGATTATCAGTTGCCTGATGTTAGGTCTTCAGGCACAGGCTCAGTCGTCGATGACCGACGATCAGGTGATGCGTTTCATCCTGAAAGAACGGGAGGCTGGCACCACGCAGACACAGATAGTGACAAAACTGGTGCAGCGAGGTGTCGACATCGAGCAGATACGACGTGTCAAGAAGAAGGCCGAACGACTGCAGAAGCAGGAGGGGCTTGGGGCTATCTCCAACGAGACAGCCACCGGAGGCAACAATCGTCTGCGGCAGAACAATGCTGAGAAAAGAGGAACAAAGAGCGACGAGCGCAGTGAGAGGAGCGTTCTGCGCCAACAGACCGACGAAGGACTGTACAACTCGCAATACCGCACCTCGGAGATACGTCGGCACGACGAGCGCACCTCACTATGGCGCGACGAAGAATATGTGCAGCAGATGGAGGACGAGCTGAACACCTTCCTTCCCGACACGGCTGCCCTCTTGGAGCATCTCTTAGCCGAACGCGAACAGCTACGCTACAAGCGAAAGGTGTTTGGACGCGACATGTTCAGCAAGGAAAACCTCACCTTCGAACCCGCTATGAACATCGCCACACCGCAGAGCTACCGCTTAGGCCCTGGCGACGTGGTGTATATCGAGGTGTATGGTGCCTCGCAGAAAACCATCGAGGGAACCATCTCGCCCGACGGCGAAGTGACCATCGAGGACTTCGGCCCCATCAGTCTGGCAGGACTGACCGTCGAGCAGGCTAACGCTCGTCTGCGCTCCACACTGGGAGCCCGCTATCAGAGCAGCTCGGTGAAGCTTACCGTCGGACAGACACGCTCCATCCTGGTGAATATCTACGGCGAAGTGGAAGCCCCCGGCACCTATACGCTGTCGGCCTTCTCCACAGTCTTCAACGCCCTCTATATGGCCGGTGGTGTCAACGATATCGGTACGCTGCGCAACATCAAGGTTTACCGCAACTCACAGCTCATCGCCAACGTCGATGCCTACGACTTCATTATGAACGGCAACCTGCGCAGCAACGTACGGTTGGCCGACAACGACGTCATCGTCGTAGGTTCATACGACTGTCTGGTGAATATCACCGGCAAGGTGAAACGCCCGATGTACTACGAGATGAAGAAGAACGAGAGCCTGCAGACACTGCTACGCTATGCCGGCGGCTTTACCGGCGATGCCTATACCAAGCAGCTGCGCGTCGTGCGCAAGACAGGCCGCGAATATTCGGTTCACAACGTCGAGGAGTTCGACTGGAGCACCTTCCGTGTGAACGACGAAGACTCGGTGAGCGTCGACTCTGTGCTCAACCGCTTCAGCAATATGGCCGAGATACGTGGAGCCGTCTTCCGTCCGGGCATGTATCAGGTGGGCGGCAACATCTCGTCGGTGAAGGGACTTATCGAGAATGCAGAAGGACTGCGCGAAGAGGCTTTCACAGCTCATGCCGTGATGCACCGCATGAAGGCCGACCGCACGCTCGAAGTGGTACAAGTGGATGTTGACGGCATCATGAACGGCACCATCGGTGATATCCCCCTGCAGCCCAACGACGTGCTCTTCATCCCCACGAAGGCCGACCTCATGCAGCAGCAGACGCTCACCATTGATGGTGAAGTACACTTCCCCGGCATCTATCAGTATGCTGCCAACGAAACGCTCGAAGACCTTATCCTGCAGGCAGGTGGTCTGAAGGACAATGCTTCGACGGTGAAAGTGGACGTCTCGCGACGCATCACCAACCCCAAGGCACTGACAACCGACTCGCTGACGGCCTTCACCTATTCGTTCGCCCTGAAAGACGGCTTCGTCATCGACGGGGAACCCGGATTCACACTACAGCCCTTCGACCAAGTCTACGTGCGCAAGAGTCCCGGCAGCTACGAGCAGCAGAACATCACGGTGGAAGGCGAGGTGATGTTCAGCGGCACCTATACCCTGCCGAAGAAAGATGCCCGACTGAGCGACATCATCCGTTCGGCTGGCGGTGTCAACGACCGCGCCTACACACATGGTGCCCGACTGGAACGCCGCTACAACGAGATAGAGCGCATGGCCGCCGAAGAGGCACGCAACAAGGCGCGCGAAGAGATGGAGGCCCTGCAGATAGAGCTGGCAACCAGCACGAACAATGCCAACCTGGCCAACCTCAAGACCACGCAGCAACAGCGCAAATACGAGGTAGGCGAGACCTATCCCGTAGCCATCGAACTGGACAAGGCACTTGCCCAGCCAGGTTGCGACGAAGACATCATCCTGCGTGAGGGCGACCGCCTCATCGTTCCGCAATACAACGCCACGGTGAAGATCAATGGCGAGGTGATGTACCCCAACTCGGTGAGCTACCGAAAGGGAAAGTCAGTCAGCTACTATATCGACCAGGCTGGTGGCTTCACCAACAAGGCGAAGAAGAGCCGCACCTATATCAAGTATATGAACGGCCACATCGCCAAGGTGGGACGCGACGCCAAGCCCGAACCGGGTTGCGAGATTGTTGTGCCGCAGAAGTCGCTCACGAAGATGACCGTTGCCGAGAAGCTCGCCATCGGAACGGGTATCATCTCCATCGGAACACTCATCGCCACCCTGGCAAACATACTGAAGTAAAACCTCCCCTAACCCCTCCAAGGAAGGGGGCCGAGCTACCTAACAGGAAGAAAAGATGAAGATAAAGATAGACAGTATAGCATTGATTCGCATCCTCAGGAACGACTGGAAGCGGATGGCAGCATGGCTCTTTGCAGCAGCCGTGGTGGGCATCGTGGTGGCTTTCTCCATTCCGCGTATCTACAAGTCGGAGGTGCTTCTCGCACCAGAGACAACCAGCGGCAACATGGCATCGAGCATTTCGTCGCTGGCATCGATGGTTGGCTTGTATGGCAACAACAACATGACGGGCGATGCTATCTATCCTGAGATTTACCCAGAGGTGGTCGGTGCCATGCGTTTCCGCATGGGCATGTTCGATGTTCCTGTAGAAACGAAAGACGGCACCCTGCACACCACCTACTACGACTATCTGCGCAACCACCAGCGCCACTCGTGGTGGAGCTACCCCGTCATCTGGTTAGGCAAAGCCGTGGAAGCCATCAAGGGCGAGAACGCCGATACCACGGCCCGACAGAAGCCCAACCCGCTGCAGCCCACACGCGAGGAATACAAGATAGCCACCGCCGTCAGCGGTGACGTCACCTGCTCGGTCGACAAGAAGACGAGCGTCATCTCTATCTCCGCTCAGGCTCAAGACCCGAAGGTGGCAGCCACCATCGCCGATGCTGCCAAGGAACGCTTGCAGGTGTTCATCACCAACTATCGTACCAACAAGGCACGTCAAGACTTGGCCTACATGAAGCAGCTCTTCGAAGAGGCACGCAAGCAGTATGTCAATGCGCGGAAGAAATACGGCGGCTATGCCGATGCCAACCGCGACCTCATCCTCGAATCGGCCCGCATGCAGCAGGAAGAGCTGGAGAACGACATGCAGCTGCAGTACAACATCTACACCCAGGTGGCGCAGCAGCTGCAGATGGCCGAGGCGAAGGTGCAGGAGAAGACACCAGCTTTCACTGTGCTGCAGGAGGCTACGGTGCCGGTGAAGCATGCCAACATGCCCAAAATCTATATCCTTGCCCTCTTCCTTCTGTTAGGTTTCGTCGTCCGCATTGCATGGATTGTATGGCGGGAGCGCAACCATCTCATCACCATCAGCGAAGAATAGCCGTGGAGAAGCGCAGTGGTTGGAGCATCATACGAGCCAACAAGCGCCATCTGCTGATGGCTGCCGTAGTGGCTGTAGCGGGCAGCAGCATCGTCTCGCTCTCCATACCGCCCACCTATTCCTCGCGGACGAGCATCATCCTCGAAGCCGACGATGCCCTCTACTCGCCGTTGGCCGAACAGCTCTCGCAAATGGGAGTGGACATCGAGACGGATGCCGACTTCACCTCCGACCCCTTCGTCTACGACAAGATACTCCATTCGCCATCGTTCCTCGCCGCCATGTCGAAGGTAAGGCTGACTATCCCTTCGACCCGTCAGACGGTGAGCCTGGCGCAATATATCACGCAGACAGAGCGCAAAGCCTGGTGGCAACGTTCCGGTAGCAGCACCATCGAAGAGCAAGTGGCACGCCACATCAAGTGCTCCACCGACTTGGCAACGGGCATGATCACCATCGAAGCCACGGCACAGCATGCTCCGCTGGCAAAACAATTGGCCGACGAGGCAACCCGTCAGCTGCAACAGCTCATCAGCAGCTATCGCAGGCAAAGAGCCTTTCGTGAGGTGAGCCTACAGCAGGAACAGCTTCTGTCGGCAACAACCCGCTACAAAGAGGCACAGCAACGACTGGCAGCTTTCCGCGATTCGCACTATGGAACACTCACACCGGCTGCTCAGACTCAGGAAGAAGCTCTCGAACGCGAGGCCCAACGACTGTTCAACGAATACAACGACCTGTCGCTACGCACACAGCGCACCCGCCAGATGGTAGGCCGGCAGTCGGCTGCCTTCACCCCTGTAGAGGAGAGCATCGTCCCCGTCAGCACCTCTTCTCCCCATTGGATAGCCAACCTGCTGGTGTGGCTTTTCTATTCGCTGCTGCTCATGTCGTGGTATCTACTATATAAAGAAAAGTATGGCCGAAAGAAGTAAGTCGCGGACAACGCTCCTACGGAAGAACATCCTCGCCTCGTTTGTGGTGAAAGGATGGTCTGGACTGGTACAGCTCATGTTGGTGCCTGCCACCCTTCTGTGCCTCGGAGCGTACGAAAACGGCCTTTGGATGACCATCTATTCCTTCCTCTTCTGGATAGAATCGCTCGACATCGGCTTGGGCAACGGTCTGCGCAACAAGCTTGCAGCCTATCTGGCTCATGACGACCAGGCGAAAGCTCGCCAATGTGTGTCGTCGACGCTGGTCATGCTCATCGCCGTCATCGTGCCCATCGGCATTGCAGCCCTCTGTGCCATAGCATGGCTCGACCCCTACTCGCTGCTCAACATCGATACTGCCCGCGTGCCTCACCTCCGTGAGGTGCTCCTGTTGTCGACATCGCTCATCTGCTGCGTCTTCGTCGTGAAGTTCATCGGCAACATCTATCTCGCCTTGCAGCTGCCTGCCGTCAACAACGCATTGGTCGTCGGCGGTCAGACGCTGGCACTCCTTTTCGTCGTCTTGCTCAACATGCTGCACCCTGGCGGCGATATGCTCCTGTGGGTGGCCTTGGCCTATACGCTTTCGCCGCTCATTGTCTATGCTGCAGCCTTCCCCATCACCTTCCGTCGCTACCCTACCCTGCGGCCGTCGCTAAGAAGTTTCAGCTGGCCCGTAGTAGGCGAGATGTTCCGCATCGGCATCCGCTTCTTCGTGCTTCAGATAGCCGGCATCATTCTCTTCACCACGTCCAACGCACTCATCTCGCGCATGTTCTCACCGTCCATGGTGACACCCTATCAGGTGGCCTACCGCTACTTCAGTCTGGCGATGATGCTGTTCACCATCGTTGCGGTGCCTTTCTGGAGCGCTACGACAGAGGCTTTCGAACGTGGCGACGTTGCCTGGATTCGGCGCTCAATGCGCAGGATGCACCTCGTCTTGGTCGGCATAGCCCTGCTGCTGGTATGCATGACGGCCCTGGCTCAACCCGTTTATCGCCTGTGGGTGGGTGCCGATGTGGTGGTGCCGTTGCGCATGTCGGTGCTCATGGCGGCCTACATGATGATTGTCATCTTCAGCCTCAGCTACAGCTATTTCCTCAACGGCCTGAACGCCCTCAGCCTGCAACTGCTGTTCACCGTCGGTGCCGCCCTCGTCTATATCCCTCTGGCATGGCACTGGGGCAAGGTGTTCGGTGTAGAGGGCATGCTCTTGGCACTCTGCGTGGTCAACATTCCCGGTGCAGTTGTCAACTGTATTCAGTTTCATAAAATCGTCAACGGCAAGGCTAACGGCTTATGGAGGCCTACGCCGACAAACTCTTCGAGATAAGCTATGATTTGGTTGCTCATCCTCTCGCTCGTGGTGCTCATCGCCCTGTTCGTCGTCTTCCGCGTGGGCGATGCCTTCTCGCCGTGGATGCTCACGACAGGCGTCTGGCTGGCCATCCTCCTGATGTTCACCGTGAGTGGCCATCTGCTCTATCCTTTGGGCACACGCTTCTTCACCTGCGTGGCGCTCTGGGTTCCCATACTCTGCGCCACAGCCATCACCACCTACTATGCCCTGCCTTCTCAACAGCCTGCAACGGCACCTGCCGACATGGCGACTAACGGTTTGTTTCTGCGCTTCTTCTTCCTCATTTCCGTCGTTTTCACACCGCTGTACATCTACGAAGTCTACCAGGTGGTGTCGATGTTCGATGCCAGCGACATGATCTACAACCTGCGCATCCTGGCCAACAGCGACTATCAGCTGCGCGGACAGTCTGTCCTGAAATATGTCAATGCCATCAACCAGGCACTCTTCATCGTGGGCGTATGGCGCTATCCCAACGTGAGCAAGCCGCGCTTTGCCTTCATCGTCGTGGCCAACATTCTCTGTGCCGTAGCCATTATGGAGAAGGGAGCCCTGTTCTTCATGCTCGTCGTCACGCTCTTCGTGCTCTATCAGAAGCGCAAGGTCAAGCTCCGCAACATCGCCATCGCTCTGGTGATGATCTTCTTCCTGTTCTACGGTTTCAACTTCATCCGCAGCGGAGCCGACGACGACAATGCCCACACACTGCTCGACTTCCTCTCCATCTACGTGCTTTCGCCGTCGGTAGCCTTCGAGCAGGTACAGGAGAAGCTTACCGACCAGTTCGGATCGCGCACACTGGCCTTCTTCTATGCCGTAGGACAGAAGCTCGGCTTGGGCCACTATGTGGTGGAGCAGAAGTTGCAGGAGTTCGTTCAGGTACCCATCCCAACAAACGTCTATACCGTATTCCAGCCCTTCTACGAAGATTTCGGCTATCGTGGCGTGGCCTTCTTCGCATCGGTCTACGGGGTCTTCACCGGATGGCTCTACCGCCAATGCCAGAACGGACAGCCCGTCTGCCGCTGCCTCTATGCCTACGTGGCGCTGACACTGGTGCTGCAGTTCTATCAGGAGAACCTCATCCTGAGCTTGTCGGTGCTCATCCAGTATGTCATCATCATCGGGCTGACCCTGCAGCAGACCGTACGTTTCAGTTTCAGTAAACCCAAAACCATGAATCCATGAAAACACCAGCTCTGATCATCGTGCTCTATCATCCCACGTCCGACGATGTCGAACAGGTGCGTCGGCTGGCCGGACAATGGCCGGGATGTATTGTCGACAACTCTGAGGAGCCCTGTTTCGGCACGCCCGAAGTGGGCAGGATGCGATATGTCTGCAACGGCCAGAACGAAGGCATCGCAGCAGCACAGGCTGTCGGCATCCGCAGGATGAAGGAGCGCAAGGACATCTCGCATCTGGTCTTTCTCGACCAGGACACCCGCATCCCGACCGACTATCCACAGCTCATCGCCGACGAATACGAACGCATCAAGACCTCTACGAAGCAACTGGCCCTTTTGGGACCGACACTCCGAAACCTCCGTTCGGGCGAGGAATACCGTTCAGTTGTCCATCGCGACCATCCCACCCCCGACGACTTCATACCTCGGCGCGACGTCATTTCTACGGGGTGCTGCATCGGCATCGATGTCTTGAACGATGTCGGGGAGCCCGAAAAGGCCCTTTTCATCGACTATGTCGACTTCGAATGGTGTTGGCGCGCTGAGGCGAAGCACTATGTCTGCGGCATCACACCACATATCACCATCGGTCATCAGGTGGGCCAACGCGAGCTGAAGATAGGCAGCTATCGCGTCATCATCTCGCGTCCCTTGCGCTACTACTATCAGTATCGCAACTATCTGTGGCTCCTCCGAAGGCGCTATGTGCCGCTGCAATGGAAGTTGGCAACGGGCATCAAACAGCTGGCCCGCCTGGTCTACTTCCCCTTGCTGGTACGCGACGGAGGGCGTTGCTGGACGTATATGTGGCGTGGCATCCGCGACGGATTGCGACCATAATCGTCGCCTATCAAAAAACGCCGACGACGCTGACAGAAAAAACTGCCGGCGCCAAAACAAAGAACAAAGCAAATAGGAAAAAACGACCATGACTGGTGCTATCATCATACTATACAACCCTGACCTTCCGGCTGTGGAGCAAGCGCTGCTGAAGCTGCTGCCACAGGTAGACGAGGTGTGTCTTGTCGACAACTCGGACACCTCGCTCGCCCAGCATTTCTACGGACGCGAGAAGATTGCATACATACCCCTGATGCACAACACGGGCATCGCCTTCGCGCAAAACGAGGGCATACGCCACTACCAGGCGAAAGGTTTCAGCGACGTGCTCTTCTGCGACCAGGACAGCATCGGCACAGAGCATCTCGTAGAGCAGCTCATGTCGGTGCGCCAAGCATTGCAACAGCAGGGACACCGCGTGGCTGCCATCGGACCGAAGCCCATCAACCGCAAGACGGGACGCTCTTACTACAACAAGCCTCGCAACGTCATTGCCCGCTTCACCATCCCCGAGAACACTTCTCGCACCCCCGCACCCTCGCACCCCCGAGAACACTTCTCACACCCCCGTCTATCACATCGACCAGATGCACAGCATCATCTCGTCGTTCAGCCTCATCAGCCTCAGCGTCATCAACGAGGTAGGACTCTTCGAAGAACCGCTCTTCATCGATGCTGTAGACAACGAGTGGGGCTGGCGTGCCGAATACTATCACGGCCTCCACTCCTATATGGTGAACGAACTGACGTTCAACCACATGCAGGGGATGCCCACACAGCTGCCCATGAAGAAGTCGCCCGCCTTCCGGCTCTACTATCAGTACCGCAACTTCCTCGTCCTGCTGCGTCGGCCTTATGTGCCGAAGTTCTGGAAGTGGCACTGCGCCTGGACTTACACGCTGAAGCTTTTCTTCTATCCTCTCTTTATCAGTCCGCGGCTAAAGAACCTTCGCAGCATCCTTCGCGGCATACACGACGGCATCCGCAATCAACTGTCCGCCCCCGAGAACATCTCTCGCACCCACGCACCCACGCACCCTCGCACCCCCGAGAACATCTCTCGCACCCCCGAGAACATCTCCGTCCTGATGTCCGTCTATGCCAAAGACGACCCACAGCAGTTCGACGAGGCGATGCAGAGCATCTGGAGCGAACAGACACGCCGCCCCGACCAGATTGTGCTGATCGAAGACGGTCAGTTGCCTGAGGGTCTGCATGCTGCCGTCGGTCGATGGCAAAAGGAAATAGGCTCAGCCCTTGAAGTGGTCGTCAACGAACAGAACATGGGACTCACCTATTCGCTCAATAAGGGTTTGGAAAAGACCAGCGGAACACTCATTGCCCGCATGGACAGCGACGACCGCTCTCACCCCCGCCGCTTCGAGCTTCAGGAACGCTATCTGCAGGAACATCCCGAGATAGACATCCTCGGCGGTTCGATGCAGGAGTTCGACGAACGCCACGAGTGTGTCAACATACGCCACTACCCCACCTCTCCCGAGGCGGCACGCGCCATGATCCATCGTGCCTCGCCTGTTGCCCATCCCACGGTGATGATGCGTCGCCGGATATTTAAGGTGTCAGATGGCATGCTCCGCTACGACGAGCGTTTCCGCATCAGTCAGGACATCGCCCTGTGGTTCGATGCCCTCTGTGCAGGCTATCATATCAGCAACATCCCTGAGACGACACTCTTCTTCCGTCGTGCCAGCGATGTCTACCGTCGGCGAGGCAGGGTGAAGGCATGGAACGAGTTTCGCATCTACATGCGCGGCATCTATCGTCTCTACGGTCTCTTCACGCCGAAATACGCCTATCCTACCATGCGCCTGCTGTTCCGCCTCATGCCGCAACGCATTGTCCGTTGGGGCTACGACAGCAAGCTTCGCCGCCGCATTGCCGAGCAGCCTTCACCGTACGAACGGTAGTTCAGCCAAATTGGAAGGAGCGTGAAGCTTTTGCAAAGACGATTCCCTAATCATTTGACGGTTCTTGGCTAATTTCGTCTGAAAACGATTTTTCTGTCAAATATATTTGGATATTTCAAAGAAAATACATATCTTTGCAGCGATAAAATCTGAAAGTAATGATAAAGGTTTACGAGAACAAGGAAGAGAAGATGGCTGCTTTTAGGCAATCTGTAGGCCTCCGTAAGGTGTGGAGCGACCTCACCTCGGGAAAAATGTCGTTTGAGGAGTTTAAGCGACAGGGGTATAATACGGTTCATATTTCCAAATGAAGAATCTGTTTTTTTCCCTGACAGAGTTGAATAAGAAGTCGCCATACCTGCTGAAGTCGGCAGGTATGTTTTCTTTTTCCTTTGACACTGACCAAGGGAAACATTACGAAATTGGTTTTATCCAAGACTTGATGATTTCAGATGATGGTATTTACCAGTTTTTTATAAGTACCGAAGACCACTTTAAGACATCTCCAGATAAGAAAGTACAACAAACAGTTATGATTGTTGTTGAGGAATTTTTCAAAAACGAAGGAGTAGTCCTTGATTACATCTGCGATACCGAAGACCATCGTCAAGCGGCAAGAGATAGAATGTTTCGGCAATGGTTTGCATCCTCCGAATCAAAAAACCAATACTGCCAAAGAAGCATAAGCATTGAAATTGATGGGGTGGACTATTTCTCTACTTTCATCATGCGCAATGATAACCCACGCTACCAGATTATCCTCGATGCTATCGACTGTTTCATAGAAGACTTTATAGATAAGCTGAACAATTTTAGTTAGCTAAAAGTCCCCCGTTCAGCCGAATTTGAAATTCGGCTGCTACGACCTTTATTCACCCGAAGGCCTCCACTGCTCAGTTGAGTTTGCGGAACGACAGCAGTAGC
>Ga0310695_10005210_pt1 | contig 22940 bp, 13 predicted proteins | sample RumenRJG_04DNA_FD_203882 | JGI IMG/M metagenome (GOLD analysis project Ga0310695, IMG submission 203882) | Bovine rumen microbial communities from Lethbridge, Alberta, Canada - RJG_04 (v2) (version 2) | ecosystem: Host-associated > Mammals > Digestive system > Stomach > Rumen | place: Canada...
GCGGCAGGCGCACGGGCGGTGACGTCCTCAGCCGAGCCGTACTAATCACCCGAAAGCTTTTCTTTGGCGCTTATCAGCAAGTAGCTATAAGTTATAAGCTATAAGCTGTAAGCGATAAGCAATAATCGCTTGATTCAGGCGCAGTGGATGTCTGGCAGGAAATGAGTTTGCGTTCCCGGTTGATGATCTCAAGTCATCACGGCAGCTGTGACGATGACTGAAGGACCAAGGTCAAAGGTCTAACGTCTAAAGTCTGCTGAAAGCATCAAGGTGGTGATAGCGTGAGGGTTCCACCTCTTCCCATTCCGAACAGAGAAGTTAAGCCTCACCACGCCGATGGTACTGCGAAAGTGGGAGAGTAGGTAACCGCCCCCTAAGGGAGACACTCCATGAGTGTCTCCCTTTTTTGTTTAAGGGTTAGGGTTTAAGGGTTAGAGTTAAGGTGTTGAGGTTAAAGGTTAGGGTTGTTGTGGCCTAAAGTTCTAGTTCGTTGTGTCAATTCTTTGCCAGTGCCGTCATGCGGCCCCCATTGTGACCCCCAACTATTACTGACCACCACGGGCTTGCTCTGACCGTCGGCGTAGTCGCATATCTTCTGGAATGCGTTTGCCAGATACGTGTCATTCAGTCCATTGATGCCAGCGAGATAGAGATCGGCACCTGGTGCCATACCGCCGTAGGTGGCGTTGGCATGGTTGGTGGTGACTGTGGTCGTGCTTCCATTGATGATGACGCTCGAACCACCGGCTGTCGAACTGGTGTGTGTGCCATGATCTTCGCTCGAGTCGTCGGTCGTCGGACTGCTACTTGAAAATGATGAGTACTCTTGTGCTCTGCTACCGTTATAGACGTATGCCCTCTTGAGGCGATAGTTGCCATTGGCATCCTTGAAGGCCTTGTGCTGGAAGTCTATGCCGGTGTCAATCACACCCAGAACCACGCCAGTCCCATCGTAGGTTGTGGGTAATCCGGCTGAGATGGCATCAGCACTATGATTCAGTACATCGTCAACGTTGCTATACTGTCGAGCAGCATCGGTCAGTGGACGCTTTTTTGTGGCTACGCTCACACGTGAAACCGTTGCAATGTTGGCAACAGACTCAATCTTGTCGATAGGGATGAGCGTAGTGAAGAGCGTACCGTTTAGGAACTCACACTCGATCTGTACTCCCAGGGCTTCAAGTGCGCTCTTGGCAGTGGGGTCGGTGACGCGGATAAAAGCCGAAATCATTTTTACCCCATCGATTGAAACAGGTTCGGCAATTGGGCGATCCCACTTCATTTGCCGTTTAGCCTCAACAGCAGAGATGCCCTGGGCCTTGGCACGTTCTTGAATCTGTTCGGCTGTGCAATCAAACGTGATGCGCCCCGCTTGTTCGTCGAGGAACATCTGTGTTGACGCTGAGAGCTTGTTGATTTGCTGCGCTCTCAGTGATTGTCCCGAGATTGCCGCGGCAACAATCATCATCAGAATAATAAGTCTTCTCATTAGAGGTTATTTTTAGTTAATGTAGTGTTCAAAAAGTTTGCAAACTTACGAATTTGTGTGATGTTGTGCAAGAAATTTGGGCTTATGGCTAGCAGTTGTCTGTTAATCGGTGTTTTGGGCAAGCGAAACGAAAATCGGGTGGACTCGCTGTTGATGCGAGCCCACCCGATGATTTGATTGACAGGTTGTTAGATTTTTACTACTTGTTAAATCCTTCAATCATGAGTTGGCGGTAAGCGTTCTTGCGTAATGCTTGGGTTGTGTTGCCCTTGCCCAGCACGATATTCACCACCATGTTGATGTCGGTGACATCAACCACGTCATCATCGTTGATGTAAGCACGGCCGTCGTAGTTGCTAGCCTGTTCCTTACCCAGCACGATGTTGACCAGGATGTTGATATCGGTCACGTCAACAACACCGTCGTTGTTGACATCACCCAACAGACCATAGGGACGGTCGATGAGGGTCACTTGCTGGACATTCGACCAGCCGCTCTCGGTGCCATCGGTGTAGATAGCCTTGACCATGTAGTCGAATGTGCCACCAGCAGTCAGATCCTTGACCGTGTAGAACTTGTCGGTAATGCCCGTGATGGTGCGTGTCGTTGAGTCTCCCTCCTCGACTGCAACTCTCAGTTGTGTAGTTTGCGAGATGTCGCCGGCATATATCTTGATATCCTCGATAGCAAATAAGTTTGCAACCCCCTCAAACACCACTTGATCGCTCTCGGCAACATCCAGCACCACAGTGTAGGTGGTGAAGTCGTCGGTAGCCAGTTGGAGTTCTTTCGAGCCGGCACTTGTCTTCACACGGATGGTGGCAGTTCCATAGTTACTACTGTAATAGGAATAAGCACTCATCACTATGGTCGCCTTGTCGTAGCCGGTGAAGTCATATGTGGCGGACGTAATGCCACAAGTGGTGGAGTTCAGATATCCCGAGCAAATAAAACCTTGATTAATCCAAAGACCATTCTGTGCCGTCCAGCCGGTGGGCAGGTAACTGCTGGCACTGTTTACCTCATTAGTGAGTTGGTTGCTGCTGTTTGTTACAGCATCAAGGCTGGTGAAGTTGGCATCTTCGAGCAGCGTGGGCTCAACAGCGGTTGACTTGGTGTTGACCCACAGGGTGTAGCTCTCGACATTGGCCTCGGGTGTCTCATCAGTCCAGTCGGCGCGGAACGATGTGAGGTGCACATAGTTGGTGTCGACGGGTTGCATGACAGGAACTTCCTTGCGCAGTTGGCCATTACCTGACAGATTAACAATCACATCATCGGCACCATCAGAAGCCAACTTAATCGAGCCTGTATAGTTCTGTGCGGCTTCAGGCGTGAATGTTATGTTGATTGCTTTGCCTTGAGCAGCTTCGGTGACTGAGATGCTGGTTGTGTTGATGGCAAACACACCATTCTCGTCGGTAAGCACGGCTGTGATGCCACCAGTCAAGTTAGTGCCGGTTACGGTAATCGACTGTTCGGACGATTGGCCGGTGTAGGTGGCATTAAATTCCACATTTCTTGCCGAGACTGTGATGGTGGGGTCGGTGCTGGCAAGCAAGGTTACCTCCTTGGTCTCACTCCAGTTGCTCTCGCTTCCGTCAACATAGAGTGCTTTTACCTTGAAGTAGTATGTTGCCTCAGGTGTCAGTCCATCGACTGTGTAACTCTTGTCGTTGATACCAGTGATAATGCGGTAGGTGGCATCACCCTCTTCAGCCACAGTGCGTGCCAGGGCTTTCTGTTGCGAGAGGTCACCAGAATAGACTTCAAGCAGAGAAATGTCGGGCGAGTAACTGTTGTCGGTCGTAGTGATAGTGATCTTATCGCCTGCACTGCCTTTTACCAGCCAGGTGTAGGTCTCGCCTGAAGTGAAAGTGTGTCCGACAGCAGCAGTCTGCGCCGACTTCACTGTGAAGTTTCCTGAGCCGTAAGAGCCCGAAACTGTCTTGAGCCGCACGGTGAAATTATTATTGTTATATCCTTCAGGAATAGTAAAAGTGATATTGCCGGATGAACCGAAATAAACCGCATTATTACCACCTTTCACACTGGTACCACCCCATGGCGAACTCAGTGTGATGCTAGTATAATTGCCGGTGTAGTTGCTGCCATCGATCGAACCAAGCAACTTGACTTCTTCCTCATTCTCTTGGTTTACCCATAGGGTGTAACTTGCTACATTTGCGGCAGGGGTCTCGTCAGTCCAGATGGCTTTAAATGATGTGTTGGCAACATTTGCAGCCTCTTGCATGACGATATTCTCCTTCCGAATGGTTGAGGAGCCGTTGAGTTTGACAGTAATGTTGTCGGCATCGGTGCTCGACAGGGTGACAGTGGCCTCGTGTGTGCCGGCTGTTGAAGGATTGTAGGTTACGGTCACGGTTGCACCACTTTCGGCCTGCGATGCACTGATGCTGCTCGTGCTCAGCGAGAAGGCGTTGTCGCCAGTGACACTCAAACTCACGTTGTCGGTGAGGTTGGCACCGGTAACGGTGAAGGTCGTGGTGGCGGGAGTGCCCACAGTAGCGTTCATCGTGATTGTCGAGGGATTAGCCGTAATTCTAGGATTGGTCAATGCACCGGCAGGAGGCTCAATGCCGATGATCATGGCCTCACCATACTTGAAAACGTAGGAACCAGACTGACCTGTGGCACCGGTAGAAGTGGTGAAGTTGTGCAGCGTGCAGTAACCGTTGCTGTCGCCGCTCCAGCCCCAGTTGACATAGTATTGTCCACTGGCATTGCAGCCGAACACGTTGAAGGCATGGCCTGAAACTTGGCCAGAAGTTATGTCATAGGCTAAATACTCAATGGGACGGCCATTCTGCAACTCATTCAGCATCCATTCGTTCCACTGGGCATCAGTATAGTTCTGCGTACTATTGCCATAACTCCATCCCGACTGTACCAGTTCGGTGAGGATCAGCAGTTGTGCGTCGGTGTAACCCATGTTGTGGGCACCCACGAGGATGTCAGGGTCGTTAGCACCACTGGCACTTGTACCATACATATAATTAACCATTGACTGTCCCGCATAGCGCATCAGCCATGCCACGGCATTGGCCTGAGCGGTGGTGTAAGAGGTATTGCTGGGACCTGTATACTCATCGATGATGTTTGCCCAGTCGGCTTGGCGTTCGGGCAGTGCTGCCGCAGATACACCTCCACTTGAACTACTGATGGCTTCGCAAGCGGGGAAAGTCTCGGGCCACTTCCACTTGTAATAGTTCATTGACATTGATGTTGCAGGGCAGCCTGTCAAGGTGCGTCTGCTGCCGCTAGTTGGGCATTGGTTGTAGTAGGGCGCGCTCTGGTCCCAGTTGGCAGTCACCAGTGGAGCGACGGGAGTAGTGGCATATTTGGGTGCCTTGACTGGAGCCAATGTGCCGGCCTTGATGCCGTCAATCTGATATTTGTACTTGTTGAGCAGCCATTGCATGGCGGGAGGGATGTTGTTCATGTCCAGTTTTCCCTCTTCGCCGTACATCAGCACTTGGGGTGCCAAATCATCGCCGGCAATGACGACATAAGACCTGTCGGAGTTGAAGATGTAGTAGTCAACAGCGGTTGGTCTTGCAACCGAGGCCTCGGCCTTGACGAGTTGTAGGTTGGTGGCGGCAGCGGCTCTCAAGCGTCCGGTAGCAACCTGCCTGTTCATGAATGCTTTGGCGGCATTTTGCGCGGTAGCCAAGTTGACATCGGCTGCCTGCATTTGTGTTGTCGCGCACATGATGAGCGCTAGCGACAACGTTTTTAATAGGTCGGTAATTTTCATAGAATTTATGGTTTTAAAACTTAGCATACAAGTTTAATTATAGTGATGTGTTCAATATCATTAGAGGTTATTACAAATGAGTGCTTTTTTCAATATGATTGCAAATATAAGTGTTTGTATTGTATTATGCAAGAAATTTGTGTAGAAACGTAGCAATTATCTGTTAAACTGGTGTTTTTTGAGGCAAGCAAAAATTGGTCGGGTGGACTCGCCTCAACAGCGAGTCCACCCGACCAAATGATTCACAAGTTGTTAGATTACTGCTTGTTCAGTTTCTTAATCAACTGGTAACGATTGGCAGTCTTGCTCGGTGCTTGGGCTGTGTTGCCCTTGCCCAGCACGATATTCACCACCATGTTGATATCGGTGACATCAACCACGTCGTCATCGTTGATGTAGGCACGGCCGTCGTAGTTGCTAGCCTGTTCCTTACCCAGCACGATGTTGACCAGGATGTTGATATCGGTCACGTCGACAACACCGTCGTTGTTGACATCGCCCAGCAGCACATCTTCGGGAGTTGATTTGAGTGTGACATGCTCAATGTTCGACCAACCGCTCTCGGTGCCATCGGCATAGACGGCTTTAACCCTGTACTTGAATGTGCCGCCACCGGTGAGGTCATTCACAACATAGAAGCGGTTGGTGATGCCGGTGATGGTGCGAGTGGTTGCATCGCCTTGCTCATCAATGGCTTCGCGTCGTGTTGCATTGAAGATTTCAGTCACATCCTCATCATAGATGCGTAGTGCAGAGATAATGACTCGCTTGCCATTCTTTGTAGTGGCGATTTGAATCTGCTGGTTTGCTGCTTGTGCCGCATCCAAGACAATCTTTTGTTCACCCTCTTCATTAACTGTTATCGTTTGTGACTTGTCGCCGCAACTGATCTTAACGTCAACATTTTTATCTGTAGTATTATTCCTTGTGTAGGGTTTAGCGTTAAAAACGATACTGATTTTACCCGTTCCACCAGTCAGGTCTAATGCGGGGCTTGTAATAGAGCCTATTCCTCCGGTAGTGCCAAGACGTACACCTCCAGTAGACTCATAAACGCGTTCTCCAGTCCATCCGGCGTTGTCCATATAGTTGTTTAGGTTGCTGGAAATATCTGCACCATCCTTTTTGCAATTGGCGAAGGTTTCCTCAAGCAGCACAGTCGGCTCGCCATACTGGTTGACCTGTAGGGTGTAACTAGCCACGTTGGCGGCTGGAGTCTCATCGGTCCAGTCGGCACGGAATGATGTGTAATTGATGTAATTCTCGTTGGCAGGTTGCATGACCGGCAAGGACTTGAGCAGGGTGGCCGTGCCATTGAGGTTTACAGTCACATTCTCAGCACCGGTGCTGCTCAGGGCGATCGTGGCATTTTGACTACCATGCACTGTCGGTGCATAAGTGACTGTGACATCCTTGCCACTCATGGCCTCGGCTGCGCTAATGGTAGTCGGGCTGACACTGTAGACACCATTGGCATCGGTCAACGTCAGTTTCACATTGCCGGTTAGGTAGACACCTGTAACATTGAATGTGGCGGTTGCGGTCTCACCGGTGTTGGCAGTCATGGTGAGTGTAGCAGGATCGACGGTGATGGTGGGATCGGTGCTCTCAAGCAGAGTCACCTGTTGGGTGTTACTGTTGCAAATTGTTCCGTTGGTGTAGTTGGCAACAACATAGAAGTAGAACGATCCACCCTGAGTGAGACCAGTGACGGTCTGGCTCTTGCCGGTGATTCCGGTAATGACACGATAGGTCTCATCACCAGTCTCGCTAGCCTTGAGTTGATTCTCGGTGAGGTCGCCGGCATAAACGCTCATGTACCTCATGTCGGGCATGCCCGTAGTGGTGAGCTTGACATAGTCGCTGCTGGCGCAGTTCACAACAAAGGTGTACCATGCAAATGAGCCACTAGACGGCAGGTTGACAGTTTTGCTGCCTGCGCTGGTGGTCACGGTGATGGTGTTTCCACTGTTGTAGGGCGAAGCGTAGACTCTCACGGTCATCTTGTCATAGCCTTCAAGGTCGTAGGTCTTGCTCTGCACATAACCGTTGGCTGATGCGCTCAGGTAGCAGGCACTGTTGGAACCGTAATAGGTCAGGCCTACTTGGGACCAACCGGTGGGTATGGAGTTATTTGTACTCCAGTCGATGCTGTCGAGCAGAGCAACGGCGGGTTTGAATGGCTTGTCACTCACATAGAGGGTGTAACTAGACACGTTCTCGGCGGGAGTCTGGTCGGTCCAAGTGGCGGTAAATGATGAGGCCGTGATATTTCCGGCATCGAGCATCACAGGAGCGTAAGTTTCCAGAGGAGTGGGGTCGGCCGTACCGTTGAGTTTGACGGTCACGGTCTCAGCACCCTCGCTGGTGAGTGTGATGGTGGCCTCGTGTGTGCCCATTGCCGAGGGGTCATAAGTCACTGTGACAGTTGCTCCATTAGTAGCCTGTGTCGCGCTGATGCTGGTGGTGCTCATCGAGAAGGCATTGTCGCCGCTCAGGCTCAGGTTCACATTGTCGGTGAGGTTGTAGCCCGTGACGGTGACGGTGGCAGTCTTGGGGGTACCCACAGTAGTGCTCATGGTGAGCGTTGTGGGATTAACCTTGATTCTAGGATTAGTCAGGGCGCCGGCAGGAGGCTCGATGCCGATGATCATGGCCTCGCCATAGTTGAAGACGTAGCTTCCCGACTGACCCGTAGCTCCAGTTGAAGTGGTGAAGTTGTGCAGTGTGCAATATCCGTTGCTGTCGCCGCTCCAGCCCCAGTTCACGTAGTATTTGCCATTGGCATCACAGCCGAACACGTTGAAGGCATGACCCGAAACACTATATCCCCCACTTACATCGTAAGCGAGATACTCGATGGGACGACCGTTGTGCAACTCGTTCAGCATATATTCGTTCCATTGCGCATCGGTGTATTGCTGTGGACCATTGGTGTAACTCCAACCCGAACTAACCAGTTCGGTGAGCAGGAGGTACTGAGCATCGGTGTAGCCCATGTTCAGGCAGCCCTGGTAAATCTCGGGGTCATTAGCGCCACTGGCACTGGTGCCGTACATATAATCGGGTATGGCCTGGCCTGCATAGCGCATCAGCCATGCAACGGCATCCTTCTGTGCTGAAGTGGAGGAGTAGTTGCTGGGGCCGGTGTACTCATCGATGATATTATCCCAGTCGGCATCACGTTCAGGCAGTGCAGGAGCCGAGACACCGCCAGAGGAACTTCCGTTGATGGCTGCCACTGCCGGGAAGGTCTCTGGCCATTTCCACTTGTAGTAACACATGCTCAGTGACGTGGCCGGGCATCCAGTAAGTGTGTGGCTGCTGCCACTGGTGGGGCACTGGTTGTTGTATGGTGCGCTTTGATCCCAGTTGGCGTTCACCAGTGGGGCGACGGGGGTGGTGGCAAACTTGGGTGCCTTGGTTGGTGCCAGTGTGCCGGCCTTGATACCGTCAATCTGATATTTGTATTTGTTGAGCAGCCACTGCATGGCGGGCGGGATGTTGTTCATGTCCAGTTTTCCCTCTTCGCCGTACATCAGCACTTCGGGTGCCAGGTCATCGCCAGCAATGACGACGTATGACTTATCGGCATTGAAGATGTAGTAGTCAACTGCCGTGGGCTTAGCTACCGAAGCCTCGGCCTTGACGAGTTGCAGGTTGGTGGCAGCGGCGGCTTTCAGTCGCCCATTGGCCACTTGTCGTGTCAGGAATGACTTGGCTGCATTCTGTGCTGTTGTCAGATTGACATCGGCAGCCTGCAGCGTGGTCGTTGCACACATCATGAGTGCAAGCGACGCAGTTTTTAGTAAATGGTTAATTTTCATAGAAACTATAGTTTTGAAACTTATTATCATGCCAGTGAAGCAATGTTTTGTATCATTAGAGGTCGTTCTAAATGATTGAATTGTGCAACAAGTTTGCAAAATTACAAACTCGTATAGTATTGTGCAAGAGATTTGTCTAAAAAAATAGCATTTTTTTCGCTGATTGTCACTTCTGCAACCGAAATGATTGTCGGGTGGACTGGCTGTTGATGCGAGTCCACCCGACTAAATGAATCACAAGTTGTTAGAGTTACTGCTTGATTAATGTCGTGGTTTAGTGCAGTGATTGGGTCGTGTTGACCTTGCCCAGCACGATATTAACCACCATGTTGATGTCGGTAACATCAACCTCGTCGTCATCGTTGACGTAGGCATGACCATTGTAGTTGCTGGCCTGATCCTTGCCTAGCACGATGTTGACCAGGATGTTGATGTCAGTCACGTCAACAACACCGTCGTTGTTGACATCGCCCGGCATGCCTTGTGTGGCCGACAGGGTCACTTGCTTGACATTCGACCATTCGCTCATGGTTCCATCCACATAGTTTGCTTTTACCCTAAAGTAATAGGTGGCTTTGGGGGTAAGATCTTTTACCGTATAGAATTTGTCGGTAATTCCGGTAATGATGCGTTTGGTTGCATTTCCTTCCTCTGAGGCTGTGCGTGTAGTGCTGGTTAGTTTTGTGACATCACCATAGTAGGCCTCAATCAGCGCTATCTCGGGTGAATAATAACTGTCGGTCGATGTGATGGTAATTTTTTCGCCGGCACTACCTTTTACTAGCCATGTGTATGTCTCATCTTTGTCAAAATTGTGTCCAACTGCAGCAGTCTGTTCTGACATGACAGTTAAATTACCAGCACCATAAGTGCCCGATACGGTTTTGATGCGCAGCGAGAATGTTTCATAGTTGTAGCCTTCAGGTATAGTGAAAGTTATGTCACCTTTAGGACTACCACTATTGCTAAAGTAGATTGCATTGTAGCCTCCATATACTTTCGAGCCACCCCATGGAGCAGTCAGGGAGATTATCTTGTAACTACCAGTATATTGACTTGCATCGATGGAGCCAAGCAACTGGACATCAACTGGCTCATCGACATTGACCCACAGTGTGTAACTATCCACATTCTTGGCAGGAGTCTCGTCTGTCCAGACCGCCTTGAACGAGGTGTTGGCAACATTGGCTGCTTCTTGAAGCACAACTTCTTCCTTCTGGATTGTGGCTGAACCATTGAGTTTAACCGTCACGTTGCTGGCGCCGTTGCTTGACAGGGTGATGGTGGCCTCATGGGTTCCGAATTCTGTAGGATTATAAGTTACGGTAATTGTAGCACCATCACCATTTTGTGCCTGTGCGATACTGATGTTGGTGGTGCTCAGCGAGAACGCATTGTCGCCGCTCATCGACAGTTCAACAGCATTGGTCAGGTTATAGCCTTTGACGGTGAAAGTGGTGGTAGTCGGATGCCCCACAATTGTTGTCATATCGAGGATGTTGCTATCTGTCTTGATTTTGGGATTAGTCAGCGCTCCAGCAGGAGGCTCGATGCCGATGATCATGGCCTCGCCGTAATTGAAGACAAAGGAGCCGGACTGACCAGTAGCACCGGTGGCGGTGGTGAAGTTGTGCAGTGTGCAATATCCGTTGCTGTCGCCGCTCCATCCCCAGTTCACGTAGTATTTGCCATTGGCATCACAGCCGAACACATTGAAGGCATGGCCTGAAAGTTGACGGTTCGTATAATCGTAGGCGAGGTATTCGATGGGGCGGCCATTTTGCAACTCGGTCATCATATAGTCGTTCCATTCGGCATCGGTGTACTGCTGTGGACCATTATAATAGTTATAACTCGAACCCATAAGTTCGGTCAGTAGGAGGTATTTTGCATCAGTGTAGCCCATATTGAGGACACCCTGATAAATATCGGGGTCGTTGGCACCGCTGGAACTAAACCCATATGAATATTTGGGTATAGCCTGGCCTGCATAACGCATCAGCCATGCCACGGCATTGGCTTGAGTGGTGTTGTAAGTGGTATTGGTGGGACCGGTGTACTCGTCGATGATGTTATCCCAGTCGGCTTCACGTTCAGGTAGGGCTTCTGCTTCAATACCATAACTAGCCGATATAGCAGCCACTTGGGGGAAGGTCTCGGGCCACTTCCACTTGTAGTAACACATGGCCAGTGAGGTGGCGGGGCAGCCAGTAAGGGCGTGAACGCCATCCCTCGAGGGGCACTGGTTGTTGTAAGGTGCGCTCTGATCCCAGTTGGCAGTCACCATCGGAGCCACGGGAGTGGTGGCGGTTCTTGGAGCCTTGGTGGGTGCCAGTGTGCCGGCCTTGATGCCGTCAATCTGGTATTTGTACTTGTTGAGCAGCCATTGCATGGCGGGAGGGATGTTGTTCATGTCCAGTTTGCCCTCTTCGCCGTACATCAACACTTCGGGTGCCAGATCATCGCCGGCAATGACGACATACGACTTGTCGCTGTTGAATATGTAGTAGTCGACGGCGGTCGGTCTTGCTACCGAAGCCTCGGCCTTGACAAGTTGAAGATTGGTAGCGGCGGGGGCTTTTAAGCGTCCGTTGGCTACTTGTTTCGATAAGAATGATTTGGCTGCATTTTGCGCGGTAGCCAAGTTGACATCGGCAGCCTGCAGTTGTGTTGACGCACACACCATGAGGGCAAGCGATGCAGTTTTAAGGAAATGGGTAATTTTCACAAATAAGGATGTTTATGTATCAAGTGTTTTTGAGTATGAAATGTTAACACAATCGGGTGCTATAACTTGTAGTGGCTATTTCGCCCGATTGTGCTACTGCTGTTGTCGGCCGCTAGTTAGTTCTTATTCAAAATGATGTTGACAACCAAGTTCACATCTGTGACATCGACCGTTCCATTGCCATCGATGTCGGCATTACTTCCATAATTGTCGGCTGCGTCCTTGCCAAGAACGATGTTGACGAGGATGTTGACATCGGTGACATCGACCGTTCCGTTGCCATCGACATCGCCCAAGATGCCAGATTGCCCAAGCAGTGTCACTTGTTTGTTCTTGGTCCAGTTGCTCTCGGTGCCGTCGGCATAGAGCGCCTTGACCTTGAATCGGTAGGTCTTGGCAGGTGTGAGGCCCAGCACGGTGTAGTAGCGATTAGTGATTCCGGTGATGAGCCGGTAGGTTGCATCGCCCTGTTCGGTAGCTGCCTTGAGCATTGTTGCTGCCTCTGAGACATCTCCGTTGTGAATCTCGATGTGGTTGATGACAACACGCTTGCCATTATTGGTGGTGGCAAACTCAATCTTCTGTCCAGCCTGTGTGGGCACATCGAGCACGACAGTGTACTCAGTGTCGGTGGCGGTCATGCTCAGGGTCTGCTTTGCGTTGCCGCAGCTGATGGTCAGCTTGGGATCTTTGTCATTGTTGTAGAGCTTGGCAGTGAACATGACGGTTATTTTCCCCTCGCTGTCGCTCAGGTCTAGTGCCGGGCTGGTGAGCACACCCACAGCCGAGCTTGTGCCCAGCCGAATGCCACCCACCTCGCGGTAGAGTTTGCTGCCCGTCCAGCCCTTGTTGTCCATCCAGCTATCTAGGCTGGAACTGATGTCGGTGTTGACTGCGGCAGTGAACTTATTGAAGTTCTCCTCTAGCAACAGTGTGTTGGCGTTGGGGTCATACTCCTTGACCTCAAGCGTGTAGCTTGCAACATTGGTGGCCGGGGTGGGGTCGGTCCACTGGGCCTTGAACGAGGTCTCGGTCACGTCGGTTGCCTCCTGCAGGGTGATGTCGCTCTTCTTGAGCGTCGCCACGCCCTTGAGGTTGACAATGACATCTTCGGCATCAGTGCTCTTGAGTGTCAACTTGCCGTTGAAAGTGCCATGCGCCGTTGGACGGAAGGTGACGGTGACCGTCTGTCCTGCCTCGGCTTGGGCGATGTTCACATTGGTAGGACTGACGGTGAACACATTGTTGGCGTCGGTCTTGGTGATTGTCACTTTGTCGGTCAGTCGGTCGCCGTTGACGGTAAAGGTGGCTGTAGCTGTCTCGCCGGTGTTGCAGGTCATGTTCAGTTCGTTGACCGAAGTTTCAATCGCCGGCCCCATGTACTTGGGTTGGATGCCAATAACCATCTGTTGGCCTTGGTTGAAGTTGTAGCCGTCGTTGTCTTTGAATGAGTTCATGACACACCAGTTGTTGCCATCACCGCTCCAGCCGAAGTTGATGTGATATTTGTTATCGCTGCTGCGATATCCGTCGACATTGAACGCATGTCCGCCGGCACTGCCCGACACGGCCGTGAAGACGACGGGGCGTCCCTCGGCCATCTCGGTTTGCAGCAGATTAGCCCAGTTGGTCTCGTTGTAGTTGCTCTTACTCACCACGCGGCAAGTGGCCTCGTCATAGCCAAACAAGACATACATGTCCACAATGTTCTGTGTGTCGGTGGTGTAGATGCCACTGCCACCAGCCGATTCGGTGCCATACATCATGTGCTCGGCTTGCCCCACATAGCGCATCAGTGTTGCCACAGCGTTGGCTTGCGCAGTGTTGTAAGACGATGTGTGTGACGTTCCGTTATTGTCTTTGTAGCTGCCGTAAGCATCCATCATGTTGTCCCAGTCAAAAGTGACCGATGGCAATGCAGGATAGCTGAAGGTTACAGAATTATAATAGCTAAGCTCGAGACTGGCAGTGTAACTGGGCAGTGCCGGTACAGCTTCTTTAGGCCACTTCCAGTAGTACATTACCATCGAGGCCGATGTTGCCGGACAGCCAGTCAGACACTGGTAACTTCTTCCGTTATAGGTGAATTTACATTGGTTCCAGTAGGGTGTCATTTGGTCCCAATAGCAGGTCAGGAGAGGCCCGTATGTGCCGGTTACTGTCTTGGGTACAGCCGCATTAGAGATCTTTTGAACTTTTGCATCGGGGTTTGCGATGAGCCAGTCAAGTTCATTCTTATAGTTGTTGATCCACGCCTGCATGTTGGGAGGAAACTTGTCAGTCGTCAACGGATTGTCGCCCACTGCCAGGATTTCCTCGGCGCGGTCATCACCCGAGACGATGACAAATGTCGATGACGTGTTGAAGATGTATAGAACAGGCGTAGTCTTGTTGATATCGCCCATTACTTGCTTGAGCAACACGGGTTCGGATGCAGCCGATGCCATCATCTTGCCTGCATTGGCAATGATAAGATACTGTTTGGCTTTGGCTTTGGCCGTCGCCAGGTCGACGGGGGCCGCCGACATGTGCAGTGCCATCATCACAGTGGCCATGCATGACAGAACGAATAGTCTTCTCATAGGTGAATTAAAGAATATAAAACTAAAAAATGCAAAAACGCTGATTTTGATAACAGTCTGCAAAGTTACAATGTTCTTTGGCAATGTGCAAGGGTTTTGCTTAAAAATGATGTTAATTGCCATGAAAAGTGGCGGCAAGTGCATTTTTTTGTCGTCGGTTGATGAAGGCGAGCGATATTGTTGTCGTTGTTGTGCTGCTTCTTGTAAAGGCCTTAGGTGAATTCAAATTGAAGCATGTGTTGCGTCATCGATGCTTCTTTTCAGGTAAAATACAACTGTTTGAGCGTTATAGTAATTGGCGGTTTCAAGAATCATAAAGTGGCATTTTTTGATTTCTGCTTTTGATTTTTCAATTATTTGTTGTATCTTTGCAAAATCAAATGAGATTATAATCAATATTGTATAACTACTAAAAACGAAGAAAACATGAACAGAACAATTGTGAAAGTGCTGGCTGTGGCATTGATGTCGCTAACGGCAGTGAGTGCTAGTGCTCAGTTCGGTAATCTGGGCAACCGTATCAAACAGAATGTGAAGAATAAAATTCAGAACAAGGCCTATCAAGCCACGCACAACCCTGGTGCGGTGGTCAGCGAAGTCGCGTCTCGCACCCGCAGCGACAAGGAGGCACAGAGCAAGGTCGAGTGCAACGTGGGTGGCAAGACCTACAAGATTGATGGGCGCATCAATCATGAGGGCTGGAACAAGTCGCAAAACAGCAAGGTGACCTTCACTGGCATTCCCGCAAGCATCGACGAGTTCCGTCAGTTGCAGCAGACGTTGGGTGCCGAACCTCAGGGTGCTGTTGCACTGCAAGTGATGGCCTTTGAGATGTATCGCCGTGACCGGGCGATGGGCGAGGAGGCATTGAGCCTGAACAACACAAGCACTAACTTGAACTCAACCCTGCACCAACTCAAGGAAGTCTATGGCAAGGATGATAGTTACAACCGTCCCTATCTGGCTGCAGCCTTGATGGATGGCGCAAAGAATACTAATGCCTACACGCCCAACTATCCCTATTGTGTCAAAGTGCGTGTCAACCCTGTGACTAAGTATCAAGAGAGCCAAATGCTGCAGGGCACTGTTCTCTATCTGCAGATCGACAGTGAGGGCTGGGACACCAACTGGCGTGGCGTGGAAGTCGTGCGCCCAGAGGGAGAGCCCTACTTTGTGGTGAGCAACTGCCCGGCCATGTACACCCAGTGCAAGCAGATCAAAGGTGCTTGGCAAGGACTGAAGTAATTGAGAATTAAGAATTAAGAGATGGTTTATTGCTCTTAATTCTTGATATACTATTCATGATTCATTCTTGCATCGATGATGAAACATATCATTTTAATAGCAGTTGCAATGGTTGTGCTCATGGGTATGTTGGCCTGTAAGGGAGCCAAGAATGTGACCGAGGTTGTCAAGAAGCCTGCGCCGACCGGGCGACTGGTTGGATTCCACTACGTCGAGCATGGCACGATGGCGCAACCCAACTTTGAGTACATGCTTCGTCGTGATAGCGGTAAAGTGAGTCTGTATGTTTTTCGCCCATGGATCGATGAGGGTTGGGGCGATACCGTCGTGGTTGCCGACGATGTTATCGACCATGTAGAGAAACTCATCAAGGACAATAACTTGCAGAACTATCAGGATCACTATAGCCCCAATATGCAAGTGCTGGATGGCTATAGTTGGAGCTACCAGGCCGAGTTTGACGATGACGTGACGCTCAGTTCAGGAGGGTCAAATGCCGGGCCTGGCGACGGCACACTCAAGACCATCGGCAATTATCTAGACTCATGCTATGTCATGGTCAAGGGTATAAAAAGGAATGAGTAAATAGCATCTAGAGGCACTGCTTGCGATATACGTTTCAGTGCCTCTAGTTTTCCTAAAACATAATAAAAGCAATGATGAAGAAACTGTTGTGTCTGGCATCGCTGGTGGCGATGCTGACTGCCTGCACTGGACAAGGGGCGGGCGAGTTGACCAAGTCGGGCCTGGACCCGAAAAACTTTGAGACCGAGGTGGACGGAAAGCCCACTGCTCTCTACACGCTGACCAATGCCGCGGGCATGGAGGTGTGCATCACCAACTATGGTGGTCGTGTGGTGAGCGTGATGGTGCCCGACCGCGACGGCAAGTTGCAAGATGTGGTGCTGGGCTTTGACTCGATCGCCGACTACATCCATGTCGAGGGCAATAACTTCGGCGCACTCATCGGTCGTTATGGCAACCGCATTGAGCAAGGCAAGTTCAAACTCGATGGTCAGGAGTATCAGTTGCCACAGAACAATTATGGCCACAGTCTGCATGGCGGTCCAGAGGGATTCTACACGCAGATGTGGGATGCTCGTCTCATCGACAATCAGCACTTGGAACTGACCCACGAGTCGCCCGATGGCTTTGCCGGCTATCCTGGCACGCTCAAGGTGACCGTCAACTATGAGTTGACCGATGACAATGCACTTGTCATCAAGTATGCTGCCACAACCGACAAGCCTACCATCGTCAACCTAACCAACCACAGTTACTTCAACCTCAATGGTGACCCATCGCGTGACATGCTTGACCTGGAGGTGATGATTGCAGCCGATAGCATCACACCCATCGACTCGACCTTCATGACTCACGGCACCATGATGGCTGTCGAGGGCACTCCATTCGACTTCCGTCAGCCTAAGGCAGTGGGGCGCGACATCAATGCCGATGACGAGCAGTTGCGCAACGGCAAGGGCTATGACCACAACTATGTGCTCAACACGGGTGGTGACATCAACAAGGTCTCAGCCAGCATCTACAGCCCCAAGACGGGCATCCTGATGGAAGTGTTCACCAACGAACCTGGTTTGCAGTACTACGTGGGCAACTTCCTGGACGGAACGGTCAAGGGCAAGCGCGGTGTGGCCTACCCGTTGCGCTCGGCCATCTGCATGGAGACGCAGCACTATCCCAACTCGCCCAATCAGCCTGAGTATCCCAGCACAGTGCTTCGACCCGGCGAGACCTATCACAGCCAGTGCATATACAAGTTCTCGGTGCATAAATAGTTTTCGGTCGTCAGTTGTCAGTTATCGGTTAAACTGAGAACCGAAAGCCGAGAACCGAAAACTGGAATCAATTTATAACACAATCGTGGCAAAGGGCAGTATATGCTCTTTGCCCATTTTGTCTGTCTGTGATTTCTGTCTACCTTTGCAGAAACAATTTGACACACAATGAAGAAGAATGTATTCACCTTGCTGGCCGCTGTGGCGGTCGTGGCACTGTCGGCGCAAGCCGTGAGCCATCTGCGTCCGTCGGGATATCCCCTGATTACTGTTGACCCCTATATGAGTGGCTGGTCACTGACCGACCGCCTGTATGACAGCAATGTCAAGCATTGGACCGAGAAAGACCGTCCATTGCTGGGCATCATCACCGTCGATGGCGTGGACTATCAGTTCATGGGTCTCGACAACCCCACAACGCAGATAGTGGCTCCGAGCGGTGTGGCTCAAACGTGGCCGTGCCGCTATGTGACCGAGCAGCCCAGTGGCGAGTGGTATCAACCTGCCTATGACGACCACGCCTGGAAACAGGGTGATGGGGCTTTTGTTATCGACTATCCATCCTATCAAGGCACCAAATGGGAGACCGAGCGCATCTGGCTGCGGCGCAAGGTGCAACTGGGCGACCTCACTGGCAAGCGCGTGGTGTTGGGATACTCGCACGATGATGATGCGGTCATCTATGTCAACGGAGTGAAGGTGGTTGACACAGGTCACGCCTATAAGACACAGCAGCGGATTGAACTGACAGGTGAGGCATTGGCTGCATTGCACCCGGGCGAGAACGTGATTGCTGCCACCTGTTGGAACCGCCTGTGGGGCGGGCTGATTGACGTCTCACTTGAGTTGGAAGACGCAACAACCGATGCTGTTCGGCACGTGGCAGCGCAGTACGAGGTAGATGTCCAGGCCACACAGACCCACTATCGATTTGCCTGTGGTCCGGTGCTGCTCGATTTTTCGTTTGTGGCTCCGTTGCTGATGGATGACCTGGATCTGCTGTCACGGCCAGTTAATTATCTCACCTATCAGGTGCAGAGTCGTGACGGAGTGGCACACGATGTGTCGGTGCGTGTGGTGGCAAGTGATGCTTGGGCAACCGATGTCGTTGGGCAGCCTGTTGAGCGACAGGCGATGGTGAAGGACGGCCTGGTCATGGCACGCGTGGGCACCAAGGCTCAGAAGATTCTGGGCAAGAAGGGCGACGATGTGCGCATCGACTGGGGCTACTTCTATCTGGCTGCTTCGAGTCACAACGCACACGCATCGGTGACAGGCGATAAGTTGACATTGACCCATCGCCTGGGACGCGTCAAGCAAGGCGAGGGCATGATGATGGTGGCCTACGACGACATCTACTCGGTGCAATACTTTGGCAACAACCTGCGGCCCTGGTGGAATCGTGACGGACGGCACACGATACAAGAGCAATTGCAACTGGCATTGCAGCAATATCCTGCACTGCGCAAGCGCTGCAACCAGTTTGACGCAGAACTGATGACACAAGCCACACAGGTGGGTGGGCGCGAGTATGCCGAACTCTGCGCGTTGGCCTATCGGCAGGCCATCTCGGCACACAAGTTGGTCGAGTCGCCCAGTGGCGAATTGTTGTGGCTGTCGAAGGAGAACTTCAGCAATGGCTCGATAGGTACAGTGGACATCACCTATCCATCGGCACCGATGTTTCTGCTCTATAATCCCCGTTTGGTCGAGGGGATGATGAATCACATCTTTGACTACAGCGAGCATCGTGGATGGACCAAACCCTTCCCGGCCCACGATGTCGGCACCTACCCGCTGGCCAATGGGCAGACCTACGGCGAGGACATGCCCGTTGAGGAGGCGGGCAATATGCTCATCCTCACTGCAGCACTGGCTGCGGTTGAGGGTAATGCCGACTACGCTGCCCGTCACTGGGCAGTGCTCACAACATGGGCTGAATATCTGTCACAGTTTGGTCTGGATCCTGCCAATCAACTCTGTACCGATGACTTCGCAGGGCACTTGGCACACAACACCAACCTGTCCATCAAGGCTATTCTGGGCATCTATGGGTATGGCTATCTGGCCGAGAAGTTGGGCAAGCGTGAGATTGCGCAGCGCTATCAGCACATGGCACGTGGCATGGCTGCGGAGTGGGAGCGCATGGCCAATGACGGTGACCACTATCGCCTCACCTTCGACCGTCCGGGCACTTGGAGCCAGAAGTATAATCTGGTGTGGGATCGCACGTTGGGATGGAACATCTTTGATCCTAAGATTGCCCGCACCGAGGTGGCCTATTATCTGACCAAGCAGAACCCTTACGGCCTGCCGCTTGACTCGCGCGAGACCTACATGAAGATTGACTGGCTGGTGTGGACGGCATCACTGGCCGATGAGCGGGATGACTTTGAGTCGCTGGTGCACGGCCTCTATCGCCAGGTTGATGCCACCCGCTCGCGTGTACCGCTGTGCGACCTGGTGCGCACCACCAATGCCGACAAGTGTGGCATGCAGGCCCGCTCGGTAGTCGGTGCCTTCTGGCTCCCCCTGCTGCAAGCCAGTTTGAGTCGTTAAGCCGATGTTTTTTGTACTGCAAAGTTGCTGCATTAGACAAAATGTAGTAACTTTGCAGTGTGAATTTATCGAACCATGGGCCATCAATATAAAATATCTGATCTTAGTCCTGTTTGTTTTTGGGATGTTGACAAGAGTAAATTAAGCTGGGAGAAAGATTCCGAGTTTATTGTTGAGCGCATCTTGGAGGTTGGGCGATTGTCTGACTGGCGCATTATTTGTGGCCAATTCGGACTTGAAAGGATTGCAGAGATTTGTAAAGGTCTTCGGACGATGAGTTCAGTGGATTTAAACTTTATCTCAACAATTACAGGTACAGATATTCGGGATTATCGATGCTACACTACAGCACAATCCTTCCCCACACCCTGGAACTCATAAAGGGCATATTTGCCTATCCAGAATTCTCGTCGTGTCGCTTGGTTGGTGGCACGGCATTGGCTCTACAATATGGTCATCGTACTTCGGTTGACTTAGATCTTTTTGGTTTGTTCGATGGCGGCCGCTCAGTCTTGACGCAACTGCTGAATGATTTGGGCAATGCGACTTTGGTTCATTCCAATCGGTTCATGACAGTCTACGATTTGGATAATGTGAAAGTGGATATTGTGAACTATACGATACCATGGATAGACACGGCTATCATTGAGGACGGCATGATATTGGCATCGCAAAAAGAGATTGCAGCAATGAAAATTAATGCAATAATTGGTCGAGGTTCTCGTAAAGACTTTGTAGATTTATATTTCTTGCTGCAGCACTTCTCGATGGAACAGATTCTTGGTTTTTTTCATGAGAAATATCCTAATGTAGACGATTTCATACTTCTGAGGAGTATCATGTATTTTAATGATGCAGAAAATCAAGAAATGCCTCACATGCTGGTGGATGTCGAGTGGGAAGAGATCAAGAGACACATAACAGAGCAAGTCATAGCCTTGCTGTGAAACTACAGGGTGCAGAAGAAGGTGACGAGGAAGGGGACACTGAAGTCGACGCAGAAGCCGTGGAAGAGCGAGAGGATGACGTAGTCCTGGCCACAACTGCGGGTGATGATGGGCAGGGTGGTGTCCATGGTGGTGGCGCCACCGGCCGAGATGGGAGCGAGGCGACCGAACCACCGCACCATCAGCGGGGCTCCCAGCAGGGTAATGACTTCGCGCAGAATGTTGGCCAGCAGTGCCACGGTGCCCAGTTCGGGACCTTTGTATTGGGTAATGAAAATGCTTGACAGGGAGTAGTAGGCAAAACCTGAACCAACGGCAAGGCACTCGGTGAGTGAGCGATGAGGCATGGCCAGCGACACGACCGTCACTCCGGCCAGGGTGCCGATGATGGTCATCAGCGGCAGCAACAGCAGCAAGGGGTCGAGCGAGCGGAACCGCCGCAGCATCTGCGTGTCGTTGCCCACACTGATGCCGACACAGAACAGCAACGCACACAAGGCAATGTAACTCCATCGGCCGATGTTGATGCCATCGGGAATCAGATGGAACAACCCGCAAATGATGCCCAGCACAAAGAAAGCGACAATCGTCATACTTCCTTTCATGACGGGCCTCCTTTCTTTTTCAGCACCACGCGCCACAATGCCCATGCCAGCGTTAGGCTTCCTGCCATGCCGGCAAGGCACATGACCACAGCCTCCACTCCCAGGTCGGTGAGGCGGCTGATGACTTGTGGGTTCATCCCCACCTCAATGCCCAGACACAGCAGCAACACCCAAATCAACACCGTGATGACCCGGGAGATGAATGACAAACGGCGATGGCGCAACAGCCATCCCACGCCGATGCCACAAAACATGATGGCGACTACAGTGAGCAATCCTTCTTCAGAATATCTTGTCTAGTTCTTCTAGTTCTTCTAGAGCCTCTAGATTAGACAAATAGGCGCTGATTCCAATGGAGTCAGCGCCTTAAGGTCTTGAGGTCGCAAGCGGACTCGAACCGCTGTGCCCGGTTTTGCAGACCGGTGACTAAACCACTCATCCATGCGACCATTTGCAAATGCGACTGCAAAGGTAATACCATTTTCCGACACCACCAAATTTTTTGTACATTTTTTGTTAGAAAACCATTTGTGTGTTCGTTTCAATGGGTCTCACCATCGGCGAAGGGAAAGAAAAAGGGAAATCGGCAAAACCGTCAACCTCGTGCTCATGGCCTAAAACCAGTCATTTTTCTCCTCGGTCTCAATCAGGATTTTGCTGCCGGCAGTCGGCGATGAGGCACTCGAGCCTCTCGTGCCAGTCGCTGGCATCGGCGGGCTGCAGCACATGTATGCCCAGGGCAGCGGCTGCAGCGACATTGTGTGGGCCGTCGTCGACAAAGACTGTCTCGGCCGGCACGGCATGTTCGGCTTGCAGCATCATCTCGAAGATGCGCCGGTCGGGCTTCATCACGCGCATCTCATAGCTCAGATAGAGTGCGTCGAAGTAGTGACCGATGCCATGACCACGGCCGTCGAAAGCATCGCTGCGCACCCACTGCATCATGAACGGGTTGGTGTTGCTCAGCAGGCACAGCCGGTAGCCCCGCTGGTGCAGCTCGACGAGTTTGTCTAGGTTGCTTGCTGGCAGGTCGACAAAATAGCCCTGCCAGCCGCGGGCACAGTCGTCCATAGTCATCGGTTTGCCGGCCAGCTCGCTCAGTCGGGCGCGGAACTGCTCGGCGGTGATGGCACCGCTCTCCAGCTCGCCGAAGATGCCCACCTGGTGGAAGGCGTCAAGATAACGTGCGGCATCGGCAAAGCCCGCCTCGTTGAAGCGGCGGATGGCTTGCCGTTTGTCGATGTTGAAGATGACTCCTCCCAGGTCAAAAACGATGGTTCGTATCATTGACTTTAGACTTTAGCTGCCTTTATAGTTTTAGCATGTAGTTTCAGCAACTTGACGGCCTGCGAATATGGACTTGTAGTCACGCTATCGAAGTAGG
>Ga0310695_10005211_pt1 | contig 22939 bp, 18 predicted proteins | sample RumenRJG_04DNA_FD_203882 | JGI IMG/M metagenome (GOLD analysis project Ga0310695, IMG submission 203882) | Bovine rumen microbial communities from Lethbridge, Alberta, Canada - RJG_04 (v2) (version 2) | ecosystem: Host-associated > Mammals > Digestive system > Stomach > Rumen | place: Canada...
TCTCCTTAATACGGGCAGCCTTACCAGTGAGCTTGCGCAGATAGTAAAGCTTAGCGCGGCGAACCTTACCTACCTTGTTGATCTCGATGCTCTGAATGTTGGGAGACTCGATGGGGAAGATACGCTCTACACCTACAGTACCAGACATCTTGCGAACAGTGAAGCGCTTCTTGTCACCGTGACCTGCAATCTTGATCACAACACCACGAAAGAGCTGAATACGCTCCTTAGAACCCTCGATAATTTTGTAAGCGACAGTGATAGTGTCACCAGCCTTGAACTCTGGGAACTTCTTGCCGGTTGCAAATGCTTCTTCAGCAACTTTAATTAAATCCATTTCTTTAATTGCAATTAAATTTGTTGTATCGTTCCTACGCAACATAACAGGCCTCTCGATACTTCCTGCCAGCGATTACGCGGAAAGCGGGTGCAAAGGTACTACTTTTTAATGGATAAATGATAATGGACAAATGATAAACGTGGGTGGTTTAACAATTTTTAGTATTTTATTGCGCAATACGCATCGAATATTGAGTGATTTTTTGTATCTTTGTCCCGTGAAACTATGGTTTTTGGCAAAAATTTGGAGAATTACGGCAAAAACGTTGCAGAGAAAGAGGTTTAGAGGTTGGAACGGAGAGCGTGGAGTGCAGATGACTACATGTCAAATACGGTATGAAGGAACACTTTACGTCTCTAAATCGTAACCTAAATCCGGGAAGGTGCAAATTGCGGCAAATGGGTTACATTCTAACACGAAAATGGCTGTAATTCAGTAAGTTTTGGGAGAAGAACCCGTTTGGTTTGAGTTGCCGAAATTTGAAGGGATTTGCTGGTACTTTGGGTGAAGGACATTGACTAATTTTGCAGACTGGAAGTTAAACGTAAAATTAGTGTAAAAATGAAGAGTACTTACAGAGTTATCTTCTACCTGAAGAAGGAGAAGTTGAAGAAAGACGGAACCTATCCTGTGATGGGGCGTATTACAGTGGATGGCACACAGTGCCAGTTCAGTTGCAAGGTAAATTGTGACCCTGAAATATGGGAAACAAAGGGCGGTCATGCCAAAGGAAAGAGCGTCATGGCCCGAAACGTCAACATGGAGCTTGATAAAATCAAGTCGCGCATTGACCAGCACTACAAGGAGATCGTAGAGCGTGATAATTTTGTGACCGCTGAGAAAGTGAAGAACGCTTTCCTTGGTCTGGAATACCGTCAGCAGACATTGATGACACTCTTTGCTCAATGGAACGAAGAGTATGAAAAGCAGGTGGCCGGAGGTCTGAAGGCCCCCAAAACGCTGCACAAGTACAAGTCTGTGTATAAGCATGTCGGGGAGTTTATGAAGTCCCAATACAATGTCTCTGACATGGCTTTGAAAGAGATTACGCCCTCGTTTATCAGTGACTTCGAGATTTACCTGAAGACCGAGAAACATCTGGTACATAACACCGTCAACATCTACGTTAAGCCGATTATGATGCTGATGCACCGTGCCCATGAGAACGGCTGGGTGGCACGCTATCCGTTCGGTGAGTACAAAATTGGTAAAGAGGAAGTTGACAAGGGTTTCCTGACCGAAGGCGAGTTGCAGGCACTGATGCACCAGCCGTTACTCAATCCCCAGCGTTGTCTGGTGCGTGACCTCTTCGTGTTCTGCTGCTTCACCGGACTTGCCTACATAGACTTGCGGAATCTGAGGCAGGAGAACATCGTCAAGAATCCCGTTGACGGCAGTCTGTGGATTCATACTCGTCGCCAGAAGACTGGCGTAGCCGAGAATGTGAAGTTGATGCCAGTGGCGTTGGAGATCCTGAAGAAGTATGAAGGGCTGTGTGAGGATGGTCATGTGTTTCCTGTTCCCAACTTCACATCCATCTGTTCGAGGCTGAACACGGTAGCAAAGCATTGCGGTATCGAGCGCCATCTCACCTGGCACATGAGTCGCCACACGATGGCCACGGTCATTTGTCTGGCGAATGGTATGCCGTTGGAAGTCGTATCATCCGTGCTGGGTCATAAGAGCATCGAAAGCACCCAGATCTATGCACGTATTACGCAGGAGAAACTTGGCTGTGAGATAGACCATCTTACAACAAAGCTATCGAAGAGAAAGAAGTATGTTCTGAGCAAAGGTGCTATTATGTAATAAGGTGGAGGACGTGAATATGGAAAAGACAATGAGGAGAGATCAAGTAGTCTTCGAAAACGAGAAATTTGAAGTGACAGGTTACGACGTATGGATGACTGCCGGAGAGATTGCTGATCTGTTTGGCGTGACCATCATGAAGGTGCGCGGCATCATTAACAGGATGCGGGAGCACTTGACGGTTAATATGGACATGTTGAGCAAGTACGACCTCTTGGAGAGCGGCTACAAGGATGAACTGTTCAACTTGGAGTGCATCATTGCCATGTCGTACTATGTTGATACAGGGCTGGCCCATGAGTTCCGGCACTGGATCTGTGACCGGACTACTAAACGCAGGGAGCGTGCGATCATAGTGTACTTCTGAGAAGTTTGAAGCCCCGGGCGATTCACATCGTTCGGGGCTTCTGCAATATTATTGTATGAACAAAGATTCACTTTCTTCTCAGCGAGATATGGATGTCCTGATCTATACGCTCGTCCAGCATCTGGCGCATCTCGGTGAGAAAATAAGTGCGTACGCCATTGCGGAGCGAACGCTTCTTGATGTTAATGTACAGTCGCGTATAGATGCGCGGTTCCATCCCCAAGGCAGAGAACAGACGGTTGCCCAGTTCCTCTATCGAGAGTTTCCCATCATTGATGCACCGCATTTCCTGCAGACCGTACACCAGTTCCACGAGGCTTGTGATGTCGCCCGTCCAGCTTAACCCGCTGGCCTTGGATGTCGGTGATACCGATTTCATTTCTGTTATGGGCAATTGCTCCAGCATCGTCTGCATGTCATCAAGGAACAGCTTCGCCTTAGCAATGAGTTTCGTTGCTGGATCGCTATCTGGTTTCAGCGAGTCCAGTTCAATCTCGGTGTATACCAGGGTGGCGAATGCCAGTGGTTTACCGTCAGCGCAACCGCAAACTTCCACGACTTTCTCGATGAACTCACCGTAGTTAGCGGCCATCTCATCGTGGCTTCCGTTCTGTGCGGCACGGAAGAATGCCGTATCTGTCAACATATCATATTTCATTTCTTCTATTCTATACTTTTAATTCTACACTAAGTTTGTGTGCGCACACTCCAATAGTGCCAAAAAGCGTTCCATCCGTGCTAAGAATTTTAGGTTATATTTGCAACTATCTGATTTACAGTGAGAAATGACGCTCAAAATTTTAAGCCTACGAAATAATACCCTCAAATTAGTCCGAAAACTCGGACTGTTTTCCGAATTTTCGGACTGGAACAGGCTTTTAAAATGCGGAAAAAGCGATTTTCAGTCACTCTTCTGCTCAAAAATGACTACCTTTGCACCCCGAAAAAAGAAAAGATTGTCGGATAACGCATCCACAACCGTTAAAATTGAAAGAAAATGAAGTTAAAGACAAAACTGTTCATTATCATTGGCGCGGTCATCGCCTCACTCTTCATACTTATCTTCTGCTTCGGTTATTTCCGTTGGCAGAAAATAGAATCTGTAGCATTGAAGTCTGGCCGGAGCTTCTACAAACTTGAAGCCATCCAGGCCGCTATGCAGGGAACACTCGCCCTCACAACAATGGGTGAGGAAATCAGCAATTGGGATGCAGACAAACTGCAGCAATATCACAACATACGCTTACAGACGGATTCCATACTGACATCCCTGAAGCCGTTCTGTTCACCTTTGGCCATAGATTCCATCTGTATTGCCCTGGAGCAGAAAGAGCGCTTTCTTTCCATCATCTCTGAATCTGTCACCAAGATGAATGAGAATGATTCCTGTCTTACGAAAGACAAGGAACTGACCTTGCACGATACGCATACCAAGGTGGAGGCAGTGGAAGGTAATATCTTCCATAAACGCAGGGAAAGTGTGGAGTCATACACCACGAAAAGGACAGTACATGTGTCAGCCGTCGACGAGGGCGTACTTAACGAAAACAGACAATATGCTCAGAACATCGCCAACTATACGGACAGCATCACCAAAGTGAACTACTCGCTCCACCATAACATAGCAATCCTTATGCGCAATGCCAGTGGTAATGCGAAGGATGTCAGGAACAGCGACACAGAAGCCAAAAGCATTGGCAGCACAACCTTCAATTGGGGAATGACTCTCCTGTTGTTCGTTCTGTCATTGTTGGCCTTCATCTCGTTCTGGTGGGCCAGGATCATGGATGGGCTTGAACAACGTATCAAGCAAGTCAAGCAACTGATGGACTCCAGACGCGAAATCGTCTATTCCATCGTCCATGAGCTGAAGGCATCACTCAGCAGCCTGAAAACTTACCCTGAAGTATTCAGGAACACCGACAATTTGGATGAAGTCAAGGAAAGCGCTGACGAGATGACCGATACCGTGAATACCATGAGCGGCATGGTGGACTCGATGCTCAACTATTTCAGGATAGACAGCGACAAGATAACGCACTGTTCCGTTCCCTTCAAGCTGAACACCATCAAAGAGGCCATCCTGTCTGCATACGGCAGAATGGCTGAGCGGAAAGGTCTTCAATTGGATGTGAACGTACATGACGACACCGTACTGGCTGGCGATGAACACAGTATCATGCTGATACTCGGCAATCTCGTTTCCAATGCCATCAAGTTTACGGAGGCGGGCCATGTGACGGCAGATCTGATGTACGAAGACAATACGCTCGACCTCTCCGTAAGAGATGAAGGCGACGGCATTTCCGATGAAGACAAGAAACGCATCTTCGAGCCTTTCACCCAACTCTCCAACGCTGCGGCTCAGGACGGATTCGGCCTAGGCCTCTCCATCGTCAGCAAACTGGTTAACAGCATGAACGGCTGTATCCATGTGGCTGACAACGGCAACAAGGGAGCCGTCTTCAACGTGAGCATCCCCGTCAATAAGGCAGAAGATGTTGAAGAGGTCTGCCAGCCTTGCTGCAATGCCACCGCCTCCTATTCCGTCCTTATCATTGACAACGACAAGAGCGTGTTAACCGTCGCCAAGGCCATCTTTACCAACGTCGGTGCAGCCTGTGACACCTGTACGGACGTGGCCCAGATGATGGAACTGATAGAGGAACACCATTACGATGCCGTCATCACCGACTTGAAGATGCCCGGTACCAACGGCTACGATGTACTGATGCTTCTCAAGACCTCCGACGTGGGCAACTGTAAGGACATCCCAGTCATTGTGTCAACCATGACAAGCCTGATCACAGAGGAAGAACTCATTCAGCGCGGTTTCTCCGGCTGTCTGATAAAGCCCTACACCGCCAAGGAACTGGTAGAATGTGTCGAGAGACATATCACCGCCAAACCAGCAGAGATAGAGCCAGACCTTTCCTGTTTCTCCAACATCGACGATGAGAAGGGAATACTCCATACGCTCATCTTGGAAACCACTGACATCAAGGAAGCAATCAGAAAAGCGGCAGATGCCGTTGATGTCAAGGAAATGCGTTCCCTTCTGCACCACCTGATGCCAACTTGGATAAAGATCCGTTCAGAGAAACCGCTAAGGGACATGTATCTCTACCTTACTTCAGAGACCCGTATCAAAAAGAGTGTAGTTCAAAAGTATGCAGATGCCATCCTAAAGCAGTGTGACACCATTATCTCACTGGCAAGGAAAAGGAAGGAGGAGCTTTCATGAGCAAGGTCATTGTGATTGAGGACAGTGCCGTATTTGCTGCGTATTGTTGCGGACTCTTGAAGAAAGCCGGGTATCAGACTGAGACAGCTGCCACTGTAGCTGGAGCCAAGAAACTGATAGAGAAAGCCATGCCGGAGGATATTATTCTGGCTGACTACGAACTGGAGAATGGTGCTACCTGCATTGATGTGATGGAGTGGATGACGCTGACGGGCTATGAGAATCCTGTCATTGTCATGACATCACACAACCGTTTGGACTATGGAGCGACTGCCATGGAACGGGGTGCACAGAGCTGCATTCTGAAAGTCCTGCTTGAAGAGAAACTGCTTCCATCCATCAGGAATGCAGAGGAATCGGTCAGACGAAAGACCCAGCTCAAAGATGTATGGCGAAGGGAGAGCCCTGCTTTTATCCAATTGTATAAGACTGTCAGCGTCATTGCCCAGACAAAGATGTCAGTACTGATTACAGGAGAAAGTGGCTCTGGCAAGGAGCATATAGCCAAGATGATTCATGACCGGAGCAAACAAGCCTCTAAGCCATGGGTGCCTGTTGACTGTGCATCCTTCACCGACGAACTTGCGGAATCGGCATTCTTCGGCCATGTAAAAGGGGCATTTACTGGTGCTACTGACAGCAGGATAGGCTATTTTGAACAGGCTAATGGCGGTACGCTCTTCCTTGATGAGATAGGCAACCTGTCCGTGCGTGTGCAGCAGATGTTGCTTCGTAGCATACAGGAGAAAACCTACAGACCCGTCGGATCGATGGAACAGAAGAGTTTCAATATCCGTTTCGTCTTTGCCACGAATCTTGATTTCTCAACTGCCATTGCAAGCGGAGCCTTACGAGAAGACTTCTATTTCCGCATCAGGCAATACCCCATCAGCATTCCCCCACTTCGGGAATGCAAGGAGGACATCATACCATTGGCCATGCACATCCTGAAACAAGGGAATGCCCTTTGCGAAAAGGATGTCAAAGGCTTTGATGAGTCTGCTAAACAGCTGTTACTTGAATACTGGTGGCCCGGCAATGTCCGTGAACTGGATGCCGTCATCAAAGCAGCCATTCCCATGTGTGAAGGTGACCTGATAACGGCCAGTGACTTGGACTTTGACGATACCATCCAATGGCAGAAGATACACGGCAGCAATCTGAAGGATGCCCGAACAGAGTTCGAACGAAGACATACATTGAAGGTTATCAAAAGCGTCGGAGGCAATGCCCAACGGGCATACGAACTGTTGGGCATCCCAAAGTCCACCTTTTATGACCTTCTTAAGAAACTGGACATAGACAAGAGAGAGGTTCTTAGATAAACGACAATGCAATCAGCCCCGACTCCAATGAAGGAATCGGGGCTGTTGCATGTAAAGGAGGGTTATACCCTGATGCCCTTTCGCTGCCTTGGTTCTCCAACGTCACATTCGGGTTCAGGCTCTGCCACAAGAGAGACCTTTTTGCTCTCATCTTGTGCTTCCTTGGCATCCTGCTTGTCGGACTTGCTGGGTGCCAGGTCGAGCTGAATCTTACGGTCGAGTGCAGCGAGTTCGTTCTTCAAGTCACGGAGTTCCGTCTCTTTCTTCCATTCCTTATTAACCGTCGGCAACAGTTGTTTGAGATCACGCTCCTGGCTCTCTATACGTCTCTTATACTGGTCGATATATTCAGGAATCTTCTCCAAGGCACGAAGAAAGTGCGTGGCTGCGGCATCCTTGTCCTTCATCGCCATTTGGCCGTTATTGAAACGGTAGATGTAGCTGCCATGAACGGAGAAACGGTTTTCGAGGAATGGCAGTCCACCCTTCTGTACTTCCTCGGTGCAGACTCTAATAGGGAATCCGAAAGCCTCACCGATGTCCTTTGGTACCCCTCTCGTATTCATCTTATCCGCAATCTCCTGCAGTTTGGTTCCCAATGCCTCAAAGTCATCATACTTCTTGCCCTCAATGGTCACAAGATTGATGATGTTTCCGAGACCGTCGCGCTTGACATTAGCCTCAAAGACCTTCAAGTCCGCCTGCATCTTGCCGAGGATTTCTTTATCCTTCCCGAGGTTCGTCTGGCGTGTCTCGCAGTCCAGTTCCACTGACCGCCTTGCCTTCATGAAACTCTTGCGCTCACTCTCCAAAGCAGTAATCTTCTTTTCCAACTTGGCCTTGTCAAGCAGGTCGGTATTGCCGGAGAGGATTGCCATATACTCCGAGAAGTTCATACCTGATTTCTCGTCCATGCCTCCCTCGTCAATGGTACGCGCTCCCATGGCACCAGACTTCAATTGCGTGATGAACATCTGCTTATTGTATAGAAGATTGAACTTATACGCATCCAATGTTCGCTCCACGGCGTAGATATGCACATCGACCTTGTTGTCTGCAAACAGCTTTGCCACTTCATTGCCCTTGCGAACGGCACGGCCATTGCGCTGTTCCAAGTCACTCGGACGCCAGGGACAATCCAAATGATGGATGGCGACAGCCCGTTTCTGGGCATTGACACCAGTACCCAACATTGATGTGGAGCCAAAGAGCACACGGACACGACCGTCGTTCATGGCGGCAATGACCGCTTTTCGTGCCTTCTCGTTCTTGCACTCCTGAATAAAGCGGATTTCATCAGCAGGGATGCCATAGTCCTCAACCAGCTTACGCTTAATCTCGGAATAGACATTCCATCCACCGCCAGGCTGATACGTGCCAAGGTCTGAGAAAACAAACTGCGTACCCTTCTGCGCATCGAACTGTTTGTAGTACTCGGCTATGGTTGCTGCACAATGGCTGGCCTTGTTGTCGGGATGATCTTCATACGACGGGTCTATCATGCGCATATCCAGAGCCATCTTTCTGGCGTAGTCCGTAGCTATCAGCATCTTCGCCTTCTCTTCCGTCTCGCTCAGTGGGCCACGTCCGAGTATTGTAGCGTCACCAGACTCCGCAAACTCCATCAGCTTCTTGATAAACACCTCCTGGTCAGGCGTAGGCTTGATGTTATGCAGTATTTCGTTCATCTCCGGCCTATCCACACCCACGTCCTTTGCCGTGCGGTAGTCCGTTATCTCATTGTAGAACTGAGCCAATTCAGGCACCTTGATGAAGTATCGGAAACGTTCCTTCTGGATGATGTTGTTCGTCACAGAAAACTCAAAGTCCGTCGATTTCTTGGCGAAGATAGCGGCCCAAGCATCGAAGCACCGTATGTTCTGACGCTCCAGTTCCTTTGGGCGCAGGTACTTGAACAACAGATATAACTCTGTCAGGCTATTGCTGATAGTCGTACCTGAGAGGAACGTGGCGCACAAGTCCTTGCCCTTCTCTTCCTGCATCGTGCGGATGGCGAAGAGCAGGTTCAATGCCCTCTGACTACCCAGACTGTTGCCAAGACCTGCCACGCGGTCGTGACGGGTGTTGAACATCAGGTTCTTGAACTGGTGTGACTCATCCACGAAGATGTGGTCAATACCCATCTGCCTGAAGTCCACCACGTCATCCGTCCGTGTCCTGATGGCATACTCGATGCCGTCCAGTTTTTCCTCCAGATTCGCCTTGCGTTTCTCCAGTCCCTTCAGCATCATGCCCGAAATCTCATGACCGCTGGCACGCAGCACCTCCAAGTTCTCTTCTACGCTTTCCAATTCAGCCTGAAGAATCCGCTGCTGCACCTCCGGCGACTGCGGTATCTTGCCGAACTGGTCGTGCGACATAATCACACAGTCGAAGTCATTGTTTTTGATGGTATTGAAGAATTTGACACGGTTCTGCGTAGAGAAGTCTTTTTCGCTGGCATACAGGATGCGGGCATTGGGATAGGCCGTCTGATAGGTGGCGGCAATCTCTGCCACGTTAGCCTTCAGACCTATGATCATCGGCTTATGCACCTGTCCCAAACGCTTCATTTCGTGTGCGGCGATGCACATGATGAGCGTCTTGCCCGTACCCACGGAGTGGTCACATATCCCACCACCGTTCTGCTTCAGCATCCATACGCAATCCATCTGCGAGGGATAGACACCCTTGATTCCGTAGCGCAGGTCGAGTCCCTTCAGGTCGAGGTCGGGGAACGTCTGGTGACTACCGTCGTACTTCGGGCGGACGAAACAGTTAAACTTCTCGTTGTACATCTGCGTCAGCCTGTCCTTGAACTCCTGACTCTGCCCGTCAAGCCATTCCGAGAATCCGTTACGTATCTCGTCAATCTTAGAGTTAGCCAGTTGGATGGCCTCTGCATCCCTCACCTTGATGTCGTTTCCGTTCTCGTCCTCACCCACACATTTCATGATGTTCGGCACGGTGTTGTGCAGGGCATGGCGCAGCAGGGCCATACCGTCATAGTTTCGATATTCGCCTTGGACGCAGAACTCACTCCATATCTTCATGTTCTTGCGATCACAGCTCACGTCATACTCGTCGATATTGGGCGAATAGACGATGCTGACATTCGTCTCGAAGAGGTTCGACATGTAGTTGGAATACACCGTAGGCGGAATCCATCGCTCACCGAAGTTAAAATCCAAGTCCTCGAAGGGGATTGGCGCAGGCACGGCATCCTTCAGTGCTTTCAGCGACGCCTCTATCTGGTTGTTTATCTCACCCCCATTCGCCTCGATGCGCCTTTCGATGGCCTTGATCTTCTCGACCACGTTTCCGGCAATGAACTTCTCATGATGCTCATAGTTGCCATTCAGGGGATTGAGGTATATCTGTCCTTCCAGCGAGGCAATCAGTTCCGACTGGGGCATGTCTGTCAGTTCCGACATATAGCCCAGATGGATGCCGCCGTACTTGTTGAGCGAGGCAGATACCGCTTCCTCCGGTGTATCGACATGCGTAACCTCACCGACAGAGAAAGACACAGGACGCTCGAAGATGTCAGCCTTGACAAATCTGCCGTTCTCGCTGCGCTCCAGCGACAGAATATCCCTGCCACCTGGATCCATCATGATCATACGGACATTGGCCTTTTCGTTGAGACAGCCGAAGTGCCTGACGAACTCGTCGTAATAGGAATTGAGGTTTGCACGCAGCAGGTCATTGGGCTGATGCTCCCTGGCCTCATAGTCATACAGCTGCTCGTAGTTGTCACGGACTTGGATGTACTGGCGCATCTTGGGAATCTGCGTAGCAGGGAGTGTCAAGGGGTGGAACATTGCACTGTTTGGGGTGACTTCGTTGAGGATGCCCAAACGGTTTTCCCTATCCAGCACAACGGAATCTTCACGCAAGTGCTTGTACATCGTACCATCGTACTTACGGGGTAACGATATATCGACCTCTTGGTGGTGATTTTTTTGCGACCTTTGGTCTGCATTGGCCTCAATGCGTTGCTGTCCGGCTTCCAGCAACTGGCGACGACGCTCAGGGGTTAAGTCCATCATCATCTCATAGAAGCCATTGATGGGCGGATTCTCTTCCCAGTCCAGAGAGTCATAGATGGCTAACTGCTGTTCGATATGGCTTTTCTTCTCCATTGCAGCCTTCTTCTCCTGCAGTTCCTGAGCCTGACGCTCCTTCTTACGCTCCTTCTTTGGTTTCTTCGGTTCTTCCTTCGGTTTGGGCGGTTCCTGAACAGTCATTCCCCACAGGTCAAAGAGCGAAAGTTGCCCGTTTGCTTCCACCTTTGGCTGGGCTTCAGCAGGGGTTGCTTCAACCTTCGGAGATGGTTCGACGGACGTCGCATCATCTTTCGGTAGAGGTTCGGCCGTCGTTGCGCCGTCGTTCGGCCGTCGTTCGGTAATGGTAGGGCTATCGTTCGATAGTCCTGTGAACATCGAGAAGTTGAGGTGCTTTGGCAGTTCGTCCATCAGTCGCTCACGGAGGTCACGGGCAATGCCGGGGACTCCCTCGGAATGCTGGTATTCCAGTGCGGGCTTGCCATATTGGTCAGTACCTCTGATGATAGTCGTAGCCAGGACATTCTCAGGATGACGTTCAAAGTAGCTGTTATGGATGATGTGCTCACCTTCGGCAGAGTATGTCAGATTGACAAGCTGCTCATCTTCACTTAGCCCTTGTTTCTGCTCATTCTTCTGAATGATGATCAGGTCGCTGCCAGCCTCTGTGTTGGCATTCTCCTTGAAGAGATTATCCGGCAGACGAAGGGCTGTCACCAAATCAGCCTTTTCAAAGAGCAAGTTCAGGCGATATACATTCTGACTATCGAGGTAGTTACGGGTCGTGATGAACGCCACCACTCCACCATCACGGACAGCATCCAGTCCTTTCTGCATGAAGTAGCCGTGCAACGATTTGGAGATGGTACGTTTCATCACGGATTTATGGTTGCTGTAGATGGGGTCAAAGACCTTGGTCTCTCCAAAAGGAATGTTGGAGATGGCAAGGTCGAATGTTCCCAACTTGCCAGGTTCAATCCGTTCAAAGCCTTCTACATGGATGTCCATACCCTCGTTAGCATGGAGCTTCGACAGCAAGAGTCCCGTCAGTTTGTCTTTCTCGAATGCCGTTATCCGGGCATCAGGGTTGACAAGTTTCATGGTGTCGATGAAAACACCCATACCAGCTGACGGTTCCAGTATTTTCTCAGGCTTCAGATTCAGTTCGGCCATCACCGTACCGATGGCATCGGGAATGTCTTTCGGGGTGTAAAATGCCGTGAGGACGGACTGCTTCATGCTGGCGACATAGAGTTTATACTCATCTTCGCTGTCACAATTCTCTCGTATCACCCTGTGCAGCTCAGCGGTCAGGTCGTAGAGGGGTAAGTCACTCTTCGGCCAGACTTCCCTGTTGTCCACAGGATTCAGCACACATTTCAGTCCACCGAAGCCGCAGTAACGGGAAATGGTTTCCCGCTCGGCTTCAGTGGGGACACGTACCTCATTGTGCAGGGCAAATGCAGTGCGGATGGCATCGATGTTGGCTTGCAGCCGTGCTTTCCTATTGAACGCCATACTGTTCGATGTATAGTATCACTGCACCCGTCAACTCCGTGTAGAGCTGCACATAGTCGGGTGACAGTTCAAACTCTGGCTCTGTGAGATTGTAAGGCTCAAAGACAGGTACCAGTAAAGGGAGTAGTTTCTCGGCAAATGCCAGCCGCTGCTCATCGTTCAGTTCGCTGGCAAACTCTTTCTCCAGCACCTCAACGAGGATGCCCCACTCCGTAATGCCAAGGTCTTTTGTCAGTACAGACATGGCCAGTTCGTGTGCGCCTTCCACTGAATAGCCGTCGAGTCTCGCTTGTTCAAAGGTCTCTGCAGCCTCGTTTTCTCGCTGATAGATAAAGCCGAGGTCTTTGGCCTTGCGTGAATGCTGCTCCAGTAGGTAGCGAAGCAGGTATAGTCCATAGTAGGACAACTCTGGTTTGTTTTCAATCTTTCTCATCGTCATCTGGTTTATTCGTATATCTCTTTTAGTATCTGTGCATACGCAGCCATGCCTTTGGGTGTCGGAATCATCTGAGTATTCAGGCGAATGATTTTGCCCTCGTCAATCAGTTGTTCAATCATGTCAGCATGGTCATACCCACAGTCCATTTCTTCAAGAAGCGTCGCCTCTGTATGCAAGGGTACTGGTATTGTCTTGCTGCCAGTAAGGCCCCAGCCGCTGATGTCAATTGTCTGCTGTTCCTCCCATTCCGGCAAATGTGAGTCTTGAATGCCTTCACCGCTGATGAACCGCCATCCTGGTTTGAGCACTGAGTATGTCTTGACTGTGAAGCGCTGTCCAACAGCGATAACAGTGGCACCTTGCTCTCTGTAGATACAGTCTTCCGATAAAGCCTCCAGCATCCTGCGGGCAATGAGATCGTAGATTTTCTTGTCATCATTCGATGGATGCTGCAGTTTCTCGCCAGTGATGATGATCGCATGGTGCTCAAAAGGCTTCAATTGATGCACGACATCAATATTGGGCCTGCGGATGGTCATAGACAATGCGCCCCACTTTGAATCGTCTCTGAGTGTACGAAGCAACTTGGGAATTTCCGTGAAGACATCCTCGGGAATGTAACGGTTGGTGGTTCGTGGATAGCTGATGACACCAGCCTCGAAGAGTTTCTGCGCTATCTGCTCCGTCTTCTTGGCAGAGAATCCATATTGTACATTAGCATCTTGTTGCAGTGCAGTCAGGTTGTACAGTTGTGGAGCCTTCTCATGGATGAAGTTCTCCCATATGTTCAAAACCAATGCCCTTGGATCTTTGCTTATTTCCTCAAAGAGTTGTTCTGCTTCCTCCTTAGACTCAAACTGCTTGTCACTGACAAACTGCCACACATCATTGTCCTCTTTTACATCTAGTTGCAGTTTCCAGAACGGCTTTGATTCAAAGGTCTGATTCATCCAATATCGTCTGCATACAGCAGAGAGTGCCACATCCTTGGATTTCTGCATAAGTCTTTCCTGCTCATGTGGATTTGGATTGCTCATGGCATTCAGTTCCCCCATCGTTTGCAGGTTCTCCATGCCTTTCCTGATGGCTTTCTCCGTCAATGATCTCAGCCATAGCCGTTTTGTAGGTACATCCCAACAGGCATCTGTCGTTACAATCACTTCTTCGGCATGTCGGACGAGGTTTTTGATGATGTTTTTCTGTTCATGCGGCATACTGTCCTCTATCCACGTCACGCAGTAGCCGTTACCTCCATAGTAGCCGACCTTTCTCTGCAGGGCTCCTACAACACGGGAGATCCGTCTCGCTATTAAGACCTTTTCTGTAATAATCGTAATCATTTGGGGATTATGAGATGTTACACATTATTATATACATGTGCGCGTAAGGCTGGTGCGGACAGCCGACAACTGTCTGTGACTGTCCGCACACCGCCTATTGCTTAGAGTTTCGGACCTCGCTTCTGCTTCTTCTCTTCCTTCTGCTCCTGCTTTTCACCCTCGGGCTTCTGCTCATTTTTCTGGTGCTCGTTCTTGGGTGCTACCTGTCCTTTCTGTAGCGGTTCGTCTACCTTCTTAGTGGCCTCGTTGGTCTTGCCCTGATGGTTCACGGCTACCTGCGTCTCGCTCTCATTGGCGGGGGCAACGACCTTGCCCTGCATCGGGTCGTTCTTCGAGGTAAACGGCTGGCCCTTGTCGGGATAAAACATCAGGTACATTGTTGCCGTCGTGCCGTCTTTCAGCGGATAGTTGTCGAGTTTCACCGACTTGCCTTCACGGTAGTCCTTCTGCTGTTCTTCTGTCAGAGGGATGCCCTTCCACTTGGTCAGGTTCTTGATACTGCCGTCCTCGTTCGTCCAGTTAATCTTGGATTTATTGCTCTGTTCCTGTTCTTGTGCTACCTCCTGACGGCTGCTGCCAGGAACAAACGAAACGTTCTTGCGGTCGGCGTTCACCTGGAAGTCCACGGTGAATTTCTGTCCGTTCTCACCCTCAAAGAGCTTGTCCTTCACGATGCCTCCCTGCTTCAAAAGTTGCATCTCTTCAGGGGTGAATTTCACGTTACCCACACTCTCACGGAGGTGCAGCTTGCTCACGGGATAGTGTACCAGTTCGTTCGTCTGCTTGTCGTAAGACACGAAGCAATCCTGCATGGTATTGTCCTTTACGTTGTACAGCGGAACAACCTTGCCGAGATTACCCGTCTCTTTCAGTGCCTTGGCATCCTCCTTAGTAAAAGTGTAGCCCATGTACTCCGCATTTTCCAGTTTCTGCTCCTTGCGCACGAAGTGAGGGAGTACGCTGTAGGTGCCGTCTGGCAGTCGCGTCAGTTGCAGACGTGCAGCGGCTTTCACCTTCTGGTCGTAGATGAGCATTGTCACATCGAGAAGGCCGGACTTGCCAAAGTTCAGCATATTGTCCTTCGCTCCTGTTCGCTCCAGCACCTCTTTCGAGATACCGAACTTCTCTTCAATCTTGTCCCAGTTAACCTTGGACTCGTCGATGGGCTGATAGCCCTGATTTTGATTCTGTGCCATAATCTGTAAAATTTAATTGTTAATTGATAAATGTTATTTATACCGATGGAATCGGTGTTTTTGTCACTTTTTGCAGAAATTCCTCTGCTGATTTCTTGTCAACTTTATCACTGTGCAGGTGTATCAGTCTGATGATGTCGCTCTCTTGGTAGTAAGCCTTGTTATGGAGCATGATGAAAGGCAGATCCCCTATACTGCGATAGCGGTAGAGGGTGCGCTTGCAGATACGCAGGATGTTTATAAGCTCATTGGTGTCATAGATGCGCTCTCCTCTTAGGTATAAAGTACCCTCGTGATTTCTCATGTTCAGGTCATCAACCAAGAGTTTTATCATCTGTTCCTGCTGGTTCATCTTCTTGACGATACTGCGCATGCACTCCATGAAACAGTCCTTGTCAAGCAGTTCTTTCTCTTCCTGCTGGCTCTCTGTACGATTTTCCATGCTTTAAACCTTTCTGTTTGTCAATATCTTTCTATTCTGTTCAATGCACTCTCTCCGTATGGCTATGAGGTTCTTCTGGCTGAGCGGTCTTAGGGTGATGCCAGCGAAGTCCTCAATGTCCGATAAGCGGTATCTCACCTCTTTCCCGAATCGTGTGTACTTTAGTCTGCCGTCAGAGCGATACTGTTGCAGTGTCCGTTTGTGGACGCACAGCAGTCGCTCTGCCTGCCTGTTGTCCACCCAGAGGTCACAGTCCTCGTAGGTGACGGCTCTCGTGGATGCCTCCACGTAGCTCTCTATCTTTCTGATGCGGTCTGACAGCTCCTGCCAGAGTCCACTTTCAACGGTGATAATATCCATATTCCGATATGCTTTATCTGATTTCGGGGGCAAATGTACGGCAAGGATTTGACACCGTTTGTCACGGTGATATCACCGTTATAGCAAAAATATTTTGGATTGCGTCAAAGTCCTCGTTTTTCGGTGACAATCGATGCAACTTGGATGGTAAGTTGTAGTCACTCGCCGCATTCTGGCTACCTTTGCAGCAGCATAACAATTAAAAACAAAAAGGAATGGAAATCATAGCAATAGAAAAGAAAGCGTTTGATGCTTTGATAGCAGAGAGCAAGAGCCTTGCCCGACAGGTGGAAATCCTTTCACGTCAGTGTCAGGACAAACGCCTGCAGAAGTGGCTTACCAGTGAGGATGTCTGTATGATTCTCAAGATCAGCCAGCGCACGTTGCAGACCATGCGCTCCAAGCATAAGATTTGCTTCACACAGCTTGGACGCAAGTTCTACTACCGGCCTGAAGAAGTAGAACTGGTGCTTAAACAGTCGGGCAAGTATTATCAGATAAAAAAACAAGGTATTAGCATCAATGGATAAGGAAAAGATTATTACTGAAAACGATGAAATCATCGTCAATACGCTCTTGACCATGAGAAAGGCAGAGCGTCAGGCATCGGCCCTGATGGAGAGCTACAAACCCATTTTCAACGGTGAGCGGCTGATAACCGACGGGGAACTGGCTACAGTCTTGAGAGTCAGTTCTCGTGCTTTGCGTGACTACCGTAACAGCGGCCTTCTGCCGTATATTCGTATGAAGGGCGGCATTGTCTATAAGGAAAGCGATATTGAAAGAGTATTACAGAAGCATTATCACAAATCGGTTTAAATTCAGGAATAGGTATGGCAAAAGAGTTTGGCAAAAAGGTTGGCAGAAGACGGGCAACCAGATTGCTCGCTTTCTTGGAGTTGGAGGTTGACAGCCTCAATCGCAAGAACAAGTTAGGGTTGGCAGAGAACTACAAGTATAGTGGAAACAGTTTCCGTGACTACCTCGGTACGTTGCATAAGAAAGATGTCCCGCTGTCTCGTGTCAGTGAGGAACTGCTCATCGCTTATCAGCAGTGGCTATGGGACCGGGGCATCAAGCGCAACACCTCGGTATTCTATATGCGCAACCTCCATGCCGTCTATAACAAGGCCGTCGGTCAGGGGCTGGTGACCGATAGGAAGCCGTTTGGGCTTATCCACACTAATATCACCCATACGGAAAAGCGTGCTGTGTCTCCCGAACTTATCAGGGACATCAGCACGCTTGACATTTCAGATGGTTTGGTTTGTTTGGGACAAGACCCACGTAAGAAGCCTTTCCAGAGGATGTTTCGCGAACTAACCTTCTCACGCGACACGTTCATCTTCTGCTTCTGCGCTCGTGGACTCACCTTCGTCGATTTCGCCTACCTGAAGCAGGAGAATATCCAGCATGGTTGCATCGTCTATGAGCGACGAAAGACAGGACAGTATATCGAGGTGGAGATACAGCCACAAATGCAGGCGTTTATCGACAAGTACGCTGTGGCGGGAGGCCCCTACCTGTTTCCCGTTCTCACCAGCACCGATATCAAAGAGGCGCATAAGCAGTATAACTCAGCTATTCGCAGGTATAACAAGCACCTGAACCGTCTTTCAAAGATGCTTGGTTTAGATATATCTCTTACATCCTACGTGTCCCGCCACTCCTGGGCGACGGCTGCCTATCATGCCGACTTTCCTGTGTCGCATATCAGCGAAGGTATGGGGCACACCTCGGAAAAGACCACGCGCATCTATTTGAAATCGCTCGAAAGTAGCAAAATTGACAGTGAAAACAAACGACTATTGGATGGTATCTTTAAAGTAGCTCTCTTTTAGTATAAGAGGGCTAAAATTTGGGTGCAAAGGTACAAAATTTTTTCTAATACACCATATATAATAGAGAAAAAATGCTGTTTTTTTGCTCTTTTTTACGACACATCAAGTATGGCCTCTCGTCATTATTCATTCGTTAATTAACACTTATTAATATGTCGAAATAGTATTGTTTCGACAAACAAACAATGCTAATTATGCACAATTGGACGATGTGTAACTATCTGACAATCAGTTAGAAACAGATCTTAGCCCTCTTATACTAAAAGAGAGCCAGGATTTGATAGAAAGTCCGATATGAACGCGTTGAATAATGCTAATATCAAGGATGAAAACTGCACAGGATTTGCCTCCTTTGCCTTCCCCGAAGCCAAAAGCTCAAATACAGGGGTGTCGGTAAGTTATGCGCCATGCGAAGACAAAACTTGGTATGTGCTCCGCATCAAATATGGTCTGGCTCAAGTCGTGGCTGATTTCATCATTGAAGACGGAGCCTACGTCTATCTGGCCAAGGTCTGGAAAGACATCCGTAACAAAGAGACAGGCAAGAAGCAAAGAAAGTTGCTTCCTTTCATGAACCTTCTGTTTGCATACGTCACCAGACAAGAAGCCGACATGTATGTCCGGGATTCCCAAGTGTCGAAATATACGACTTACTATTACAATCATTTTGATACAGACGCCAATGGTTATAACCCTCCTTTGACTGTTAGCTCCCGTGATATGGAACCGTTGGTCAGGACAACCGCTTTGCTTGACGAGCATGTGATGGAGGTCGATATCAAAACCTGTAAGTTTGTATCCGATGACCTAGTGCGTGTCACCGATGGTCCCTTTGAAGGAGTCACAGGGCGTATAGCCCGCGTTGCTCGTCAAAAGCGCGTGGTAGTTTATATCAAAGGCCTCCAATCCGGCCTCACCACCGCCTATATCCCACCACACTGTCTTGTAAAGATTTAAAACGGCTGATATACAATATAGACAATGTTATTAACACATCCCAAGTGAATTACATGTCTCACTGCTCCTGCCGCAAGCGAGCGGCGGAAGCAGTTTCAAGAAACTTAATGATAAGTCCTGTAACTACTCATAACTAATGTAGATAATATGAAACTTCCAGAATATAAAGACTTAGCCTCTAAGAAAGAGTTTATGGAGCAAATAGTCATCAATACCCCAAAGGAATTTGATGACTGGTTCAAGGGCTTTGGTGATGAAAGATTTATCTATCGTGGCAGTTGTGAAGCTAAATATATGAACTTCACATTTGCACAGCGCGATTGGATAACCAAGGAGTGGGCAAAGGTTCTACAGATACCTTTTGTGGAGTTTGTTGACCGGCTTATAGGTAAAATAGCAAATAATAATTTGTTATTGGATTATTTTAAGTCACTTAATATACGGCCAAACGACATTCTTTGGTTGTCCTTTATGCAGCATTATGGTATGCCTACACCACTGCTTGACTTTACAAAAGATATGAGAATAGGCCTGTTCTTTGCGACAGATGGACTAAAGCATGATCCCTCTGATGTTGATATGGAAAACTACTTTTCATTTTATGCTTTGCAGCGAACAGATACTATATTCCCCGTAGATACGTTGTTTGCGAGCGGCATTGAAAATGGTACAAAGTTGGTTGAAGAGTTCAGGAGGAATAATCCAGATGCTCAAGTGAATGACAGTATTATAAGAAATATTGATGAAATGACTAAATGGATTAAAAAGGATGGTTCCAACGATGGATTATGCACAATGCCCTTCTTGTTTGTTCCAAATCCATTAGATGCAAAAGTCGTTGAGAGTATTACTGGTGAGCGACTGTATTGGTCAAATCCTAATATCATCGCTCAGAAAGGCTGTTTTGTAATCAATACAAGCGATAGGCTGCCTCTTGAAGAAGCGATTGCAAAAAATGGTAATAATCCTCCTGTGATTTCTGCTGATATACATAAGTCATTGGTAGATTACATAAAGAAGAACTATATTTCAGATTTGAATTACGACAATATTTATCCCAAGTTTAAGAAACAGGCTGAAATTGCTTATGACGAGTTCAAAAGCAATTTGTGATATACTATCATCGTGAACTTATTGGTTCGCTAAGTGCATTTATAAAAGGGCACGGCCATTTTAATTGTTTTAATTATTTATGTGTGGAATAGTAGGATATATAGGAACGCGTGAAGCGTACCCTATACTTATATCTGGCCTTCACAGGCTTGAATATCGTGGATACGATTCTGCTGGCGTTGCCCTCCTCAACGAGGGCTATAGCCATGGCCATGCCCAAAGCGATGGCGACGGGCATGGCCCCTCCGCCAGCGTCTGCGACCGCCCCAGCGCCACCGGCCTCAATGCCGATGGCCAACCCGCTGGCCCTAGCGACCGCAAGGCCGCCTGCCAGCCTATTGCCGTCTATAAGGCCAAAGGCAAGGTCTCGGCCTTGGAAGAGGCCGCCCGCGATAAGGACTGCACTGGCACCATAGGCATCGCCCACACCCGTTGGGCCACCCATGGCGAACCCTCAGTGGTCAATGCTCACCCTCATCTCTCCGAGAGTGGCAACCTCGCCCTGGTGCATAATGGCATCATCGAGAACTTCTCTGTCCTTCGCGACCAGCTCCGTGCTAAGGGGTACACCTTCCGTAGCGCCACCGACACCGAGGTGCTGGTGCAGCTCATCGAGTATTACGAGCACAAGCACCATTGCGATCTCCTCTCAGCCGTGCGCTATGCCCTCCGCAAGGTCATTGGCGCCTATGCCATTGTCCTCATCGACCGTCGCCAGCCCGACACACTGATTGCTGCTCGAAAGAGTAGTCCATTGGTAGTGGGCATAGGGGAAGAAAATAAAGAATTCTTCATTGCATCTGATGCAACGCCTATTGCAGAATACACCTCTCATGTAGTGTATATCGACGATGAGCAAATTGTCCGCATCGAGCGAGGCCGTGAGATGGAAATCTCCAATCTTCAGGCCGAACACGTCGATGTCGATGTCACAGAAATCGACGTTGATTTGGATATGCTTGATAAGGGAGGCTTCCCTCACTTCATGCTCAAAGAGATTTTTGACCAGCCTAAGTGCCTCGAAGATTGTATGCGTGGCCGCTTGGAAGCCATGGACAAGCGCTTGAAAATCGAGCCAGAGAATATTAAATACGGTATAAACCTGTCAGCGGTCAAGCAATACAAGGTTCAACTAATGAATGCCCGCCGCTTCATCATTGTGGCATGTGGCACCAGTTGGCATGCAGGCCTCATTGGCAAGCAACTTTTTGAAACCTTCTGCCAGATTCCAGTTCAAGTAGAGTATGCCTCTGAGTTCCGATATAGAAATCCTGTCATCAACCCTGATGATGTGGTCTTTGCCATCTCGCAAAGTGGCGAGACTGCAGATACCTTAGCAGCCATAGAGCTAGCCCGCAGTCAGGGCGCCTTTGTCTTCGGCATCGTCAATGCCGTAGGCAGCAGCATTGCCCGCAATACCGATACTGGAACCTATATCCATGTGGGTCCTGAGATTGGCGTTGCTTCAACAAAAGCATTTACAGGCCAGTTGACGGTATTGACGATGCTGGCTTTAACTTTAGGCCACGAAAAAGGCTTCCTTTCCGACAATGACTTCTCTCATTATACCGAGGAGTTATCAAAGATACCTTCAATGATTGGTAAAGTATTAGAGCAAAACGACCGTATCGCCGAAATCGCCCGCACCTTCACCTACGCCCACAACTTCATGTACCTGGGCCGAGGTTGGAACTTCCCCGTGGCCCTCGAGGGTGCCCTCAAGCTCAAGGAAATCAGCTATATCCATGCCGAGGGCTATCCCGCTGCCGAGATGAAGCACGGCCCCATCGCCCTTATCGATGCCGATATGCCCGTGCTGTTTGTGGCCACCCACCACCAGCAGTACCAGAAGATAGTCTCTAATATGGAGGAGGTCAAGGCCCGTGGCGGCCGCATCATTGCCGTGGTCACCGAGGGCGACGAGAAGGTTCGCGCCATTGCCGACTGGATTATCGAGGTGCCCCAGACCCTGAATTTCCTCGCGCCCCTGTTGAGTGTCATACCATTGCAGATGCTCGCCTATCATGTGGCAGTCCGCAAGGGCTTGAATGTTGATATGCCAAGGAACTTGGCGAAGTCGGTGACAGTAGAGTAAATTTGAAACATGAAACTTGAAATATTTATAAAATTATGAATATAGCAGTAGCAGGAACTGGATACGTAGGCATGAGCATAGCTACGCTTTTAGCGCAGCACAATCATGTAACAGCAGTGGATGTAATTCCCGAAAAGGTGGAGAAAATCAATAAGAAGATTTCTCCTATTCAGGATGATTATATCGAGGAGTATTTGGCTGAGAAGCAGCTCGACCTCACCGCCACCCTCGATGGTGCAGCGGCCTATAAGGATGCTGACTTTGTGGTGATTGCAGCCCCCACCAATTACGACCCACAAAAGAACTTCTTCGATACTCACCATATAGAGGATGTTATTGATTTGGTTCTGAGTGTCAATCCTGATGCCGTCATGGTCATCAAGAGCACCATCCCTGTGGGCTATTGCCGCTCTCTGTATGTCAAGTATGCATTGAAGTTCTTGACCGACCCTGAACTGAAGGGCCGCAAGTTCAACCTGCTTTTCT
>Ga0310695_10005212_pt1 | contig 22937 bp, 13 predicted proteins | sample RumenRJG_04DNA_FD_203882 | JGI IMG/M metagenome (GOLD analysis project Ga0310695, IMG submission 203882) | Bovine rumen microbial communities from Lethbridge, Alberta, Canada - RJG_04 (v2) (version 2) | ecosystem: Host-associated > Mammals > Digestive system > Stomach > Rumen | place: Canada...
CAGATCCACCGTTGCCACTGTCCATATGATGTCATAGTTTATCTGCTCATAATCAAAGATATGTACGAGACGATTGCGAATGCCGCACATTTTCATCCATGGTATTTCAGGATGCGCAAGCTGAAAGTCTTCCGACACGTGGGCTGCCGCTTCTCCAATAGTGGATATGTCAAACGCCGCAGCATCCTGCGAGCGCAAGTCTTCAAGAAAATCCGCTTTGCTCACGTCGGCAAAGATTCTCTTGAGACGCTTTATTCCTTCTATAATGTGCAACAACCTTTGCACGTTTTTATCAACACGGTCAATCACAGTTCCATCATCTCCTTCTTTACGTTGTAAGCAAAGCAAGGACTGCGGTCAAGTGCCGTAACATTGATTAAATCGACTTTCCTTCCGACTTCGTTTGAAATTTCACCCTCAAAGTCAAACAACTCGAACACACCAATGCCACCACTGAACTTCACAAGCAAATCCACGTCGCTGTCGGGGCGCTCCTCCTTTCGGGCACAGGAACCGAAGACCCAAAGCTTTTCGGCCTTGTGCCTCCTCGCGATAGCGTATATCTCATCCCGCTTCGCGCGTATCTCGTCTAGCATGCACATGTCGGGTTAGAACTGCGAACATTATATCATTTTGCATCGGAGAATGCAAGGGTCAAAAAGAAAAAGGAGAGCCGCCGCCCGCGCAGGGCTCGGGAATGTAGATGAGGATAAGTTTAGTTGAAGAGGAAGCAACCATGACAACTGATAAAAACAACTCTTGCCATCCAGGCGCAACTCGGCGCGCGCTTTCAAGAGCGCCGCGTGGGAATACGCCTGTCGCGAAGCGATCAGGTTGGGTGAGCGCAAAGCGCGAACTGCCAAGCAGCCACAAGGCCCCGTGCGCGGCGCGAGAAAAAAAGTTGTTCTGGTTGTTTCCAGAAGAAAATATAGGCAAGAAATGATTGGCGCCACTTGACAGGGAAAAGAGAAATAGTGTAAAATATCTGCCGCCTGAGGCGATGCGCCCCTGGACGGAAGAAAGGAAGGCAACATGGCACGGCGCCTGGATCCGAAGGCGGTTTTCGCAACTCCCTCAAAGAAAGGGTACACAAAGATGAAACGCACAACATCATGTGCCGCGATCGCGGCGGCGATATGCGCATGCATGGCGTCGGCTGACGCCAAACTGCAGTCCGGTTCCGCAGAGCTGGACCTCTCCGGGACATGGCATCTGGCCAAGGCCGACGACGCGCGGGTCTCATGCCCGATCGCCGTCCCAGGAGGCGTTCACTCCGCTCTTCTAAAGGCGAAGCTAATCGAAGACTCGTTCTGGGGACGCAACGAGACGAACAACCTCTGGGTGGGGAAGTCCAGCTGGATGGTCTCTCGCAAGTTCGAGGTGAACGGCGACTTCCTCGCGAAGAGGGAAATAGTCCTTCGCCTCGAAGACTGCGACACGTTCGCCAAAGTGAGCGTGAACGGCAAGGTCGTGGGCGGCACGGCTGACCGTTTCCAGCGCTACACCTTCGACGTCAAGCCCTGCCTCAAGGCCGGCGAGAACGAGATATCCGTTCTCTTCAGTTCCCCTGAAACAGTCGCCGACGCACGCCGCGAACGCGTGAATAAGCCTTTCCCGATGTCCAACGTCGTCTGGGCGAAGAACCAGGCGCTCATCAGAAAGCCCGCCTGCCATGCCGGCTGGGACTGGGGCCCGTCAGTGCAGGTCATCGGACTTTGCGGCACCGTGAAGCTCCTCGCGAGCGATAAGCCGCGCATCGAATACATCTACACGACGCAGACCTTCTCGGACGACCTCTCGCACTGCACGCTCGACGTCTTCGCCGACCTCTCGGACGGCACGACGGTCACGAACCGCGTCGAAATCGACGCCCCGCCGCTTTGGTGGCCGAACGGCGCTGGCGAACAGAAGTTCTACACCTACTCGGTTGACGTGAACGGGGAGAAGGTGACGCGGCGGATCGGCCTCCGGAAACTGGAGGTCCTTAACGAGCGCACGGTTTCACCGGATGGCAAGGACGAGCTCTCCCTCGTCTTCCGCGTGAACAACAGACGCATCTTCATGAAGGGCGCGAACTGGATTCCCTGCTCCGCGTACGAAAACGAGCAGACGCCCGCGCGGTACGCGCAGATCCTAGGAAGCGCGAAGCGCGCGAACATGAACATGGTACGCGTGTGGGGCGGCGGACAGTACGAGAAGGACGCATTCTACGACCTCTGCGACGAAATGGGCATCCTCATCTGGCACGACATGATGTTCTCCTGCGCCGTGTACCCGGCGAACGACTGGTTCCTGAGCGAAGTCCGCGACGAGCTCTCCCACCAGCTGCGCCGTCTGCGCGACCATGCGTCGATTGCGATATGGTGCGGCGACAACGAGTGCCTCGGCGCGATAAACTGGTTCGACGAAACTCACGACGACAAGGACTTCTACCGCGGGGAGTGGATGGCGCGCTCGAAGATGCAGGGCGAGATGGTGGCGAAGTACGACCCGACGCGCACATACTGGCCCAGCTCGCCGTGCTGCGGCCCCGGAGACTTCGGCAACGCCTGGAAGGACGACTCCAAGGGCGACATGCACAACTGGGACGTCTGGCACGAGAACGCGCCATTCTCGAAATACAAGGAATACCATCCCCGCTTCTGCTCGGAGTTCGGCTTCCAGTCGTTCCCGTCGATGGAAGTCGCCGAGATGTTCGCCTCGAAGGAGCAGATCCTCTTTCGCGGGCCGGACTTCGAGTGGCACCAGAAGGGCAACGGCGGAAACGAGCGGATCCGCAAGACGCTCGACCGCTACTTCCCCAGGCCGAAGGACGTCCCGTCTGAGCTCCTCCTCTCGCAGTTCCAGCAGGCGATGGCGATACAGACCGCCGTCGACGCGTGGCGCGGCGAGCAGCCGCGCTGCATGGGCACGCTCTTCTGGCAGCTCAACGACAACTGGCCAGTCGCCTCATGGAGCGCCATCGAGTACGGCGGCAAGTGGAAGCCGCTCCAGTATCTCGCAAAGCGCTTCTTCGCGCCGGTACGCGTCACGCTCGCGCCCGACGGCATGGTCAAGGTGGTCAACGACACCGACAAGACCTACGTCGGCGCCGTCCGGGCGGTGTTCTTCCCGTTTGACGGCGGTAAGATGGAGATCGTGGACATCGGACTCTTGCGTTCACCGCCGGGATCGGCGGTCGCGGCGGGGTCGATTGCCCAGCGCGCGGACGCCGCGCTCGAGCTTTTGTTCTTGTACAGCCTTGAGGACAGCCAGATGGGGTTCGACGCCAGCAACTTCCCCGTCCGCGCCGACTACAAGGGAGACTTGCCGAAGGCGCATGTCAAGGCGGAGGTCAACGGCTTCAAGGTGACGCTCACGACGGACAAGCCGGCGTTCTGGACATGGATGGACGTGAAGGGCATCCGCGGCGAGTTCGACGACAACGCCGTGACGCTCGTCCCCGGCATCCCGCGTACGTTCGTGTTCACGCCCTACGACAAAACGACGTCGCCGCAGGCGTTCAAGGCCGCGCTTTCCGTCACGCACCTCGCCGACCTTTGCAAGTAGCGGTAGCGGTCGTTCGCCTTGACGGTGGCCTTCCTCTAGTCCGCCTTGTCGGTTGCGCGAAAAACCGCGCAAAGGCATCTGGCGCGGATGGCTGGATTGTGGTAAAATATTCAGCCAAGGGAATTGACAAGGCAACAAGGAGACAAGAACAAGATGGAAACAAAGATACTCCAGTTCGGCGAGGGGAACTTCCTGCGGTGCTTCATCGACTGGATGGTCCAGAGGATGAACGACAAGGCCGGGTTCGGCGGGAAGGTCAGGATAATCCAGCCGATCGGCGAGGAGCTGTCCCCTCCGTCGAAGACGCTGAACGAGCGCGGCGGAAGGTACCACACGTGCCTTCGCGGGGTAATCGGCGGGAAGACAGTCGAGGACATCGAGGAGGTAACGTGCGTCGAGGGCGTCGACTTGGCGGCGAACGTCGAGCAGTACGCGACCGTCCCGTCCATCCGTTTCGTCGTCTCCAACACCACCGAGGCCGGCATACAGTACGTGAAGGGCGCGGACACCTTCCCAGCGAAGGTGCTGAGGCTCCTCAGGGCTCGCTTCGCGGCGGGCCTCCCGGGGCTCGTGTTCGTCCCGTGCGAGCTGATCGAGCACAACGGCGACAACCTGAAGGCGTGCGTCCTGAAGCACCTCGCGGACGCGCCGGACGCCGCGCTGGCGGACTGGATCGAGAATGAGTGCGTGTTCTGCTCGACCCTCGTCGACCGCATCGTCGCCGGACGCCCCGACCCGGAGTCCGCAGAGCGCTACGCCGAGCGGCTTGGCGAGCGGGACGACGTGCTCGTCTGCGGCGAGCCGTTCCACTTCTTCGTCATCGAGACGCCGGACGGCTTCGACCTCGAAAGCGAGCTTCCGCTCAAGGCGGCGGGGATCAACGTCGTCTACACGCCGGACATGCAGCCCTACCGCACGCGCAAGGTGCGCTTCCTCAACGCAACCCACACGACGATGGTGTACCGCGGCCTGGAGAAGGGCTTCGAGGAGGTCGCGCAGTGCATTGCCGACCCCGAATTCAACACATTTGTCCACAAGGTCGTGTTCGACGAGATATTCCCGACGGTCGACCTCCCGGACGACGAGAAGCGGGAGTACGCGGCGTCCGTCCTCGAGCGCTTCGCGAACCCCTTCGCCCACCACAAGCTGAGGTCCATCGCGCTCAACACCATCGCGAAGTGGAAGACGCGCTGCCTGCCGGTGGTGTGCGACTACTACAGGAAGTTCGGCAAGCTGCCCCCGGCGATGATCGAGGGCTATGAGGCGATCGCCAGGCACTACGACGCGCCGCCAGTCGCATGACTCACCCAACTCAAACCCTCAACTCCACGCTTAGCCCAACTCAAACACTCATAACTCAAAACTCAAACACTCAAAAAAACCGTGTTCCCGCTACTGAAATACACGGAGGAGGAGGTCGAGTCCATCATAGCGAAGACAGACTCCTCCGCCGTCATGGCAAGCCTCTCCAAAGAACGGCGCGACTGGTTCGACCTGCTCGCGCTCATCTCGCCCGCCGCGTACGCGCACATGGACGCCATGCGCGACGCCGCGCGGCTGGCGCGCGTCCGTTACTACGGCAAGACCGTCAGCGTCTACGCGCCGCTGTACATTGGCAACACCTGCGTCAACTCGTGCCGCTACTGCGACTTCCGCATCCAGCATACCGGTACCGTCCGCCGCAACCTTTCGCTGGACGAGATCCGCCGCGAGGCGGAGGCCGTCCGCGCTACCGGCATAGACTCCCTCCTCGTGGTCGCCGGCGAGGACCCGCGCGTCAACACCGTCGAGCACCTAGCCGACGTCGGCCGCCTCCTGAAGTCGATGTTCTCCAACCTCTCCCTGGAGGTCGCGCCGCAGACCGAGGAGGGCTACCGCGAGCTGTTCAAGGCCGGCTACGAGGGGCTCACCTGCTTCCAGGAGACTTACGACCCCGTGCGCTACCGCTATTTCCACCCGGCTGGACCTAAGAGCAACTACGAGTTCCGGCTCTGGACGCAGCTGCGCGCCGGGAAGGCCGGGTTCCGTCAGCTGGGCTGCGCATTCCTCCTGGGGCTCTCCAAGTGGCGTCCCGAGGCCGCGTCGCTCGCCGCGCACGCGATCTACCTCATGCGCGAATGCTACGAGGCGAAGGTGCAGTTCGCCTTCCCGCGCTTCTGCACCGCCGCGGAGGGCTTCCAGCCGGAGTTCCCCGTGGACGAGCGCGACCTGGAGCTGATGATGCTCGCGTTCAGGATCGTCTTCCCGCAGTGCTGCATGACGGTCTCGACAAGGGAGCCGCCGGAGTTCCGCGACAGGATCGTCCAGACAGCCGCGGACAACATGTCGGCCGGCTCGCGCGTCACCCCGGGCGGCTACGCCGTCCACGCCGAGGGCGACGTCGCCCAGTTCACCCTGACCGACTCCCGTCCGCCGGCGGCCGTCTACGACGCCATCAGGTGCAACGGACAGGAGGTCGTGTTCAAGAACTGGGACCGCCGCATCTAGGGCGTTCTCGACAACAGGATCCGGGCCGCCGTTACTTGGCGATCGACCTCAGGCGAAGCTGCCCGCACGCCGCGTCGGCGTCCTTGCCGCGCGAACGGCGCAGCATTGTCTGTACCTTCGCCTTCATCAGGACGTCCAGGAACATCATCATCGTCGACTCGTCGGGCGTCTTGAAGTCCGGCCTGTGTGAGACGGGCGAGAGGGGGATGAGGTTCACTTTCGCCATCGGGACTCTCTTCACGAGAGCCGCCAGCGCCTCCGCCTGGCGCCGCGAGTCGTTGACGCCCCTTATGACGGTGTATTCGAAGGTGATGATCCTCTTCGTCTCCCTGGTGTATTCCGCGCAAGTGCGCATCAGCACGTCGAGCGGCCACTTCCTGTTCACCGGCATGAGCTCCGAGCGCAGTTCGTCGTCCGGCGCATGGAGCGATACAGAGAGCTCGAACTGTATGCCTTCCTTCGCGAGGCGCTCTATCCCCGGCACGACGCCGCACGTCGAAAGAGTGATGTGCCTGGCTCCGAGGTTAGGCCCGCGCCCGGCGTTGATGAGGCGGAGCGCCCTCATCGTCTCGTCGTAGTTGGCGAAGGGCTCTCCCATGCCCATGACGACGATGTTCGTGATCTCCCCGGCGGCGCGGCCCGCCATGTACTCCGCGACGATCTCGTCCGCCGCGAGCGACCTGACCACGCCCTGCGCGCCCGATGCGCAGAAGGCGCAGCCCATTGCGCAGCCGACCTGCGTGGAGATGCACTGCGTGAAGCGGCCGGTAGCGGGGATGAGGACAGTCTCGACAGCCGCGCCGTCCGCAAACCCGACGAGGAGCTTCTTCGTGCCGTCGGACGACACCGACTCCGCGAGCGTCTTTGTCTCCGTGAGCGGGAACTCGGACTTCATAGTCTGCCGGAGGTCCTTTGGGAGCGTCGTAGCCTTGTCCCAGTCGTCGATCCAGTCGCGGTAGAGCGCCTGGAGGATCTGGTCGGTCCGGAACGGACGCAACCCCCGGCCCTTCAGCTCCTCCTTCCACTCGTCAGGCAGTATGCTCCACGCTTTCTTCATTTTTTATCTTCCCTCTTCACCTTCGCCTTCACCTTCACCTACACCTTCACCCTCACCTTCACCCTCACCTACACCTTCACCCTCACCTTCACCTCTACACCTTCCCAATTCCCCAATTCCGCTATTCCACAATTCCATAATTCCATAATTCCACAATCCCATAATCTCCCCATCCCCCATTTTACACTTTACATTTTACACTTTACACTCAAATCAAATGTCCCATCTTCTCTCGCTTTGTGTCTAGGTAGCGCCTGTCGTGCGCATTCGGGGGTATGACGATCGGCACGCGCTCGACGATCTCGAGCCCGTAGCCCTCAAGCCCGGCGATCTTGCACGGGTTGTTCGTGAGGAGCCGCAGTTTTCTGACGCCGAGGTCGACGAGTATCTGCGCGCCTTCGCCGTAGTCCCTGAGGTCCGGCTTGAAGCCGAGCGCGACGTTGGCCTCGACGGTGTCCAGTCCCTCCTCCTGCTTTCTGTATGCGTGGAGCTTGTTGGCGAGGCCTATCCCGCGCCCCTCCTGGCGCATGTACAGGACGACGCCGCGGCCCTCGTGCTCGATCATCTCCATGGCCCTGTGGAGCTGCGGGCCGCAGTCGCACCTCTCGCTGCCCAGCACATCGCCGGTGAAGCATTCGGAATGCACTCTGGTGAGGACAGGCGAGCCGTCGGAGACGTTTCCCTTCACGAGCGCCAGATGCTCGAGGCCCGAAATCCTGCTCTTGTACATTTTCAGCCTGAAATGCCCGTGATCTGTCGGCAGGTCGACTTCCTCCACCGCCTCCACGAGCGCGTCGTGGCGGCGCCTGTAGGCGATGAGGTCGGCAATCGTCGTCAGCTTCAACGAGTGTGCCTTCGCGAAGGCGCGTATGTCGTCGAGACGGGCCATTGTCCCGTCGTCGCGCATCACCTCGCAGCAAAGCCCAGCCTCCTTCAGGCCGGCGAGCCGGCAGAGGTCGACCGTCGCCTCGGTGTGTCCGGCGCGCTTCAGCACGCCGCCTTCCCTCGCCCTGAGCGGGAACATGTGCCCGGGGCGCCTGAACGCGGCCGGGCCCGCGCCTTCCGCCACGCACGCCAGCGCCGTCATCGACCGCTCGACCGCCGAGATGCCCGTCGTCGTGGTGACCGCGTCGATGGACACCGTGAACGCCGTCTGGTGGTTGTCCGTGTTCTCCGCCACCATCTGCGGCAGCCCGAGGGCCTCGCACATCGCGCCGGACATCGGCATGCAGATGAGCCCCTTTGCGTACGACGCCATGAAATTGACGTTCGCCGGCGTCGCGAACTCCGCCGCGCAGATGCAGTCGCCCTCGTTCTCGCGGTCGGCGTCGTCCGTGACAAGCACGATCTCCCCCCGCCTCAGCGCCTCAAGGCACTCCTCTATGCTGTCAAACTCTTCCGCCATCTCGCGCAGTCTCCGTGTCCAGCATTCCCTCGCGCCGAGCGTCCGTCACGATCCCGGATGAACCGGCTTGGAGCCGATTTCGCACAGCGGGCACGTGCTGGGCGTCCATACCTCCGGCGTCATCTGTATGAGCGAGTACATCGGAATGCGCGGGAACTTGACCTTGCCGGCCGAACGGTCGACCAGGACTATGACACCGGCGATCTTGCCGCCCGCCGCCTTCACGAGGTCGATTGTCTCTTGGACGCGTCCGCCCATGGTGACGACGTCCTCGGCGATTACGTACCTCGCGCCCTTCACGAGGCGGAAGCGCCTCATCGCAAGCGAGGTGAGGGGCTTGCCCGTCGCGTCGACGCCCTTGGTCAGCACCTTCTCCGCGAAAATGCACTTTACGCCAAGCTCCCTCGCGACTTCATGCCCGACGAGGATGCCGCCGATCGCCGGCGAGACCACGGCGTCGACCTTCCCGTCGAAGCCCGCGGCCTTGGCGCGGCGCACCGCTTCCTTGCAGAGCTTCTCCGCGATGCGCGGGAACTGCAGGAGGTTCGCGCACTGGAAGTACCTGTTGGAGTGGAGCTTGGAGCGAAGCTCGAAGTGCCCGTCCAGCAGTGCGCCCGTGTCGCGGAATTCCTTCATTATCTGGGTGTCTGTCATTTTTTCTGTCCTTTCTTCAGTTTGTCTTTAGAAGCTCTTCGCGCGGAAACGGCAGGCCCTGCTCCGCGACGTCCGGCACGGCCTCCAGGACGATTGGCGGCGCGGCGTGCGTCGGCGGCTGCGGTATTTCCATATATGGGATGCGCGACGGACGCGGCGGACGCCTCCTGTCGGATATGTCCATGACGGGCATCGGCGTGTCCTCCGCCACCGTGGAAAGCGACAGGTCGGCCCGCAGCTCCCTCACGTCGCGTGAGTTGACCGACAGCGCGGAGCGCACGATCTCCATCGCCTTCGCCTCAACCGCGCCGTCAAGCGTCACGAACGCGCAAGTCGCCTTGCCGGCGTCGCCGCCGGATATGGGCGGACGCAGCCGCGCGACGTCCTTCCTGAACGTCACGACCACAGCGACCGCCAATGCCATTACCGGCGCGAGCGCAAGCAGCTCGTGCCTCCAATGTCGCTTGGGCCTGACCATTGTCCTTTCTGGCATAGACGTATATTTTACCATATTTTGGCCGCGTCTGCCTTAACTTTCTTCATTTTTTTGACTTCTAGTCGCCGTATACGCGGTCGGTTCCACGCACTAGGAAGGACCTCTCCAGCCCGTCGGCGAGGTATTCTCGCAGCATTATGAATAACGGCTCCATCAGTTCGTCGAAGGTGTATGTGCGCATTGGCCTTGAGCGGCCTTCCTTGTCTGGCTTGTCGTACGAAACGGAGCACTCGAGCGTCAGCGCGAGCGCGCCGGACGCGAGGCCAAGTACGGTGTTGAGGTTTATCGTGTTGCTTGGCGCGCGCTTCGCCGGAACCCGTGCGGCCCTCAGGCCCGCCGCGTGGATTGCCGCGTTCACGCGGTCGGATATCGCGTTCGCCCGTTCAACGCTTGCGGGGAGGCCGACCGCGCTAGGGACTATCGCGCTTGGCGCGTATTCGTAGGAGTGCCCGTTCAGCACGGCGTCCACTCTCCAGCGCTCGGCCAGCTTCAGGATGCCGCGAGCCTCCGCCGTGCGTATGTTCCCGGGCGCGGCGTCGTGCATGATGTTGTACCCGTCGGCGTTGGGATAGCCGCCTGGGTACGACACCTTGTCGAGCGGAAGCGGAAACCACGCCTTGCTGCCGCGCCAGCCGACTAGGGAACCATCCTTCCACGTCCCCTGCGACGCCGCGCGGAAGTCCCGCCACGCGACGCCCCGCAGATGGTCGGGCGAGATTGCGCGCCCGTCCATGTTCGCGCACGGCACCACTATGAAGCGGTACTTCGCAATGAGATCCGTGAGCTCCAGGTGTGTCTTGCCACGGAAATCCCTACCGGTCTCGAGCTCCTGGATTAGGTTCATCGCCCCGGCCACACATTCTGGCTCCGCGCCGTGAACGCCTGTGAGAAGGAGGAACGTCTGCTTGGCGGGCGGCGGATTCCCCGCGTAGTTCTTCCACGTCGTCGACGCGGCGCCGGCGGACCAGTTCGTCTGCGGGGGCCTGTCGTCGGCGAAGTCGCCGTAGAAGAGCGCGTAGACGGGGTAGCCCAGCGGCGTGCGGGCGATGATCTCCTTGCGCGAGCATTTAGTCGCCCGCTCGCAGAAGTCTATGATTTCGTCCGGACGCACCTTCCAGAAGTCCGGACGCGGTTCGAGGCCGGGAATGGCGATTGGCTTGAACCGCGTGGGCTGGATGACGAGCGCATCCAGCGCATTGGACTTTGCGTCATTGGTAATACAACTTGGACCATCTGCGGCGGATGCCCCCCGCACACCAGAATTTCCATCACCAGCAAGATGACTTGGACCATCTTCGACGGCCGCCCCGCGTACATCAGAAGTTGCAGCACAAGCAAGGTGATTTGGGCCTTCTGCTGCGGCCGCCCCCCGAGCGCTGTAATTTGCGCCAACGGCCGGCAGCGCCGCACCGACGGCCATTACCTTCATGAATTCACGTCTGTTCAGTATCTTTTTCTTTTCATCGGAAATCTGCTTCATGTCTTCCCATCCTCCAGTATTTAGCTTTTCATTAGAAACCCGCTTCATGTACTTCCAGTTGCCTGCGGAGTAGCCCCCCCCCACACATCAGTTACCTGCGGAGTAGTACCCACCAGTTGCCTGTTGAATAGCCCCCCATCAGTTGCCTGCGGAGTAGCCCCATCAGTTGTTTATGGAGTAGTACCCCATCAGTTATTTGCAAGGTAGTATAACATTTATTTCACCAAAAGGCAAGGAACGAAGTTCATCCAGCCCCCCCAAGCCCTCAAACCCATACGAGGAGTGTCCCCACAGGATCCCGCCCGTCCCGCTCGTCCCGTAAATCCTTGTGGGAATCCTTGTGGGGACACTCCCCACAAGTGTTTTCGCTATATTGCAAAAATATGTAGAATAATTGATATCCTACGCAGTTGTCTCATCTTGAGAATTTTCCGCAATGAATTCTCAAAATTGATTTCTTGGTCATTCTGCGGGGAGTGTCCCTACAGTACTTCTGCGGGGAGTGTCCCCACGGGAAGGGGGGGCTTTGCGGGGAGTGTCCCCGCAGAATAGGCTATAGAATCTCAATGGCGGTGAACTGCCCGCGCATAGACATTTGATGCATATATTTAGAAAATATGTTATAATATTCACATGAAAAGAACAGTACATAGTTGCATTATGGCAGGAGAAGGGGAGACTGCGTTCAAAGCGAGGCGCAGTAGGCGATGGTTCTTCTCTTCGGCGGCATGGCTTGTGGCTTTGTCCTTGGCGGCGGACATAGCGATGGCCGCGCAGAACGCAGTCACCGCGGCATATGGCGCGGTGACGCGAGAATCTTCCGCAGACGATGCGTATATCGCGAAGTCCCGTTACCTCGACCTGATGGAAAAGGCCGTCGGCGCATACACTCCTGAGCAGATTGCAAAATATGTCGACGAGACGGAGAAGAAGTGGATCAGCGAACATGGCTTCGCGCGTCTCACTTCCAACCTCGGCATCCTAGTCGCGCACGGACGCCTCCCAGACAAAAAGGACCTCTTCCGGCGCATGATGGACATCTGCTGCGCGCAGATTCCCAAGGCGAAAAGCCGGCACGGCTATGTGACAGGCAACGACTTCGCCGTGAAGGAAATTGTCCTCTGCCTTGACGAAGTGTCGCGGGCAGGGGTGTTCCCCAAGGAGCAGGTGGATGCCTGGCGCGCCGGAATCGCGTCGATCGTTCCTGCGACAACGTATTCCTGCCAGCCGAAGTCCGGCAGCAAGACGGCGCGCAACTGGTGCGTGTTCGGTGCGGCCAGCGAGCAGGCGCGCGCGTGGGGCGGCCTCGGCGGCGACACGAACTACGTCGAGCGGTACATTTCGGACCAGCTGCGCTTCTTCGACCCGAACGCCATGTACAAGGACCCGAACCAGCCGATGGTCTATGATTTCGTGACGCGTCTCCAGTTCGCGACCGCGCTTGACCTGGACTACGACGGTCCGTCCCGCGCGGCGCTGGAGGCGTTGATGCTGAAGTCCGCAGACATCACGCTCGCCATGCAGTCCGCCACGGGCGAAATCCCGTTCGGGGGACGCAGCAACCAGTTCCTGCACAACGAGACGTTCTACGCGGCGCTGTGCGAATGGTACGCCGCGTGGTTCAACCGTAGGGGAGACGTGGCGCGTGCGCGTCGGTTCCGCCTCGCGGCGCGGCGGGCCGTCGATTCGCTCGACTACTGGCTGTCGCGTCCGTCCGTACGCCACGTCAAGAACCGCTACCCGCTCGCTACACGCTATGGATGTGAAGACTACGGCTACTTCAACAAGTACATGGTCACGATGGGTTCGTGGGCGTACTTGGCGTTTCGCTTCGCGGACGAGTCCGTACCCGCACCAACGAAAGAAACCCTCGCTGCGGCGGACGCCGCCTCGGTGTTCGCGATGTCCCCCGCATTCCACCGCACGCTTCTCAACGCTGGCGGGTACACGGCGGAGTTCGACCTCGCCGCCGACACGCATTACGACGCATCCGGCCTCGGACGGCTCCAGCACCGCGGCGCCCCGCCGATGCTCTGCCTCTCCGTCCCGTTCGCGCGCAAGCCGTCCTACAAAATCGACATCACGAACGCCACGTCCCTGGCAATCCTCCCCGGATGCCGTGTGGACGGCGAATGGCGCTACGCCTATAGTCCGAAATATCGCCAAAAAGAGCTTTCCGCCGCCGATGGACGTGCTCGCGCGGTCTTTTCCGTGTCGAGCACCAACATGCCGCCGCTACGCTGGGAGTTTGTGCTTTCTTCTGCTACCGGAATGTGGATGAGTCTCACCGGAGCCGACGAGCTTGCGTTCACGCTTCCCGTGTTCGCGTTCGACGGCGAGCGCGCAGCCACTATCTCCGCCGACAAGAAGGTGATACGGGTCTCCCTCGATGGATGGACGTGCCGCTACACCACGTCCGGCGAATTCGTCGATACGGGTCTCGTCTATGCGAACCGCAACGGACACTACCGTCGCTTCGAGGCACGCGGTGAAAAGCGCCTCAACGTGAGAATTGCCATTTCCTCCTCACGGCATTGAGTGCGATTCCAGTCAAAGTGCGGTTAGGCAATTCACCGGTCCCAGATCGCGTGAATTTCGTTGCGAAAAAATCGTTGCGGAAATTTCGCAATTTATAGTTGCACGAAGTAATTCGGTTGTGGTGTGATATTGCCACAGATAGAGGCCGCTGTCTCCGAGCTGGTTGTGGACCATTCGTTGATTTTTCGCGACCTCTACTTTTCGCAGAGTCTTCTTTCCGCGATTACCGCCGAAGGCGAGGCGAGGTACAGCCCCTGCTGGGGCTGTACGGACGTTGTGAGCGGATGCAAGGGCGCGTCCTTGCCGATGGCGATCATTCCGCCAACGGGCCCTTCGCGGTTGAAAAGAACCGTGACCTCGACGGTTCCGCCCGAGGAGGCGGGCAGCGTGACGATCACGCCGTCTATGCCGTCCTTGACGATCTTCCGCGTCTGCGGGGCGGACGAGACGGATGTGTCCGCCGCCGTGAGGACGTGCAGGAACCGGTCGTTCGGACGCGGCGCGCCGGGCGCAACCTCAAGCCGCCACGCGCCGTAGTAGGGGCCGCGTCCCGTGCGCTTGGCACCGCGTTCGGCGGAGGCGAGGAACGCAGTGTCTGGCTCCCAGTTCTTGCCATTTGACCAGAATTCCTTACCGGGGCCGCCGATCTTCGAGAGCGCCGCGTCGTCCGGCAGGATAGTCTCGCAGAAGAGTCTTCCTTTCCCGCTGTCGGCGGTCATCAGCCTGCCCTCGATGCGCGGCTCGTTCTTCATATGCAGAAGCCACGCCTTGCCGTCGTTCGCATCCGCTGCTCCGACGCGGTCGTAGACAACAAACACGTCGGGCAGGAGGTGTACAAACTGCCGTACCGCCTCGTCGCACTTCTTGCCGTAGAGGGCGGTGGCGTCGGAGGCGATGTAGGTGAATTGGTCGTTCGTCTCGAAGGCGAGTACTTTCGCGCTGCCGTTGTACATCCCGCCGTCGTTGCACCTGCCTTCCGGCCCCGGGTAGACAGGGCCCCAGTAGCTCGGCAGGGGTTCGTTCGGGCGGCGGATGAGGATGCAGTTGTGGGCGACCGTCTGTGCGTAGTAGTACTTCAGGTTCCAGTCGGTCTCCACGCCGCGCGTGCCGGAGTCGAGCGCAAGGAAGTCGTGCTTGTAGATCGTGAAGTTGTTCTCGTCGTGGTGCTTGTGCTGATGGAGCTTCGCGCCGGCGGTGAACGTGCAGTATGTGGAGTCCGGCTTCCAGCCCGAACGCATGATGAACTGCCCGAGGTTCTCGAAATGGCGGGCGTGGACCGGCATGTTCTCCAGCTCCGCGGCGAAGTACGGCTTCACGCCGCCATCTTCGCTGTCGAAGAGGAATGGATACATGATCCATGGATTGCCGAAGTGCTGTATGGGCGCGTGGTCGCGCAGCGAGGCGGCGAGGCGGGCGGCGGCGGGGTTGGCGTCGCGGAAGAAGTGGATGTACTGCGACATGTGCTCGTAGAGGCGTCCGATGGAAAGGGCGTTTTGCGTGTGCGGGTCGTCGCCAAAGCCGCAGTAGAGCGGCATTGACGGATCGGACGCGTTTGGAATCCACGTCCAGTAGATCCAGTTGGGGAAGAGCGCCATTCCGGGGTACGCCGGCGCGAGGTTCTCGCCCGTGGCGGAGAGCCACGTGTGGAAGAAGTTGAAGTGTGCCCATGGGTACGCCCCCATGGAGTATCCGGGCACGGCCGAGCTGAGCGCGCCGTCGTCGCCCGCCCCGTCGTTGCGGAACTTCAGCAGCTTGAGGCAGAGGTTGTGTCCGCGCCGCAGATGCGACGTGGCGAGTTCGTCGCAGAATCCATCGCCGTACGCCGCGAGTCCGGAGTACCAGAGGAGGCTCGGCACGCCGTAGAATCCGCTCTCGATGCCGCCCAAGTCGCGGCGGATGATCGCGGGCCTGCCCTTCCCCGGCTGGATGTCCTCGACATGCTGCACGAGCGGGACGATGATCGCCTTGCGTTCGTCGGGGGTGAGACCCTCCCATATCCAGTCGTAGGCGCACAGCGCGAGGATGCGCGAGGTGGAGTACCAGTTGACGGCGCGCCGGTTGGCGTACGCGGCATGGTACGCGGCCACGCTGGACTCCAGCATGCGCCGCGCCTTTTCGAGGTACTTCCGCTCGCCCGTGAAACGCCACGCGAGCGCACACTCCGCCGCCTGCGAACCCCACTCCTTCACGTTCTTGATCGGCGTGGCCGCCGTGGTCTTGTGCGTGCCGCTAGCCGTCTTCACCTCGCGGAACTTGACGGGACCGTAGTCCGAGCATGCCGGCTTCTCGGGGTACTTGTCGCAGCGCCTCAGCAGTGCGTCGCGCGCCTCGCGCTCGGGCCCTTCCGCGCGCGCCTTCACCTGCGGCCACGTCTGAGCGTTGAAGAACATGCGCGGATGGTCCCTGCGGATGGACGCCATCCATGCGTCGTTCGCGTTCGCGCCTATGCACGCCAGCGCCGCCACTGCGGCGGCCAATGCCAAAATCGTTTTGTTGCTTTTCATAATGATGCGATTATAGCCCAAGGGCGTCGATATGTCAAGACGCGACGGTGAACTATGTTGAGATAATGGTGCTTTGGTGATATAATAACAGTCAACCGAGAACAGAACACTACAGGACACACGACATGCCATGAGCGACAAAAGACAGACACTTGACGCGATGACGGACGCAATCGCGGCGGCGAAATGCGTCGCGGCGATGACAGGCGCGGGGGTAAGCACCCTCTGCGGCATACCGGACTTCAGGGGCCCGCAGGGACTCTACAAGAACCCTGACGCCGAGCGGATATTCGACATCGACTGGTTCGACCGCGACCCGTCGGTCTACTATCGCGGCTGTCGCGAGCTGGTGTACGGCCTTGGCGGATTCCGCCCCGGACCCGTGCACGTCGCGCTGAAGAAACTCGAGGACGCCGGCAAGCTCGCCGGCATCATGACTCAGAACATCGACATGCTCCACCAGAAGGCGGGATCGTCCCGCGTCTGGGAGGTCCACGGCTCCCCTCTGATGCACCACTGCCGCCGGTGCGGGAAGGGCGCCTCGTTCGAAGAGGTGATGGGCATGGTCGCGGCGAACGGGGGCGTCGAGAGCCTCGGCAGTCCCTACGTGCCGCGATGCCGGTGCGGCGGCGCGTTCAAGCCAGACATCACCTTCTTCGGCGAGGCGCTGCCCGAGGAGGCGTTCATGCGCTCTCAGGAGCTTGCGATGAAGGCGGACGTGATGCTCGTCCTCGGGACCTCGCTGACCGTGTACCCTGCGGCGGGGCTACCGCAGCTCACGCTGCGCCAGGGCGGCAAGGTGTTCATCGTCAACGCGCAGCCGACGTCGCTCGACGACCGCGCCGCCGCGCCGCGCTATCCGGACCTTCTCGAGTTCGCCGAGGCCGTCATTTCCCGGTTTGGCTGACTAGGATGAACCCGCCGCCCGCCGGGACCTCGACAGGCTTGGCGAAGTCCGGCGCGGCGGCGGACTTTTGCACGCCCGCTATCTCCGGCTGCGTCCACTTCCCCTTCGCGCAGTCGAAGCCTAGCTTCGCCGCGTCGAACGCGAACGTCGCCTTGCGTGGTTCCTTCGCGAAGTTCGCGACTACCAGGACCGCGCGTCCATTGCCTTTCCAGACGCTCGCCTTGACGTCCGCCGATCCGGCGACCTTGACAGGGCACTCGTCGTCCCACCAGCCGACCAGCTCCATGTCGCCTAGCTTCACTTCGTCGAAGAACTTCCAGAGCCCCGCCGGGCTGCCGCCCCATCCCCAGCGGTCTGTCATGCCGAAGAGCAGGCCCCGGAACGGATTGCCGCGCCCGAGCATCTCGCCCGCGATTCCGAACGCGACGCCGGAGCGTTCGATCAGCCAGAATCCCGGCGGCGTGTCGTTGTAGAAGCCCTCTCCCCGCCAGAGCAGGTCGAAGTACGGGTAGAGGTCGATGAACGCGAGGTTCGTGGATCCGCTTCCCGCGCGGCTGTCGTGGTGGTTCCAGCTGTGGTTGTCGACGAGGCGGCGTTTCCCGTCGCGGTCGAGAATGCGCCGCGCGCGCTGCATTGATTCGCCAGTGAGCGCCGTGTCGTCGATGTAGAGCCCGTCGATTCCGTATTCGCGCACGAGGTAGTTGAGGCCCTCGAGGTAGAAGTTGTCCCAGCGCGTGTCCGGCGTCGTGATCACGGCGAGGTCTAGCCGCGGCTGGTACGCCTGCGGGAAGCGCACGTTCTCGCGCCACGCGGGGAGAATGTCGAACCCCACATGCTCGCGCAGCCACGGATGCGGACCGTTCCGGTTCGTGCAGGGCCAGCCGGGCACGGACGCGTCGCGCTTCAGGAGCGCCTCGCCGTCGAGCGACTTGAGCGCGAAGAACTCGGGCAGGTTCTGCGTCAGCTCGCGCGTCGTGTAGTATATCTTGAGCAGAAGTCCAGCGTCGTGCGCGTCCTTCACCACCTTCTTGAGGAGCGGGCCGCTGTCGTCGTTGTAGGGATAGTTGATGTACGGGTTCCAGATCGTGTTGTGGTGGAGGTTCACCACGGTCGCGCCCATCTCGCGAACCTTCTTCGCGTCCAGCTTGGGCTGCCTCTGGCCGAGGTGAAGGTATCTGTCGCCGAGGTGCGCCTTCATGTCGAGCGTGTGGAACGGCGTGATGTAGAGGTCGAAGTTCCACTCTGCGCCCTCCGGCGCGACGTTGGCGTCAGCTCGCACAACCGCCCTGTCGCCGGACTTGGAGACGGTGATCGCTCCGCCTCCCGCCGACCAGCTTTCCGGCATCGCCAGCTTCCGCCAGGCGTAATAGGCGTTGATGAGCGGGCGACGGTAGTTCGCGCCCTTGAAGCGGACGAGCAGACCGCCGTTGACTCGCCCGAGCCACACCGCGTCGCGGCATAGATTCGGGTCCCATGTCTGCCGCAGAGTCTCTTCGCCGAACTCCCCGCCGTTGTGCCCGAGGCCGTCGATGTAGCGCGCGACGTCCGCCGGCATGGCCATCTCGAACTCCGCGCGTTCGACTCTCTCGCCCTCGATGCGCACGCGGAAGCGGCACTCGCCGGCGAAGTCGATCCGCCCCTCGACGATGCGCCTGATCCCGTCGCCCAGCGAAGTCTCCGCCCTCCACGCCGCGTGCGCGGGGGTCGTCTCGGTGAATCGCATCGTGGGGCGGCCCGGCTCCGTCTTGCCGCGCAGCGTGCTGGGGGCGAGGCGCGTAGTCAGCTTCACCGGCGCGGCGAGGAGGTTCATTCCCTCCCCGACGATGCGTGCGTTGGAGCCGCTGAAGTGCGAGACGATCTGCGCTGGGAGGCCGTCCTCGCCCAGCACAAGCTCGCGACCGAGGATCTTCACAGTGCGCCTGGCCTTGTCGACGACGACCGGCTCGTAAGGCTTCGTCACGGTATCCTCGCGCCCGATGTCCGAGTTGAGCCACTTGAGGCGCGCGAGCCGCCAGGCGTCGCCTATGCCGCCGTCCTCCAGCGCCGCGCCCTTGACCTCGATCTCGAACGGAATCGACTGCGTCTCGCCGCTGTCGCGGTCGGAGACTTCGACCGTCCCGCCGACGGTCTTGCCCGCCGCGTCCTTCGGGATGTCGACCATCACCCAGATCGGCTTCACGCCCTTTGCCGCGACTTCGCACTCGGCCGGCGTGATGCGGCTCACCTTGAGTCCGGTCTTCGCGCTCCAGCGGAGCCTTCGCGCCTTCTCCGAGGCGACGCACACCTGGAACGGATAGAACTCGCCCGGCTGCGCGGCGCCGTGGAAGCGCTCGGCCGCACGGTTGCCCTTTGCGAGCCAGTGCGCGGGCACGATGTTGTTGCGCACCGCGTACTGGCGGTCCTCCCCGAAGAGCCGGAAGGGCGCGGGATGCGCATTGCACCACTTCGCCCACGAGTCGGGATCAACTTCGTTCTCCATCCAGTCCGTCACCTTGTCCGCGGGCATCACGCCGTCAGTGGCGCTGGGGATGTTGTCGTCCGCCGAGCCCACCTCGCGCAGGGCGAGCCAGTCGACGTTGTAGCCCTGGGATACGCGCCCGTTGGGCAGCACGGAAAACGCGGGCTGCGGGGCGGAGGCATCAAGCGTGTCGAAGTCGGCGCCCACCACGTCGGCGTCTCTGTTGGTGCAGTACTTGGCGTAGAGGACGCGCCCCGTCACGTCGTCGCCGCGCTGGGCGAGGCGCAGCTTCACGCACTTCGTGTAGCCGCAGTCGAACAGCTGGCACTGCGCCTCCAGGACGTTTCCGTCGTCTCTGCGGTGCACGTGGCATACGCTGCCCGCGCCCTGGCTCATAGCGCGCGAACCGTCCACACGCACGCGCTCCGCCTTGTTGAACCAGCACTTCGCGAGGCGCGCCTCGGCGAGCTTCGCGCCCTTGAACAGGACGATGTCGTTCGTAGCCGTCATCAGTCGTCCGTCCTTCGTGGCGTCCCACACGAGCTCTCCGTTCGCGGCACCCGCGAACAGCGCCGCGGCCGCCAATGCGGCAATTGCGCACTTTGACATGTTGCTCATGTTGTTCATCCTTTCTTCATTTTCCATACCATGCTTGATGCAGTTGTATTATAACATATTTTGCGGTCGTTGAGATATCCAATTTGCAATCCCGGGAATGATTCCAAATCAAGGGGAGAGACGTGCTTGTCGCGTCCGCCGTAAGTCCGGGATGTCTCACGCGGAGGCGCAGAGACGCGGAGGTTGAAACCCCTGTGGGGACACTCCCCGCAAGAACCCCTGTGGGGACACTCCCCGCAAGGAATTTCGATATATTGCATAAAACACGCTCAAAGGCTGTATATGTGTGGATTTTTGGGAAGTGAGAATTTTCCGCATTGAATTCTCATTTTATATTCTGCCTTGAAGCCTGTTGCCCCGCTCCTTGAAACCGCTGCGTAGAATGTGATATAATGCTTGCCGTTCGCCACACCAATGCAACGGAACTATGCACAACGCAGCTATGCGACAAAACAACATGAACAGAGATACCATGCATCACTCCTGCAGGAAACCATCCGCCACCGCGCTGGCGTGCGCAGTCGCCGCGGCGGCCTGGTCCGCCATGCCGCCGGCCGGCGGTTCGCAAACGGGCGTGCCGTACGGCTCGCCGACGCTCGCCGCGCTCGAATCGCAGTTCTCGGACCCACCGGACGCGTTCGGCGTGAACTGCTGGTGGTGGTGGCTCAACGGCAACACGGACAGGGACGCGATCAGGAGCGAACTCGCCGCGATGAAATCCCGCCGCTTCCAGGGCGCGATGGTCTTCGACGCCGGCGGACAGTGCCAGGGCGGGCACCGTGACATCCCGGCGGGCCCGGTGTTCGGCGGGAAGGATTGGTGCGACCTCTTCGTGTTCGCACTCGACGAGGCCGAACGGCACGGGCTTTCCATCGGCTTCAACATCCAGAGCGGATGGAACCTCGGCGGTCCGTGCGTCACGCCGGAACATGCCGCAAAGCGGCTTGTATATTCTCAGCTCGTGGCCGAAGGCGGCACGAAGGGGCTCAAGCTTCCTCAGCCAAAGGCGAAGTTCGGCTTCTACCGCGACATCGCCGTGCTTGCGTTCCCGTTCGACGAGTCCGCGAAGGCGTCCGGCCCGATAAACTTCCTCGACGCCAAGCTCGCCGCGAAGGAGCTCGGCGGCAGCGCGACCGACTGCCGGTTCCTGCTCGACAACTCGACGCCGGACAAGTCCGTGCGCGGCAAGGGCGCGGCGCATGTCGTCCGCCGCGACGCAATTGTCAATCTCACGAAGCGCATGTCGAAGGACGGTTCCCTCGACTGGGCGGCGCCGTCCGGCAGGTGGGCCGTGATGCGGATAGGCTACACGTGCACGGGAGCGCGCGTCTCGACCTCGAGCAGGACCTGGCAGGGCCTTGCCCTCGACTACCTCAGCCGCGACGCATTCGATTTCTACTGGGGGAAGGTGGTGGAGCCGATTCTCGCGCGCGCCGGGCGCCATGTCGGGCGCACGCTCAAGTTCATGGAGACGGACAGCTGGGAGTGCGGCGGGATGAACTGGACGGACGGCTTCGAGCGCGAGTTCGCGCGCGAGATGGGGTACGACCCCGTTCCCTACCTCGCCGTCCTCGCCGGGCACGTCGTTGACGACATGGAATCGACCACGGCATTCCTCGCCGACTTCCGCAAGTGCATCGCGCACATGATCGCGCACAACCACTACGGACGCTTCGCCGAGTTCGCGCACGCTCGCGGCATGGGAATACAGCCCGAGAGCGCGGGCCCTCACGCGGCACCCATAGACGGGATACTCAACTACTCGCACAGCGACATCGTGATGAGCGAGTTCTGGGCACCGTCCCCGCACCGCCCCCAGCCGCCGAACAGGTTTTTCGTGAAGCAGGCGTCGTCCGTCGCCCACGTCTACGGGAAGCGGATCGTCGGCGCGGAGTCGTTCACAACCATCGGCCCGCACTGGAACGATCCGATCGGGAGCGCCCAGAAGAGCGCGTTCGACCATGAGATATGCTCCGGGCTCAACCGCGTCTACTTCCACACCTTCACGACCTCGCCCGCGTCGATGGGGCTCCCAGGACAGGAGTACTTCGCGGGGACGCACGTCAATCCGCGCGTGACGTGGTGGGGGGAGTCCGCCGGATTCATCGACTACATGCGCCGCGTGCAGGCGGTCGTGCAGTCCGGCAGGTTTGTCGCGGACGTCCTCCACTACTACGGAGACCATGTGCCGAACATCTATCCGCTCAAGGAGGCGGACCATCCGGGGGCGCTCCCCGGGTTTGACTACGACGTCGCGGACGAGCAGGCGCTGCTGATGCTCAGGGTGGACGGCGAAGGGCGCATCGTCGCCCCGTCCGGCGCGAAGTACCGTGTGCTGACGCTGCCGAGCCACAGGGTCCTTTCGCTTGCCGCGGCCAGGAAAGTCGAATCGCTTCTCAACGGCGGCGCGACGGTGATAGGCGAGAAGCCGGAAAGATGCGTGTCGCTCGCGGGCGGCGCGAAGGCGAAGGCGGAATTCGCCGGGATCGCGGATAGGCTTGGCAAGGGCAGGCTCGTCACGGGGCGCACGGCGCGCGAGCATCTTGTCGCGACCGGGGTGAAGCCCGACTTCGCGGCGGATGGCCTGGTGGACTACGCGCACTATTCGTTCGCGGACGGCGACGCGTACTTCGTCAGCAGTCAGGCAAGCGCGGAGCGTGACGTCGTATGTGCGTTTCGCGTCTCCGGGCGCGTTCCCGAGCTGTGGAATCCGCTGACCGGCGAGATCAGGGAGCTTGGAGCGTTCACTATGCGCGGCGGTGTGACATCCGTTCCGCTTAGGTT
>Ga0310695_10005214_pt1 | contig 22927 bp, 19 predicted proteins | sample RumenRJG_04DNA_FD_203882 | JGI IMG/M metagenome (GOLD analysis project Ga0310695, IMG submission 203882) | Bovine rumen microbial communities from Lethbridge, Alberta, Canada - RJG_04 (v2) (version 2) | ecosystem: Host-associated > Mammals > Digestive system > Stomach > Rumen | place: Canada...
CTCACTCTTTTATGCCACAGACAGTGCTTTGGCTGCCGTTGGTAATATCTTAAAAGTAAATTACTCATTATAAAAATCTTTTTGCACAGTTACTTAATTTATGAGCTTTATCAGAATCATTATAAAATAAATTCCTCTCACAAGGCAGCAAATCCCTATAAGATTTTTCTTGCTTCAACCTATACAATTTATACTGGAACAACTGTGCCCTAGTACATTTGTGATAATTTGCATTAATATTCGTACGTTCATCTGAATATTCTTTTTCACCCTCATAAAGAGGATTACCTATTAAGTTTTTTTCGTTTATCGTTGTAAGCATTGTGCATGTTAAATTCAATGTATCCATCAATTCAGAAAACTGCTTTTCATAGAGAAAATTTGTATAGTCAATATCTCCAGATGCTACGAGCTCTTCTCTGATTATATCAAGTGCATAATCCATACAATCGTATAAAGTATCAAAAAACTTCTTCATTACATCATATAACACATGTAAAGGAGAGTTTTGCACGTCATATCCGAAAATGTCATTACTATACGTAGTAGAAGCTATATACGATGTTACATACAAATTCCTCGGAACTTTATAAAGACGCCTCATACGTTTGAGGTATTTATTTTCTTTAGGACAAAATTGCATATATATGTCACGAACACATTTTATAGAAGATCTCATCCTTCTCAAAACGTCTATTGTAGTATCGAAAAATTTGTTGTCCTCTGGGGCGTACGTATGGTTAAAAGTCTTACCAAACCTTTGGAGTCTATCAAATTCCACCTCCAATTTCTCTTGATAAGAATTTACATAATCCGTCATAGCTTCAATCTCTTCAACAGAGAAATTCACCATCTTACATGCCCATAAAAACTTATTGGTATTAAAAGATTGAATACCATTAAGGATGCATTTCATCCCCTCTTTCGAATCTATATTTTTGATTATTTCCATAGATTTAATATTTTACCACAAATTTAATCATTTTTCCATTCACTACCAAACATTTCTACAAAAAGGACATCTTACAACGTTGATTTTTTAGCATTTTTAAGTAATTTGAGACGCTATTCTATATAAAAATGAAGATTTATCTCATTTCAAGCTTTTTAGTGCGTTAAACAAGCGATTTTTGGAATTTGCAACATGAGTTGTAAATCTATGGAAAAAGCTTTCACAGACATAAGTCATTTTGGTTGTTTGAGAAACAAACATATTTTTTACAAAAGGCAGTAAAATGCAATCTTCAATATACAAAAACTGCAAATATTTTTTAATACAAAAAAATATTTCAGCTTTTCGATAAGATTGTCAGAAAAAATTACTATATTTGTACTCGTTAATGGAATGAGTATGGGAACGAAATAAAAAACTTAATCGAACCAAGTGAATCCTACGAGAAAGGAATCCTTAATTATAGTTATAATCTATATGATTGAATTTGTTCAGTCACTATATCGAATGTATTTCCCTATTCTAGATATTATCAGCACAATAGAATGAGTAAAGAAGGACTTATCAAATTAGTAAGGAAATATGAGTCGGCCAAGTCATCAGGTCAACTGCAAAATTCGTCAGAGGCTACAATGCGAGCCTGGATTGACGAATTGCTTTCTGTATTCGGTTGGGATGTTCAAAATACTCACCAGATACTAACAGAGCATACACTTGGACATCATGAGAAAGAGCGATTACGTAATATCGGCTCAACTAACACACGTCCAGACTATACGTTGGTAAACGGCAAAGTGATGCTTACCTTTGTTGATGCTAAGAGTCTTTCTGTAAATATAGAAAATGATAAAGATGTTGCATTTCAGATACGTTCTTATGGATGGTCTATTGGTGCACCATTTTCCATTGTCACTAATTTTGAACAATTAGCGATCTACGACTGCTCCGTAATGCCTAATGTATCAGACGAAGCAGACTATGCAAGAATTCATTTCTTCAAGGCTAATCAGTACATTGATGTATTTGAAACGCTAAAAGCCTACCTTTGCAGAGACAACATTATAGAAGGAAATATAAAATTTGTCAGGAGTAAGGGCAATACGCTTGATGAAAAATTCTCACGATTACTTGGAGATATCAGACTGGAACTAGCTCAAGCCATTTTGGCAAAGAATGATGTAAACAATATAGACACTCTTAGTTTCTATGTACAGACAATCATCAACAGAGTACTATTCATCAGAGTATGCGAGTCACGCGGTTTGGAAAAAGATGGTCTTCTGTTAGATTTTGCCTCTGAAGACTTTTGGGAAGCATTCAAGACCAGTTCATACGCTGAGTTCTATGACCATTATGATGGTCCAATGTTCAAGAAAATAGCATCATTACAGTCACTTTTGATTGACAATAGTGCATTTACCCACTTCCTAACCAACCTTTATTACCCTTCACCATATCGCTTCGATGTTATCCCTCTGAAAACCATCGGCGACATATACGACCTATTCCTTGGATACCATCTGATTATCAAAAATGGCAAGATAACAGATGAACTGAAGGAAGAGTTCAAGAAGAGCAATGGAGCAGTCACGACACCAGAATATTTAGTTAATCAAGTCATCCACAGCGCTTTCTCTGATTCTATCAACAAACTTACTATCTCTCAGATACTTAAACTGAAAATCGCAGATATTGCTTGTGGTAGTGGTGTCTTTATTGTTGGTGCATACGAGTTTATTGTGCATCAGATAGAAAGGCGAATCATTGAAGGTGAAACCTTTGATGAAAACTTTTATATTCTACAGGATGGGAATGTCAATCTGACTATCGAAGGCAGAAAGACCATTATTAACAATTGCCTTTATGGCGTTGATATAAATCCTGAAGCTGTAGAAGTCGCAAAGATGGCAATTTCTCTGAAACTGATAGACAACTACGCCCCAAAGGATTTTGGAGCAGTAGGAATACTTGGCCCACAAATCCTAAATGGCATAGGTGCAAACATCAGATGTGGAAATTCATTAGTAAACCCAGACATTGAGGAGGTTTGTCCGAAAATAACAGAAAACAGCAAGGAATTACAAGCTACCAATGCTTTTGACTGGCAACGAGCTTTTCCCGAAGTTTTTGAACAAGGAGGCTTTGACTACATAATTGGCAATCCACCATACGTAGAGGTGAGAAACTATAATGTAAATCTGCCACAGATGGCAATTTACATAAAGAAAGTATATTCTTCAAGCAAAAACGGAAAGATTGACATTGCCATACCATTCATCGAACGAGGGATATCACTCCTAAACGATAATGGCAGGTTGGGCTATATCGTACAAAAACGATTCTTCAAAACAGAATATGGTAAAGGCATAAGGAAATTGCTGACATCTCAACAACTGCTGAACGGTATCTATGACTATGCAGAAACAGACTTGTTCGCAGGTAGGATTACTTATGTTGCAATTCTGGTATGCGATAAAAAGAAAAGTAATAATGATAACATATGGTATCTGAACTCAAATGACGACAGACAACAATTGTTATCAGCCAAGTCAATTAGTGAGACACCTTGGAATTTCGAGAATGCTTCTCTTAATGCCTTACGACTAAAGTTGTCGGAAGAACTAGGTACCCTTGGTGATGTATGCAATATCAAAGTCGGTGTGCAAGTTCTTTGGAATGATGCTTTCCAAATTGTTGCAGAAAAGATAGCAAATGGTATTCTATATGGTCACTCTGCCATAGATGAAAATGTAGAAATAGAGCTAGCTGCTTGTCGTCCTTTGCTATGTAATGAACATTTTGCACCTCTTACGAAAAGAGCGTATACAACTTTTGCTCTATTCCCTTATTCCGTTACAGATAATGGAAAAGTTGCAGAACTAAGCATCTCGGAATTTACGGCTCTATACCCAAAGGCAGGAGCCTACCTAATGAAGTACAAGGATTTGATCTGCAATAACGTTGAAATACTCCCCAAAAGGAATAGTGCATATAACACACTAGAACATTGGCATTTATTCACACGCGCCAATAATCATGGAGCAGTGTATGAGAAGCTATGTGTCCCCATGACAGCCCAATATCCACAGGCTTCAGTCATCATGGAGAAGAATGTATATTGCGACAATGCCAATATGTTCTTCATTCAAATAGAAAATCCAAATGAGACCAAGCTATATGCATTAGCAGCAATCATAAACTCTACCATATTCAATACTTTTGCTCGCTCAATAGCAAACCCACAACAAGGAGGCTACTATAAGTTCAACAGGCAATTCCTTGATCCTGTTCCATTTCCAAAGGATGCCTTTTTAAAGGGAGATAGTGACATTATCAAGTTAGCTAATATAGCAAAGCGTATAGAGCAGACCAACGAACAAATACGAAATAGCATTGGCTCTAAGACATCAGGTCTCATACTCTCTTTAGAATCTCTATGGCAACAACTCGACCAGATATGTGACAAATTGTACGGAATAGAAAAAGCAGAACACAAAGCTCTATTATATTCAACAATCCGCAAAGATAGGAATCCATATGGACAAGAAGATTAACACATTGCTTACAAAATATATTGATAATGAGTTGCTACTAGATAAACTAGTGGTCAACTCTTTTATCAGACATCACAATCTTGATGTCAAAAAGGGATATCTTGCACAATTCCATGCAGAAGTAGATGATGCATTGGAACAGGATATTATGCTTCTCTCAAATAAATGCACCCTCGAAGATGTCATCAATATCTTTGAACAGGCTATTACACAAGCAGAAAAGACCTCCAATGGAGCTGTATATACCCCAAAATATATCAGGGATTACATCGTAAGCCATGTATTCCCATCAGTTAAAAAGCCTATAGAAAAATGCTTATGTGCAGATATAGCATGTGGTTGCGGAGCTTTTCTCTACACCTTAGCAGAATATATCCATAGCAATACAAATTTACCTTTTGTAGATATTTTCCACCTTCTCTATGGTGTTGACATAAGCGAGATCAGCATACGCAGAGCAAAGATACTATTGGCACTTGTCGCTCTAGTTCATGGTGAAAATGTGGAGGAGAAAGACTTTAATCTCTATTGTGGTGACTCTCTTATCTTTGACTTTTGGCATATGCCAGGAGTATCGGAAAATAAAGGATTAGATATCATAGTCGGCAATCCTCCATACGTCCGTTCTAAACACATTGATTCAACAACAAAACAATACTTACCAAACTGGAGTACATCTAAAACGGGTAATGCAGACCTCTATATTCCATTTTTTGAAATAGGAAGTTCATTGTTATGCGAGACGGGAATATTAGGTTATATAACCGTCAATACATTCTTTAAGAGTGTCAATGCCCGTCAACTACGCACATATATATCAAGCAATAAACTTTCGCTACGCATCATAGACTTTGGTGAACAACTAGTATTCAAGAAAAAATTGGCATACACATGCCTCGCATTCTTGTCTAAACAACCAAGTGACTCGCTTTTATATGCAAAAACTAACATAGCCAAAGTTGAAAACAATGCAGAAATTGCATTTGGACGAATAAATTATGCATCTCTTGACAACCATCGTGGATGGAATTTAAATCAGAAAGAGATATTACAAAATATACATCTAATCGAGTCTGCGGGAGAACCTCTCGGTAGCAAGTACGTTATTAAAAACGGTATAGCTACATTAGCAAATGACGTATTTATATTCCGTCCCACTCGCTCCGATAATATGTATTACTATTTGGTAAGAGATGACAAAGAATTCCAAATAGAAAAAGGAATATGTAGAGACATCATTAAACCCAACATTCTGAAAACGGAAGAAGAGATTCCAGAAAAGAAAGAGAAAATAATTTCACCATACGACAGTGAACATAATCTGATTGCAGAGGATTACTTTATTCATAAATATCCATTCGCATACCATTATCTACAAATGTACCGCGATATTCTCGATGCACGCGATAAGGGTAAGGGCGATTATGGAGCGTGGTATGCTTTTGGACGCACTCAAGCAATAGCAGACAAAGGGGTAAAACTATTATTCCCATATATGAGCGACCAGCCACACTTCATATATATGCCGAAAAAAGACATGATGATATATTGTGGATACGCAATATATAGTGACTCTGAAACCGAACTTCTTTTTTTGAAGCGAGTGCTTGAGTCTAGTGTGTTCGACTACTATATGAGAAATACGAGTAAGCCTTATTCTACAGGCTACTACTCATATGCAAAGAATTATGTCAAATCGTTTGGAATATATCCTTTTAATGAGGAACAGAAACGACATATCCTATCAATGAAAACAAAAGTTGAGGTTGACGATTATATCAGAAACGCTTATAGAGTTTCAATATAATCCATTATTTTTAATGGTATTATTCATTAATGACAAAAAATGATTTCTAATTGCGATTCTTGCTATTAGAAATCATTTTCTATTTTTTCTACGTTTGCATCAAATTCTTCAAGACACTCGCTGACGAAGCCCTCGCCCTCGAATTCTTTAAGATCATATTTTTCTGAGTTCTTATCCATACTCGTTATTTTATTTATTTCGAGGGCAAAATTACAAAGAAAAATTCTAATAGACAAATATTTTCGTGAGTTTTTTCTTGGCGATATTAGAAGAAATAACTATCTTTGCAAAGAAATGAGATTTGGCAATAAAACATTTAAAACTAAATATAAAAATGTCCACACATTCAGAAATTACTCTTCCAGAAGAAGAATTTGCTTCATTGGAACTCAGAAACAAAGAAGACGATTCTTTGTCGTTAGCAATAGTGAATACCAATCTGGCAAACTTTGAGCACAAAGAATTCTTTGCGTGGGAATGTGTCGTTTGGATTGCATACGACAAGGACGAGAAGTCTGGACTTCCCACGAATGAGGGATATATAGTCTTAAATGAGTTTTTCGAGCAATTAGACATGATGCTAAAAGAACCAGCGGAACATCCAAACGCATTATTCTTTGTCCGTATCGTTGGGGATGGTACAGCCGAATGTGTATGGATGCTCAATAATCCAGACATAGCAGAAGAAAAACTTAACGAGCTTATCAAATTAGGAGAACACCCTCTTGAGTTTGAGTATCAGATAGAACAAGATTGCAATTGGGAGAACTATAGTTATTTTCTCAATCCATAACTATATCAACGAAATATCTGAATATTTTTGATTGTTACTATTAACGAATACAAATATTATAGTAAATCATGAGCGTTTTTTACGACATTAATCATACAGAATTTGGAGAAATCGTTTCTCTATACTTATACTCGCTCAATGAACGAAAGAGTATTCTGACAACTGAAGTGTCAGAAATATTTGATGTAATGTATGCTGATTTTCAATCAAATGAAGATTTAGAGTATGACTTTATCAATATTTTATTTTCTACGATTGCAAAATCTGGAAACATAAGTGTTTCGGATTTACTAAAAACCCCAATTGGTGAATTGGCAAAATTTGTTCTTGGTAATGATTATTACGAAATTTTCAAGATCTATTTAACCATAGAAGAAAGGATTTCTACCAGTTGTGTGCTGGAAATTGGAGTCGCTTTAAGATGTAAACGTGCCCTTCCACACGTTTCTAACATAGAACGTGCCTTTAAGAACTTGTTGATACTCAAAGCCTCAGAATGGGATGACGAAGAAATACTAAGAATAAGTTATGACTCTGACGAAAAGGACGAATGTGGTTTATTTAATGCAAATTTTGAGGAATGGCTTACTGTGAAACTGGCAATGAACGACGAAGCTACTATTGAATTTATTGCCAACAGATTGATTTCTGCCGTTATGGACGATATGAACTTGTCATATTTAAACGTTAGTAATAAAAGTGGAAATCCAAGGCTATTATCACTGGAAAAAACTATTCTTCTATATTGTGACGACGATGAAATTAAGGAACTTATATTGAGAAGCATCGATAGAGGAACGAAAGAAAGTTTTCTATATATGCTTAATGAAGTCAGAAAAGACAATAGCCTTGGAGAGATGCTATTACGTAATATTGGCATTAATCCATTTATACCTAATAGCAAACAGATTGATACGATTTTTCAAATTGCAGAGATATGTTTAAAAGACAAAGACAAACGTGTACAAATGCTTGATTCTTCAGATGCACTTGAAACATATATAGCAATTTGGGCTACAGGATATGAAAACCTGGATGAACTATGGGATATTTCGAATCAATATGTCAAATGCGAGAATTGCAATAAAATTCAAGCATCTTTATTATTCTATGAAAAGACGTGGTTGGTTCAAGCCAAGCATGTACTTGCCATGAGAGCTTTGGATAAATGGAAAGACGATATCTCAATGATGGCTTTTATCATTCCAGCTTTGTTAGCTCGTATCGATATACTAAAAAAAGGAAAACGATTAGAAAGATGTCCACTGGATGAATTCTTATGTAGCAATAAAGATTTGAAAGAGATATACAATATCCTAAAAGAATTCTTGAAAAAGATGCCACCAAAATTTGTTGTACATCAAGCAGTTTTTCCTTGGCATCACCAAATGCTAACAAGGTCTCATGTCATTGCAAAAATGGCATCTCTCGCATGGTATTTGAATGAACAAAGACTTATCAATGATGTTATAAACTATATTGAAGAAAGTGAATGCAGAGGTGCGTTCATTAAATTATGCTTAAACCATCCAAAAGGAGACAAGCAGGTCAAATTCTTAATAAAGTCTTTAAAAGATAAAAGGGAAGATGTCAAGCGGTGGTCAAGAGAAATTCTGATATCAAATGGATATATCACTCACAAAGACTATTGATGTGCATACCATTAATCCATATAAATTTGTCAATAATAGATCGGGAATATGCTGAACATCTTTGACTACTTCGTATATAGAATAATAAGGTCATATAAGGGAAATATTAAGAACCGTAGGTATGACCGTTTTTACCCTATGGTGTTTGCAAATATCTTTCTGTTCATCCCGGTGAATATTGCAATATACTTTGGAGGGTTGGACAGATTCTGGGTGTTAATGGTGTTTTTGGGTATCCACTACATAGGATGGGATATATTCTGCGCCAAAAGATATACTCCTGCGAGGTATCTGAAATTCAAGGAGAAGTATCGCTATAGCAAACTGAATGTGCTTATCCCTACCCCACTTGTATGGGTGATTGGCATCGCTATCTTCCTTGGCGGTTTCGTCTTCGCTGTTCTTAGTACTCCATTGTTCAGAGGGGCGCAGATTTATTTTTGCTATTAATATTAGAAGGAGTAATAAGGAGTACAAGACGAATGTATTATTACGGAATAGGAGTTGATGGAGTAAGGAATAAGGTTTGACAGTAACAAACTCTCATCCCTCATCACTTTAACCTTCAACGATAAAACATTAGGCTTATGAAGAAAGTACCGACTATATTGTTATTGCTATGCTCAATGTCCGTCTTCGCTAGAGAGGAAGGACAGGAGTTGCATGTGGCTAAGGCTGAATGTATTCCACCATTAATCATACCAGTCTTATTTATTGCCTTGTGCCTTTATATCGCATGTTTTGTTGGTGTACCTATTATGGCACACAGAAGGCATCGCAGTATGATTCTATGGTCGTTAATGAGCCTTTTTATCACTCCATTTATAACGATTATTCTTCTTTCATATCTTGGAAAGATAACTGACTATACAAGACAATCGAAATTCAACATTCTCGACTTTATATTTTGGAGGGCTGCGGAAATATATGCACGCCGTGGACTTGGACCTATCGGACCAGAGAAATTATACACGGGAGCACATCCTGATAATTTAGTCAGTTTTCCTGTTGCCGCTGTCACATTGATTATTCCATGCCTTATATACAAACTTTTTTTTAGATATACTCTTGATATTGAGGCATACCAGATTGGTTGGGTTATAGTATTCGCATTGTATTTTCTGCTTGTTTCGATAGCATTTGAGCGTAGATATAATCGCATACCGATAGATATGCTCAGAGAGAAATATAAATCAAGTAGGTTGGATAGACTTGTGCCTGATTTCGCCATAATCCTTGTTCCTATAGTGCTATGCATAGGCGGAATACTTTTCGCATTTTACAATATTATATGGCTATTTTAACTTTCGCTTATGCGAAAGTTAAAAGTGAAGAGTGAAAAGTGAAGAATTTAAGTTTGTATTGTGGTTTAAGGTCGTTAATCACCTTTTCACAATAAATAGTAATTTAAATTCTTCACTCTTCACTTTTCACTCTTAACTCTTAATTCTTCACTCTTCACTTTCAACTTTCGCTTACGCGAAAGTTGAAGAGAGACTGTTTTTAATATCCTCAAGCAAATCCTCGGGGGCTTCAAGTCCGATGCTGAGACGTACGGTAGTGTCAGGAACTGACATTTCCGCACATTGCTCGAGAGTGAAGAGTCCGAAGATTGTTGAGGCTGGATGAATGGCAAGAGACTTTCTATCAAATAGGTTCGTGGCACGATGAATGACCTGAAGCTTGTCAATGAATGCCCAAGCGGCTTCCTTTGACTCAAGGTCAATGGTAAAGACTGCACCTGGCAATGATCCGAACTGCTTCTGTGACAACTCATGGAATGGGTTATCTTTTAAGCCAGTATAGTTCACACGCTTTATCTCGGGCAATGCCTGACACTGCTGTGCAAGCCATAGCGTAGATTCAGCCTGACGGCGGAAACGAATGTCGAGCGTATCAAGACCAAGAGTCTCCATATAAGCCGCCTGTGGTGTCATCAGCGAACCGAGATTGGTGACAAGCTCAGTCTTTACACGAGCCGTGAATGCCAATTTCTTTCCCACACGCTTGATGCGTTTCTGCAAGGCTTGGGACGGTGACTGAGACCAGTCAAAGCGTCCGTAGTCAACGAGCAGACCGCCCAAGCCTGTACCTCCACCAGAGATGTACTTCGTGCTTGACACCACTTCAATGTCAACGCCAAAGTCACTCGCATGGAATGCAGGGAAAGGCACTATGGTAGTATCAGAAATCAAAGGTACACCCTTTTTGTGGGCAATCTCCGACAATGCCTTAATATCGGCAACAAAGAGCTGCGGATTGGTGATTATCTCAAAGAACAGGGCACAAGTATTGTCGTCAATCTGCGCTTCCACCTCTTCAGGTTTAGTGAAATCAACGAATCTCGGCTCTACACCCAGACCACCCAACGTATCACGGATAAGCGAAACGCTGTTGCCGAACAAATGCTTTGAGGCAACGATGTTAAGACCAGCACCACTCACCGCCGTAAGGGCATAGGCAATGGCGGCCATACCCGTATTCAGTGCCGTGACGCTGACCGCCCCCGTAATCTGCCTTACACGCTCCTCCAGATGTGTAACCGTTGGATTTGCGATACGTGAATACGAAGGTTCCATGCTACGACCACAAAAAGCATCGCTCATGGCCTTTGCCGATGGGAACTCAAACGCCGCCGAATGATAGACAGGCATTGAAAGAGCCCCATAGGCATCAGGTTTCTGATACTTTGTAGTTAAAACTTTAGTTTCATATTTCATCTTGACATTTTTTTGTATTAACACCAGACCGATGAATTTAAACGCTGCGCTTGGCTACATTAATTATCCATCGAATTACCACGAATTTTTCATGAATTTTTATTTAAATAAATGTACAAAAATATTTTATAATCAAGAATTAGAGAATTAGAGATTTTTTTTTTGAATTTTTGAGAATTTGAGAAAGGTCGCTTACGCTCCTGTTCATCACGGAAATTCCCAATGCTACGCAAGTAGCAAACCTTCTCTCTTTCGCATTAATTCAAAAAATCTCTAATTCTCTAATTCTTGATAAAAAAATCAATTTGACTACTTTCTTAAAAAGAAAAAAGTATTAATGTCAAATTCGTGATAATTAATGATAAATTCGTGTAGCTCCACGCAGTGGATAAAATCACCTACTAGCGATAATCTTTTTAACAGCAATCACGAGCTTATCCACATCCTCACGGGTGTTGTAGAGAGCAAACGTTGGACGCACGCTCATCTCATAACCGAGGGCACGAAGGGCAGGCTGTGCACAATGGTGACCTGCACGCACGGCAATGCCTTCCTTGTCGAGCAACGTTCCCGTCTCTGGTACAGGAATACCATCGAGGACGAAGCTAACCACAGATACGCGGTTCTTAGGATCGCCAAGAAGGGTAAGTCCCTTGATCTGAGAGAGCTGTTCACGAGCGTACTCCGTCAGCTTGTGCTCATGCGCCTCGATGTTACGAATGCCGAGATGGCTAACGTAGTCAAGGGCAGCACCAAGACCGATGGCATCAGCCACGTTAGGCGTACCAGCCTCGAAACGAGCAGGAGGGTCGTTGTACTCCGTGCGCTCGATAGTCACGTCCTTGATCATGTTTCCACCACCCTGCCAAGGCTGCATCTTGTCGAGGATAGCCTTGCGGCCATAGACAACTCCGATACCATTAGGACCATAGATCTTATGGCCAGAGAAGACGAAGAAGTCAGCACCAAGAGCCTGAACATCAACAGGAGTATGGGCTATTGACTGAGCGCCGTCGATGAGCACAGGGATGTTATGACCGTGTGCAATCTCGATGATACGCTTAACGTCATTGATAGTGCCAAAGGTGTTGTTCACATGACCTACGCTTACGAAACGTGTGCGTGGGGTGATGAGACGCTGGAACTCAGAGAGGATAAGGTCGCCGTTCTTGTCGGTAGGGATAGCCTTCAGGGTACATCCCTTCTCATGGCAAACCTGCTGCCAAGGCACGATGTTGGCATGGTGGTCAAGCTCTGACACGATAACCTCGTCACCTGGTGTAAGGAACTGACGACCGTAGGTCTGTGCCACGAGGTTAATGCCCTCGGTAGTACCACGCACGAAGATAATCTCCTCGCTTGAAGCAGCATTGATGAAGTGCTGAACCTTTTCACGAGCCTCCTCGTAGGCATCAGTAGCCCTTGCAGCCAACGTGTGTGCGCCTCTGTGAATATTACTGTTATAGTTCTTATAATAGTCGCTGATCTTATCGATCACCTGTATAGGCTTCTGCGTAGTAGCTCCGTTGTCGAGCCATACGAGATCGTGGCCGTTCACCTTCTGATGCAACACGGGGAAATCCTTCTTGATCTCCTCGGAGTTCAGGGTATCCACCTCCTCGTAGTTAATGTTACGGAGTTTCTGCGTTTCAGGAATGCCGATGCCGAAGCCGTTGTCCTGTGGCACAGCCTTCACCGAACCAACCGAGTCATCGGAATCGCCGATATACGGAAGGTCGGCATAGCCGCTGCCGCCAGTCAGCAATTGCTTGAAACCCGCCTCCAGTTCCTCAAGGTGGAGGGCTTCGTCAGGGAAAACACTCTGACGAACCTCCCTTGCCTCCTCGGGACAGTATTTCTGGGCGAGCTCACGCAACTGTGCCAAAGCACCGCTTTCCTGAGCCTGAAATCCATTAATATCTGTTAGATTAAGCATTATTTCTCTACTTTATTCCTATGCTGATAATCGTGATAATAGCCAACCTCCACATTCTCAAGAACGGCGATAGCATCGTCAGTGAGGGCAGCCAATGAGAAGTACTTTGTGAGCAGGTATGAAGCCACACCGAACTTGTCGAGACCCATGAGACGTGCACTCAGAGATGGTGCAATCTCACCAGGGATTCCGCTCTGATGCAGACCTACGACACCCTGATTCTGCTCGCCTGTACGAACGAGGATGATCTTTGTGGTTCCAACGCCACGACCTGTAAGATACTGACCTTCAACCTCTACCTTGTCAGAAGGGATCAATGGAACACCACGCCAAAGGATTACCTTTGTGCCGAAGAGATCGGTTGTTACAGGTGGTACGCCACGCCATGTGCACTCCCGCTCGAAAGCAGCGATGGCACGTGGATGTGCGATGAAGAATGCAGGCTCCTTCCATACGAGGCTCAACAGTTCGTCGAGATCGTCAGGTGTAGGTGCGCCATAGCGTGCCGTGATGCGGTTAGCTGGGTTTGCAGAAGCAAGGAGTCCGAACTGCTTGTTGTTGATAAGCTCCCACTCCTGACGCTCCTTGATGCTCTCGATAGAGAGACGAAGCTGCTCTTCCAACTGGTTGTAAGGGTTGTTGTAGAGGTCAGAAACACGGGTATGAACACGAACAACAGTCTGCAAGGTGTTCAGAGGATACTCTCTTGGATCCTCCTCATAGTCGATATATGTCTCTGGAATAATGTTATCCTCTTCATGACCGCTAACGAGGTCGATGTGCTTCTCTCCGTTGTCGTTTACGGAAGCCTTCAGGCGCAACTGCTTGTCAACTGCATTGCTGAACTTCTCACGGAAATCAGGTACTTCCTTAACGAACTTGATAAGTGCCTCAAGGTTGAGACCGAGGAATACGGTTGGGGTGACTGCGCGTACGCTTACGGTTGACTCCTGCTCGTCAAGAACATCTGCCTCACCGAAATATTCGCCGTCGCCAAGAAGAGCGATCCGCAAATCCTCACCATGCTTCCCCTTGCTAACGACCTCTGCCTGACCGCTTGCAACGATGAAGAAACGCTGCTTGTCCTTGCCAGCCTCAACGAAGAGTTCGTCAACACCTACCTCCTTAGCCTCGAATGAGTCAGCAAGACGATTAAGGATCTCGTCATCGAACTCAGAGAACAAAGGTATTGATTTCAGATCCTTTGCTGCGAATGAAGGTACACCATTAAGATACTGTATAGGGAGGCGGTCGTTCTTACGAAGTTCCACCTTTGTGCGGTTCACGCGGAATGTTCCACCACTAACCTGTACCCAAGGCAGAAGCTTAAGAAGAAGTCTTGGAGTGATACTCCCCATCTGAGGGGCGGTCTTGGCGGTAGTAGCCAGTTTTCTGGCTGTAGCAGTAGTCACACTGCGCTGTAAATTAGAATCTGCCATAATCTTTTTACTTTTTTAAATTAGCTAATGTTAAACCTTTAATATATTTACAAAATACATTTTTATTTCTGTATTGTCACCTTATGTGTGGTGCCTTCTACATGCTCAACCGAGAGCACATTATATCCCTGTTCCCTTGCATTGCGCGGAACGTTGTCAAGAGGTTCGCCCTCTGCGAGCAGAACTTCAAGAATATCACCTTCACTAAGTTTTGCCAATTCGATCTTCGTCTTCACGAAAGTCATTGGGCAATGCTCCTTTGTAATGTCTAATACCTTTGTAGCCATAATGCCAAATCTTTTTATTAAATGAAAAATGAAAAGTGAACAATGAAAAATACAAGTTACACTTGGAAGTGAATAGTTAATAGTGAAAAGTGAATAATATTCAATACTGGTAGCCACCAGAACGAGGTTCGAATAAAGGCGTTAGCCAGTATTAAGTATTATTCTCTATTCGTTATTCACTATTCACTAAAATACTAATCTGTATTTTATAATTTTTCATTTTATAATTTTACTTATTTATTACTGGGTGGGCTTTAGATAAACAACGTCTGCCCCCCTTCTGATAGGTTAAGGAACGATGCTACACCGAGCACGTCCTTCACTTCAGGGATGAAATCTTCCTTTTTAAGTCCAAGAACGTGCATAGCCATTTCGCAGGCATACATATTGATTCCCAATACCTTTGCAGCCTCTACAAGCTCTTCAAGCGTTGCCACATTGTTCTTCTTCATAAGACCGCGGAAAATCTCAGGACCGATTCCAAGGAAGTTGAATCGTGATGTAGGTGTCACCTTCAGACCACCCATCATGAAGCCGAATATCTTTGTCAGCCAGTTACCACCCGTGAAACTGCGTCCTTGCTTACGCTTGATAGCATCCAAGCCCCAGAACGTGAAGAATATGTTCACTTCATATCCTACTGCTGCCGCGCCTGTACCTAATGTAAATACAGCCGTCAGTTTGTCGAAATCGCCACTGAAGGCGATAATACTTAATTTTTTGTTTTCTGCCATAATTTTGTCGGTTATAATTTCTGGGTGCAAAGGTACGACGATTCTACGGATATGGCAATCCCATACGAATGGTAAATCAGCTACCATATCTATGGTATGGCATATACCACGTAAGTGCGATTGTGGGTACAGAAAAATCATAGTACCTTTGCACCGTGAAATTCATTCATTAATTAAACCGACAAAAATATGGCAAAGATTTATGTAAATGGAGATGCGCAGGAAGTAAAACTGCCACTCAACGTTAGCGAACTTATAAAGGATCTGAAAGTAGTAACTCCAGAAATGGTCAGCGTACAGGTAAACGAAGAGTTTGCTGAGCGCGAGGACTGGGAAAGTATTCAGATCAATGAAGGTGATAAAGTTGATTTCCTATATTTCATGGGAGGAGGTGCAGCATGATAGATCTCACGGAAGAACAAATACAACGCTACTCACGACACATTCTGTTACAGGATGTGGGTGTTGAGGGACAAGAGAAGATATTGAACGCACGTGTGCTCGTGGTAGGTGCAGGAGGACTTGGAGCCCCTGTAAGCCTCTATCTGGCAGCAGCAGGCATCGGACGTATCGGCATCATTGATGCTGATGTAGTGGATTTGTCAAACCTTCAACGTCAGGTTATCCATTTCACAAAGGATGTAGGCGTACCAAAGGTAAAGAGTGCAGAGGAAAAGATCAAGGCTATCAACCCTGATGTAAAGGTTGATACGTTCTACGAGTTTCTCGACTCATCAAATGCGCTTGATATCATAAAGGAGTATGACTTCGTGGTTGACGGTACTGACAATTTCCCTGTGAAATTCCTTATCAATGATGCGTGCGTAATGGCAGGAAAGCCATTCTCACATGGTGGAATCCTACGTTTCAACGGCCAGACCTTCACCCATCTGCCTGGCACGGCATGTTACCGCTGTATGTTCAAGGAACCACCTCCAGTAGGAGCAGTACCAACGTGTAGTCAGGCAGGAGTACTCGGAGCCATCGCTGGTATGCTTGGAACAATTCAGGCAGCAGAGACTCTGAAATACTTTACCGGCATTGGCGAATTGCTGACCAACCGTCTGCTGACATTCGATGCAAAGACCATGCAGTTCCGCACGGTGCCAGTAAAACATCGTGACACATGTGCTATCTGCGGTAGTAACCCTACCATCGACCATCTGATAGATTACGAACAGGCCGCTTGCGACCTCAAAAATCACTAAGAAATAATGAATATTCCTCAAAATATCATAGACGCGCTAATAGCTCAGGCTCAGAAGGATGCACCAGAAGAGTCATGCGGTTATCTGCTGGGGACACCTGACGGTACGGTAACGGAGAATTACTGGATGGAGAACATAGACCACTCGTCAGAGCATTTCTCCTTTGCCCCCAAGGATCAGTTTGCCGCCCTGCGCTATTCACGAGACAAGGGATTGAAGATACTCGCCAACTGGCATTCTCACCCTGCCTCACCATCACGTCCGTCGCAGGAAGACCTGCGTCTTGCCAATGATCCTTCAATCCGCTACGCCATCCTTTCACTTCTTGACGGAAAACCGACTCTTAACTCCTTCAAGATCATAGGTGGCGAAGTGGTTGATAAAGAAATACACTTATAACCCAAATTTTTGTAAATCACATTTTAATTACCTTTTAAGAGAAAGAGACGTCTTTCCACGATGCGCCCATGCGAACCTTTGTCGGTTATTGTTTCGTAATATGGCGCATCGTTTTTTTATAGTACGTAGATCCGCCGTTGTACCCCCATAGTCCCAAGGCTATTTCTTCGCTTCTGAATCGAAGGATGAACGAAGGCAGAACGAAGGATGAACGAAGGATGAACGAACAACCATCGAAGGAGTATCGAAGGAAGTCATAATCCTTCAGATTGCTTTTATGCCCCAATGAACTGGAAAACACAAGAAAATGTAGAAATCATTTCTGCAATAAATCGTTTTTGACTGCGTTTTATATAATAGTATGAAACGTATTTTCCTTCTATATACTATCTCTCTGATATGCTGTCTGTCGGCTACGGCACAGGACTTTATCCTGACCGGAAAGGTGATGGACGGGCAGGAGAATGCAATAGAACTGGCATCCGTGAGCTGTGTGGCTCAGGGCAAGGCTACTATGACCAATCTCCGTGGCGAGTTCTCCTTGTCGCTGAGGTCGGCTGATTCCGTAGTGATACGTTTCTCTATGATTGGCTACAAGACCAAGACAAGGGTACTGCGCCGTCCGAAGGGAAGGCAGAACCTACAGATACAACTCTATGAGGATGAGCAGTTTCTGGATGGCGTTGAGGTGGTAAAGAGAAAGCGTAGCACCTCTACCACAGAGGAGATAAGCACCAAGGACATGAAGACGGCTCCGTCGGCTTCAGGAAACGCCGTAGAAGAGCTTATTCAGCAACAGGCGGGTGTGAGTACCCATAGCGAGCTTTCATCGCAGTACAACGTGCGTGGAGGTGCTTTTGACGAGAATTCCGTCTATATCAATAACGTTGAGGTCTATCGTCCGTTCCTTGTACGTAGCGGTCAGCAGGAAGGTCTTTCTATCATCAATCCAGACATGGTTGGCAAGATAGGATTCTCAACTGGTGGCTATGAGGCAAAGTATGGTGATAAGATGTCATCGGCATTGGATATCACTTACCGCCGTCCAGAGAAGTTTGAGGCTAACGCACAGGCGAGTCTGCTTGGTGCGAGTGGCTATTTCGGCTTTAGCAACAAGAAATTCGCATGGGCTAACGGCATTCGCTACAAGACCACGAAAGCCTTGCTGAAATCGTTCCAGACAGAGGGCGAATATGATCCTAATTTCATAGACTATCAGACATACATGAGCTATACGCCGAACAAGCGTTGGCAGGTAGATTTCATAGGAAACATAAGTCAGTCAAAATATAACTTCACCCCTTCAACACGTGAGACGAGTTTCGGTACTCAGGAGAACGTGAGGGAGTTCAAGGTGTATTTCGATGGATGGGAAAGGGACTTGTTCCGTACTTACTTCGGTACTTTAAGCATAAAGCGTAACATTACCAATAACACGCACTTATCTCTTATTGGTTCAGCTTTTTCTACAAAGGAACAGGAGAAGTATGACATACAGGGAGAGTACTGGCTAACGGAGTCGGGCAACAGTGATGCTCTCGGTGTGGGAACATACGCCGAGCACGCAAGAAACTACCTGAAGGCTAACGTGGCAAGCGCAAAGCTGATGCTTGAACACAAGACGAGGATGCACAATGTGCAGTCGGGATTGACAATGAAATGGGAACACATAGAAGAGCAGTCACGCGAGTATGAAATGCGTGATTCCTCTGGCTTTGTCATTCCTCATACAGGCAATACCCTCAACATGATCTACACCCTTTCAGCCAAGAACGCCCTCGATGCCCGCAGAACGGAATTCTACATTCAGGATGCGTGGAAATTCGAGCGTGGAGGAAAGAAGGACGAGGACGGCAAGGAAATAGAGCCCCCTACCCTATACACGCTTAACTATGGCGTAAGGTTCTCTAACTGGTCGTTTACGAAGGAGAGCATTTTCTCGCCACGTGCCTCATTGGCTATAATTCCGGGGTATAATCAGGATCTGATGTACCGCTTTGCGGCTGGCGTCTATTATCAGGCACCTTTCTATAAGGAACTGAGAGACACCACCACCATAGACGGCACTACATACGCAACGCTGAACAATAAGCTGAAGTCGCAGAGGTCAGTTCACTTCATCGCTGCCCTTGACTATCGTTTCCAGATGATGGGACGCTCTTTCAAGTTCTCGGCAGAGGCTTACTACAAGGCACTATCAAATCTCGTGCCATACAGCGTGAACAACGTAAAGGTGGTTTATTACGGCACTAACGAGGCTTCAGGACACGTTGCAGGCGTGGATTTCAAGCTCTATGGCGAGTTTGTTCCAGGTACGGACTCATGGATCACCCTCTCCATTATGAACACGAGGATGAAGCTGAACGGCGTTAGCATTCCATTGCCAACCGATCAGCGATATTCCATTAACCTAAGTTTCTCTGACTATTTCCCAAATACTGACAGATGGAAGATGCAGCTCAAGCTTGCCTTTGCCGATGGTCTGCCTTTCGCAGCGCCTCACAAGCCACTTGAGCAGTTGAATTTCCGTGCTCCAGCCTATCGTCGTGCAGACATAGGTATGAACTACCGCGCATTCAAGAATGACAAGCGCGAGAAGCAGAGTCCGTTCAAGAATATCTGGATTGGAATTGATTGTCTCAATATCCTCGGCATCAATAACGTAAACTCATACTACTGGGTTACGGATATTCAGAACACGCAGTATGCCGTGCCAAACTTCCTGACAGGAAGACAGTTGAATGGAAAGGTGATATTTGAGTTCTAGGAAAGTAAGGAGTAATAAGGAGTACAAGACGATAGTACTTATCGTTGAAGGTTGAAGTGATGAGGGCTGAAAGCCCGACACCTAACAGGGCAGTCCGTTAGGGCTGTTATATAGACGATTTTTAAGGGAATGAGGTCTGTAGGACCGACACCTATTGTATTTATTAGGTGTCGCACTTACAGCGCTCCTTTAATCACGCATCTACCGTATAACAGCCCTATCGGACTGCCCTGTTAGGTGTCGCACCTTCGGCGCTCTTCGTCGAGATCAACTTAGGATAGGTGTAAAAAGAAAAATATTCCTCTAAAATGAGTGATTATCTCTGATTTTATTTGTACTTTTGTTGCTCAAGAACTTGTTAATTGTGATGAATAAAAGTATTGCGGAATTAAGAATTTTACCATTCGTCACAATATCGTGCAACTCGTCACAAAAAGTTGGTCATTTAAAGATAATTTCGTACCTTTGCATAAAAATATAATTGCAATGAAAATCAAACAACAACTGAAACAACTCAATGTTGCCACATTCTTAGGTATCGTAGTTATTCTCTGTATGAGAATATGCAACGATGTCTATCGTAATGTGAAATATTGGGAGGTGAAGAGCCCTGAGTTTCTTATCTGCGACATGATAGCAACGATTATCGTATGCTATGCGTTCCTGTCTATTCTTGGATGGTGGGCAACATATACTCAGAAGCATCAGTCAAGTCTGTGGAAAGAGTATGGCGTAACCGTTGCCATTTCCATTGCTGTTATTAGTTGCTACATGCTATTAAGGAGTTACCTGCAGTATCACTCATTCTACTCCATGAAAGTAATGAGCATACCTCTCGTGGTCTCGGCCCTCATTGGCTGTATCTGTTACGGAATTATGCGCCATAGCATAGATGAGGAAGAAAATAGAAGACTGCAGATAGAACAAGCCGAACTGAAGAATGAACAGCTTAACTCCGAACTACGTGCGCTTAGAGCTCAGTATCACCCTCATTTCCTGTTTAATGCGCTTAACACCATATACTTCCAAATTGCACCAGAGAATGAGACTCCACGCCACACCATCGAGATTCTCAGCGAAATACTGCGTTATCAGATTAACTGCGGCAGTAAGAAAGTTCCGCTTCAAAAGGAGATTGAATATATGGAGAAGGATATAAGTTTCCGCAGACTGAGATGCTCTGACAGCCTTAGCCTCAAAGTCGATTTCAGCATTACGGAAGATGATCAGAACGTCATGATATACCCACTTCTGTTCATTCCCCTCGTTGAGAACGCATTCAAATATATAGGAGGCAACGAACTGAGTATTGACATAAAGATGTTCAAGACAGGAAATCAACTGACTTTTTCCATTATCAACTCGGTTCCGCCCATCGATGCTCAGATGCCTCTCAAGGCAAAGAATGGAACTGGACTGGACAACCTGCGCCGACGATTGTCGCTGCTATATCCAGACCAGCACACACTTGAATTAACGAAAAATAGCAACTTTTACTCAGCAAAACTGACATTGACACTATGATAACATGCTTTATAGTTGACGATGAGCCTATTGCTCGTCAAGGACTCAGAGAATACATCACGCGCGAAGGCGACATCAAGATTCTTGCAGAATGTGAGAATATTGTTGAGCTTCGTATGCGTCTGCAGGAGATGTCGCCAGATATAATATTCCTAGACATCGAGATGCCATACGCATCAGGCATGGATTGGCTTAGCACCGCCAATACCGAATCTATCATCATCCTTACCACTGCATACGAGCAGTACGCCCTCAGAAGCTATGACTTCGACGTAGCCGACTATCTTCTCAAGCCGATTCCTTACGCTCGTTTCTCAAAGTCCATTGCCAAGGCAAGGAAAATGCTCCAGAAAGATACTGAAACTGAAGGTGTAGATTATATGATGGTCAAGGTGACTCGCACAAAGACACAAAAGGTTCTGTTCCGTGACATCACCTATATTGAGGCACAGCTGAACTATTGCAACATACATCATAGCAATGACACCGAACTAACGGTTCGCACTACAATCCATAATATTCTCGAACAACTGCCTCCAGATTTGTTTTGCCAGGTTCATCGCTCGTTCATAGTAAACAAGACGAGAATAACGAGTATGGATTCAAACAGTATCAATATCGGTGGTATCTCCATACCACTCTCACGAGCATATAGAGAGAAGCTATTGTAAAGCTCGATGAATTGACTATATAGCAAGCAGCAAGCTGCTTTTAACTGACAATAATTAACGTGAGTTCGATGAATTTGCAACTACTCATCACCCCTTAATTTTTGCCTTGGGCGAATGTAAATGCCCGTGAATTATCCGTGAATTAATCGTAAATTCTTTTATTCTCATGTCAACAATAATAAATTTTCGGATAATTTACGGTTAATTCACGATTAATTCATGTAGCCAAGCGCAGCGTTTATTTTCGTCGAACTCACGTTAAATTAGGCTCTCTAACCCCTAAAAGGGATTTTTTTCTTGGATATGCCTATACACCTTCATAACAAGCCCTATATAACTCCTATGCAAATCCAATAAATCTCCAATTGGCTATTGGAGTTGAATTGGAGCTGGATTGGACTTGGATTGGAGCTGCTACGACCTTACATCGAGAAACAAGCGAGAAATAAGTTGGGGTTACCAATGATTTTTTTCATCACCACAA
>Ga0310695_10005215_pt1 | contig 22926 bp, 24 predicted proteins | sample RumenRJG_04DNA_FD_203882 | JGI IMG/M metagenome (GOLD analysis project Ga0310695, IMG submission 203882) | Bovine rumen microbial communities from Lethbridge, Alberta, Canada - RJG_04 (v2) (version 2) | ecosystem: Host-associated > Mammals > Digestive system > Stomach > Rumen | place: Canada...
GATCACGTTGCCGCGCAGCTCGGAGACGTCCAGCTCGTTGGAGAGCTCGATCGCCGCCTGGATGCCCACATATTCGGCGTTGTGGATGCCGGCGGAGATCAGAACGGTCGGCCCCGGTCGCTCGCCGCAGAGCAGCACATGGGGCACGTGCAGCTCGGTGCCCTCCACGTGGATATGATCCTTGACGGTTTTGCCGGGCGTCAGCTCATGCCCGGCAATGGTTTTGATTTGCATAGATGCCTCCGAAATCATTTTTATACAAAGTATCATGCGCGGCGAAACGCCACAAGCCCCCCCCGGGGATACGCCGCGAAAATCGCGGGAAGGCGCAGAAAGCCAAGGCTTTTTCGGGAAAAAGGATTATCCCCCCTGGGGGCTTCCGCGGCAGATCGAGATACCCTATAATACAGGAAAAAAGCCGGGAACAAGCAAAAGAAACGGAGAGAGAACGACCTATGGAACCTATCAAGCACCGCATCACCCATTACTGGTCTCACCGGGCGGAGGCCTTTCAGACTCAGCGCATCCGGGAATTTGAAGATGAAAAGCACGAGCGCTGGCTCAAAGAATTTCATCGCTATATCCCGCAGGACCGTCCGCTGCGCGTGCTGGATCTGGGAACGGGTACGGGCTTTTTCGCTCTCGTTTTCGCGGCCGAGGGACACAAGGCCACGGGCGTCGACCTGACGCCGGACATGATCGACCGGGCCAGACAGACAGCGGAGATCCTCGGCCTGAAAGCGGATTTTGCCGTCATGGACGCCGAGGAGCCGGACTTTGCGCCGGAGAGCTTTGACGTGCTGGTGACGCGCAATCTCACCTGGACGCTGCCGCATATCGAAAAGGCCTACCGGGAGTGGTACAGACTGTTAAAACCGGGCGGCGTGCTTATCAACTTCGACGCGGATTACAGCGCGGCGCTGGAGGATGAGGAGGAGCACGAGCTGCCGGAAAACCACGCGCACAAGCTGGTGCCGGAATACATGAAGGCTGAGAACGAGGCGATCACCATGGAGGTCGGCGCCTATCACGGGCCGCGACCGCAATGGGACGTACAGCTGCTCATCGAAGCGGGCTTTGAACGCGTCTCGGTGGATATGGGCGCCTACCGGCGTATTTATGCCGAGATCGACGAATTCTTCAATCCGACGCCGATCTTCTGCCTCGCCGCCTACAAGTAGTGTAAAAATTGTTGAATTTTGCATCCCCCAGGGGGGCTTACGCTGCGTTTTTCAAGGGTCTATACTGTTTTCCAGAAGCCCAAAAGGCAAAAGAAAGTGAGGAAACAAGATGAAGAATCTGAAAAAGACTCTTGCGCTTCTGCTTGCACTGTGCATGATCCTTGCCCTCGCGGCCTGCGGTCAGAAGGCACCGGCCGAGGCTCCGGCTGCCGAACTGGCTCCGGCTGCGGACGCTGCACCTGCCGCGGATGCCGCCCCGGCCCCGCAGGAGACCAAGTGGCTGCGAATGGCCACAAACTTCGCCTATCCCAGCCTGGACGCCCATAAGGACTACTATGGCTGGTACACCCAGATCTACGGCATGACCGAGACCCTGTACCGGATCAACGCGGATATGTCTGTCAGCCCGCTGCTGGCGAAGGATTCCAGCGTCAGCGAAGACGGCCTGACCTGGACCTTCACGCTGGCGGACGCCTGCTTTTCCAACGGCGATCCCGTCACTGCGGACATGGTGGCGCGCAACTTCCAGCGTCTGATCGAGGTCAACGAACGCTACGACGACTGGGCGGACTTCACCTTCATCGCTGAAGGCGAAAAGACTTTCGTCATCACGACCCCGGATGTCTTCCCGACCATGCTCGCCGCGCTGACGGACCCCGAGTTTGCGGTCATGGATCTGGACGCCACCACCGACTTTGACAACGCGCCCATCTGCACGGGACCTTTTGTGATCCAGTCCTTCCAGCCGGAGGGAGACGTGGAGGTCGTACGCAACGACAACTACTGGAACGGTGAGGTCAAGCTCGACGGCGCCACGCTCTTCTATATGCCGGATGCAGACTCCAAGCTCCTGGCCATGCAGGCCGGGGAGATCGACTGCTACACCAGCGTGGACGCGGCCGCCAAGGAGATTTACGAAGCCGATCCGGCCAGCTACAATCTCACGGTTATTCCCGGCACCCGCATGCAATTCTACGTGATCAACCAGACGCGCCTCGACGACAGCGTGTGCGCAGCGATCAACCTGACGGTAGACTGCGAGGCCATTGCCGATTATCTCAAAGGCACGACCTCCGCGGCTGTCGGTCCCTTCATTGCTTCCGCGCCCTATGGCCAGGTCACAAAGCCCGCACCCGATCCCGCCGCGGCCAAGGCCCTGCTGGAGGCCGACGGCTATACGCTGGGTGCCGACGGTTTTTATGAGAAGGACGGCAAAGTGCTTGAGTTGAGCATTGCCCACTACAAGTCCCGCCAGCTGCCCGACCTCGCCCTGCTGATGAAGGAGCAGCTCGAGAAGATCGGCGTCAAGGCGACGCTGGTCGTGCAGGAAGATCCGGACGCCGGCTATGTGGCGACCGGCGACTATGACATCGCGCTCTACTGCATGATCGCGGATACGGGCGGCGATCCCTACTACTGCGTCGATGCTCTGTACCGCCAGAGCGGCAAGTGGGCCAAGGCCGGCTTCCCCACCGACGAGTCCGAGGCGCTGATCAATCAGCTCCAGTTTGAGACCGATATCGATCAGCGTGCCGCGCTTGCCAACCAGATCGTCCAGATGAGCATCGACGACAACGCTTTCGGCTACGTCGGCCTGTTCAACAAGGTCTCTGTCGCAAGGCCCGGCGTCACCGGATTCTCGGAGGACATCCCCTTCGACTTCTATGGCCTCACGCCTGAGACGGATATCGCATAAAACCCAATGATCCGATGGGGCCGGTGCGTCTACACCGGCCCCAAATTGCATGAAAGGAGGAAACTGACCGATGGCCAAATACATAGGCAGACGACTGCTGCACCTTGTCGGCATCCTGATCGCCGTCAGTTTCCTGACGTTTTTGCTGATGTACCTTTCGCCCGGCGACGCGGCAATGAAAAAGCTCAACGCCCAGGGCGTGGCCGTCTCGGAGGAGATCATCGAGAAAACGAGAGAAAGCATGGGCCTCGACCGGCCTTTCCTGGTGCAGTACGGCGACTGGGCGCTCCATGCGCTGCGCTTCGATCTGGGCGACAGCTATAAGGACGGCTTCCCTGTGGCGGAGAAGCTTGTCAAGGCGCTGCGCTACACGGCGACCCTCGCCCTCGGCAGTCTTGCGCTGGCCTTTCTCGTGGCGCTCCCGCTTGCCATCCTCACAGCGCTCCACAAGGACTCGCTGCTGGATGATATCACGCGGCTTTTCAGCTTCGCCGGCAACTCTTTGCCGAACTTTCTGATCTCGGTACTGCTGATGTACTTCCTGTGCGTCAAGGCGCATCTGCTTCCGCTGACGGCGAAAGAGAGCGTCAAGGGACTCATCATGCCGTGCCTGGCGCTCTCCATCCCGATCTGCGGGCGCTTTATCCGCCAGTTTCGGGCGGAGATCCTCGAGCAGTTGGGCAAGCCCTATGTCTCCGGCGCCAGACTGCGCGGCGTAAAGGAACGCTATGTGCTGAAAAACGTGCTGCACAACGCCTCCATTTCCATCCTCACGATCGTGGGGCTCTCCATCGGCACGCTCTTTGGCGGCAGCGTCGTCATCGAGACGATCTTCCGCTGGCCGGGGCTTGGGAAGCTTGCCATGGACGCAATCAGCAACCGCGATTACCCGGTGATCCAGGGCTTCGTGCTCTTTACCTCTACGGTGTATGTCGTCAACAATCTCTTGATCGACATCTGCTATGCCTGGATCGACCCCCGTCTTCGCAGAAAGGGGGGCGGCGCATGAAAAAACGGGTCAAAACACCCGAGCGCATCCGCCGCCGTGCGATCATCTTTCTGATCCTGGCCGGGATCCTGGTCGTCATCAGCCTGATTGCTCCGCTCATTTGCCCCAACGACCCCTATGCCACTTCCTCCATGGATATGAACCGCGCACCCTGCGCGCAGTTTCCCTTCGGCACAGACCGCTATGGCCGCTGTGTCTGCTCACGTGTGCTGATGGGGGCGAGAACGTCCATCTTTTCCGCTGTCGCACTGGTGGGGCTCACTTTCCTCGCCGGCTCCGTGCTCGGCCTGCTGGCCGGCTGGTATGGCGGCGTGGTCGACACGCTGATCATGCGCCTTGCTGATGTGATGCTGGCCTTCCCGCAGATGGTACTGGCCATCGCGGTGGCGGGCATCCTGGGCGGCGGCATGGGCAACGCCATGCTCGCCATGGGCATCAGCGGCTGGACGCTCTATGCGCGCCTGGCCCGCGCCCAGGTGCTGAGTTTGAAAGAAGAACCTTACGTCCACGCCGCCCGGCTTTCCGGCTGCTCCGGCTGGACGATCATGAGTAAAACGCTGCTGCCCAACATGCTGGGGCCGCTGCTCGTCACGGCGGCGACCCAGATCGGCGTGATGATGATCGGCATCGCGGGCCTCTCCTTCCTCGGGATCGGCGTGATCGAGCCGCAGGCGGAGTGGGGCAGCATGATCAACACCTCGCGCGCGTATCTGCAGCTGGCCCCCTGGGCGGTACTCGCCCCGGCCGTGGCCACGATCATTACGGTGATGATCTTCAACTATCTGGGCGACTGCGTGCGCGACGCGCTGGAAGCAAAGGAGGCGGAGACATGAGCGAAACGATCCTCACGCTCGACCGTCTCTGTGTCGGATACGGCGACCGTCCCGCCGCCGCGGACGTGTCCTTTTCTCTGCAGCGGGGCGAGATCCTCTGTCTCGTGGGGGAGAGCGGCTGCGGCAAGAGCACCCTGCTCAAGGCCTTGATGGCGGCGCCCGAGATCCGTCTCTTTTCCGGCTCCATCACACTGGAGGGCACGGAGCTCTCCGCCCTTGGGCCGAAACAGCGGCGCAAGGTCTGTTGTGAAAAGATGGGCATCGTCTTCCAAACGCCGGAGGCGACCTTCAACCCCATCCGCAGCTATCGCAGGCAGTTTATCGAAACGCTAAAAAGCCACGGCAAATACGACCCAAAAACCTTTGAAGCCAAGGTGGCGGAGGCTTTCGCCAAGGTGGAGCTCAGCGACTGGCGGCGCGTTCTGGGCGAGTGCCCCTTCGCTCTCAGCGGCGGCATGAACCAGCGCGCGGCGCTGGCGCTGGCCCTGCTGCTGGAGCAGGAGATTCTGCTCTGCGATGAGCCGACCAGCGCGCTGGACGCCACGATCCAGCTGCAGGTGGCCGAAGAGCTCAAACGGCTGCGCGACAAAAACGGCGTGACACAGATCATCGTGACCCACAATCTGGCGCTGGCCCATTTCCTGGCCGACCATATCGGCGTCATGTACGCCGGGCGACTGGTGGAGTTTGGCCGGGCCTGTGACGTGCTGTGCGATCCGCAGCACCCCTATACCAAAAGTCTGCGCGCGGCGATCCCGAGCCTTGACGGAACGATGCCGGACGGCCTGCCCGGCAGCCCGCCGATGACCGGCCCCGCGGAAAAGGGCTGCGAGTTTTGCGACCGCTGTCCTCAGACGGGGGCAAACTGCGCCCATGCGCCTTATGCCATGCGGCAGGTGGGAGACGGCCACTTCGTCTCCTGCTGCGGCGGGAAGGAGGCCGTGACATGATCGTTCTGGAAGGAAAAAGCCTTGCCAAACGCTATGAGCAGCAAAGCACCGTGATCCACGCATTGCGCGGGGTCGACTTCCGCCTCGAGAGCGGGGAGATCCTGGGCGTGGCGGGCGAGAGCGGGAGCGGCAAGTCCACGCTCTTAAAGCTTATTTCCGGCCTGGAAGCGCCCAGCGCGGGCAGCATCCTGCTCCACGGGAAAGAACTGACGCCGCGGCGCACGAAAGAGGAATACCGGACGATGCAGATGATCTTTCAGAACGCACCGGCCTCTTTCCATCCCCGCCGCACGATCGCGGATTCGATCACCGAGTCGGTACGCAGTCTGCGCGGAAGAAACGCTCCGCTCGACCTGGCCTCGCTGGCTGATCGGGTGGGGCTTCAGCGGGAACTGATGGATCGCACGCCCCGCCAGCTCAGCGGCGGGCAGTGCCAGCGCATGGCGATCGCCCGCGCCATGGCCGTGGAGCCGGAGATCCTGCTCTGCGACGAGATCACCAGCGCACTCGACGTGTCCTCCCAGGCGCAGATCCTGCATCTGCTTGCCGGTATCTGCCGCGAGAGCCATACCTCCGCGATCTTTGTGTCCCACGATCTGGCGGTGATCCGCTGTTTGTGCGACCGGGTGATGATCATGCGCGGCGGCGCGCTCGTGGAGGAGGGGCCGACGGCACAGGTGATCCGTCAGCCCGGAGAAGCCTATACGAAAAAGCTGGTCGATTCGGTCCTGGAAATCAAAGAGTAAGCAGAAAGGCAAATGCCTGTGTGTGATTAGTACAGGGAGGACGCGTATGAAGATCGCTGAATACTATGATTCTGTCGCATCGATCTGGGACGACGATTACGCCGAAGCCAAGGCCGCCCGCATCGTCACAGCCATGGTCTCGATCCAGCGGGGCGGCGCCTGTGTGATGGATGTCGGCTGCGGCAGCGGTGCGATGTTTGCCAATCTCATGGACGGCGGCGCCTGTGAGATCGAGGGTGTGGACATCTCCGGGGAGATGATCCGTCTGGCACAGAGGAAATACGGCTCCGATCCGCGCATCCACCTGACCCAGGCCGACTTCCTGCAGCTCGAGCAGCCCGGCTATGAGGTGATCGTGTCTTTTAACGCCTATCACCACTTCCTGCAGCCGCGTGACTTCCTGAAAAAAGCGCGAGAGCTTCTGCTGCCCCGCGGGCGGCTTACGGTGGCGTTCCCCTTTGGCCGTGACCGGATGAACACGCTCGGCAGCATCATGCCGGGCGGCCTTGCAAGGCAGCTGCTCCCTGCGGAGGAGGAAGCCAAACTCTGGCGGGAATTCTTCGCGATCGACTGTATCTGTGATAACGACTCGCTGTTTCTGCTTTCCGGCACGGCGAAATAAAACAAATCATTTTTCAAATTTCATCCCCCAGGGGGGCTTCCGCACGGCCGAGAATTCTGTTATGCTCTTATCAGATCAGATGCTTAATCGGCTGCCGGGATCTCCCTCAATCCCTGTGTCTCTTTCACCTCTCCGACACAAAGGCAGCCGAGGATCTCTCTTGCTATAGCCCTCCGAGCCGGTCACTCGGGGGGCTATCATACTGTTAAGATCAACTTCATGCCATGAATCAAAGAAACGAGGACCTGACAACAGGCCCGATCATACAAAAGCTGCTGCGCTTCGCCCTCCCGCTGCTGTTGGGGACACTGGTGCAGCAGTTATACAGCACTGTCGATCTGATTTTTGCCGGCAATGTGATCGACAAGACCGCCTCGGCGGCCATCGGCGCCAGCACACTGCTGATCACCTGCCTGATCGGTTTCTTCGGCGGCTTGGCCGTGGGAGCGGGGGTCGTGATTGCACAGAGCTGGGGCGAGCACAACACGGACAAGCTGCGCCGTGCGATCGGCAACACCGCGGCGCTTGCTCTGGCGGGAGGGATCGTTCTCGCCCTGCTCGGCTGGCTGCTTACGCCGTGCTATCTGCGCCTGATCCGCACACCGGAGGAGATCTGTGTAAACGCGGAGGCCTACCTGCGGATCTATTTTCTCTCACTGCCCTCGATCGTCACGTATAATTTCGGCGCGGGAATGCTGCGGGCGCTGGGGGATTCGAAAAAACCGCTTCTTGCCCAACTGGTGGGAGGCCTTGTCAATGTGGCGGCCGACTGGCTGCTGCTTCGCGTGCTGGCAAACGGCGTTGTGGGCGTGGCCTGGGCCTCACTCTTTTCCCAGACCGTAGCGGCGGCGCTGGTTGCGCGGAAGCTGTGCCGACTGGATAACGCCTTTGCGCTGCGCTTCCGGGGGATTCATTTTGATCCGGCACTGCTGAAAAAGACCGTCGCCATCGGTCTGCCGGCCGGAGCGCAGGCACTGGTGATCACGCTGTCCAACGTGGTGGTACAGGCGCATATCAACGCCTTCGGCGCCGATGCGATTGCGGCCTTTACCGCGTATTTCAAGGTAGAACTGATCATCTATCTGCCGATCATGGCGCTGGGCCAGGCGATCATGACCTTCAGCGGGCAGAACAGCGGCGCCGGGCAGCTTGCACGCATCCGAAGGGGCACGCACGACTGCCTCTTGATCTCGTTGGGGCTGACGGCGATCCTTTCAGCCGTGTCGCTGTTCTTCGGCGGGGCGCTGTTCCGCCTGTTTATCAAGGAACCCTCTGTCATTGCCCTGGGACGGCAGATCATCGCGGTCACGTTTCCGTTTTACGTGCTGTATCCGATCCACCAGATCCTGGGCGACAGTCTGCGCGGTCAGGGCAAGACAAAGGTGCCCATGCTGATCGTGCTTGTCAACCTTTGCCTGATCCGCTCGGCGCTCCTGTTTTGGATCGTCCCGCACACCCGCAGCATCCAAAGCGTGGCGGCCGCCTACCCGGTCACCTGGGGACTCACGGCTCTTGGCATGTGCGTATATTATTGTTCCGAAAACGGGCAGATCACAAAAAGAGGGCGGCAAAACTGAGCTTTCGAATAGAAATCACATACATCACAGGAGGAGAAACATGAGAAGGGGAATCGACACCACCGACTATCTGGTTTACGGGCACGAGGCCTGGATCGTGACGGACAAATCCGTCTACGAACCGGGAGAGGAAGTCCGCGGGATTCTGCGCTGGGGTCACTATATGCGGCCGGACGGCTTCTTCCGTCTGGACGAATTCCGGGCTTTCGTCTGTGACGAGGCCGGGAACCGGATCGCACTCGCGCCGGTAAAAGGGCCGGGAGATGAGTGGGGCGACTATTATGAGCTGAACTTCACGCCGCTCTCCCGCGGCATTCACACGATCATGGCAATCTACGACAACAACTATGTCCGGAATGAAAAGGACGAATATCTGGAGGGCGACAGACGGACCTATCCGGATATCCTGGACGCCAAGAATTACCCGCAGATCTATGAGACCTGCATTGCGGTCGGCGAGACGGAGGGCCAGGCCAATTTTATCCATGAATCCAGAGTGAGCTTTGTGCCGGAGCCCTGGGAGCCGGACGCGGAGGTGGTGCATCTTACCCTGATCCACGACCGCTTCCCGGTAAAGCAGGCGACGGTGACGGTGATCCATTATAACGGGAAAGTGTATTTCGAGCGCATCCTGCATACGGATGAAGACGGTCGGATCTTCTTCAACGTGGAGAAAAAGGGCGTGTATCTTGCCGTGACGCGCAAGCCGCTGGCAGAGGGGATCGAAGGAATCTACGACAGCAAAGAGATCGCCTCGACCTTCACCTATGTGAAAAGGTGATGTCTCGCCCCGGGAAATCTGAATCCTGCAGAATCAATAAAAAGCGAGGAAACGAAAATGTCTGAATTCAAAGTCATCGAAGTCAAGCAGAGCGTGATGGAAAACAACGACCGCAGGGCGGAGGAACTCAGGAAAGAACTGAAAGCGGAGAAAACCTTTCTGCTCAATCTCATGTCCTCTCCCGGCTCGGGCAAGACCACAACGCTGCGCCGCACCATCGAGGCGCTGAAGGACGAGCTGCGCATCGGCGTCATGGAGGCCGATATCGACTCGGACGTGGACGCGGCCACCATTGAAAAGACCGGGGTCAAGGTGATCCAGCTCCACACCGGCGGCATGTGTCATCTGGATGCTCACATGACACGGCAGGGACTGGAAAATCTCGGCACAGAGGACGTGGATCTGGCTATTCTGGAGAACATCGGCAACCTGGTCTGCCCGGCGGAGTTTGACACCGGCGCGGTCAAGAACGCCATGATCCTCTCCGTTCCGGAAGGCCATGACAAACCGCTGAAATACCCGCTGATGTTCACGATCTGCGACGTGCTGCTCATCAACAAGATCGACGTGATGAACGTCTTTGACTTTGATCTTGAGAAGTGCAAGGAGTATGTGTGGCGCCTGAATCCCAACATGAAGGTCATCCCCATTTGCGCCAAGACCGGCGAGGGCGTGCAGGAGTGGGCCGACTGGCTGCGGGAGCAGACGCTCGCCTGGATCCGGTAAGATGGTCGATACGTCATACTATGAGATCCTGCTGTCGGGACTGCCGGGGAACTTGACGGTCCAGAGGCTGGTGCATGGGATCTCCTGGACGGCGGCGGTGCTCAGCGACGGGCGGACGGGCGTCGCCATGCACACCCCGGGCGAGACCGTGGCGCGGATGTTTGATAGTCTGGTCGGCTTGCCGCTCGATCAGGCCGGACAGGCCATGCTCTCCTGGAATATGGAGGAGTCCAGCGAGGCCTTCGCCGCGGTCAACGCCTTCTATAACCACAACGGCTGCGGCTTTGTAAAGCCAGAAGCCAAAACCCTGGACGGCGTTGAGATCCGCGGCCGCACGGTGGGCATGGTGGGCATGATGATCGGCCACAGCAACATGACGCAGGAGAATTTTGCCGAAGCTAAAAAGCTGTACATCATGGACCGGGAAGGAAAGACCGGAGCCCTGCCGGACAGCGCCTGTGAGTACTATCTGCCACTGTGCGATCTTGTGATCATCACCGGCAGCGCTGCCATCAACAAGACCATGCCGCGCCTGCTGGAGCTGAGCCGGAACGCTGAGGTCATCCTTACCGGGCCGACGGTCACCTGCTGCCCGGAGCTGCTGACACTGGGCATCAGCCGCCTCAGCGGCCGCGTCATCACGGAGAGCGACGCCATGCTCAAAGCCATCGTGGAAAAGCGCACCTCGGTCAACCGCTTCTCCGCAGAATATCAGGTTCCTTGAACTATCAGCAGCTTCTTCCCGGATAAGGAAACTCCACGAGGGTATAACGAAAAAGAAACGAGGATGGGATCAGCGCCCCATCCTCGCTTTTCTTGGTTTTAGATTTCCTTCATCTGCCCCTCTGTAAGCACATCTATCATGATCTTGGCTGCCAGACGGAATGCGTAGATAAATGTCTCACAATCGGTCAGCACGGTGACTTCCCGCTGGGCGGTCATGTAGTCCTCGAACATTTCTTTTTGCTTTTCGGTGAGCGTGTCGGTCAGCGTGTCCCCCGCCCTCACAACTTCGTCCAACGCCTTCGCATACTGGCTGTTGCGCTTGAAGCTGCGCTCACTGGGGCGAACATCACCGAGGTATAGGTCTTCCAGAATCAACATCTTGGCACCCCCTCAGCAGTAGACAAGCTCGTGTAGCACGATCTCTTCTGCCCGGTTCAGGATGTTGTTCATGCGGCGTATCCATTCCATTTGATCGGCGGCTTTGAGTTCTTCAGTTACGCCTTCCCGCTTTGCCATCTGCCGGGTGATTAGTTCTAATTGTTCCTCACAGTTCCGGTCGGTCTCGACCAGGTGCTGATCCAGCCGACCAGTCAAAAGCAAGCTGGAATACAGAGCGGGGCGATGTTCCTTGAGATAGCGCCCCCGCATGCGGCCCCATTTGCCAAGGGGAGGGGAGTCGGAAATTGCAAGATTCGGGAGAAGATAGCCGTTGATATCGGAATAGGTACCGCCCATTTCTTCAAAGATAGATTTCATGGAAAACTCCTTTCGGCCTGACCACAAAAATGACCCAAGCCAGATTAGAAAAGTGATAATTGGATGGACGGATTGATACCTGAAATTCTGATTTTTGCTTTTATTTCGCAAGAATAGATGGATTGGAATACATGAAATGAAAAACGTGGACTTCAAGTCCCGCCTCGCGCACCAACAGCCCCGATTTCGTTTGAAATCGGGGCTGTTTCTTTTCTGACGCCAAAATTGTGGAGTAGGGAGCGCCTGACGAGGTGATCCTGCAGCCACGGTCAGATTACGCCAAACGGCTTGTGGATGCGTTTTTTTTGACATTTTATCCCCCTGGGGGGCTTCCGCACGGCGGAGAATTCTGGTATGCTCTTATCAGATCAGATGCTTGAACGGTTGCCGGGATCTCCCTCTATCCCCGTGTCTCTTTCACCTCTCCGACACAAAGGCAGCCGAAGATCTCTCTTGCTATAGCCCTCCGAGCCGGTCACTCGGGGGGCTATCACCTTGGATATGTGCAAAGAGTATGTGCGTCCCTAAACCCCAACAGGAAGGTCATCCCCAAGCTGGTTCACGGGATCTCCTGGACGGCGGCAATGCTCAGAGACGGACAGACGGGCATGGCCATGCGCACCACGGGCAACCGCGTCTCCGCAGCGTGTCAAGTTCCTTGACACATCGGCAAGAGCTTTCCCTGAAGAAGATCGAAAAACGATCGACAAATTTTTCCTTTTTCTTGCGGGAATCAGACGGCTCTGTTATAATCAAAACAAGTTTTTTCAACCGTGAAATCATTTCGAGGGGGAAAAGAGTATGGTCGACAGAATCGACGCTGTAGTCAACGCCATAAGCGGCGTACTGTACAAGCCCTACATCGTGCCGCTGATCCTGATCGCGGCGGGCCTGTATCTGACCATCCGTATGGGTCTCATCCAGTTCAAGCTCTTTGGGGAATCCATCCGTGTGGTCAGCGAAAAACCGGTGAACCTGGGCTCCACGTCATCCTTCGGCGCGCTGATGGTCTCCACAGCGTCCCGCGTGGGCACCGGCAACATCATGGGCGTCTCCACCGCCATCTGCCTGGGCGGCGCGGGGGCCATCTTCTGGATGTGGATCACGGCTCTTTTGGGCGGCGCCTCTGCCTTTGTGGAGTCCACATTGGCACAGATCTACAAAAAGCGGGACAGCGACGGTACCAGCTACGGCGGCCCATCCTACTACATCCAGGACGCGTTGGGGCAGCGCTGGCTGGGCGTCGTCTTCGCCGTCGTGCTGATCCTTACCTATGTGATGGGTTACAATATGCTGGCCGCCTACAATACCCAGGACACCTTCTCGGCCTTCTCTTTCTACGGCCGGGGGACCTCCTACGTGGTGGGTCTGATCCTGGCGGTGCTGTTCGGCGTCTGTGTGCTGGGCGGCGCCAAGCGGCTGACCAACGTCACGGAGGTCTTGGTCCCGGTGATGGGCGTGCTGTACATCATCGTTTCTCTGGCGGTGGTGATCATGCACATCGGCAGCCTGCCGGCAGTATTCGGCGCGATCTTCCGCTCCGCTTTTGACCTGAAGGCGATCTTTGGCGGCTTCACCGGCTCCTGCGTCATGTGGGGCCTCAAGCGCGGCCTGTACTCCAACGAAGCCGGTATGGGCTCCGCGCCCAATGCGGCCGCGGCGGCTGACGTGTCCCACCCGGTCAAGCAGGGCCTGGTGCAGATGCTGTCCGTATTTATCGACACCCTGCTGATCTGCTCGGCCACCGCGTTCATGTGTCTGTTCTCCGGCGTGGAGCCTACGGCGGACGCCGCAGGCGCGGCCTATGTGCAGGCTTCCACCCGGGCGGCCCTGGGCGGCTTCGGACCGATCTTCATGACGGTGGCCGTATGCCTGTTCGCGTTTACGACCCTGTTGGGCAACTACTATTATACCGAGGGCTGCCTGCGTTTCATGCTGGGCCGTGAGCCCGGCAAGGGCTTTATGACTGCGTTCCGTCTGTGCGCGACGGTGCTGGTGTTCCTGGGCGCGGTGATCTCCGCCGGGCTTGCCTGGGATACGGCGGACCTGCTGCAGGCGCTGATGGTCATCATCAACGTTCCCGCGATCCTGATCCTGTCCCGGCATGCCTTCCGGGCGCTGAAGGATTATGAGGAGCAGCGCAGGGCGGGGAAGAACCCGATTTATAACGCGTCGGCCAACGGTGTGGACGGCACCGATTTCTGGCAGGCTTGAGACCGCACAGCGATATGGGAAAAGCCGGGGCCTGGCCCCGGCTTTTCCATGCGATTTAGCTTGTAATCAACTGTTCGGCGTGATAAAATTACTTTGTTATTCAGATTTATGGAGGTGGGTTCGTTGGGTGAAGAAGAACTGCAGGAAGCCCTGGACTATGAGGCGATACAGGAAAAACGCACCGACGAGCTGACCGAACTGCTGGACAGTCGGGACATGAAGCAGCTGCAGCGGCGAATGGAGGAAATGAACGAGTTCGACGTTGCGGAATTTTTGACCGAGATCGAGGACAACCGCATGCCCATGGTCTTCCGTCTCCTGTCCAAGGAGATGGCGGCGGGGGTGTTTTCTCATATGGAGGCGCCCGAGCAGGAGCGGATCATCAATTCCATTACGGACTCTGAACTGGCCGGCATTGTGGAAGAGATGTTCGTGGACGACGCGGTGGACATGATGGAGGAGCTTCCGGCCAATGTGGTCAAGCGTGTCATGCGTACTGCCACACCGGAGACCCGCGCCCTCATCAACCAGTATCTCCATTATCCCGACAACTCCGCGGGCACGATCATGACTTCGGAGTTCGTGGATCTGAAAAAGTACATGAGCGTGAAGGAGTCCTTTGCGCGGATCCGCCGCATCGGTGAGGACAAGGAGACCATATACGTCTGCTTTGTCACCTCAGCCGACCGGCATCTGGACGGCGTCGTCACGGTCAAGGACCTGCTGCTGGCCGACCCGGACACGGTGGTCGAGGATCTGATGGACCGCAACGTGATCTTCGCCACCACCACCGAGGACCAGGAGAGCGTGTCGGAGAAGTTCTCGGACTATGACCTGCTGGCCATGCCGGTTGTGGATATGGAAGGCCGCCTGGTGGGTATCGTCACGGTCGACGATATCATCGACGTCATGGAGCAGGAGGCCACGGAGGACTTCGAAAGGATGGCCGGTATGACGCCGTCCGACAAGCCCTACTCCCGTACGGGTCCGGTGGAGATGTGGAAAAACCGCATTCCCTGGCTCATGTTCCTGATGCTGTCGGCCACCTTTACCAGTATGATCCTCACCGGCTTTGAGGAGCGGCTCGCCGTGGTGGCGGGACTGATCCCCTTTATCCCCATGCTCATGGGCACCGGCGGCAACTCCGGCGCCCAGTCCGCCACGGCGGTCATCCGCAGCCTCTCCCTGGGGGACACGGAGCCCCGGGACGCCCTGCGGGTGCTGTGGAAGGAGTGGCGCACGGCTGCGCTGTGCGGCCTGACCCTGGCGGCGGTCAACTTCTTTAAGATGCTGCTGCTGGACGGGATGCTGCTCAGAAACGACAATGTGACGGTGGCCGTGGCGGCCACGGTCAGCTTGTCCATCGTGTTCATCGTCATGTTTGCCAAGCTGGTGGGCAGCCTGCTGCCCATCGGGGCGGAGAAGATCGGACTGGATCCGGCGGTCATGGCCAATCCCCTGATCTCCACCCTCACCGACGCGGTGTCGCTGCTGATCTATATTTATATCGCAAAGCTGATCCTGCACATTTAGGAGACCTTTTTCCATGGAATTCGCAACGTTGATCGAAAAAATGGCCATTTTTGTGGCCATGATGGTGGTGGGCTATATCTGTTCCCGCAAGGGTGTTACGGACAAAGCCTATACCAGGACCACCAGCAATCTGGTCATCAATGTCTTCATGTTCGCAACCATCCTGAAGTCCGCCTTGAGTGCGGAAAGTGAGCTGCGGCTGTCGGAGCTGGCGGTGAGCTTTCTGGTCTTGAGTCTGACCATGGTATTTTGCTTTGTCGTGGGCCACACTGCGACGAAGCTGTTTCGGATCGACAAGGATCACGCGGTGCTGTTTGAGCTGCTGATCGCCGTCAGCAACACCATGTTCATCGGGGTGCCTGTGGCCCAGGAGATCCTGGGGTCTATGTCGGTGTTCTATATCTCCCTGTCCAATATCCCTTTCAATGTGCTGCTGTACAGCTACGGGATGTGGCTGCTGAAGGGCGGCGGGGGCGTAAAGCTCAATCCCAGGGACCTGTTGTCCTCACCGCTGATCGCCTCCGTGCTGGCGCTGTTGATCTTCCTGGTCAAGCCGCCCGTTCCGGGCGTGCTGCGGGAACTGATCGACGCCATGTCAGGCGCTACGATGCCGCTGTCCATGTTCGTTATCGGCACGGCTCTGGGCAGTGTGAGCCTGGCGGACGCCTTCCGCAACAAGAAGCTGTATCTGTCAAGTCTTATCCGCCTGATCGTGGTGCCGCTTCTGGTGGCGCTGCTGACAGGCTTCTTCCCCTTGGATCCGGTGCTGCGGATGACTTGCATCATCATTGCCGCCTGTCCCAGCGCTGTGCTGGTCTCGGTGCTGTCCATCCAGTTTGACAAGGATTATATTTTCGCCTCCGAGGGGGTGCTGCAGAGCACGGCTCTGTCTATGCTGACAATCCCCCTGCTCGTGTTTCTGCTGGCTTAGGAGGTGCCGCTATGCATATTCCCAGCGGCGCAAGCCAAACCATAGAGATCCTGGACTTTGCGGACGCGCTGGCCCTGTCGGGACACAGCGGCGGCTACGATCCGGAGAAGTGGCTGTATGTGCCGGATTTTTATACGGAGTACCGATACATATTGGGAACCCGGGGAGCAAATCCCCTGATCTGCATCGGCATCAACCCCTCCACCGCCGCCCCCGACGATCTGGACAACACGCTCAAATCCGTGTCCCGGATCGCAGCCGGCAACGGCTATGACAGCTGGATCATGTTCAACGTCTATGCCCAGCGGGCCACCCGGCCGGACGACATGGACTTGGAGCTGAATGAACGTCTCCACAGAGAGAACATGCGGGCCTTTGCATATATCTTATCACAGGTCGCGCAGGGCGGTTATGCCCCGGCCATCTGGGCGGCCTGGGGTGCCATCATCGAGAAGCGTCCCTATCTGCCGGACTGCGTGCGGGAGATGGTGAGCCTGGGAGAGCGTTACGGCGGGCGCTGGCTCTGCGCCGGGAACTGCTCCAAGAAGGGACACCCCCATCACCCGCTGTATCTGCGCAAGGACGAATTGACCAAAGACTTTGACATAGAAGGGTATCTGAACACATTATGAGCGGATCGATTATCAAGGTGGCTGTATGCCAGCTGCGCACGGAGCTGGATCGGGCGGAGACCATGGAAAAAGCTGCGCGCATGGTGCGCGAGGCGGCGGAGAACGGCGCGAAGATCGTGGTCCTGCCGGAGATGTACAACACGCCCTATGCGCCGGAATATTTCCGCCAGGCGGCGTCCGAGGGCCATGAGGACTCGGTGCGGCAGATGTCCGCCTGGGCCAGGGAGAACCACGTGCTCCTGGTGGGCGGCTCCGTCCCGGAGACGGAGGACGGCAAGATGTACAACACCTGCTTCGTCTTCGACGAAGACGGAAAGCAGATCGCGAAGCACCGGAAGGTGCACCTGTTCGAGATCGACGTGCCCGGTATGCGCTTTTCCGAGAAGAAGAACTTCACCGAGGGCAATCAGATCACCACCTTTGAGACTCCTTACGGGACCATGGGCGTGGCGGTCTGCTTCGACGTCCGCTTCCCGGAGCTGTTTCGGGCCATGGCCATTCGAGGCGCGAAGGTCATTTTCCTGCCAGCCCAGTTCAATATGCGTACCGGTCCCAGCCATTGGGAGATGCTCATGCGATCCCGGGCCAATGACAACGAGGTGTACCTGGTGGCGGCCTCCGCTGCCCGGTATGAGGGCTTCCACTATGTCTGCTGGGGGCATTCCATGGTGGCCGACCCCTTCGGCGCCGTGGTCTGCGAGGCGGACGAGAAGGAGCAGATCCTTTACTGCGATATCGACCTGGATCAGGTGGATCAGATCCGGGCCCAACTGCCCACCTTCCTGCACCTGCGGCGGGACGTGTATGCGGTGGCGGAGTGATGAGGGTACGGGACGCCATCGCGGCCTATGAGCCCTGGAACGAGCAGGAAGCGCGGGATCAGACTGTCATCCTGGCCTTTCTGGACAGGTACCCTGACGCTTTCCTGCGCAGCAATCTGCTGGCGCATATGACGGCTTCCGCCTGGGTGGTCAATCCCCGGCGGGACAAGGTGCTGATGGTCTATCACAGGCTGTACGACTCCTGGTCCTGGACCGGCGGCCACGCGGATGGGGAGACCGATCTGATGGCGGTGGCGCTGCGGGAGGTCCGGGAGGAGACCGGCGTACAGAAGCTCCAGCCCGTCAGCCCGGAGATCTACTCCCTGGAGGTGCTGACCGTGGACGGCCACGAGAAGCACGGGGCCTATGTGCCAAGTCACCTGCATATGAACGTGACGTATCTGCTGGAGGCGGACGAGAGCGAGGACCTGCGGATCTGCGAGGCGGAGAACAGCGGCGTCCGCTGGTTCGGCCTGGAGGAGGCGCTGGCGGCTTCCACCGAGCCCTGGTTCGTGGAGCGGATCTATCAAAAACTGAATGCGAAATTAGCGCAATACAGATGAAAAGACGCTGCAAGGACAGTCCTTGCAGCGTCTTTTGTTTGGCGCGAAGTTGTTGCCGCCAGACAGCTTTTTCCGACGTCAGCCGCCGAAGACGGCCAGCAGAAAGCCCGCGGCCACAGCGGAGCCGATGACGCCCGCCACATTGGGCCCCATGGCGTGCATCAGCAGGAAGTTGGAGGGATTGGCCCGCTGGCCCTCCTTCTGGGAGACCCGGGCGGCCATAGGCACGGCGGAGACGCCGGCCGAACCGATCAGCGGATTGATCTTCCCGCCGGAGAGCTTGTACATCAGCTTGCCCAGCAGCAGCCCGCCCACGGTGGCAAGCTCAAAGGCGATCAGGCCCAGCACGATGATGAACAGGGTCTGGGGGGTCAGAAAACGGTAATACACCGCGGTGGCGCCCACAGAGGTGGACAGGAAGATGGTCACGATGTTCATCAGCGCGTTTTGCACCGTGTCGCTGAGACGGTCGGTGAGACCGCATTCCTTGAAGAGATTGCCCAGCATCAGGCAGCCCAGCAGCGGCGCCACAGAGGGCAGCAGCAGGCAGACGAAGATGGTCACGATGATGGGAAACAGCACCTTCTGCGTCTTGCTGACCGGGCGCAGCTGCTCCATCTTGGTCTCCCGTTCCTCCTTGGTGGTCAGCAGCCGCATCACCGGCGGCTGGATCAGGGGGATCAGGGCCATGTAGGAGTAGGCCGCGATGGCGATGGGAGCCAGATAGTCCGGCGCCAGTTTGGAGGTCAGCCAGATAGCGGTGGGACCGTCAGCACCGCCGATGATGCCGATGGAGGCGGCCACGTTGGGGTCAAAGCCGAAGACCCCTATGGCCATCAGGAATGCGGCAAAGATACCCAGCTGGGCGGCGGCGCCCAGCAGAAGGCTCTTGGGATTCGCGATCAGGGGGCCGAAGTCCGTCATGGCGCCCACGCCCATAAAGATCAGCGAGGGATAGAGGCCGGACTTGACGCCGATATACAGGATGTCCAGCAGACCGCCGTCGTGGACGATATCCGTCAGGCGAAGCTGTCCGGCGATATAGGCGTCCCACAGCTCCGGATGATACATATGCGAGCCGGGCAGATTGGTCAGCAGCATGCCGAAGGCAATGCCGATCAGCAGCAGCGGCTCAAATTTTTTCACAAGTCCCAGGTACAGCAGGACGCAGGCCAACAGGATCATCACGATCTGCCGCCAATCGCTCAGCAGCATGTAGAAGCCCGAGGTCTGCCCCAGCCGGGACAGGGTTTCCAAGATACTCATGGGCAGGCCCTCAGATCACCAGCAGCGTGTCGCCGGTGGCGACCACGGCGCCCTTGCCGACGCTGATCTGCTTGACTACACCGTCGCAGGGGGCGGCCACTTCGTTCTCCATTTTCATAGCCTCGATGATCACCAGCACGTCGCCGGCCTTGACCGCCTGGCCCATGGCAACGGGGATGCTGAGGATGTTGCCGGGCAGGGGAGAGGTCACAGGCGTCCCGGCCACGGACTGGGCCGCGGGGGTCGGCGCAGCCGCGGGCGCCGCGGCGGGCGCAGCTGCCGGCACAGCTACCGGAGCGGGCGCCGCCGGGACAGGGGATACGGCCTCATATTCATCCAGGACCATGGCCTCGCCGTGTTCGACTTCCACCTCATAGGTGCGACCCTGCAGGGTGATTTTATATTTCATGTGGGATCATTCTCCTTTACTTCACGGATGGACAGGAAGCGCAGCTCGTTGAGGGGCAGCTGCAGCTCGTCGGCCACAATGGCCATCAGCATGGCGGCAGTGCGGGGATCGGTGTCATAGAGCTTCAGCTCACCGGCGGAGCCGGGAGCCGGAACGGGAGCGGGTGCTGCCGCGGGTACGGGCGCTTCCACCGGGGTGGGAGCGGCCTGCTTCTGCCTGCGGTCGCCGACGGCGATCATAACCTTGATGATGACCATCAGCAGGACCAGCGCGAAGAAGACCACCAGCATGCCGGCCAGTGAATACAACAGTGCGTCAGAAAAGCTCATGGTCAGTCTCCAATCTTCTCAATGCTGTACTTGCACCGTTTCTCTTCCGCCGCCCGGCGCTTCTCAAAGAAGGTCTCCGCCACCTGGGGGAAGGCGATATAGCTGAGCACATCCTCTTCACAGCGGGCGTCGTCGCCCAATTTGGCTTCTGCCTGCTGGAACAGATCGGCGGGCAAAGTGTCGGCGTAGCGGCCCTCGATGGGCTTTTCACCGGCCAGGATCTTGGCGCGGACCTCCGGGTCGATGGGAGCGGGGGTCTTGCCGTATTCGCCGCGGCAGTAGGCTTTGATCTCCGCGCCTACGTTTTTATAGCGCTCCCCGGCCAGGACGTTCTGCACGGCCTGGGTGCCCACCAACTGGCTGGTGGGAGTGACAAGCGGGGGATAGCCCATGTCCTTGCGAACCCGGGGCGTCTCCAGCAGGGTCTCGTCGAACTTGTCCAGGGCGCCCAGCATCTTCAGCTGGCTGAGCAGGTTGGAGAGCATGCCGCCGGGGATCTGATAGCTGAGGCACTGGGTGTCGGTGGCCATGGAGATGGGGTTGAGCGTCCCATCGGCCAGAAAGTCCGCCCGCATGGGCTTGAAGAAATCCGCCATCTGCCGCAGGCACTCGTCGTCCAGCGCGACCTCATAGCCAAGCTCCCGCAGGGCGAAGGCCAGGGTCTCGGTGGCGGGCTGGGAGGTGCCGCCGGAGAAGGGGGAGTTGGCCGTGTCGATCACGTCGGCCCCGGCCTCGATGCCCTTCAGATAGGTCATGAAAGCAAGTCCTGTGGTGCAGTGGGTGTGCAGCACCACCGGCAGGTCCACCGCGTCCTTGATGGCGGCGACCAGGTCATAGGCGCACTTGGGGGAGAGGATGCCCGCCATGTCCTTGATGCAGATGGAACTGACGCCCATGGCCTTCAGTTCCCGCACCATCTCCACATACTTGTCCAGCGTATGGACGGGACTGATGGTGTAGGAAATAGCGCCGGAGGCCATGGCGCCGCTCTTGACGGTCTCCTCCACGGCGACCTTCAGGTTGTCCAGATCGTTGAGGGCGTCAAAGATACGGATGATATCGATCCCGTTGCGCACGGAGGCCCGGACGAAACGGCGCACCACATCGTCGCTGTAGTGCTTATAACCCAGGATGTTTTGCCCGCGCAGCAGCATCTGCAGCTTGGTGTTGGGCATTTTGGCGCGGATCTTCCGCAGCCGCTCCCAGGGGTCTTCATTCAGAAAGCGCAGACAAACGTCAAAGGTGGCGCCGCCCCAGCACTCCACGGAGTAGAAACCGGCCCGGTCGATGGTCTCCAGGATCGGCTCAAACTTGTCATAGGGCATGCGGGTGGCCACGAGAGACTGGTTTGCATCGCGCAGAACAGTTTCCGTAAAATAAACTTTCTTCATAGGCCTCTCCTTTGCTTGGAAAAATAGCGCTAATAATAAATACTTATAACACATTTTTTCCCGGCACGCCATATAAAAACGGTTTCTTTTGCAAAAAATATGCGAAAAGAACCGGGCAAAAACAGGAATCCGCGCATAAGATGGGCTGAGGTGGGAGAAAATGGAGAACAGCAAACGCGCGCACGCGCGGGGGCCCGACTGCGCCATGGGCTATGAGATCGCAGAGCAGCGGGTGCCAGGCGGGGGCCCCCTCCGACTGCCCGTGTGGGAGATCCACGGCGAGGGGATCCGGCAGTCGGAGGACGGCCTGCTGCTGGAGCGGGGCCTGTATCTGGTGCAGCTTACCGGCGAAGCGCGGGATGGAGGGCTGATCCTGACCCTCAACGGCGCGAAGCTGCGCCATATGGAGGCGCTGCCGTCTGAGAGAGAACGCCGCCTGGCGCTGCAGGGCCTGCTGAGCCTGACCGCCCCGGCGGTCCTGCGGGCAGAAAACAACGGTGAGAAAGAAGGCCTCTACCGAAGGACAGTAATGACCATCCTTCGTCTGCATTAAAAAAGCTCCTGCGAGTTTTGACTCGCAGGAGCTTTGTGCTTGATGTTTACAGGATCCGCCGTGCCACAAATCCGCGTGTGGCATAGTAGCCGGTCACGGAGGAGGTGATGACGCCGGAAGAGGAGTTGGCCGCGTGGACAAACATATTGTCGCCTATGTAGAGACCCACATGGCCGATATAGCTGCCGCCGGAATAGAAGCAGAGGATATCGCCGGGCTGCAGCTTATCATTGCTTACCGCCTTGCCGTTCTTCGCCTGATCGCAGGCCACGCGGTTCAGCTCATAACCGAACTGCTTGTACACAAAGGAGGTGAAGCCGGAGCAGTCAAAGCCGGTGGCGGGGGATTCGCCGCCCCAGCGGTAATTGTAGCCCACGTAATTGAGGGCGAAATCCGCCACCTCGCGTCCGGTGATCTTCTCGCCGGTGGCGACCTTGGCGCTCTCGGTCTTGAACTGGCCCTTCTTGACGTACTCGGAGAACACGTAACCGGTGGTGTCCTTGTAGGACAGCTCGGTCCAGTCGCCGGAGGTGCCGTAGATGGTGACGTTATCGCCGTAGAAGAACTCGCCCAGGTTCTTGGAGGTCATGGAGGGACCGCCGCGGAACTGCACGTGGTTGGCGGTGATGTAACCGGCACTGCCTTTTCTGGGAGCGGGCGTGGCAGCGGCCTGGGCGGTAC
>Ga0310695_10005216_pt1 | contig 22921 bp, 15 predicted proteins | sample RumenRJG_04DNA_FD_203882 | JGI IMG/M metagenome (GOLD analysis project Ga0310695, IMG submission 203882) | Bovine rumen microbial communities from Lethbridge, Alberta, Canada - RJG_04 (v2) (version 2) | ecosystem: Host-associated > Mammals > Digestive system > Stomach > Rumen | place: Canada...
ATCCGCAAAAGCGGACAGCCCTTTGAGTACAGATTCAGCTGAACCCCGTATAGGTCCTGGGCCCGATCCGGTGCAAAAGACCGGGTTCAGCGGACCGGTTCTTATCCTGCCTGTGCATACAGTACAGAGTCATGATGATCAGGCGGGATAAGCTCCGTTTTTGGCATCGGCCTTGGTCAGGTCAACACCTGACTGCTGTGCCATGCGGTATTTGAAGTAGTCGACCGCGACCTGAGGGAACAGAGCGTAAGAGAGGACATCCTCATCCTGCTGTTTCCACTGGGCGACTTCCTCCTCGAACTTGGGAAGCTGAGGCGGGATCAGATCTGCGGGACGGCAGGTGATAGGCTCCTGGTCGCCGATGATCTTCCTGCGGACTTCTTCGTTGATAGGAAGGGTGGTGCGTCCATAGTGGCCGCTGACCAGATCCTTGGTCTGTGCGGAAGAGACTTTGTAGCGCTCTCCCATCAGGACGTTCATGACGGCCTGGGTACCGACGATCTGGGAAGAAGGTGTGACAAGCGGAGGCTGGCCGAGGTCTTCGCGAACGCGCGGAACTTCCTCGAGAACCTCTGTCAGGCGGTCGCTGGCACCCTGCTCTGCGAGCTGGCTGACCATGTTGGACAGCATGCCGCCGGGAACCTGATACAGGAGAGTACGGATGTTGACGCCCAGGACCTTAGTGCTGAGCAGTCCGCTCTCCAGGCATTCCTCACGATAAGGTGTGAAGTAGTCGGCAATCTCCTTGAGGGCAGCCTGGGAAAGGCCTGTGTCATAAGGAGTATCCTGGAATGCGCCGACCATAACCTCGGTCGCGGGCTGGGAAGTACCCAGGGCGAAGGGGCTGATCGCGCAGTCGATGATGTCAACGCCCGCCTCTGCAGCCTTCATGTAGGTCATGGAGCCGCAGCCGGATGTATAGTGGGTGTGGAGCTCGATGGGAAGGGTGGTCGCGGACTTAAGGGCGCGGACCAGCTTCTCGGCCTCGTAGGGAACAAGCAGGCCGGCCATATCCTTGATGCAGATGGAGTCGGCGCCCATGTTCTCGATATCTTTTGCAATGTTCATCCAGTACTGCTCGTTATAAGCGGAACCGATGGTATAGGACAGAGCGATCTGGGAGTGGCCGCCCTCTTTCTTGCAGGCCTTGACGGAAGTCTCAAGGTTGCGAAGGTCGTTGAGGCAGTCAAAGATACGGATGATGTCGATGCCGTTGGCAATGGATTTCTGTACGAAATATTCGACGACATCATCAGCGTAGTGGCTGTATCCCAGCAGGTTCTGGCCGCGGAGCAGCATCTGCAGTTTGGTCTTCTTGAAGCCGGCTTTCAGCTTGCGAAGGCGGTCCCACGGATCTTCCTTGAGGAAGCGGAGGCAGGAATCAAATGTAGCGCCGCCCCAGCACTCAACAGCGTTGTAGCCGATCTCATCCATCTTGTCGATGATGGGAAGCATGATCTCGGTGGGCATGCGGGTCGCGATCAGGGACTGGTGCGCGTCGCGCAGGATGGTCTCTGTGATCTTGACCGGCTTGGGTGTAATCATTGTATTTTCAGACATATTTCTTTTCTCCTAACATGCATATAGCAGTCCGGGACTTTCTTTGTATTTTGCAATCTTTACAGTATTTTGTAATCTTTACAAAATACGCTGCGCCCGGTCCGCAAAGAGCAAATAAGCCGTAAGCGAATAATCATACGATGCCAAACACGGCCATGAACACACCTGCGACGACCGCGGTACCGATAACACCCGCGACGTTGGGGCCCATTGCGTGCATGAGCAGGAAGTTGCTGGGATCGTACTCTGCGCCGACCTTCTGAGAAACACGTGCCGCCATGGGAACAGCGGAGACGCCGGCAGAGCCGATCAGAGGGTTGACCTTGCCGCCGGTGATAACGCACATAGCCTTGCCGAACAGGCAGCCTGCAGCAGTACCGAACGAGAAAGCGACAAGACCGAGAGCGACGATCTTGAGGGTCGTGACATTCAGGAATGCCTCCGCGCTGGTGGTAGCACCGACGGAAGTACCCAGAAGGATAACGACGATGTACATCAGAGCGTTGGAAGCAGTGTCGGTCAGCTGGCGGACAACGCCGCACTCACGGAAGAGGTTGCCCAGCATGAGCATACCGACAAGGGGAGCTGTCGTGGGAAGGATCATACACACGACAACAGTAACAACGATGGGGAAGAGGATCCTCTCGAGCTTGGAGACAGGTCTGAGCTGAGACATCCTGATCTTACGCTCCTTGTCTGTCGTCAGCGCGCGCATGATGGGCGGCTGAATGATCGGGACAAGGGACATGTAGGAATATGCGGCGACAGCGATAGGTCCGAGCAGCTCGGTCTGTCCCAGCTTGGAGCAGAGGAAGATCGAGGTGGGTCCGTCGGCACCGCCGATGATGGAGATCGCGGCAGCGGCTTTTCCGTTGAAGCCAAGTGCGATCGCTCCGAAGTAAGCGCTGAAGATACCGAACTGCGCGGCAGCGCCGAGCAGGAAGCTCATGGGATTGGCGATCAGGGGACCGAAGTCCGTCATGGCACCGACGCCCATGAAGATCAGTGAGGGCAGGATCGCCCATTCATCCAGCGTAAAGAAATAGTAGAGCAGGCCGCCCGGGGAGCCGTCCGCAGGCTTTGACATAATATCGGGATAGATATTGACAAGAAGCATGCCGAAGGCGATCGGGACGAGCAGAAGGGGCTCGAAGTCCTTTGCGATTGCCAGATATAAGAAGACAAAAGCGACGAGGATCATCAGGTAATTGCCCCAGGTCAGACTTAAAAACGCTGTCTGGTGGATAAGGTTATCCAGCGTATTGATAATATATGTCATATATAGCCTCCTGGTGAAATAACCGGTCAGGGATCAGATCCGGCCGCCGGTTTCCGTTTGTTTTCTGCAGGAAATCGGGTCCTGCCAAAAAACACGCGTCCGTGCTTGGGAACTGACTCTAAATAAACGTCCCTCAGTCTACGGTTGCCAGAAGGGAGCCAGCCTCAACGGGATCACCGACTGCGCAGTCGATGGAAGCGATGGTGCCGTCAACAGGGGAAACCATGGGGATCTCCATCTTCATGGCCTCGAGGATGATGACCGTATCGCCCTTGCTGACAGTCTGGCCGACCTTGGCTTCGATCTTGAAGACCTTGCCTGCGGCTCCTGCCTCGATCCTGTTCGCGCCTGCGCCTGCGGAAGCAGCGGGTGCTGCGGCAGGTGCTGCGGGCATGGGAGCAGTAGCAGCGGGTGCCTTGGGCATAGCGGGCATAGCGGCAGCTGCGCCGCCGGCGCCTTCTTCAACAGTCACTTCATAAGCAACTCCATTCACGGTAATGGTATAGTTCTTCATTATGTACCTCCTGTGCGTACGTATGAACTCTTTTTAAATTTAGAATCGGATGTTTTCAGACAGCTTTTGCTGAAACGATGTCCGGGTTCATCCTCTTTTTGAGGAACCCTTTGTCTTCAGAAAAGCCATTATTTTCTTCTGATACGTCTGATCTTGCGGACGACAAAGTCATCGGGAGCAGCTGCGGGTTCCGCCTCTGCGCGGTAGGCAGCGATCGCGGCCGCGATCACGGCTACAAGCTGACCGTCATCCGAAGCAGCGGGTGCCGCAGGCGCCGGAGCGGGAGCTGCCGCGCGCTTTGCTGCTGCTTCCTGTTCCTTTTTGTCCTCTTCCGCAACCTTCTTTTTGCCGGCGGAAGTGAGCAGCCTGCCGAACAGGGCGATGATCAGGCTCAGGAGGATCAGGACCGCAAAAGTCGTTCCCATACCCAGAAGGGTGTTAAGACCCGCCTGCTGAATAAGCTCTCCGAATGTGTACTCGACATTCGTAGCGATTGAAACATAACCGGAAAGGTCTTTTGCATATGTGACAACCAGATCAGCGTTGCGGTTCTGGCCGGCAACACCGACAGTTACAATATAGTTTCCATCTTCGTCTGTGGTGACCGATTTCTCCGTGAAGCAGTCGGCAACTCCGTTGCCGTCAGCATCCGCAGTAAAGTCGATTTCTCCCATCTCCTCTTTGGCGGACTCCCACCCCTGCAGACCGGCATAGATCACCGATTCGGATTTCTGTTCCTCTATCTGTCCGGCCTTGACGATCGCGTCCATCTGCTGTGCGTCGTTTTCCGCCTGGCTGAAGAGCATAGTCTTCATGCCTTCTTCGACCGCCGGCTCATCCGATTTCTTCGAAGAACCTCCGCAGGCAGTCAGCGCAAGGACGCAGACAAAGGCCAAGAGGATGGCTGTAAGTTTTTTTCTCATTAGTCCTCATCACCTTTCATCAAATGGAGGCATGTTTCCGGGAAGGAAGTGCCTCCCTCTTGGAATAGAGCATTTCGACAGCGCCGATCAGGTACTTGCGGACATCTTCGGGCGCAATGATCTGATCCACGACACCGCGTGCAGCGGCAGCGTCGATGCTGTTCTGCAGTTCGTCATAAGCCTTCGCAGCAGCTTTCACCTCGTCGGCGGAGCCGTCGCAGAGGACGGAGGCGGCATATTTGCCTTCCAGGATGCCCACAGAAGCGTCTGTGTAAGCGAAAGTGAGGTCCGCGCCGAGTGCCTTGCTGTTCATGACAGCATAAGCGCTTCCTCCGGCGCGCTTTGTGATGACATTGATCTTGGGAACAGTTGCTCCCGCGAATGCAGCGGCAAGGCCTGCCGCAGCGGATGCCACAGTGTTCTCCTCGCATGCGCACTGTGCAAAGCCCGATGCGTTGGTCAGAGTGATCACAGGAATATCAAAGGCGTCACAGAAACGGACAAGGGCAGCTGCCTTTGCGCATCCGGCAGTTGTCAGGGCGTTTCCGAACTCTTCCGCCTTCTCGCCGTTCTCGTCATAGGCACAGCCGCGGTTAGCCGCGATGCCGACCGTATTTCCGCCGAGTGTGGCGATGCAGGTGAACATCTCCTTCGCAAAGCCTTTCTTTGTCTCAAAGACGACTCCTCCGTCGGCGATCTCGGTCATGGCAGCACAGGGATCTTCTACAAAGGCAGCTGCGGAAGCGCAGACGCGGTTGAGATCATCCATGCACTCTGCAGAGGCATCATCTTCATTGTTGGAAGGCAGCATTCCCGCAAGATATCTGATCTGGACGAAAATTTCCTCCTCTGTGCCGACGAAATCGACATCGCCGGCCGCGGCCTTCTTGTCAGCTGCCGCTGTGTTGTTGACTTCCTCACGGTTTCCCGCAAGTGCATTGGGAGAGTTCACGAAAAGACTCGCGTCCTTCTCCATGAGAGTAAAATCAGTCATTGCAGGGAACAGAGCAAGACCTCCGCCGCAGTTTCCGAAAATAGCGGAAATCTGGGGAATGATGCCTGATGCCTGCGCCTGCTTTGCGTAGATTTCACCGAATGCTTCAAGCGCATCAATCCCTTCCTGCAAACGAAGCCCTGAAGAATCGATCATGCCGATGACCGGCGCTCCGGTGCGAAGGGCAAGGTTATAGAGACTGACGATCTTCTTTGCGTGCATCTCACCAATGCTGCCGCCGAGGACATCGGCATCCTGGCTGTAGACATAAACCAGCCTGCCATCGATCAGTCCATATCCCGTAATCACACCGTCAGAGGATTCCCGGGCTGCTGCCATGTTGAAGTCGGTAGCTCTGGCCTTGACCAGCGCGCCGATCTCAACAAAGCTGTTTGCGTCGAGCAGAGATTGAATCCGCTGTCTCGCTTTTGAAGTACTGCTCATGTTTTGGACCTCCAAATCACTAAAAATGAATTATAACAATCGCCGGGATCCGGGGACCCCGCCGAAATATGCATGCCCCGCCGGTGCCGGACGGCACCGCGGAAGTCGATCACTGCAATCCCCCCTGCGGATCAACCCTTTTTCCCCTTCATTCAAAATGCCTGTAAAGGCAAATATTTGTGAAGTGCATTTTTTCGCATGCAATTTAAAGTATACCACAGTATAAAAAAAACAGGAACTGTCATAATTATAAATAAACATTCTTTTTTTTCTATAAAATACAGCTTTTTGCCCTGTTATAACAATTTAACACGGGGAATCGTCTCAAACCGTATTATTTCCCGACCACCAGTCAGATTCAAAGTTTAAATATTATAAAAAACCCTTTAAGATTCCGGTGTCGTTTGAGCGGAGAATGAATCTTTCCCAACAAGCCGCCAGGCTGTGTCAGAGCCGCAGACTGAGCCCTCCCCCGGATGCCCCGTTTCTCAGACGTTCAGTCCGGTATTCACCTCTTCCTCCGCCTCCTCGCGGAATTCCTCCATGCGGGATGTATCGGGTTCCGGAAGATCATTGACAGAGCTCAGACCGAAGGATCGGAGGAACTGTTCTGTAGTGCCGAAAAGGAGGGGCCTTCCGGGCACTTCTTTTCTTCCCATTTCACAGACCAGATCAAAAGAGATCAGTCTGTTGATAGCAAAGTCGCTGTTTACTCCGCGGATGTTTTCAACCTCCATCCTGGTCACGGGCTGCTTAAAAGCAATGATGGAAAGGGTCTCCATCAGCGTCGGTGTCAGCCTGGGCTTTTTGGGCTCACTCGCGATCCTGATCAGATAGTCGAGCAGATCCGGTCTGGTGGAAAGCTGGACCGCATCCTCGTAACGATTCAGAGCCAGTCCGCTGGAGGGCTTTGCGCACTTTTCGGCCAGAAGCCCGGCGACAGACTCCGCGCGTTCTGTGGAAATCTGAAGCGCCCGTGCCAGCATATCGATTGATACCGCGTCACCCATGGCAAAAAGGATCGCCTCCATGGCGGCGACAAGTGTGTCGTCAGATGCCTCCTGCAAAGAGCCTTCCTGCGCTGCGGCTCCGGGTGATCCGGAGGGTATAATGCCGTTTTCTGTGTGATCCAAAGCCTTTCCTCCCGAAATGAATAGCTGTATAAATGATGCATCCGCCAGAAGGCGGTAAAGTTATAATGCCGGCAGTGTCAATGAACCTGCCGGGCCGTGTCATAAAAAAACCCCGGCAGGATTGCCGGGGTTCTCTGATTTCGTTTATTTGACATGTCCTCTACACGGACGATCCGGCAGGCTCTCTCTTTCTGCCGTATCAGCGCAGATAAACGACAGCGCTCGAACAGATCATATCCGGATCAGTTATACTTGCGCTTTCTGGCAGCTTCGGACTTTTTCTTGCGCTTTACGCTGGGCTTTTCGTAATGCTCTCTCTTACGAATTTCCTGCTGGATGCCCGCCTTGGCACAGCTTCTCTTGAAGCGGCGAAGTGCGCTGTCCAATGTCTCATTCTCTTTGACAATAACGCTTGACATATGCTCTACCCTCCCTTCAGTCCCCTCAGTTCGACACCGAATGTCCAGACTGAACAGGTTATTTATCATATTTGTTGACAGGGAATCGTTGTTTTTCCGATAATTTCTGACTCCCTGAGAAAACATGCATTACAATTATAACACAGTTTTTTTATCCGTCAACAACTTTTGTTTAAAGCGCGGAAGTTTTGGCTTCTGCCTTTTGGCTTGTCTTTTGCTCCGCGTTTTGACTGCAGCTGCAGGCACTTTTCACGTTTCCGGGTCAGCTTTTCAGCATGCCCTGCAGTACCTCGGCAGCCTTCTCCAGCGCGGCGGGAATACCGGCGGGATTCTTGCCGCCTGCCTGTGCCATGTTGGGACGGCCGCCGCCGCCTCCTCCGACTTCCTTTGCGACAGCCTTGATCAGGTTGCCCGCGTGGGCTCCCTTCTTGATGGAGTCCTCAGTAGCCATGGTCATCAGGCTGACCTTGCCGTCCTTCTCGGAGATGAGGAGTACGACACCGCCGCCCATCTTCTCTTTGAGCTGGTCGCCCAGATCGCGAAGTCCGTTCATATCGACTCCGGGAACCGCGGAGGCAAGGAACTTGACGCCGCCGATCTCCTTTACCTTGTCCATGACATCGCCCAGGGCAGACTGTGCCTGTTTGGCTTTAAGGGACTCGACTTCGCCGCGGGCAGCCTTGAGCTCTTCCTGCAGCTTTTTGATATGATCCGCGAGTGTGGCGGGGGTGGCCTTTACAAGGGCAGCCGCCTCGTTGATCTCGTGTTCCATCTCTTCATAATAGGCGCGGACGTTGTCGCCGGTCAGGGCCTCGATCCTGCGGACGCCCGCGGCGACGCCGTTCTCGGACAGGATCTTGAACTGGCCGATGCGGCTGGTGTTGTCCACATGGGTTCCTCCGCACAGCTCTGTGGAGAAATCCCCCATCCTGACAACGCGGACTTCATCGCCGTACTTTTCGCCGAACAGAGCCATGGCTCCGCTCTTCTTGGCATCGTCGATGCTCATGACAGCGGTTTTGACATCGAGGCCTTCACCAATCTTTTCATTGACAAGATCCTCGACCTTTTTCAGCTCCTCAGGGGTCATTGCCTGATAATGGCTGAAGTCGAAACGAGTCCTGCCCGCATCCTGATAGGAGCCCTTCTGCTCGACATGGGTGCCAAGAACTTCACGCAGGGCCTTCTGCATCAGGTGGGTCGCGCTGTGGTTGCGGCAGGTGTCGCGGCGCTCTTTCTCATCGACAGTAAGAGTCACAGTATCTCCCATCTTGAACATACCGGAAGTGACCACGCCTATGTGGGCAACCTTCTGTCCGGAGACGGGCTCGGTCTTCTCGACCTTGAAGGAAGAAGTCCCGCAGGTGATGACGCCGATGTCGCCGACCTGTCCGCCCTTGGTTGCGTAGAAGGGGGTCTTCTCTGTGATGATGGCAGCGCGCTGGCCGTCTGTGACAGCATCCGCGACCTCATCGGGACCGGTCTTCTCCCCCTTCTCATCCGTATCCGCCAGATGTGCAAGGGCGACGATCTTTGAAGTATCAGTGAGGCGGTCGTAGCCGGTGAATTCGGTCACAATGGCGGCATCCATCTGATCATAGACAGTAGCCGCGGCGCCGCTCATGCTGGTCTTGATCCAGGATCCCTTGGACTTCTGTCTGGCCTCTTCACGGGCCTCTTCGAAGCCGGCCTGATCGACAGTGCAGCCGTTCTCGGCAGCCACGTCCTCAGTGGAGTCGATCGGGAATCCATAGGTATCATAAAGAAGGAAGGCATCCTTGCCGGAAATCTCGGTCTTTCCTTCCGCTTTGAGCTTTTTGAGCATGCCGCCCAGGATCTCCAGACCCTGGTCGATGGTCTTTTCGAAGCGCTCTTCCTCGAGGCGGATATTGTTGAGGATAAACTCCTGCTTCTCTTCCAGTTCGGGATAGCCGCCCTTGGAGCCTTCGATGACAGCCTTTGCGAGGGTGGTCATAAATGCCTCGCGGATGCCCAGCTTGCGGCCCTGACGGATGGCGCGGCGGATCAGGCGGCGAAGAACATAGCCCCTGCCCTCGTTGGTGGGCATGATTCCGTCGGAGATCATGAAGGTCGTGGAGCGGATGTGGTCAGTGATGATACGGACGGAGACGTCTGTCTCGTGATCTTTGCCGTACTCGCAGTGAGCCAGCTCGCAGACCTTGTCGCGCAGGGCGCGCACGGTATCAACGTCAAAGAGGGACTCGACATCCTGTACCGCCACGGCCAGGCGCTCCAGGCCCATGCCTGTGTCGATATTTTTCTGTACGAGCTCGGTGTAGTTGCCGTGCCCGTCGTTGTTGAACTGTGAAAAGACGACATTCCAGACTTCCATGTAGCGGTCGCCGTCGCCGCCCATGACGTCATCGGGACCGTTGCCCCACTTCTCGCCGCGGTCGTAATAGATCTCGGTGCAGGGACCGCAGGGACCTGAGCCGTGCTCCCAGAAGTTGTCTTCCTTACCGAATTTATAGATGCGTTCCTCCGGAATATGCATGTCATTTTTCCAGATATCGAAAGCCTCATCGTCGTGTTCATAGACAGACGGATAGAGACGTTCGGGATCCAGACCGACCCACTCGGTCAAAAATTCCCATGCCCACGGAATGGACTCTTTTTTGAAATAATCGCCGAAGGAGAAGTTGCCCAGCATCTCGAAGAAAGTGCCGTGGCGGGCAGTCTTGCCGACGTTCTCCAGATCGCCGGTACGGATGCACTTCTGGCATGTGGTCACACGTGTGCGGGGCGGGATCTCCTGGCCCGTGAAATAGGGCTTTAAGGGAGCCATGCCGGAGTTGATGATCAGAAGGCTCTTGTCGTTATGAGGAACAAGGGAAAAGCTGTTCAGACGCAGATGTCCCTTGCTCTCGAAAAACTTCAAAAACATCTCGCGCAGCTCATTTACACCGTATTTTTTCATTGCCAAATCAAATCCTCTACATTTAATAAACAAGTCAAATGTCATCGCAGTGTCCCGGGCAAGCCCGGTCACTGTGATGCCGCTTGACAGCTTGTAGTGTAAAAAACAAGTTGCGATTGCTCCGCCGGCCTCTCGCGGCCGCTCACGCAATCGCACCAAACACGACTCGCATATCGCGCTGCCAGCTTCGCTTCGCAGCTGCTTCTATGCTCGTCCGTGTTTGGCTGTCAAATGTCATCGCAGTGTCCCGGGCAAGCCCGGTCACTGTGATGCCGCTTGACAGCTTGTTTTTCAGAAATCAAACTTATCCAGGAACCATGCATCCAGCTGGTCGATCGGGACGCGGACCTGCTCCATGCTGTCGCGCATGCGGATGGTGACGGCCTTGTCCTCAGCGGACTCAAAATCGTAAGTCAGGCAGAAAGGAGTACCGATCTCGTCCTGTCTGCGATAGCGCTTGCCGATGTTGCCGCGGTCGTCGAATTCGCAGTTGTAATGTCTGCTGAGCTTCTTATAAATCTCGAAAGCATCCTCGGAAAGCTTCTTGGAAAGGGGAAGGACACCGATCTTGACGGGTGCCAGCGCGGGATGGAAGCGCATGACGGTGCGCTTGTCGCCGCCCTCGAGCTCCTCTTCGTCATATGCCGCGCAAAGGAAGGCCAGAGTGACGCGGTCCGCGCCCAGTGAAGGCTCGACAACGTAAGGGATGTAGCGGGTCTTCTTCTGGTCATCGAAATAGGTAAGGTCCTCGCCGGAGGTGTTCTGGTGCTGGGTCAGGTCATAGTCGGTCCTGTCCGCGATGCCCCACAGCTCGCCCCATCCGAAGGGGAACAGGAACTCAATATCTGTGGTCGCCTTGGAGTAGAAGGAAAGCTCCTCAGGGTCGTGGTCGCGCATGCGGGTCTCTTCAGGCTTGAGGCCGAGGGTCATCAGCCAGTTCCAGCAGAAATCCTTCCAGTATTTGAACCACTCGAGGTCGGTGTCGGGCTCGCAGAAGAACTCGAGCTCCATCTGCTCGAACTCACGGGTGCGGAAGGTGAAGTTGCCGGGTGTGATCTCATTGCGGAAGGACTTGCCGATCTGGCAGATGCCGAAGGGGATCTTCTTCCTGGAAGTTCTCTGGACATTTTTGAAATTGACAAAAATACCCTGAGCGGTCTCGGGACGGAGATAGACGGTCGCGCTGGAGTCCTCGGTGACACCCTGGAAGGTCTTGAACATCAGATTGAACTGACGGATATCGGTCCAGTGGAACTTGCCGCAGGTGGGGCAGGCGACACTGAACTTGTTGATGAAGCTCATCATCTCATCTGCTGTCCAGCCGTCGACACTGCCGTCCAGAGTCATCTCCTTTTCAGCCGCGTAGCTCTCGATCAGCTGGTCCGCGCGGAAACGGGCGCCGCAGGCCTTGCAGTCCATGAGCGGGTCGGAAAAGCTTGCCAGATGTCCGCTGGCGATCCAGGTCTTGGGATTCATGAGGATGGCGCAGTCTACGCCCACGTTCTCGGGGGTCTCGGTGACAAACTTCTGCCACCAGGCCTTCTTGACGTTGTTCTTGAGTTCAACGCCCAGATTTCCGTAATCCCAGGTGTTGGCCAGACCGCCGTAGATCTGGGAACCGGGATAGATGAATCCTCTGTTGTTGCACAGGGCAACGATCTTTTCCATTGTCTTTTCCATACTCGCTGTAACTCCTTTGCTTTTTTTCTTTCAAATCTCCCGCTCAGATCCTCCCGACAGAAAGATCCGGCGTCAGATGATATGGCAAATATCCTTTGTCGTGATTAAAGAAAAACCACCGAACTATCATTATAGAGCAGAAATATGTGTTTTTCAACAACAAATAATCTCCCGGAAGTCAACCGGAAACAATCCGGAAATAACCGGAAATAATCCCGGCGGGATGATCAGGGAGGAAATATCCAGGAACTGTGGTTCCGGAAAAATTTTCCGGAAATAATTGTCCCGGAAAAAAACCGCCCCTCAAATAACTACAGGGTCAGCGCCTTTAGAATATCCAGACTCTCGAAATGGTGGTTGAGGCTTCTTTTCACAGATACTTCCGCGATATGCTCAAGCTCCACGAGAACGGAATCCTTCACCGCGAAAGTGTAGAGTGTCCTGATCGGGGATGACACGATGTGTTCCACTGCCTGAAGGGCAGACGCCGAAAAGCCATGTTCCTGCGAAGGCGGCATAAACTCTCCCTCAATCACTGTCGCGCGGATCTCGAAGACCGCCCTCACCAGGCGCTGCGGAATGCGGTTCGATTCCAAGGCCCGGAAGGACTGGTAGGCCAGAAGGAGCAGGGCCGACTCATCATTATTTTCCCTTGTCACATACTGAAGAAACTCCGCAAAATAGGAGGCGTAGCAAGTCGCCTCCATATCATTTCTGAGTTTTTCAAAAAATGTCTGCAGCTTTGCCTCAACAAGTACGTTGGAATTTCTGCCGGGCCGGATCCTGTAGGTTCCGAAACAGAAAGGAAGGGATACTGCCATCAGCGGGCTGCCCGGGCGGCGGGCGCCGCGGGCGAAGCAGGCGATCTTCCCCCTCTCCCTTGTCAGCAGGACGACCCTGCGGTCATATTCTCCGGCCGGCGTGCTCGCGAGGACAAGCGCCGTCAGATCTGTAAGGTCGTCATTCATAGCCTGCACACTTCCTCTTAATATTTTTCGTTTATTTTCAGCAAAGCTTCTGATTCTGCGCGGAACGGATCCTGCACATAATTCATTCCGCCGGGATTTGTATCTGCACGGAATACTTTCAGGATTTTAAACGGCTTTTCAGAGCTTCCTGTCGTCATAGCCGAATGATCTCATCTGGGTGTCATCATCCTTCCAGTCGCGGCGTACCTTGACCCAGAGCTTGAGGTTGACCTGGCACTGCAGCATATTCTCGATGTCCTTGCGTGCGTCCATGCCGATTTTGCGGAGCATTTCGCCGCCCTTGCCGATCACGATACGCTTGTGGCCTTCTCTCTCACAGATGATGGAGGCGTCGATATCGCAGATGTCTCCCTTGCCCTTGCGGGAGCGCATCTTCATGGACTCGATCGTCACGGCGATGCCGTGGGGCACCTCCTCCTGCAAAAGACGCAGAGCCTTCTCCCGGACGATTTCCCCGGCAATTTCCCGCTCGGTCTGCGTTGTCACCATGTCTTCATCATAAAAGGGCTGACCGACCGGCATCAGGTCAAAGATGTCTTTCATCAGCTGATCCACCCCGTCTCCGGTGCGGGCGCTCACCGGAATAATCTCGTGGAAGACGCCCAGCCGTGCATACTCATCGATGACGGGAAGGATCTCGGCTTTTTTGACCTTGTCAATCTTGTTGATCACTACAATGACAGGAGTTTTGACTTCTTTCAGGAGTTCAATGATCAGCTTGTCCTCCTCCGAGATCTTCTGGCGCGGCTCGACCAGCCACAGGATCACATCCACTTCCTTCAGTGTTCCCTTTGCCGCCTTGACCATATAGGTGCCCAGCTTTGTGCGGCTCTGGTGGATACCGGGAGTGTCCAGAAAAACGATCTGCCCTTCCTCACCGGTGTAGATCGTGCGGATTCTGGTGCGTGTCGTCTGGGGCTTATAGGAAGTGATGGCGATCTTCTGCCCGATCATGCGGTTCATGAGGGTCGATTTGCCGACGTTGGGCCGGCCGATAATAGTGGCAAAACCGGCTTTTTTGAGTACAGGGGCGGAAGGCTCCTGCTCCCCGGCACCCGGTTCCGGTCCCCGGTCTGCAGCCGAATCCGTTTCCTGGCATGCTGCCTGTTCCGGTTCCCGGTCTGCTGCCTGTCCTTCTTGCCAGCATGCGGCCTGTTCATTTTCCTGACCGGCAGCAGCTTCTGTCTCTTCAGCAGACCTCTGAAGCAGGTCTTTCTCTATGTTTTCAGTCATTTTCACCTCCATATCGAGGGGATGTGCATAATCACTTTTTTTACCCTCGAAAGATTGTATTCTTCATCCAGTGCCCGTTGCAGTCACACGAGCTTGCGGATCGTGCCGAAAAGGTCGGAGTTCTCACGGATCTTGGAGTCGCTTCCGACAACACAGAGGCAGGCGTCCTCCATGATCGCGTCAAGATAGGCCGACATGCCGCGGATGTCCTCGCAGGTCGCGTCAAGAACCTGGTCCCGCTCCTTCTGAAGCTTTTCCTCTGTCAGTCCCGACAGATAGGATGAAAGAGAATATCTGCCGTAGACATAGGGAGTCATGGGCTGGTCAAGAGCACTCACTGCTCCGATGATATACTTGGTCATAGTGCGCTCATCCGCTTTAAAATCTCTCAGGAAAGCAGCGGTCTCCTCAAAGGTCTGTATGGTGCGGCGCAGGTGCGGATCTCTGTAGGAGACAAGGAAGCCGTATCCGTCCCTGTTCATACTGCTCATACAGCCGTAGGCACCGCCCTCCACACGGACTTTGCCCCACAGGTATTCGTATCCAAGCAGCACTCTCAGTACACGGAAAGCGCCGGTCGGCTCCAGGCCAGCTTTCATAAAGTTTCCGGCGCGGCACACATACTGCACCTGACCGGCTGTCGTAAGGCCCTCGTTTTTCTTTTCCAGAACCGGATTGAATATCTCCCCGGGGTTCTGCATGGGGGGATTGAGTTCTTCAGCCAGCTGCTGTGAAAGAGTCAGTATCTCCGGTAAATCCTCTTCACAGGCCGTGCAGTCAAAGGTCATGTTGTCCGCGCGGAAGACGGCTGCGGCCATCTCCTGCAGATCCCGGCAGAGTTTCTGAGCTTCCGCGGGGTCGGCCATGGACTTGCATATGCTGTCCAGTTTGTCATAGGCTCCCAGTCCGGAGATCAGATCCATAATCGCTGCGGGCAGGGAAATATAGGAAAGGGCTCTCTGGGCAGCGGTCGCGTGGCCCGACGAAGACATTCCGGCCCTCATTCCGGCCCGCTCTTCTTCAAGCACCTCAAGGATGCGCTCCGGCATGTTGTAATTTGTCTTCAGTAGAATCTCCCTGACCAGGTCAAAGGCGGCACTCAGATTTTTATGAAGCACCTTGAGAGAGACCTCAAATGTCAGGCGCCAGCCCTTGTCCTCTTCGGGATTGCCGTACCATTTGTAGCCGGACACGACACAGGAGATTCCTCCAGTACAGATATTAATCTCATGCCCCAGAGAAGCATAGCTGTACTTTTCAGTGTCCAGAACCTTGAACAGCGTCTTGAAAACATTCAGGAGACGGATATATTTTTCAGGCAGGTCCCGAATATCGAAGATGAAATTAATATAATCGATATTGTTGGTCGACAGAGGATGTGTGATCACTGTCCTGCCGCCGATCTCCCTGACATCATTTACCAGCGGGACGGTCTTGCGTGTGAGATCCTCCCTCGTCAGCATGGGAATCTTCCGGATGTCCTCCTCCGAATCAGGGGTCTGCTGCCATTTTCTCAGAGCATTAAAATCTTCAACGATCTGTTCCCTCTCTTCCCGGCTGAGCCCCTCCGCGAATTTTTTCATGCGTTCGCGCATCTTTTCGTCCAGACGGTCCGAAAGTCCCTGTTCGGGCTTTAGAACAACGACCGCGCAGTGGGGATTTCCGAGCAGATTCTCTCTGATGATATTTTCAAAGTATCCCTGGTCAGCCTTTTTCCTGAGCTCGTCGAACCAGCCGCCTATGCAGAGGCCGACAAAAGGTTTTTTGTCATCATAGAGCCAGGTCTCCAGGGCGCTCAGACCGTAGATGAGTCCTTTGGAATAAGAGCCGTAATCCGCCTCTCTGTAGCGGAACTCGTAGCGGTTGATCCCCGCCTCGATGGCGCGGCGTTCAAGACCATTCTCTGCCAGTCCGGCCAGTGTGTCCCTGATGACCTTTACAAATTCATCCTTGCGGGCGGGATCGGTGTATTTGGATACGATCGAGTAGCAGGGCTGACGGATTCCTGTGTCAAAGGAGGCAAATACATCCTCGCCGAGTCCTCTGTCACGCAGCGCCTTGCGGACGGGGGCACCCTCCGCGTCGCAAAGAGCATAGGTGAGGATCTGAATGGCCATATTCCTGCGGGCGTCCAGGCCGTCAGGAGCCACGCAGACGTTCCAGGAAAGGAAGGACTTTCCGGCTGGATCCTCTTCCGGCAGGATTGAATAGGTGCATTCCTTCTCCACAGGTGCTTCAAAGGCATCCTCTGTCCTGATCGCAGAGTCAATCTCCAGTCGGTCAAAATGAGAAAGATAGTTCTCATCGATCCATGTCAGGCGCTCCGCCATATCCATATCCCCGTAGAGGTAGATATAGCTGTTGGACGGGTGATAGTAACGTCTGTGAAAATCCAGATATGCCTCGTATGTCAGATCCGGAATATTGACCGGGTCGCCTCCGGACTCATGGGCATAAGTGGTGTGAGGATAAAGGGCGGAATTGACTTCCCTTAAGAGAATATCTTCAGCGTTGGCCAGCGCCCCCTTCATCTCATTGTAAACGACGCCGTTGACCTTGATCTCACTGTCGGCGTCCTCCGCTTCATAATGCCAGCCCTCCTGGCGGAAGATATTCTGTTCTTTATAGATATTGGGGTAAAAAACAGCATCCAGATACACATGCATGAGATTTTTAAAATCCCGGTCATTGCAGCTGGCAACCGGATAGACTGTTTTGTCCGGATAGGTCATGGCATTCAGGAAGGTGTTGAGCGAACCCTTGGCAAGTTCGATGAAAGGATCTTTGATCGGGAACTTCCTGGATCCGCACAGGACGGTGTGCTCGATAATATGCGCGACACCGGTGGAATCCTCCGGGGGTGTGCGGAAGGCAATATAAAACACTTTATTTGTGTCCTTTTTCGGCAGCAGGGCAATACGGGCCCCGGTCTTTTTATGACGCAGCAGCCAGCTGTCGCTGTCGATATCGGTAAGAAACTCATGCGAAACCACCTCGTAAGCCGAAAGATTCTCAATCCCTTTCGCGGCATTTACAGAAACACTCTTTTCATGTACAGATTCCATATATTCTCTTCTTTTCCTTTCTGACGGACGTTCTGACAGATATTTAAAGAGATGTGTAAATAAATATCTGCATAAATGTTCGATTAATGTTCAAAAATACCTACAACTATATATTCAAAAGGATGTTCAAATGGATATTCAAATGAATTATCAAATGAAAGCGCGGGCTCATAGTGCCCTGAATAAAGAAAAAGATCCTGAGGCTGTCCGGGCATGCCGATAAGTCCCGGAACCCTGATCTGTCTTTAACCTCAATATCTTGTTATAACATCTAAATAAATATTTGTAAATCAGAATGCCCTGACATGCCTTTATCCCACTGCATTAGCGGTACAGTTCAGGCCATGCTGAAAACAATACGCCTTTTGTGCATCACTGTTTCGGCGGGACGCTCCCGCCCCGTAAAAAATGGTCAAAAAAGGTGAGTCGGAAAGGATCCGGCTCACCTCTATGGTCACCTCTATAAGGTCGTCTCTATGGTCGTCTCTACGGTCGTAAGGAATGCATCGTTTTGATCGAGATCCGTCATGCCGCCTTGATCAACGGCAGAAGACGGGGATGCGGCAGGACCACTGTCCCTTATCCGGAACCCGGTACTTATTCCTCAGCTCCCTCTTCCTCTGCTTCCTCAGCAGGAGCTTCCTCAGACTCTTCTTCCTCAGCAGGAGCTTCTTCTTCAACGTCTTCTTCGGTCTCTTCAAAGTCGTCATCATCGTCTTCAAAGTAATCGAAGTCATCGTCAAAATCATCATCGTCATAGTCATCATAATAATCAGGTGTCAGGAAACGATACACACCATAGGCAATAAGAGCCACGATGACCACTCCGCCGATCAGAGCCAGGCACCAGACCAGCTTGTTCTCAGACTCCTTGTTTTTAGCTTTGACGGCGTCGATCAGTTCCTGAAATTTCGCTTTGGTCACATCAATATACATCGTTCGCTCCTCCTGTTTCTTTCCTTGCAATTACTCTGCAGAAAATCTGCATGGGCATATGTCTAATCACTATTACTATAACACTTGCTGATGTCTATTTCCACTAAAAAATGAAATGATATCAGACCGGGGCTTTCCTCCCTGGCACATCTTCCCTCAAAGTTTCTGAAGTTTTGCAAACCCTGCATACATGATTTTCTGGCCGCAGTCGTCAAACAGTACGGTAACTTTATAATCCCTGGGTGTCTTCTCTATGGCCTTGACGATACCGTCCCCGTATTTGACATGCCGAACCCGGTCGCCATTCGTGTAGTCCGGCTTTCCGGGAGCGTCGTTTCCTTTTTTTGCCCCTGTTGTCTTCCCGGTCCTGCCCGCAGTAGTTCTGGCAATGTAGGGTTTTCTGGCGTCGTCTGTATGAGGCCTGACATTGACGGCTTTGGGCCGTCTGTCCTGCCTGCCCGCGGATAAGGAGGAAGAAGCTTCTGCCCCTTCCCTGGCCTGGCTGCCTGTTCCGTATGTTCCGCCTGCGGACGAAGCCGGATCCGCGTTTCTGCCGGCGGCAGGTGCCTTTTTCCCCAATGGGCTGCCAAATCCGGGAAGTTCCGAGATGTCTTTTCCAAATCCGGGGTTAGTGCCGGTACCAAAAAGTCCTCTTTTGCCGGATTCTGCCGCAGAAGATCTTCCGCTGCTGAAAAGCCCTGCCTGACCGGTTCCGCCTGCAGAAGATCTGCCGGCACCAAAGAGTCCGCTTTTTCCGGATCCTGCTGCAGGAAATCTGCCGCTGCCGCCTCTTCGCACCGAGCCGAAGCCGAAATCATCTGTATCACCGAAGCTAAAGTCATCTGAACCGCTGAAATCATCGTAGTCTTCGTCGCGGAAACTGCAGCTTCTTCTTCCCCTTCCGGAGCCGCTCTCATCCAGCAGTTGCTCCGGAATCTCGGCCAGAAATCGGCTTATGGGATTATACTGCACTTCCCCCCGCATCATACGAGTCCTTGCACTGGTGAGAGTGAGGTCCTCCATGGCCCGGGTGATACCCACATAGGCCAGGCGCCGCTCCTCTTCGACCGCTTCGCCTGAGTAGTCCTGCAGGGACTGGTAGCTGGGAAAAACGTTGTCCTCCATGCCGGTGATATACACGTGGGGAAACTCAAGTCCCTTGGCGCTGTGCAGTGTCATGAGCAGGACGCGGTTATCCCCCTCCTCGACACTGTCGATGTCCGCGACCAGGGCGACATCCTCGAGAAAGCCGGAAAGAGTGGCTTCAGTATCCTCTTCTTCCATTCGCTGCTCGTAATCCGCCAGCTTGCCGATCAGTTCTTCTATGTTGTTCTCACGGTCATCGGCATCCTCTTCGCCCGAGGCCCGGAGGGCTTCGATATAACCCGTTGCTTCGAGAACATGCCTGGCCAGATCAACAAGAGTGTGGGTTAAGCCGTACTCCCTGCACTCCTGGATCATATCCGCAAAGTCCCTGAGTTTGAGCCCTGCTTTTTTGACGCCGGGAATCTGGTCTCCCTTTTCCATCACTGAGAAGAGACTTGTATCTTCCTGCGCTGCGTAGTCTGCGGCACGGCTCAGTGTCGTCGCCCCGATCCCTCTTCTGGGAACATTGATGATCCTGCGGACAGCCAGGTCGTCCCTGCCGTTGTCGATGGTCTTGAGATAGGCCAGCACGTCCTTGATCTCTCTTCTGTCATAGAAGTTGGTTCCGCCGACCACATTGTAGGGGATCGATCCCAGGACAAACCTTTCCTCTAACAGACGGGACTGGGCATTGGTCCTGTAAAGAACCGCAAAACTGCTGTAGTTCAGTGAGCTGTCCCGGCTGATTTTGGACTTGATATCCTCCGCTACAAAGGAGGCCTCCTCCATGGCAGTCGAAAAGCTCCTGACATGGACCCTGCCCCCCGCCCCGTGGTCTGTCCAGAGGGATTTGTCTTTTCTGGTCCGGTTGTTGCGGATCACGGCGTTAGCAGCGTCCAGGATATTCTGGGTCGACCGGTAGTTCTGCTCCAGGCGGACCACCATGGCATCCGGATATACTTTTTCAAAATCGAGGATGTTCCTGATATCGGCACCGCGGAACTTGTAGATAGACTGGTCGTCATCACCCACGACGCAGAGGTTTTTGTGGGCGCCTGCCAGAAGTCGTACCAGTTCGAACTGGGCACCGTTGGTGTCCTGGTATTCATCCACCATGATATAGCGAAAGCGCTGCTGATACATCTCCAGCACTTCGTCGTGGGAGTGGAAAAGCTCCACGGTCAGCATGAGAAGATCATCAAAATCCAGCGCATTATTTTTGCGCAGAAGGCGCTGGTATTCCTCATAGGCCATGCCGATCTGCTTCTTGCGGAAACTGACGCCGTCATTTTCCTCCCGGAACATAAGGGGAGTAAGAAGCTCGTTTTTGGCAGCGGAAATACAGGAGAGGATCTCCCTCTCCCTCAAATCTTTTGTGTTGATGCGGAGGGTCTTGCAGGCCTCCTTCATCAGTGTCTTCTGATCATCGGTATCATAGATCGCGAAAGCAGGCTCATAGCCCAGCAGATCAATGTGGCGCCTCAGAATGCGGACGCACATGGAATGAAAAGTGGAGATCCAGACTCCGTGGGAATTTCCTCCCAGGATCTTATCCACCCTCTCCCGCATCTCACCGGCAGCCTTGTTGGTAAAGGTGATCGCGAGAATATTCCAGGGATTCACCTCACACTCGTCGATCAGATATGCGATGCGGTGCGTGATCACACGTGTCTTTCCGCTGCCGGCACCCGCCAGGATCAGGACAGGTCCCTCCGTCTGGAAGCAGGCTTTCTGCTGCTCCCGGTTCAATGTTTCATATATGGACATAAATGGTTTCTTTCTCCATTTCAATGATTCGTTATTCATGTCACGCAGCCATTGACGCTTTATCTTTTAAAATATGCGGCACGCAGACATGGATGCACTTTCTTTTGTATGTGCGGTAAACCACCTAAGGATTCTCTTTCTTTTTATGATATGCGGTAAACCGCCATGAAACAGGAGCTGGTGATCACCGCTGTAAGCTCCGGCTCAGTAAAGATCCGAATCCAGGATCTTTTCAATCAGGAGCTTTCGCACATAGACCTCGGCGCTGAGGCGGCAGATCAGAGAGAACCGCTGCAGCAAGGCACGGTCCTCTGCCGGAATATCGCCGAATTGGCCGGAAGCCAGTTCGATCTGCTCCGTAATCTCCCGATGGATCTTGGGCAGCATCTCTTCGATATCATTCCTGATGCGGTCATAGATTTCCGAGAGCTGCAGGGCATGCGGCGTTCCGGCTTTGTCCTGCATCTCTTTTATTTCACTCTGAGTAAGTCTCTGTTCACCGGCTGTTCGTCTTTTTTCAGAGGACTCCCTTCTCTTTTCGCCTGTGTCACGCCTTTTATCAGAAGCCTCTCTTTTTTTGTCCGCAAGCGCTTCCGGCGCGCTATACTCTATGACAGGCGTGGTGATCGATTTTATGTCACTGATGGAGAGAAAGCTCTTCATGTAATAGATCATGATCAGCAGCATCATATGGTCACGGCTGTATTTCTTTTTCACCGGCGGATGCAGGACTTTGTTTTTGACATAATTGTTGATCATGGTCTTGGTCAGAAATTTGTCTCCCTCAGGATCACGGGAGATCGGACGCAGATTGTCCTGCAGGAAGGTCGTGACCTGATCCATGTAGAGATCGATCCCCGGGATATCCACCGCGCGGATATTGGGAAAGTTCTCGAAAATCTCTTCCAGAATTCTTTCTGTTTCACCCTTTCTGGTACTCATGGGAATGTCCCCCCTCCGGATTATCCGGTCCTGGATCGACGCAGATCTGTCATCGTGAATCATTCCATCGCGCAGCCTGTCACCTCGCCGGGCCCTGTATCAGCCTGCCGCCTCTTTCTCTTCGGCGGCGGTCTTTTTCATTTCTATGGCGTTTTCCAGAGCTGCGGAAGAAATCTCTCCCGCGCCCAGGAGTCTGGCCAGTTCCCGGTCGCTCTCACCTGGCTGCAGTCTGCGTATGTGGGTAGCCGTGCTGTCATCACCTGCCTCTTTGGCGATCAGGTAATGGCTGTCCTGCATGGCAGCAATCTGGGGAAGATGCGTGATGCAGAGGATCTGATGGTCCTTTGCCAGCCTTCCCATTCGGCCGGAAACCTTCCAGGCAGTCTGTCCGCTGATGCCGGTGTCGATCTCGTCGAAAATAAAGGTGTATATGTCATCCTTGCCGGCAAAGACCGTCTTGAGCGCCAGCATGATCCTGGAGAGTTCGCCGCCGCTCGCGACCTGTTCAAGGGGACGCAGCGGTTCTCCGGGATTCATGGAGATGTGCATGGAGACATGGTCCCAGCCGTCAGGTCCGGGATGGTCCCTGTCGGGCTCCACCTTGATGGCGAACTCCACCCTTAGGAAATTGAGCTCAAGGAGGGCAGCCTTCATGCCGGAAGCAAATTCCTCCGCCGCCTTCAGTCTCTCCCCGGTCAGCTTGCCGCAGGCTTCTTCCAGCAGTTGGCGTTCACGGGCGATCTGTGAGGAAAGGGCGGATCTCCTGGCTTCATATGCCTGAAGGAAATCGATCCGGTCCCGCCGCTTTTGCAGCGCCTCCATAATCTCCTCAAATGTCCTTCCGTACTTATCCTGGCAGCGGCGGACCACATCGAGACGGTCCTCGATCTCATTGAGTCTTGCCGGATCGAAAGACAGACCTTCGACGTAGTCTGACAGACTGCGGTTAAAATCAGAGAGAAGATCGTCTATTTCCGACAGCTGCCCGTAAATGGAGTCCAGGTTCTCATCGATTCCGG
>Ga0310695_10005217_pt1 | contig 22920 bp, 16 predicted proteins | sample RumenRJG_04DNA_FD_203882 | JGI IMG/M metagenome (GOLD analysis project Ga0310695, IMG submission 203882) | Bovine rumen microbial communities from Lethbridge, Alberta, Canada - RJG_04 (v2) (version 2) | ecosystem: Host-associated > Mammals > Digestive system > Stomach > Rumen | place: Canada...
CTCCAAAAATACTCGGCAACATAAGTCATGCCTCCTTCGATACTGCAATCATTTTGTTTGTTACCTGAGCAAGGGGGATGGAGGTCATCTATTCGATCTTCGTTCCTCTGTTCGATTATGATTATAGCACTATTTTTAGCACTGTCAAGCCGAGAGTGCTAAATATGTGTGAACAATTTTTACATATTTTGTTAACTTACATCATCAAGGCCCTCCTCTATATGGAAAGGGAGCCGGATATTCACCTGGCTCCCTCGAAGGAATCGATTTATCTATCAACGATCCCGCTGATGGAAATGATCTGAAGCTGAGGTTCGGCGTCTGTCATATAATTGGGGTCATTGAGCCACACCTGACCGCTGCCCATGCAGATGCCCTGACCGTTGACAAACATGTCGAGACAATCTTCATCCATCATGGCCTGCCGATCACTCTCATGGACGGTCTTGTCCTTCATATAATCCAGAAAAGCGTCTGCGTCGGCAAGCTCAGTGCCGTTGATCGCAATGGGATAACGGATCATATCGGCCATTGCATACCAGTTTTCATCCAGATAGGCCGTCCGAACAGCAACGGATAATTTCACGTTCGGACTGCGCAAAGTAGTCCAGATTTTCTTTACGGTATCGGCCGAAGCTCCTGTACATCAGACCGATCAGTGGGATCATGCGGTACAGCTTCTTTTCCCGCTCCCGATTCGGCATGAGCCCGATCAGATGGCTGCCGTGCGGATAGAAGATCGTTTCAGAGCAAAACACAGCGGTTTTTGTGCCAAAGCAAAGAAAAACCGGTACTGTTTCAAGTACCGGTTTGGTGGGGGAAGGTGGATTCGAACCACCGAAGGCATTGCCAGCAGATTTACAGTCTGTCCCCTTTGGCCACTCGGGAATTCCCCCATATTCAATTGCGCCGATTGGAGCTGGTGGACGGACTCGAACCCCCGACCTGCTGATTACAAATCAGCTGCTCTACCGACTGAGCTACACCAGCATCTTACCGGCATCGCCCGTGATTCGGTCATCAACCTGACCCCTGAGCGCTTTGTTATAATAGCAAACGGAAAGCGATTTGTCAAGCCTTTTTTTCAGAAAAGCAAAAAACCTGTCAGATTCTTCCTCTGCCCTGTGCTGTGGCAGGCAAAGGGCCCTGATACCCGCCGCGTTTGCAGACGCGGCGGGCGTGATCGTTCAGCTCAGTTCTCTGACGATTGCGCGCATATCGTCCATATGTGCCATCATATCCCGGAACAGGGCCAGCTGTGCTCTGGCACGAATGAGATTGTGCTCCGGGTAATCAATACGGAAGTACTTATCCCCTTCCAGGTAATCGCACAGGAAACGCGAAGCGAGTTCCAGCGTGATTACCGCAGCGCCGGTTGGCAGGCTATCAAGCTCCGCCGACGTGAGCACGTCGCCGAGCTGGCTGATATACCCTTCGGCATAGGCGCGGAAGAGCTTCAGATCCAGCTTCATGCGGCTTGTGTCCCGTTCATCTTCTTCGGCGGTGCAGGCCGCAAAACGGATGGTATCGCCAAAGTCGTAGCATGCCAGGCCCGGCATGCAGGTATCCAGGTCAATGACCACAAGCGGGTCAAGGGTATCGCGATCAAAAAGGATATTGTTGGTCTTGGTGTCGTTGTGTGTCACACGGATCGGCAGCTCCCCGGCGTCGATTTTCTCGCAGAGGGTGCAGGCGAAATCCCGGTTGGCTTTGATCAGTTCGATCTCCTCTTCCGCGTCCTTGGCGCGGCCGAGGGGATCGGCTTCCACGACGCGCAGGAAGGTATTCATACGATAGCGCGTATCGTGAAAATGCGGGATAGATTCCACCAGCTGGGCAGCGTCAAAATCCTGGAGCTGGCGCACGAACTTGCCGAAGGCCTTGCCCGACATGCGCAGGACGTCGGGCTTCCCCTCTGCCGTCTCGAAGCAGACGGAGTTCTCGACGAAATTATATAAGCGCCAGAACTCCCTGTTCTCACCCTCGCCGAGGATGAGGTAGTTGTGTCCCTCGGCAGTATGGTGAAAATGGAGCCTGCGGCGGCGCTCCAGTGTTTTTTCCTTCTGCATGATATGGCGGGTAATGAGGTCGATGTTGTGCATCATGCTGACCGGTTCCTTGAACACGTACCAGTTGACCTTCTGCACAAGGAACTGCCGAACCTCTTTCCCGTCATAAAGTGCGACATAATAGGCTGTATTGATATGTCCGTTGGGAATCAGCCGGTACAGGATCAGCTCTCCGGGTATACGAAACTGCTTGCAGATATAGGAGAGCTTTTCGCGGATTTCCTTCTCATCGGGCTGCAAATTGACCACACCACTCTTTTTACAGGATATGTCGATATTATAGCTTTGCTTTGGGATTTCGTCAACAACCCTCTTGTACAATCCGTCACTTCCGGCATATTCTTATTTGAGAGCAGATTATTCCTTGACAGAAATCGTAAATAGATATATTGTAACGTTATGGTATTAGTGGCAAATTATGCTTTTCAATCTCACAAGCGTTAACAGGAGCAAAGATATGAGAGACAATGTTTTTGACAGTCTTTTCGACCGCCTTATAAAAAAAGAGGCCAGCCTGTCCGTCGTCGGGCTCGGATACGTCGGGATGCCGCTGGCCGTGGAATTTGCAAAGCATGTGCGTGTGATCGGCTTTAACCATCACGAGGCGCGCATTCGGCAGTACAAGGCCGGGATCGATCCCACCCGTGAGGTGGGCGACGAGGCCATCCGCAACACCACGGTGGAGTTTACCTCCGACGAGACAAGGCTGCGCGAGGCCAAATTTCACATCATCGCCGTGCCGACACCCATCAACACCGACCACACGCCGGATCTGTTCCCGGTGCGCAACGCCTCCGCCATCGTCGGGCGCAACCTGACCCCCGGCTCCATCGTCGTATACGAGTCGACCGTCTACCCCGGTGTGACCGAGGACGTGTGCATCCCGATCCTGGAGGCGGAGTCCGGCCTCAAGTGCGGGACGGATTTCAAGGTTGGCTACAGCCCGGAGCGCATCAACCCCGGCGACAAGGTGCATACCCTGACCACGATCCGCAAGATCGTCTCCGGCATGGACGAGGAGAGCTGCCGCATCATCCGGCAGGTATACGATATTGTCATCGCCGCCGGTACCTTCCCCGTCAGCAGCATCAAAACAGCAGAGGCCGTGAAGGTCGTTGAGAACAGCCAGCGCGACATCAACATCGCCTTTATGAACGAGCTTGCCATGGTCTTCGACCGCATGGGCATTGATACGCGCGAGGTGATCGACGGCATGAACACCAAGTGGAACGCTCTCGGTTTCACCCCCGGTCTCGTGGGCGGCCACTGCATCGGCGTTGATCCCTACTATTTTACATACGAGGCGGAAATGCTCGGGTACCACAGCCAGATCATCCTCAACGGCCGCATTGTCAACGACGGCATGGCGGCCTTTGTCGCGCGCAAAGCCGTTGACAAGATGGTGGAGGCCGGTCTTGCGCCGCGCAAATGCCGCGTCGTTACGCTTGGGCTGACTTTTAAGGAAAACTGCCCGGATGTGCGCAACAGCCGGGTCGCGGATATTCTTGACGAACTGCAAAAGCTTGGGATCGAGTCGGCCGTGGTCGACCCCTGGGCAAGCCCCGATGAAGCGCGCAAAGCCTACGGCCGGACATTGACGCCCCTGGAGGAGATCCGGGACGCGGACTGCGTGATCGCCGCCGTGGCGCACAGAGAATTTGCAGCCCTCGGCGTGGAGGGTCTGCAGCGCCTTTACGGGGACAGGGACACGAAAATCCTGATCGATGTCAAGGGCATGTTCGATATCGCCGCGCTGAAGCAGAGCGATATTCTTTGGTGGAGACTATAAAGAGGGGATCAGCAGATGAGCAAGCAAGCCGGTCTTTCCGACCGCGGACGCTTTGAGGCGTTCAGCAGTCAATGGCGGGCCACCGTCGCAAAGGAAGCGGAAAAGTGGTGTTCAAACACTCAGAGCGCACAGCTCCTTACGGACGCCGTCCTGGCGGATTTTCGGAGAAAATATGCTGAAAAAGAGCCTCCGCGCCGCCTTGAATACTATCTTCGGGCCCAGGTCTGTCTTGTCTACAGTCAGACAGGACAGAGCGCCCGGAAGCTGAGAGAGTATCTTGCGGGTCAGGAGTCCTCCGAGGAGGAAAGCGCCGCGCCCGAGACAGAAGAGCCCACAGCAGAGGTGCCGGCGACCAAGAGCGCAGAGCCCTCTGCAGAGATGCCGGCGGCCGAGAGCGCAGAACCGCAGGCAGAACCGGAGGAACGGGCAGAGCCCGCAGCGCAGACGGAGACGCTTGAATCGCTTGTACAGGCAGCACCGCTTCAGGCGGAGGACGCCGTCCGGCCCGCAGAGGCCGCGCCGCCCGAAACAGTGCCTGCTTCCCCCTCCCCTTCCGAAGACAGCGCGCCGAAGACGCCCGATACCTTTTTGGATCCGGTGCGCACGTCGTACTGGACGCCGAACGAAGAGCGCAGCCGCCACACCGTGCAGGAAGTGGAGCTGCCGGACGAGGAGGACGAGCCGCGCTCGGTCGGGCTGTCCTTTCTGAATACGGTTTTGTTTCTTGTCACCGCAGCAGCCTTCGGCTTCTGCGTATATGAGACAGGTTTCCTGCAGTATCTGCTGCAGTAAGGAGGCAACGACATGGAAATCAACAGAAGCCAGCTTGAGAAAACCATTTTCGGCAATTATAAAGCGGCAGATGTGGACAGGGTCCTCGACGATGTGGAGAGCTACCTGAAGAAAGTGGAGGAAGAGCGCGCCGAGGAAACCGAGCGCGTGAACGCCGCAAGCAGCGCTGCCGAAGAGCTCACGGCAGAAATGGGCAGAGTGCAGGAAACGCTGACGCACCTGCAGGCCGAGAATGCCCGTCTGCAGGAGGAAAGCACCCGTCAGAAGGAGCTGAACCGCGGCCTTGGGAAAGAGTGCCTCACGCGCAGAGGGGAAGCGCAGAAGCTCCGCAAGGATCTGGAAAGACTTCTGGGCGAGGTGGATGAGATCCGCACGGAGCTGGATCTTGCCAATTCCCAGACCGCCCTTCTCAACAAGCGCCTTGCCCTGCAGCGCAGAGAGCTGGACGAAAAGGATCGTCTTCTCCAGGAGGATCCCATCGGGGAAGCGAATAAGCGCGCCGAACAGATCCTGCAGGCTGCGACAAACACGAGCAAGCAGATGATCGACGACGCCGAGGCCATGCGCTCCCGCGCCCTTGCGGCGGTGCGCGCGGCTTACTTCAACACCATGGGCTTCCGCCAGAATCTGGAGGAGCGTTTCGGTACGCTGCAGAGCGATCTGGATCAGTCCGTGCGCATGCTCCGCCTGATCGAAACCGAAGACGAAAGTGAAGACCCCGAATTCATTCAGGAGAAATGGTAATGGCTTTCAAAAGGAGGATAGGACTGGCGCTTCTTCTGAGTCTGCTGCTCTCGCTCCCGGGATGCGCAGGCTTCAGGGCTTCGGCGCCGCAGGCGAATGTACAGTCGTGGACGCCGACGCCCGAGCCTGCGGTCACGGCGGCGCCTGCCCAGCTGCTGCGGGGCGTCGAGACAGACCGCAAGGTCGTGAGCCTCATTTTCGAGGGCTTTACCGACAGCGACAGCATGGACGCCGTTGCCGAGGTTCTGAAAAGCCGGGATGTGCCCGCGACGTTCTTCCTCTCGGGCATCACCGCCAATGAGAATCCCAAGGTTTTGCAGAAGCTTGCCGCGCAGGGCTTTGCGATCGGCAGCTACGGCATGAGCGGCGCAAAGCACCTGGAAGAGCTCTCGCCCTTTGAGAATATGCGCCGGTTCGAGATGGCGCAGAAAGAGATCGAGGCCGCCTGCGGCAAACGCCCCGCGCTGATACGCTGCAACGGCACAAAATATACGGAGAGCGTTCTGCGCGCGGTCACCGGCGCAGGGCTTAATGCCGCAGTCGAGCCGACTGGGTATCTCAACCACAAGAGCTTCCGCACGCAAGAGGAGGCGGAGGTCTACGCGATGAGCGTTCTGCGCGGCAGCATCCTCTCCTTCAAGCTCGGACAGGAGCTGGACGCGGATGAGTTCGGCGACGCCGGTGAGAAGCTTGACGAGCGCCCCGCGATCGACCCGGGGCCCGGCGTCCGCTGGGACTGGGGCAGCGGCGAGGAGCAGTACGCGCTCATCCCCGAAATGCTGGGATGGCTTATAGACGCGCTGAAGGCTGACGGCTACCGCTTTACAGATCCCGCGGCGCTGCAGGATGAGGAGCGCTTGATCCTTCAAAAGCAGCGGGAGCTGACAGAAGACGAGCAGCGCCTTTTGAATCCGGATAACTACGCGACCCCCACAACGGCAGAGCCGCTGCGCGCGGGCGAGACCCGCAAGGCCGCCTCCGGTGACTTTAACGGCGCGGTCTTTGTGGGCGACGCGGTGATCGAAGGGCTGGGCACCTATGTGGACTGGCTGCGCGAGGCGGAGGAGGATTATCTGGATGACGCGCAGTTTCTGACCGAAAACCAGCTCTCCGTCGAAAAGCTGCTTGACGGGGAGAGCGAGATTGGCGATCTTGCCAGGCGCCTGAAGGACATGGACGCAAAGTCCGTATGGCTCTGTCTCGGTTACTCAAACCAGTGCGCCTATCGCCGGGAGGCCTATCTCGCGAAATACCGGCTTCTGATGAAAGAGATTCTGGACGCAAATCCGGATATTCGCATTGTCGTGATGTCGGTTCTCCCGAAGGTGGAGGGATACGCCGGAGTGCCGAACAGGAACCGCTTTGCGCTCAATCTGAAGCTTTGCGGCATGTGCATGACATATGGTTTTGACTTTGTGGATGCGGCCGCAGCGGTGCGCGACGAGGCCGGCCAGCTCCGCGAGGACTACTGCCTGGATCTGTCGTCCCGCGGCTGCCATCTGAACGACGCAGGCTGTGCCGCTGTTTTGGACTATATCAGGGAGAATTATCCTGTATGAAAACAAAAGAAAAAAAGAAGAGAACAGAGACGGATCTTCTGCTTCACGAGACAAAGGATCGCCGACTCTTCCCCCACGTGCCGGATCCGAGCGGCAAGCGCAGCAACACCAGCCGCCGCAACAACCACGAGGGAGAGCCGCGCCCTGAGTACGCGGAGTTTGCCGGACAGCGCTATGAGGTCAAGGTAGACGTTGCCGTCTCGATCGAGAGAAGGGTGATCCGTGGAAAAACGGAAAACCTCTCCCAGACCGGCATGCTCCTGAAAATACCGGCGCCTGTGGATATGTCCGGTTTTGAGGGGAAAGAAGTCACCCTGGACTTCCGCCTGCACGAAGGAGACCTTCAGGAAGGAACCGAGATGCATTATCGGCGTCTGAAGGCCAAAATTGTCCGTGTTCTGGAGGCCAAACACTGCATCGCCATCCAGTTTGATCAGCCGCTCTATGAGGCGCGCAGAAAAACGGATCGTCTTCTGTTCCTGCTTTCCACCCTGTTTCTCGGGCTGTGTACGTCGGTCATTATGGCGATGCGCGTGGAGAGTATCCGCTATTTTGCCACAAATCCCTGGCTTTACGGCTACAGCATCATGACGGCGCTCTTCCTGCTGTCGCGCTATCTCTTCGGCTCCTTCTACAGACCGACACCCGTCGACCCGGAATATGCGCCGAGTGTGACGATCGTCATCCCCTGCTTCAATGAAGAAAAGTGGATACGGGAGACGATCCTGCGATGCGCCGACCAGGATTACCCGGTCGACAAGCTGGATCTCATCATCGTGGATGACGGCTCCTCGGATAAATCCGTCGAGGTCATCAAGCAGACCGTCAGAGACATGTGCGCTGAAGGCCCGCAGTATAATATTGAGAACCGCGTCCGCGTCTTTTTCCAGAATTACAACCAGGGCAAGCGCGAGGCCATGGGTATCGGCATCCGCAACGCCAAGACCGAGCTGATCGTATTTGTGGACTCCGACAGCTTCCTGTATCCGAACGCGATCCGCACGCTCGTCCAGCCGATGAAGGATCCGAAGATGGGCGGCGTGGCCGGCCGGACGGACGTCGCGAACGTCTACACCAACTGGCTGACCAAAATGCAGGCGGTGCGCTATTACATCTCCTTCCGTATCATGAAAGCCGCCGAAGCGTATTTCGATTCCGTCATGTGCCTGAGCGGCCCTCTCTCCTGCTACCGTCTCGAGGTGGTGCAGGAGGTCTTCGACAAGTGGATCAACCAGCGCTTCATGGGGCAGAAGGCCACCTTCGGCGACGACCGAAGCCTCACAAACTACGTGGTCGAGCATTACCGCACCGGCTATCAGGATCACGCGATCTGTTCGACCATCGTGCCGACCAGCCAAAAGCAGTTTCTGCGGCAGCAGATGCGCTGGAAGCGCTCCTGGCTGCGTGAGTCGCTGCGCGCCTGCACCTTCATGTGGAAAAAAGAGCCTTTTATGGCCCTGTCTTTCTATCTCGGCGTGCTGGTTCCGCTGATTGCGCCGATCATCGTTCTCTACAACCTGGTTTATGTTCCGTTCGTAAGACATATCTTCCCGGCGGCCTTCCTGATCGGCCTGCTGATGATGTCCCTGATGATGTGCTTTGCCCAGCTGATTCTGAAGAAGAGCAGCCTGTGGATTTACGGCTTCTTCTTCTGCCTGTACTATGAGGTCATTCTCCTCTGGCAGATGATCTGGGCGTGGCTGACCTTCTGGGTCAACGACTGGGGTACGCGCGGAAAAGGCAAAAAGCGTTCCGAGGCGAAGGCCGAAGCACTGGCTAAGGCCAGAGCGCAGGCGAAAGCCAAAGCAGAGGAGGCGGTAAGCCATGACTGATGCGCAGCTTCGGCGGAAAAACATATTCAAGGTTCTGCGCACCCTGCTGCAGATCGTGATTATTCTCGCTGCGCTTACCTGGGTCGTGTGGTCGCTGGCGAGATATCATTACATACAGCGCGTACTGGGCGCAGACGCCGAGCTTGACTGCACGATGGTCAGCAGCAGGGAGATCGTCGACGGTTACAGTCCGGCAGCCACCGCTTCCGGCGCGCACTTTATCGCCGTCTCCTATAACGGTCTGACAGAGGCATACCGCGAGGGCGGAAAGCTTGTGACGAAGGCCGCCTATGAAGAGCAGATGCAGGCGCTGAAGGATTCCGGGTATCAGACCATCACCCAGCAGGATGTGATCGACTATTACAAAAACGGCGCTCCCCTGCCCGAGAAAGCCCTGCTGCTGATCTTCGAGGACGGCATCCTGGACACGACAAGGCTTGCACAGCCGGCCCTGTCCAAGTATAACTACATTGCCACCGCCTGCACCTTTGCACAGAACACCTCCGACGAGGAGGGGCTTTATATCAACGCCGCCGAGATGAAGCGGCTTAAGGACACCACGTTCTGGGAAAGCGGCTCCAACGGCTACCGGCTGAGCTATATCAACGTTTTCGACCGGTTTGAAAACTACTTCGGCCATCTGAACACCGCCGAGTTTCTGGACGTGCACAGCTACCTCAAGCGCGACTACAACCACTACCTGATGGACTTTCTGCGGGATGAGAACCGCCTGCGCACAGAGAGTGAAGCGGAGATGGAAGAGCGCATTGCCTGGGACTATGAAAAAATGGAGGAGCTGTATCGGCAGGATCTCGGCTATGTCCCGAGGCTCTACATCCTGATGCACTCCAATACCGGCGCTTTCGGCAACGATCCGCTGGTGAGCCGGAAGAACTATGAGATGATGGAAAAGATCTTTTCCATGAACTTCAACCGTCAGGGAACCTGCCTCAACACGCTTGAATCCTCCATCTATGATCTCAGCCGGCTCCAGTCCCGCCAGTACTTCACGCCGAACCATCTCATGATGCGCATCTGGGACGACACCGGCCACGATGTGTCCTTCCGGCTGGGAAGCGCGGAAAAGGCCGCCGACTGGACGCGCCTGAGCGGCGCGCCAGAATACAAAAGCCGCAAGCTTGTCCTGACCACCATGCCTTACGGCGAGAGCATGATCCGCCTCAAGCGTGAGCTTCCGCGGGACTTCGAGCTTTCCGTCTCCCTGCTCGGAAACCTTGTGGGGCAGCAGGATATCCGCCTGCGCACCGATGAGAACGGTTTGGGCGGCGTCACCGTCCGTCTGAAGGACAACGTCCTTTTCATTGTGGACGGTACGGACGAGAAGCCTGTTTTTGAGCTTGATCTGCTGTCCTTTGACGGCGGCCCCTTCTGCTCCGTGCCGGAGGAAGAGCGGGACGGAAAGATTGCCCTGGCGAAAACCATCATCGAAAACGACCGCGATGAAGATCGCATTGCCGAGGCGCGCACTGAGCTTGAGCGCCTGAATGCCATGAAGGTGCCCGGTATTGCCGACGGCGCCGAGCCCTACATCCCCGTCCTCGATATCGACGAGGAGGGCAAGCGCGATCTTCGCATTCGCCTTGAAGACGGAAAAATCTCTGTCTGGCTGGATAACGCGCTTGTCGCGGACGCTCTTGCGATCTCCGACGGCGCGGGAAACGAACTGTTTCTGGAGGCCGCCATGTCCCGCCAGATCGAACGCTTCAGTCAGACCAACCTCAGCGATGACGTCTATGACGGCATCTTCTCCGAACTGACCATCACCGGTCTGGACGGCAGCACGATTTATGCCTACGCTCCGCCTCTGCCTGTCATTGAGGAGGAGAGCGGCCCTGTCGGACGTTTCTTTGACAGGGTGAGCGAGCTGTTCCACTGGACGACCATTGCGGCGTGAAGATTTGGGAGGAAGCACCGTGAAAAGAATCCTGGCCATGCTTTTAGCGGCCCTCGGCCTTTTGAAGATCGCGCCTGCCGCCTTTGCCGATGAGGAATTCGGCGGCTCCGCCTGGCTGACATACTGGGACGCGGATTCGGCGCTGAGGGAAGTCGAAGAGCTGCCCGACGCCTTTGAGTCGCTGATCTGCTTTGAGGCCTACTTTGACCTGGACGGAAACTGGATTCTCCCGCCGGAATCAAAGCAGCTTCTGGAGGAGATGAAAGCGCTTGACGCGCCTGTCTATCTCTCCCTTGTCAACGACGTGCAGCAGGAGGACGGCAGCTTTGAGCAGAAGTCTAAGGACTTCCTCGTGCGGCAGCTTTCGACGCCCGCGGCGCGCAGCGCGCATATCGTCAAAATTATGCAGCTGATCCGTTCCCAGGGCGTTAAGGGATTGGAAATCGACTACGAAAACATCAAAAAGGACGCGGAGCTTTGGTCGGCCTTCGCGGCGTTTATCGATCAGCTCTATCAGATTCTCAGCCACAACGGCATCAGCCTGCGCGTGGTGATGGAATGCGGCGCCCCGGAGTATGCGGAATTCCCGGAGGGGCCGATATACAGCTGCATGTGCTATAACCTGTACGGCTATCACAGCGGGCCGGGGCCGAAAGCGGATATTGCCTTCCTCAAGGAACTCGGCGAGAGCTGGAAGGCCGTTCCGGGCGAGGTGCATATGGCTTTCGCAACCGGCGGCTTTCTCTGGGAGGGCAAAACGGTGGAAAGAGCCTTCACCGAGCTGGAAGCGCAGGAATGGCTGGATCAGCAAAACATGAAGCCGGAGCGCGACGGCGACAGCGGCGCTCTCAAAGCCGTCGTCTTCGGAGATAAAAAATATACCGTCTGGTATGCGGACGGCGAGACGCTGGAAATCTGGCGGGACACGCTTCGGTCGATGGGCTATACGCATTTCGACCTGTTCCGCCTCGGCGGCAACAGGATCGAAAGCCTTGCGGCATTTTTGGGGGCGCGCTGAAGCCGTCTCGCAAGAAAGGTGAACATTATCATGGGGGTTGAAAAGAGAAAACAGCTGAGACTGACGGTGATCTTCATCGTCCTGATCTGCATCTTTACGGGCCTGGGTCTCTGGTTCCGCGGAAATCCGCTCTTTACCGGACAGGGACTGCGGCGCAGAGATCAGCCCGCTGCGCCCGAGCCCACCTACGCGCCCTATGAGCCTGTCGTGTATTACGATGCAGAACCGGCCGCGGCTCCGGAGGCGCTTGCGCTGCCGAATGACGGCGCGCCCATATCCCGCTTTTACACCACCGCGCGCGCGGCCGTGTTTACCTTCTCCGGCCTCGGGAATGAGCGGGAGCTTCAGTCCGTTCTGGACGCGCTGAAAAAGAGCGACAGCCGCGCGACCTTTTTTGTCACGCCGGAGGATCTGGAAAGACGCGCCGATCAGGTGGAGCAGATTACCCGCGCGGGGCACAGTCTCGGCATCGGCGTGGCGCTGGGCGAAAACGCCGGTGTAAACCAGCTTCTGAGCGCCATGCAATCGGAAGCGGAGAAGCTCCGCAGCGATTACCGGGCTTATTACGAGCTCTTCGTTCGGCCTACCTTCGGCTCCGGCAACGCCGCGCTGCAGCAGGCCGCCGCCGCAGGGGGCTTCCATGTGCTGACGGAGCTGAAGGAAGCCGTACCTGAAAAGGTCAGCCGCATGACCGACGCGGAGGAGATCATTTCCGCAACGTTCAAGGAGAACGAAGGCACGCTCCAGCGCGGGGAGATTGTCCATTTTCAGATGGGCCTTTTCCAGTACAGCGATACCGTGCTCGGTGATCTGGTTGAACGGGTCATTGCCGAGAAATGCAGTTACCCGGTGGTTCCCGCAAACGCGGTCGCCGAAGATACTGCAAATCTGTACCAGTACCCGCTGTCCAAGGACCAGATCCTCGGCGAGGTGAGGGACAAGATCTATCCGGGCCACCTTGCCGGGAAAACACCGGAGGAGATTTTTGAGATCATCCGCGAAGGCTATATCGGCATTCCATGGATCGTCTCCCACTACTTCATGCCCGGCTTCACCGATGAGCAGACGCGCCGGCTGGATCAGACCGGCATCATCAAAAACGATGAGAACTATGTCTTCCTGACGTTTGACGACTGGGGAACCGACGGCACCGTCGACAAACTGCTCGGCGTTCTTGAAAAACATAACGCGACCGCGACCTTCTTTGTCAAAACCCAGTATGTCCCGTATAATCCCAATCTTCTGCGGGCCATCGCCCAGGCGGGTCACACCGTCGGGGCGCATACGCACAAGCATATTCCGCTGTCCAATGAAGTCCAGCCCACCTATTTCGTCGAACTGGATGAACAGCAGCGCGAGGAGCTGGAGGAAGATATCGTCACATGCTACGACACCATGCAGTATATTATCGGCGATCTGACCGACGCGGACGGCAAGCCCTCCCTGAGCCTTCTCTTCCGTCAACCGACGCTTGCCGTCGGCAGGAACGGACTTGAGACGGTTTTCGACTGCGGCTATACGCACGCGATCGCCGGCAACTACACGACCGCCGATTATGAAGCTGAGAGCGCCGCGGCGCTTGTCGAGGACGTAAAGAAGAATATCAAGCCCGGCGCCATTCTGGTCATGCATTTCTCCGACAATGCCCAGTACACGGCCGAGGCGGTGGATATGCTTCTCACGGAGTATGAAAGCAACGGCAGCGGCTATCAATTTGTCGGGCTGAACAAGGTACTGGGGTAAGACAACGATATAGAGCGCAAAAAAGCACAGGTGCAAAACCTGTGCTTTTTTGCTGTTTGTTATTCGACCAGCGCGCCGACGGAGCGGAGCTGATCGAATGTTGTGCATGACGTGTCCAAAAGGGGAACCTGAACATTTTTCGTTTGTCATCCTGAAGTCGAGGGATTTCTCTATTAAAGGTTTTACAGCTTTTCACCGGGGAATTCTTTACTTCTGTACAGGATGAAGAAACCTTTTCTAACGCTTTTTATGATGTTTCTGTAGAATTGTGCAATCCGGACTAGTTTAGGTCATCAAACGGCAACTCAAGCTCAATCCCACTCCATGGCGGAATTACAATTTCTGGCACTGGGGTTGATGTCGGAGCTGTTGTCGAGACCGGGGTCGGAATTGGAGTTGAGACCGGGGTCGGAATTGGAGTTGAGACCGGAGTCGGGACCGGGGTTGAGACCGGGGTCGGAATTGGAGTTGAGACCGGGGTCGGAATTGGAGTTGAGACCGGGGTCGGGACCGGAGTTGTGACAGGTGTCGGGGTCGGGTTCATCGTTTCTGCCGGTCTTTCTGTTGTTACAGGTCTTGATGTCGAGATTGGTCTCGGTGCTGCCGTGACGACTACCGGAGCCGTTGTCCATGTATTGGAGTCTGGCTGCGTTGAAAAACCTGTCTGGCTGCTGCCAGTGGCTGCAGGTTCAGTGTCAGATGACGGGATTGTATGTGTCTGTGGTTTTGGTGACACAGTTTCATTTATTGTCGGAACTGGGGTAGTTACAGGGATCGCAGTCGTTTTATCCGCTACCTCTATGCTTGATGCGGGAATTGGAGACGCAGGTTCAACCTGTGTTGTTTCAATTTTCTCTTTTTCGCTGCTTGATGAGTTGGACGTCGGGCTTGCAATCGCAGTCGGTGTCACGCTCGGTGTGGTAGAAGATTCCGGCTTCTGTTCACCTTTACAGCCCGAAAGGCTCAATGCCAGCAACAGCAAAAGGGCAAGTGTAAACAGGATTTTTCTTTTCACGTTTTATTCCTCTACTAACCCATTATCTTTCAACTTTTTTATCAGACGATTTACAGCTTTTTCTGCTGTTTGCCTGTCAACCTCGTATTCCTCCAGAAGCTTTTCTGTGATCTGCTCACTGTTCAGATTCTCTGCAAGCGCTTTCCAGATGAACGCACCCGTGTCATTGAGACGCACGATTCCATGAAATTGTGCGTTTCTTTCACCGACTGGAACTGCTACATATTCTTCGCCCAATGCTGTCAAGACAAAACCATCTTTGATTTTCAAACAGTTACCTCCTTTTCGTGCTTTCTGCCTGATAGGCACGATATATCTGTTTCTCTAATATGCGCATACTCTTATAGCGCATCGTCATGGAGCATCCATTTTCAACCCACTCACAGCGTTTCAATACGCCACATCGCGGAAGCAGTGCGCATTCACCGCATTCCGAAAAATGCGCGGGTTCTTTCCAGCTACGAATCTCGTTTTCATCGCGTTCAGAGCTAAAAATACTGCCGACCGTTCCCGAACAGTTAATATGTTCACACTTTGCAATTTTCCCGTCCGGAAGTATTACTTCAGCGGCGTCGTTGTCGGCATTGCATTTATTAACTGCAAGTCTGCCGGAAAGCATGGGCTCTTCATAACTGAGGCCGTAATTACTGATCTTTTTCTGCAGATAATCGCTCCGCGTGATTGCCTCCTGATCGCTTGTAAAGCAGTGAATCTTTCCCGCAAATTCTTTCAAGAGGACAACAATCACGCTCAGACCAACGTGGTTATGGAAGCGCCCGCCGATTTCATCTACCAGGTTAAACAGGTCATCCGCATTACTTGCGTCCATGTTCAAGCGCAGAATTACCCGAATCCCCGCGTCAAGAGCGAATTTTACATTTTGAAGCACTCGTTGATAGGGATTTTTGTCCACGTCCTGGTAGGCTTTGACACGGTTATATATCTTTTCTGTTCCATCCAGTGTGATCTGAACCTGTTCCAAATGCCAATTATTCTTTGCTTTCCTTACCGTATCCTCATCTAGATAAAAGGCGTTGCTCGTCATACGTGAATGGAAATCAACACCGTACTCTGTCAGCCCGGCGCTGATAATGTCGATCGCAGTTTTGTTGAACAGGGGTTCTCCTCCAAACCAGTGCACACTGACAGGTTTCCCTCCACAGTTCTGCGCGATATACTTTGCGGTCTCTCTGGCTGTTTCGGGTGTCATTGTCACAGGCGTCACACCCCGCTCAAAGCAATAATAGCAACGCGCATTGCAGTCTGTCGTCGGCAAGATTACAAATGAGGTTTTCTCTTTTCCCTGCATGGACACGGCTGCCAGGATAGAACGAATCTGCCTTGCAAACCGAACTTCATCCCAATTTTCCGGTACGAAAAACCAAGCGTCAGTGAGTTCCTGGTGATACTGCTCAAGGTTTTCATCTTTCATCAGAAGGCGCAGCTCACCGGTTAGCGTGTGGTATAGAAGCGTCCCATCCTCGCAGGAGAGAATAACGCAGAAGCGGCTTTTCCGTAGTTTAGCTCCGGGCTTCAGCTTCTGTGTTCCGCACAGGCTTGAGGCTACACGGTCTGCAGGTATCAGAGTTTTCAAGATGCTTCTTCCCTTCTTTTGAAAAGGGCAGGCGAAACCGCCTGCCCTCCACTTTTAACTATTTGTTTTATCCGTTAAAACCTTCATCCGGAGTTAACTGGCCGGGGACAGGCGGGCATCCGCTTGTAACAATAACGTCGTTCGAATTAATGCTGATTACAGCAGCTTCAGGTTCAGTGAAAACTTTCTTCATTTTCATACTCCTTCTTCAAAAGTCGGAGACAGTAATCTATCTCCTGTTTACTGTTATTGATGCGCATTAAAGAACGCAACTGCCGCAGTGTAATAGAAGTACAGCGCCTGTGAAATATTACCTGCCTGCGCGTTGGTCTGCATCCTGTACGCATAGCTCATGGGTGAATACGTAAGCGTTCTGGTGTGCGTTCCGTCAGTACCGGTGACCACAACAGGATCACTAAGCTCTGTTGCTCCAAAGTTGCTGACTTTTACCCAAATCCATCCGCTGTAGTCCAATATCTCGGGATTTTCAATCGTCTTGCCGCCCTTTGTAACCGTAAATGTGTAGTTACGGCCACTTACGGGCTGGAAGTAGAAGTTTGTCTCGAGCTCAGAAGCCAGCGTCAATGTTGCGGACACATTACGGAAGGTTCCCGAATCACCTGTAGCAGTGGCTATATTATAGTTTTCCGGGACAGGAGAAGCACCAGGAACGACCTTATTTGCAGAATACTTTTTCGTTACAAGATCATCCGTCTTATAGCTAAAGTGCTTCTGTGCATATTCGCCGTACTCCAGCGTGGATTTGCACAGATCAAGAAGCGTATTATCCGTGCTAGTCTCGATCTGGTTCTCACAGTACTTCTCTACAGAGTAGCCTTCATACTTAAAGATTTGCGAATCATCGTACTTCACAACAATATCAACTGTGTCGCCCATCTGCTCAGCCCTGCAGCTTGCCGCGATGACGTGGTACAAGGTGGTTCCTTGGGAAACTATCTTTTCAGCTTCGGCAAGGCTTGTCGTTTTCGTCTCACCGTTGAACGTGGTTTCAACTGTGTAACGCTCCGGATGTGCAGCATCGCTAAGGTTGTACACATAGAAGTTTACGTCGATGTTGTTGTTAAGCGTCAGTGTTGCAGAATATTTTGCTGTTGCACCAGTTGTCCACTTTGCGTACAGCGTGATGGCAGACGTCACGGTGTCAGTCTCGAAGTTCCAAGCTTCCTCGAACTCCGCATCCTTGTACCAGCCGCCGAAGTTGACGCCTTCCTTGGTGGGATCCGTGGGCTCAGTGACCTTTCCGCCCACCGCAATCTGCTGCGCTGCAGGAACCGGATTACCGCCGTTGGCGTTGAAGGTGACGGTGACGGCCGGGACGAGGGTGTAGTCGCCACTTGTCGTTTCTTTCCAAGCATAACCCTCAGGGATAGCAGAGCTCGCAGTGAAGGACTTGGTTGCAGTAACTTTAACACCGCTCATATCCTTGTTAACGTCGGTGACGCCGATCATCTCAACGCCAGTGAGCGTGCCGCCGTTCAGCGTTGCGGTTGTCGGAAGCTTCGTTCCGTGCTGTGCAACTGCGATCGCCGCGCCCTTGGTGGTGGTGCCGCTGCCGTTAGCAGTATAGCTGAACGACTCTGCAGTCGCTTCGATCGTTCCGCCGTTGACGGTCAGGTTACCGGCGCGGACTTCGATGCCGGAATCGCCCTTAACGATTGCGCCATTGTTCACGATCACCTTTGCATTGCCGTTGAGGGCAATACCGGTGTGAACCTCCTCATCGCCGGTAGCGTTGGAAGCAACAACCGTGCCGTTGACCGTGATGTTGATATTATTTTCGGTGTTCGACAGGTTGCCAAGCACGAACAGCGTGCCGTTGACAGTGCCGTTGACGTTCACGGTGATCACGTTCTTCTGAGCGTTATTGCTGCCGAACACGTTCAGACCATACTCGCCGCCGGTGAGGGTGACATTTTCGCCAATTGTCAAGGTACGCTCGGACGCCAGATCGCCGGTGCCGCGAATCTCGATCGGGGCAAAGCCGCTGTCGGTGGTGCTGATCGTGCCGGTGCCGGTGATGTTCAGGCTGCCGCCCGCGAGCGCGATGTTGCTGCTGCTGGTGATGTTGTGGCCGTCGAGATCAAGTGTGATGCTTCTGGTGTCGCTGGTGGTTGCATAGCGGTTGTTGGCGGCATATGCAGGCGATGCGCCGGCGTTGACGAACAGACGATCGGTCAGGTTCACATCAGCCAGGAGAGTGATGGTCTCGCCATCTTTCACTTTTGCAAACGCTTCCGCGAGGGTCTCGTACTTGGCCTCGCCGATCTGGGCAACGTAGGTCGCCTCGACCAGCTTGTAGGTACCAGCGGTCTCTTCGACCCACTTGTAGCCGTCATCAATAGTAATCTCGTTGGAGGTTGCCGTCACAGTGCCATTGTTCGGAGCATTAAAGTCAGCCAGGATGATCGCCTTGCCGGTGATCGTGCCGCCGGTGATGGTGACAACAGGCTCGCCAGCGTAGTTCGGGTTGCTGACCGCTGCGATAGCGTAACCGGAGGTAGACGCGCCGTTGTTGTATGCGCTGTGGTCCTGCGCGGTTGCCGTGGCTGTAACGATTGCGCCCGTGTTGATCGTGACACTGCCGCCCTTGGCCTCGATGCCGCCTTTGCCTTCCACCTTGCCGTTTACGGTCAGAGTGCCCTTGCCGGGATGGTAGATGGCATAATCGTTGGCTGCGGTGACCTCGCCATTGATTGTGATGGTCGTGGCGCTCAAGGTGCTGGTGCCGTTGCCACTGACTGCGCTGGCTGTGCCGGTCACATTGACCTTGCCGTTGAGAACGAGTTCAATATCGCTGGTGGTCTTGTCATTGTCCTTGTCGTTCAGGCCGAACACCGTGACGCCGTAGCACTTGTCGCTGCTGACAGTGACGCCCGCGCCGATGGTCAGCTTGGCCGTATTGGTATTTGCTGCGTTGTCGCCCACGCGGATAACGGAGCTGCTTGCCTCGACATTACCGGTTGCAGAGACTATGCCGCTGCCGGTGATGGTCACGTCGCCGCTCTTCACCCAAAGGGCGCGAGCGCCGTTTGCGGTGATGTTGTGATCGTTGAGGTCGATGGTCATGCTCTTGCTGATCTCCTGCGTTGCCGTCAGGTTCACGTCAGCCAGGAGCTTGATCGTGTCGCCGCTCTGAGCTGCCGCGAACGCTTCCGCGAGGGTGAAATAGAATACCTTCTCGGTGGCGCCTTCGATGCTCGCAACAGGCGTTACAACCTTTGCATTGCTGGTGCTGGCTGTATCAACAGAGCCCTTGTCAATCATGCCGACGAGTTTGCCGACCTGACGCAGACCCTTTACCGTGAGATCGCTCGAATTCACAGTGCTACTCGTCACAGTAGCTTTGGAATTGATATAACCGACCAGACCGCCGACATCATCGCCGTCTCGCTTGGATTCATCATCCAGTATGCGCGTATCGTTCGCGGAAATCATGCCGGTTGCTGTAACCTGGCAGTTCTGAATTGTGCCGTAGGACATACCCGCAACGCCGCCAGCAAAGTGTCTACTGGAGATTGCTACGGTGCCGGATACGGTGCAGTTATCAATCGTACCGGCAGTTACACCGCCGGCGACCGCGCCTGCAAAGCGGGTTGCGCTGCTAACAGTCGCGTTATTGATGGTCAGGTTCTTAACCGTGCCGCCATTGATCATGCCAAACAGACCGGCAGCCCAGCCGTTGCCATTCTCAGTATCTTCAGCAGTGCTGACCTTAAGGTTGCTGATGGTGTTGTTTCCACCGTAAAATGTCCCGGCGAACGGGACGGAACCGGGCTTGTATCCACCAGTTGTGCTGTAAGTGCTGCTGTGGTAGTAGCCTTTGCCGATCGGCTCCCAAGCCTGATCCTCGAGGTCGATGCTGTTAAGGAGTACAACGGTCTGACCCGCAAAATCGTTGCCGGCGTTGACCGCGTCACGGAACGCCTTAAGCTGGCCCGCCGTGGCAATATAAAGGGTGCAGTTATTGGCTGTCGCCGCGGAATTAGCATTTTGGCTACCACCGACAGTCAGCCCGATGGTATTGGTGGGAACGTATTTGCTGCCATCAAAAATAGTATCACTTGTGGCAACGCTCTTAACTCTCACGCCGCTCACGTTGCTGGCGGAATCAACGGAGCCTTTGTCAAGCATGCCAACAAGGCCGCCTACCTGGCGGATACCACTAATTTCAAGGGTCGCACTTGCACCAGTTCCAGGGACGCTCACGTTACCATTGGTAATTGTGCCGCTGCTGTAACCGACCAAACCGCCGACGTCGTCGCCGTCAGCGCCAGTAGGATCACCAGCAGAAATCGAACCATTGGCGTCCACAGAGCAGTTCTGGATCGTACCATAGGACAGGCCCGCAAGGCCGCCGACAAAATGCTTGCCGACGATATGCACATCACCGGTCACGTGGCAGTTATCGATCATGCTGTTTTGCAGAGCGCCGCCGACGATCGCGCCAGCAAAGCGATCAACATTGGAGACTGTCGCATTATCAACAGTCAGATTCATGATCGTGCCGCCCTTGACAATACCGAACAAACCGGCAGAATGTCTGTTGTTAGTAGTGCCAACTCTCAGATTAGAGATTGTGTGCCCATCGCCGTCAAACGTACCGGCAAAATAATGCCCTTGAGGTTCAGGTTTTTCACTTGATTTATAGTATCCATCGCCAATAGGCGTCCAGTATTCAGTTTGGTCGATTACATCATTCAAGTTGATGTTAGCATCGAGTTTGATCGTCTTACCGCTGAAGGTATTTCCGCCGTTAACCAGATTGGCAAACGCAAGAAGTTCACGCGCCGTGGAGATCGTGATCACGTCCGCATCCCAATTGGTGGTCGTGACCTCATAATCAGAGAAGTGTTCAGCCACGAAGGTGACGGTTTTATCATCGTAATCAAAAACCGGGACGGAGGTTCTGGTTTCCCCTGTCACAAGGTAAACATGCGGATAAACGCCCGTCGGAACGTTAAACGGAACCGTGACTTTTGCGGTGCCGGCAGTGCTTGTGCTTTCGGGGAAGACAGGCTTGTCGCTCTCGTCAACCATCGTAATCTTGAAGGTCTTGGTAGTGATGCTTTCTCTGGTTACTTCGGCTGTCTTTTCGACCTTGAGGGTCACTTTGCTTTCGTCGGCGTTGGCGGCGATTTTCGCTGCTGCGGCGGCGTCGAAGGTGACGGAAACATCGGAGCCGCTCTCAGGTGCAATTGTGACTTCCTGAGCACTCTCGCCGCTCTTAAACACGCCGGTCGGGATGGTTGCGGTCACGTCGCCATCTTCATCAACGGTTACTTCTGCCTCAGGAACGGCAGGAACGGCAGGAACGGCAGGATAGACCTGCTTGTTGTTGACGTAAACAAGTATCTTGCTCTCTTCTTCGGACTGTCTATCGTCAACCTGAACAAGTGAACTATAAACGAAAAGCTTATCAGAAGTGCTTTCTCCGGGGAAGCTGCCATCAGTTGTAGAACGATTATCAATATAGACAGTGTAGCTCAGGAGCTTTTTACCGCATGTTTCCTTGACGTTCAGCGCGGCCTTGTTGCTGCTGCTGGCGTTGTTGATGAACTTGCAGTTCTCAACTGTAACAGTATAGGGAATCGAGCCGTCTTCGTTATAAACATTAAGGAACTTGCCGGTTACATTATTTGTGAAGGTGCAGTTCTCATAGGTGATGTTGCCGGCATAGCACCACATATGGTAATCGCTGTTTTCCTGAATGAACTTGCAACCATTGAACGTCATATCACCATAGCTGAAGAGCTTGCCGTTCAGCGTGCAGTTCTTCATGGTGATATCACCGGCATGCTGGAAGCCATGGTAATCCACGTTGTCGAAGTTGAAGGTTACATTTTCAAAGGTCGCGCCATTGGGTATGGAAGCAATATTGCCAGCCTTTGTGTGGTTGAACGCTACGCCGTCAACTGTGCCCTTGATGGTGATGTTCTTGGGGACGTTCGGCAGAGTGTAGGTACCGGTAGCATTGATCTCGACGACCGTACCAGCCTCAGCCGCTGCGACAGCATCATTGAGACCAGCCTGTGTGTTGACCTGAACCGTACCAGTCGCCTCCAGCATGGGGATCTCCTCTGCCTGGAGGCTCAGGCCGAGAACCGGGGTGTTGACTGCGGCGAGCGTCGGGGTCTGGAGCTCGGCGGCAGGGGCAGCCGCGGGAGTCTGCGGCTCGTCGGTATTCTCGGCGGGCTCTTCGGGCTCCTCGGTCTCGTCGACGAGCACCTCGGCAAGCTCTTCCTCTTGCTCGGGCTGCTCAGTCTCTTCGACCAGAACCTCTTCTTTCTGCTCCGGCTCTTCGGGCTGCTCTTCAATGGTTGTAATGTACTCTTCCGTTTCTTCCGGCTGATCCTCGATCACGAAATCTTCCGCGAACGCAGAGACCGGGAAAAAGGAGAGAACCATGCAGAGCACGAGAGTCAAAGCAAGTACTTTTCTTAGACTCATTTATATTTCCTCCAAATTTCATTTTTTGGGGTACTGCGGAGCGATCTGGGGATCGCTCCCTACGGGGTTGCCGGGGAACGGATTGCCACACCAGTGTGCGCACTGGTTCGCAATGACGCCCTCCGGGCGGTTTGCCGGGGTGCGCCCCGGCGGGGTTTGTCATTCTGAGGAGCCTGCGACGAAGAATCCCGCCCCAGGCGCAAGGTCGGCGGGGTAAAGATCCTTCGACTCCGCTGCGCTCCGCTCAGGATGGCAGCAGGGTGCCTGGCTCCCCTGCAAGGGGAGCTGTCAGCGCCGTTCGCGGCGATGACTGAGGGGTCAACCCCTCCGTCATCCGGCTTCCGTGAGACGCCGGATGCCACCTCCCCTTTCAGGGGAGGCT
>Ga0310695_10005220_pt1 | contig 22913 bp, 19 predicted proteins | sample RumenRJG_04DNA_FD_203882 | JGI IMG/M metagenome (GOLD analysis project Ga0310695, IMG submission 203882) | Bovine rumen microbial communities from Lethbridge, Alberta, Canada - RJG_04 (v2) (version 2) | ecosystem: Host-associated > Mammals > Digestive system > Stomach > Rumen | place: Canada...
TGGTCTTTATATTTGGCATAATTATTCACGCGTAATTCCGTCCATTTGCAGCCTGCAAATTCAATAGGCTTTTCAAGCGGAAAAATCATACTATATGGAAGATCGCTTAAATCTGCCTTTATTCCAAGCGAAATAAAAATATTCTGTTCGCCAACACAGCGTTTAACAAGTTTTTTGGTCCATGAATCAGTTATTGGAACATCAAAAAGGTTTTCAAACGCAGCTCTTGTATCCTGAGTAACAATAACCGCATCAGCTGCTTCAAAACTATCTTTAAGCTGAACGCCTGTTGCGCGTCCATTTTCTACAACAACTTTCTGAACCGGTTTACGGAATTCAATTTTTCCACCAAGAGCTTTATAAGTATCAAGCATATTCTGAGCCAGCAGAATTGAACCGCCGTGCGGGTAGCCACAGTCTCCTATTGCAAAAGAAGCAAGTGTATAAACCATAGAAAGCGCATTATATCTATAACCAATTAAACTGCGCAAAAGTGATTTTATATCTTCATTTTTAAACTGATTTACATAATCTTCGTAAGAAGTTTTGCTAAGGCGGCGAAGCTTAGAAAGCGCCGGAAGCATATTTGTATATTCAGATAACGGAGGCTTGCACGGATTGTCGGTTTTTACGCCCGGAATATCAACAACCACAAGATGAACATGCATAAATGCCTTTACATCTTTCCTTAAGCGTTCGATTGCTTTTTTATCTTCCGGTGAATACGCAAGAAGTTCTTCGCAAAGTTTATCCAGGTCGCGCCAGAGCCTTAAAGTTTTGTTCCCGTGAATTACTGTATAAAAAGGATCTCTAATTTCTATTGGATTATTTTCCTTAAGGGCGCCAGTTTCTTTCCATATTCTGTTTAATTCGAGCTTTTCTGAAGAGCCCGTAAGCCAGTGCATTCCACCTTCAAAAAAATAGCCTTTACGGCTCCAGCCTGTCGAAAGGCCTCCAAAAGTTAAATGCTGTTCATAAATCGTTACATCGAATCCGCTTTTTGCTGCATACACACCGGCTGAAAGTCCAGAAATTCCAGCACCTACAATTATCACCTTTCTCATAGGGAAATTATACTACGCGATATGTTAAATTTCCATAAAAATTTCGTTTTTATGAAGTTTTCCTAGCTCGTGAATTTTTTGAATAAGCGGCACATTCCGTTCTGCAAGCTGACTTTCGAACGAAGCAAGGTCAATTGTAAAACGATTCATCGAAAAATGCTGAAAAACAAAAACCTTTTCCCAGTCATCTATAAAGTTTCCGTTTTGTATATATTGTGATTTAAGTTCATCCCGATATGCCGAAAAAATGCCTTTTTCTTTTAATTCAGAATAACCTACAAGCCACAACTCTGCGCCAAGTTCCTGCTGCAGTTTTGCCGTTCTTTGTGCCATCCAGAGCTGACTTTCCAGAATCAATTCCTGAATTTTTTTGCCGCCAAGACTCTGAATCTTTTTAAGCTGCGCTGTTTTTGCACTGTGAACCGGAGTTTTATTCAATATAATGACGTTTTTTCTAAAATCTATTCCAAGTTCCGCATTGCGCCTGAAAAAACCTTCGCCAATTTTGCCCGCCTGACCAACAAGATAGCGGTTATTTTTTAAAAGCTGTTCGTCTTTTCCAGGATTGTCGCCAATTACAATCAGCTTTATATCATCATCTTTTTGAATTTTATCAAGGTCGCGGTTATAAACAACAGCCGTTTCAAAACTGTAGGAAGGAGTTTTTGCATCTAATGCCGCTTTTTTCTGTAGTTCCGTCAATTCGCCGGAAAGCGAGCTCCATTCATCAATTTTTTTTCTATAGTGTTCGCAAAATTCTTTAAATGCCGACCATGCAAAATCTGTCAATTATTAACTTCCTTTTTCTTAATTCATAGTATAAAATAATAAAGATAGCAATTTCAATTGAATTGTGGAGGATTTTTATGAAAAAAATAATAGCATTTTTAATTGCAGCTGGATTAAGTGTTTCGCTCTTTGCAACAGACATTTTTAAATATGTACCAATAAAGGGAAATCCAAAAAATTATGTTAAAACTGAATACACCATTGCTTCCAAATTCGGAAACTATTTTAGAACACCAAGCATAAAATATCTGCACACATTTAATGCCGACGGGCAGGAAATTGAATCTTCTGAACTTACACCGCGCGACATTCCTTTGAACAAAATTACTTCAACTTACGACGAAAATAACAATCTTATTGAACAGACCTGTCTTTCTTCTGACGGTGAATTGATTTGGAAAAACATTATCACTTACAAAAACGGTCTTAAGGTTGATTCTTCGGAATATAATTCAAAAGGCACATTAAAGGCAAAAAGCATTTACACATACGAAGGAAACCTTCTTGTAGACGAAACAGGCTACGACGGCGAAGGCGCACTTGTGTGGAAAACTGTTTACAAATACAATGCAGCAGGAAAAATTGAATCTTCTTCTGATTATAACTACGACGGCGTTCTTGATGCGGCAAAGGTTTATGCTTATTCTGAAGAAGGACTTCTTGATACAATTACAGAATTTGACGGATTTTCTACGGCAACTGTAAAACGCGTATTCCGCTATGACGACAACAAACTTCTTTCTGAAATTACATCTTACGGAAAAGAAAATCAGATTATTATGCGTGTACTTCTTAAATATGATTCTGCAAACAATGTAAACAAAGTTTCTGAATATACCATTGCAAACAAATTTGGAACAACAGTAAACGAACTTACAGGAATGTCGGAATTTGTTTATGAATACTAATCAGACAATATAGTAAATAAACTCCATTAGCATATTAAAAAAGCTGGGCATCGTTTATGACGTCCAGCTTTTTTGTTCTTAGATTTTTGCGGCTCGCATAATCTCGCCGCTGATTTTCTTTTCGATTTTGCCTAGTAGTTTACAGCCTCAATCTGGAAGTAGCTCTGAGGATGTGCACAAACCGGGCAAACCTTTGGAGCTTCTTTTCCTACCACAATGTGGCCGCAGTTTCGGCACTGCCAGATTGCATCACCGCTGCTAGAAAAAACAACCTTATCTTCTACATTCTTAAGAAGCTTGCGATAACGCTCTTCGTGATGTTTTTCAATTGCAGCAACACCTTCGAACTGCTTTGCAATTGCTTCAAAACCTTCTTCGCGTGCTGTTTTTGCAAACTCAGCATACATATCTGTCCATTCAAAATTTTCACCGTCTGCAGCTGCCTTTAAATTTGCGGCTGTATCGCCAATGCCGCCAAGATGCTTAAACCACATTTTTGCATGCTCTTTTTCGTTTTCTGCTGTTTCAAGAAAAAGTGCTGCAATCTGCTCATAACCTTCTTTTTTCGCAACACTTGCAAAATAAGTATATTTATTTCTTGCCTGCGATTCTCCAGCAAATGCCGTCTGAAGATTTTTTTCGGTTTTTGTTCCTTTCAAGTCCATATTTGTAATGCCTCCTTTAATAACTCCGCATCAGCAGTACGCCATAGATGGCGTAAATACTAATTACGAAGCAATTAATATTGATAAAAATGCATGGACGCACTTTTATCATATCTCTTATAAAATAAATTGTTACTTAACATAATAATACGGTTTTAAAAAAAACTACAGTTTATTTTCTAAAAAATTTGCCTTATGTTTTGTTCTATTGTATCATTTAAAAATCGGATTCGCACTATGAAATTTCCCCTTAGAAAGAAGATTATATTATTCATTTTATTTGTCTCGGCTGTTTTTAGTATCGTAGCACTTGTTATAACTTCTTCGATCATAAACAGAATTATTGAAATTAACTACAAAACTTACTCCGAAAGTCTGGCAAAAACTGTTGCTGTTTCTATAGATTCAGAAAAAGTTAAAACTCTGCGCGACAATATTCTTGAAATTTATAAAAACACAGAACATAAAGTTTCAAGCGAGCACTGGGGTACCTCAGATTTTGATGAATATATAAATCATTATTCTGCCATTACAGAATCTCAGGAATATAAGGACTTAAAGGAATCGCTTACAATAATTCAGAATTCAAACGCAGTAAAATGCATTTATCTTCTATATGTAAACACAGCAGATATAAACGCAATTTACCTTGTAGATGCTGATCCGGATGAACCTTGTCCAACCGGCTGTATAGATCCTATTTATGAAATTAATTATCCTGTGCTTAAAAATCCTGATTTGGGATTTCCTGCCTATACAACTAACACAAATGAATACGGCTCTCTTATGACTGCCGGAAAACCTGTTTATGCTGAAAACGGCGAAATTGTCGCTTATGCTACAGTAGACATTACAACAAAAGACATTAACAAAACTGTTTTACTTTATACTTTCCTGGCTGCATGTCTGTTTTTTACGCTTACCGTAATTGTCAGCACTTTCGGCTACCTTCTTGTTGATTATCTTATTGTGCGCTATATAAATCAGCTTGCAGACAAAGCTCAAAAATACTGTGAAAATCTTATCATTAAAAAAGACGGCACGGGTGAAAGCTTTAATTCACTTACAATAAAAACCGGCGACGAAATAGAAATTCTTGCAGAATCCATGAAAAAAATGGATAAGGAATTAACTGAATATATTACAAGTCTTACGGAAACCAGAAAGGAATTAAGCGATACAAAACAAAAAGCAGAAATAATGGATAGAATTGCATCAAAAGATGCTTTAACCGGTGTAAAGAACAAGCGTGTTTATGATGCAGAAATGGAACGTTTAAACAGTCTGATTAAGAAAGGAAATGCAGATTTTGGTATTGTAATGGTTGATTTGAACAACCTTAAAAATTTAAATGATAATTTTGGTCACGAAAAAGGAAATATTGCAATTAAAGAGATTTGTCATACAATCTGTGAAATTTTTAAGCATTCACCGGTTTTCCGCATTGGCGGCGATGAATTTACTGTAATTCTTGAAAATTCAGATTTAAAAAATCATGAACAGCTTATAAAAAGTTTTTACGATAAAATTGCTGAAGACGAAAAAAATACAAAATCTGCACCATGGGAACGCATCTCCGCCGCACTTGGCTATGCAATTTTCGATGCAACATCTTTCTCGAGCGCAGAGGACGTATTTAAAAAAGCCGACAGCAACATGTACGAAAAAAAGACTCAAATGAAAAAAAGCATGCGCAAAGAAGGCATGATAAACACCGTGCGTAAAGCGTAATGCATTTTTCAGTAATATTTCGTATGCTCTTTTATGTAATTTCTAAAAATGTTATACTGATTCATTGCAATGAATTACGAAAACCCGTTGATTGTTCAAGGCGACCGCACGCTTTTGCTCGATGTTCATGCACCGCTTGCAGAAGAATGCCGTAATGCACTTATTCCTTTTGCTGAACTGGAAAAATCGCCTGAGCATCTTCATACATATAAACTTTCTCCACTTTCACTTTGGAACGCCGCAAGTGCCGGTTTTAGTGCCGATGATGCAGTTGCCGTTCTGGAAAAATACGCGCGTTACGATGTTCCTCAGTCTATAAGCATCTGGATAAAGGAAGTTGCCAGCCGTTTTGGAAAAATTCGCCTTGTCCCAGGATCGGAAATTGAAGTTCCCGTAAATCCTGATTTTCCAGAAGGTCAAAAAATCACAGAAAAATATCTTTACCTTGTAGTTTCGTCGCTGCCTGTGTTTAAGGAAATTGCGGCAAATCCGCTTGTAAAAAAACTTATTTCGCCAGTTACCGAACCGGTTGAATCGGAAGGCGGCACAATGAACGCGTTCCGCCTGCTTCTTACAGACCGCGGCACAATTAAACAGCTTTTGCTTCAATCTGGCTGGCCTGTAAAAGACGAAGTTGTGCTTTCCAACGGAGAACCTCTTGATGTTTCTCTGCGTGAAACAACTTCCGCTGGAAAAAAACTGGAAATCCGTGAATATCAAAAAGGCGCGGCACGTGCGCTTGTAGGAGATAAAGGTCCTGGAACCGGTTTTGGAACAATAGTGCTTCCATGCGGAGCCGGAAAAACTGTTGTCGGCATGACAATTATGGACATGCTTAAAACTTCTACGCTGATTATCACAACAAACATTTCGGCTGTACATCAATGGATAGATGAACTTTTAGACAAAACAAACCTTACCGCCGACCAGATTGCAGAATATTCCGGAGAATCAAAAACAATAAAGCAGGTTACGGTTGCAACGTATCAGGTTTTAACCTGGCGCCCGAACAAAAACGGTCCATATCCACATTTTTCAATTTTTCATGAACGCCCATGGGGTCTTATAATTTACGACGAGGTTCACATGCTTCCGGCTCCGGTTTTTAGAGTTGTGGCAGAACTTCAGGCTGTGCGCCGCGTCGGTTTAACGGCAACTCTCGTTCGAGAAGATGGCTGCGAAGGTTACGTTTTCAGTCTTGTTGGTCCAAAACGCTACGATGTTCCATGGAAAGAACTTGAGCGCGACCACTGGATTGCAAGTGCCGAATGTGTTGAAGTGCGTATAGATTTACCTGCCGCCCAGGAAATTGATTACGCCGTAGCAGGCTCTCGCGAAAAACACAAAATTGCAAGTGTTAATCCAGACAAATTGCAGGTTGTAAGACAGATTATAAATCATCATCCCGAAGACAAAATTCTGGTAATTGGACAGTATCTGAATCAGCTTGCAGAAATTTCAAAAGAGCTTAACTGCCCGATTATAACAGGAAAGACTTCTACCGCAGAACGCGACCGAATTTACAACGAATTCCGCGAAGGAAAAATCAGAGTGCTGGTTGTTTCAAAGGTTGCAAATTTTGCCATTGACCTTCCCGATGCCTCGCTTGCAATTCAGGTTAGCGGAACCTTTGGAAGCCGCCAGGAAGAAGCTCAGCGGCTTGGAAGAATTTTGCGCCCGAAAGAACGAGCCGCACGCTTTTTTACGCTTATTACACGAAACACCGTCGAAGAGGATTTTGGTTCAAACCGTCAGAAATTTCTGGCAGAACAGGGGTACGAATACAAAATTCTGCGTTATGTAAACGAGGATTCTCTTAATGAATGCGAATAATATAGATCTTTGGGCAGAATCAATTTCGTCCTTGAACGACCGGGATTTTTCTTCTCTTATTCATCTTTATATTGGTGAATTTAAAACGCCTTACAACAAGCAAAAACTAATTTCGCAGCTGGCAAGTTTTATAAAAACGCCCGAAAACCTGAACGGAATTGTTACTTTACTCTCGGAAGACGATCTTCGCATTTTGAATTCAATTCATTTTATGCCGTCTCTAACCCAAACAGATCTGATAACTTTTCTTCTGGAATTTTCAGACGCGCCCGACGAAATTAAACTGTTCGCAAAAATCAAAAACCTTAAAGAACGACTTTTAATTTTTACAGCAAAAGATTCGTACAGTGGCAAGGAATATCTTCATATAAATCCTTTAATTTTAGAAACGCTTGAACCTTATTTTAATATAAAAATACTTTTCCCGGACCCGCAAATTGCAATGCGTTCTACCGACGATATTTTTATGATTTCGCCTAACTTTCTTGCAGCGTTTATTTCTTATCTGAAAATTCACGGCTGTGCATGCCGTTCCGATGGAGTAATCAAAAAAAATGATTTGAACCGTCTTCAGGAAATTTTCCCGGGAAAAATTGAATGCATTCAGCTTTTGCTTACAGCCTTTATAAATCTTGGACTGGTTTTTGAAGGTTCAAAAAAACTTGAAATGAATAATGCGCGAATTCAAGCGTTTTCAAAACTTCCACAGCAGCACCAATATGCGTTTTTATGTGCCGCATCGGTTTCACGCTTAAGCCGAGACGGATTACGAAAACAGGCTCAGCTGCTTTTAGACTGCATAGCCTGCATTGGAGAACAGGGCTTTACTCAAGATTCCCTTTTGCGCCTTGCGTTTATGCTTGGAACTTTTACAAAAGAAGGTTCTTCCGAAGCAAAAAAAAGCCGCTTTTCTATGATTTTAGAAGCCGCCCATTCCGAATCTGTTACAGACAGCGTTCAGAATGCACAATTTTTAGACAGAATGCTCGCTTCTGCAGCAGAATTTGGTCTTATTAAAAGCATTGGAAAAACCGAAGACAATATGGATATTTTTGTTCCCGGCGAAATTATTCCCGAAATTGTTTCGTCTGAACCACCAAAAATTCTGAGTCTTGATTCTACTTTTACCGTAACACTTATGCCGGGACTTTTGCTTTTTGAACTTATTCCGCTTACTTCTTTTATGATTGTAAAAAAATGCGGAATTGCAACTGAACTCGAAATCACAAAACAGTCAGTTTCGGCAAGTTTTGACTGCGGCTGGACTCCTGACCAGATTTTTGAAACTTTACAAAAATATTCAAACTATCAGATTCCGCAAAATCTTAAAATTAATATTAATGAATGGTTTTCAACTTACAATGCGGCAATAATTTACAAAGGCTTTGTGCTTAAAGTAAATGAACAAAATAAAAGCCTTATAGAAAATAATCCAAACGTAAAACGCTATATAAAGGAAAAACTTGCAGAAGGCGTTTACCTTTTAAACATTCCGGTTCAGTTTGACTCGTCAGAAATTTCAAGCTTTATAAAACAAAGTGGTCTTGAATTTCTTGGACAGATAAAGACTTTTGATTCGCCTTCCGAAATGACGGGTTTTCCTCTGCTGCGCGACGGAAAAAAACTTGCCGCACTGGAACAACCTTGTGCAGGCGGAATGAACGTTGCGGCACAGTCAATAGATAAAGATAAAACTGCGGTTTTTCTTGCGGAATTAAAATCCTCGCTGGAAAAACTTGGCTTTGAAGCAGACAAAAAAGCTGTTTTAATGAACAGAATAAAAAACAGGCTTATAATCTCAAAAAATCAGCTTAATTCAACTTCGCTTCGTCTGGAAATTCTGGAAGCAAGCGGTACAGACTTTTCCGGAAAATACAATCTGATAGAATCGGCAATTAACGAAGGTGATATTCTGGAAATTACTCTGCCCGATTCAGAAAATTCCGGTCAGGAAAAATTCATCACAATCACAGGAATTCCAAACTGGATAAGCAGCCGCTCAAACGATGCTGTAATTACGCTTGAAATTTCTGCCACAAAAGAACAGAAAACTATACTTATAAGTCAGATTACTCATTTAAAACGCTTAAAATTTTAGGGAAAAATATGGAACTTTACATTGTAAGACACGGAACAACCGACTGGAATGCAGAACGCCGCTTTCAGGGTGTGCGCGACATTGAATTAAATGAAAACGGACGAAAGCTTGCAGGTGAGCTTGGGAGCCGTCTTGATTCACAAAATATTAACTTTGACTGTGTTTACTCTTCGCCGTTAATCCGCGCCTACGAAACCGCCTGTCTTATCCGCGGGCACAAAACTTACCCGATAATCCGCAACAGCCTGCTTATTGAATTAAGCTTTGGTGAAATGGAAGGTGTTCCCTACAAAGAATGGATTGCAACTGATAATCCAAGAAAATATTTTTTTACTGAACCGGCAAAATACGTACCACCAAAGGGTGGCGAAACTTTTGAATCTGCCTGCAGCCGTACAAAAAAGTTTATTCAGGAAACTATTGAACCGCTTTACAAAACAAACCCAGACGCACGCATTATGATTGTTGCGCACGGTGCCCTGCTTGCTTCTATGATGTGCTATCTTGATAACCACGGCGTCGAAAATTTCTGGGGAAACGGATTAAAGGGAAACTGCGAAGAAACAGTTTACAGTTTTGACGGAAACAGCTGGACAAAAACTTCGGAACAGGAAGCCTCTGAAAATCCGTATGAAAGTCAAAATAAATAAGGAAAATCTCAAATGATTATTAATAAAAGTGATGAAAATTCGGCACAAAAAACAGCAGAAATTCTTAAAAACGGCGGCATTACAATTATTCCGACAGACACTGTTTACGGCTTTAGCGGAATTGTTGATTTGAAATTGTCCGCTGAAAATTTTAAAACTGACTGCAAAATTCGCGCCATAAAAGGCCGCGAAGAAACAAAACCCTTAATTCAGCTGATTGCAAAACCAGAAGATATTAAGCTTTATTCTGATGATAAAATTCCTGAAACTCTTTTAAGCAAATGGCCAGGCGCGCTCACGATTATTGTCCGGATTAAAGAAGGAGCGGCGCTCGCGGAAAATGCGGTTCCACAATCAAGGACCGTTGCCTTCCGCTGCCCGGGCGACGAATGGCTAAGAAAAGTGATTGAACTTTGCGGCTGCCCAATTTACAGCACAAGCGTAAATAAAAGCGGCTGCCCCGTTCTGGAAACTCCAGCGCAGATTATTCAAACCTTTGGCACACAAGCAGACCTTATTGTCCAGGACGGAAACAAAACCGGCGCTCTACCTTCAACCCTCGTAATGCTTGAAAACGGAAGCATAAAAATCTTACGCCAGGGCGCTGTTAAGGTTTAGGCTGCGCCCGCCGTGGAGCTGTGGCGAAGCCAGCCACCGCAAATGCCGGAACAAAGTGACGGCATTGAGGAGGCCGAACGTAGTGAGCTGCGGAAGGGCGGTGACTAACTAAATGCGCTGAAATAAATTTGACTTATCTAAAAACCTGCATAATACTTAGAGCATCACCGCAAACGCGGAGTTTAATTCAGACGCCTGACTGGCGATCTTACTCAGGAGAATTTTATGTTCGAACAGGTAAAATTAACTTATGGCTACAATGCTCTGGAACCGGTTATTGATGCACTTACTGTAGAAACTCATTATTCAAAACATCATGCAACTTATACTAAAAACTTTAACGACTTTGTTCAGAAGGCTGGTTTGGAAGGTAAATCGGTAGAAGAAATTCTTGCCGGACTTGATTCTGTTTCTGATGCAGCTATAAAAAACGGTCTTAAAAATAACGGAGGTGGTTTTTATAATCACAATCTGTATTTTTCGACGCTTGGGCCAAATGCTGGCGGAAAACCAAAGGGAAAACTTGCGGCAAAAATCGACGAAACTTTTGGCAGTTTTGATGCCTTTAAGGAAAAAATTTCTGCGCTGGCTGTAAGTCAGTTTGGCTCGGGCTGGGCGTGGCTTTCTGTTGCAAAAGACGGAAGCCTTGTTCTTTCTCAGAGCCTGAATCAGGATAATCCTATTTCGCTTGGAACCGGCAATAAACCAATTTTCTGTATTGATGTTTGGGAACACGCTTACTACTTAAAGTATAAAAATCTGCGTGCTGATTATGTAAAAGCTCTTTTTGACATTGTAAACTGGGATGCGGTTGAAAAGCTTTACGAGCAGGCGTAATTTCTAACTAGAACTTTGCGTTGTTTTTTTGTTCATTATTTGTGGACTTAAAAACAACGTTTAAAAAACAAAACGCAATCACCAGCATTATCATATAAATTAGTGAAAGTGCTGGTGCAATTTGCGGAAACGTAAAAAGCATGAATGCCCAGACCAGCGTAAGGGCTCCAAGCGCAATTGCAATGTTTGCGCTGTTGTGTGCGCGCCACGAATTCAACTTAAAGTGCGCTTCATCTTGAACAGCAGCACTTTCGTTCAGTTTATTTATAAATTTCTGTGTGTGAAAATATATTCCAATCGCAATAAAGCTGATTCCCGCAATTAAACTTAAAACAAACAAAATAATTAATTTTACGCTCATAATTTATTTTAGCCGCTTGCAAAAAAAGTTTAAATACGCCCTAATACTGAAAAAAAGCCGCCCGCCTTGCGTCCTCAAAAACAACAAAGCAAATTCCTTTTACCGGTCAAAAAAAAAGGCAGTACCCGCAGGGTCAGGTACTGCCTAAAAGTATTTTTAAATATCAGGAGACTTATTTGATAACTTTTAATGATTCGTGATCAATTGTTAATGCAACTACGATAAGGAAGATAATTCCTTTTACAAGCTGCTGTGTTGCGGCAACCGGGAAAACCATTGGAAGTGATTTTTCAAGTACGCAATAAGTTAAAGTTCCAAGCAGAATATTTGAGAATCTTGCTTTTGCACCGCCGGAAATTGGCATACCGCCTAAAACCAGAGCAATCAAAATCTGTGTTTCAAGCTGACGTCCAGCTGTTCCTGTAATAGCTCCAACATGAACAACGTTTATAAAAGAAGCAAAACCTGTTATTGCTCCGGCAGAAACGTATACAAGGAATTTTGTTAAGTCCGGTCTGCTTCCAGAGAAACGTGCTGCAATTTCGCCGGCACCAATTGCCCTTAAATCAAAACCAACACGTGTGTAGTGCCAGACTACAAAAACTACGATAAGAACAATTCCCATCAAAAGAAATTTGAACCATGTCTGATCCAGCGAAAGTACACTGTAGCTTGCAGGAACCGGTCCGCCAGTTGTTATGTATTTACATAATCCGCGGAAAAAATATTGCGAACACATTGTTACAATAAATGACGCAATCTTAAACCGCACATGGAAAAATCCGTTGAAGGCACCCATTAATGCACCAGCAGCAACCGAAGCAATTACAGCGAGCGGAATGCTGTACATAGAAACCCAGCAGAATACTATTGACGAAAGGCCCAGTACTGAACCTTGAGAAAAATCCAGACCACCTACTGTCATAATTAAGAATACACCGCTGCAGCAAGTCATAAGAACAAAAACCTGGCTTAACATAAGGCTTAAGTTCTTTGGCTGAACGATTTTTCCACCAGTCAAAATTGAAAACAGCAGTACAATTCCAATAAAACCAAACAAAGGTCCAAAGTTAGAAAATATCTGCCGTATTTTGGCTCTTTTAAGCAAATCTAAGTTTATTCCGTTATTTACAGCTATTTGATTTGTCATATTACCTTTCCCCCATTTTTAAATCATCTTGGCAATAAGATCTTTTTCGCCAAGTTCGCGGCTTCGTTCAAATTTTCCGTTGAACTTTCCATCCTTCATTATATAGATGCGGTCGCTCATACCTAAAAGTTCTGGTAATTCTTCCGAAATCATAATGATTGATTTGCCTTGTTTTTTAAGCTCGGTCATTAAAGTATAAATATCAGCTTTTACACGAACATCAATACCTCGTGTTGGACTATCCAGAATCAGAATGTCCGAACCTTTTCCAAGCCAGCGGGCAAGGACAACCTTCTGCTTATTTCCGCCCGAAAGTTCAGAAACGTACTGTTTAATTCCAGTCATTTTTGTACTCATCTGAACGGCAAATTTGTGTGCAAATTGTTCCAGTGCCTTAAGTTTTAAGAATCCGTGATTTGAAAAATCGCTGAGCGAAGGCAGCATAATGTTTTCACCAATTGAATCTGCAATTACAATTGATTCGTTATCGCGGTCCTTTGAAGCATATGCAACGCTGTGTTTAATTGCTCCCGGAATATCTTTAATTTCGTAACCGTCGCTTAAAGTTACGGTTCCGCTTCGGTTGTAAGATGCACCAAAAATTGCTTTTCCAATTTCGTGCATTCCGCATTCCGAAAGTCCTCCAATTCCAAGAATTTCGCCTTTATGCAAATCAAGATCGATATTTTCAAATTCACCAGGAACACTCAGGTTCTTTGCTGAAAGAACAACATCATCAGAAACTTTTTCGCCGTAATCGGTACGGTAATATTTGTTTCCAATTTCGCGTCCTACCATTTCGCGTTTAAGATCGTCTGTAGTAACGTCTTTTGTGTTTACAGTTTTTACAAGAACACCATCACGCAAAACTGAAATTCGGTCTGTATGTTCAAGAACTTCATCAAGGTCGTGCGAAATAAAGATTACTGTAGAACCCATTTCGCGGGTTTTGTGCATTACCTTAAACAATTCCTGACGGCCGTCGTGACTTAATGCTGTTGTAGTTTCATCAACAACAAGGATTTTTGGATTAAAATATGTAGCCTTTACAATTTCTACAAGTTTTCGCTCTTCAAATGAATAAATATCTATCATTTTTGAAGCTTTAATATGCGAAAATCCATACTTATCCAAAAGCCGCTGAGCCTCTTTGTTCATTGCACGTGAATCTTTTACAATTCCGTGCATAAACTTATCTTCTTCTCCAAGGAAGATGTTTTCTGCAACAGTAAGACCAGACAAGGTTCCCATTTCCTGAACAATGATGGAAATACCGGCTTTATTAGCTTCTACCTGGTTTTTAGGATTGATAGTTTTACCCATAAGTGTAAAGCTACCACTCGAAATTGAATAAATACCGCAGAGCATAGAACTGAAGGTTGATTTACCAGAACCGTTTTCACCAATCAGACCATGAATTTCGCCGGCATAAAGATCAAAAGAAAAGTCTCGTACGGCGTGGGTAACATTAAAATATTTATTTATGTTTTCTGCTTTTAAAAGAATTTCACTCATTTTTTCCCCCTTTCTGATTATTTAACTATGCTGCCAAGCTTACCGCGGTTGGTAAGAGTTACAATAGCAAGGAGAACTGCACCAGTTACAAAATCGTTGATTGTTGTAGGTACATCCAGAGCAACAAGTCCGTTAAAGATCATAGTGATAATAAATTCTCCAATTACAATTGAAGTAACCGGACATCCATACTTTTTAAATGCAATACCAAAGAAGGTTCCCATCAAAGGCTTAAAGTTACGGTCCATACTGGTCATTCCGGTAACAGCCAGAATTCCTTTTCCATAACTTACGGTCAAAAGAGCCATAATTCCTACAAAGAAATGAAGAAGAACAAAACCGATGAATTTATATTTTTCTACGCTTATACCCATGTTTTTTGCAATAAGTTCGTTGCTTCCAATTGCGTTACAATAAGTTCCGATTCTTGTAAAACGAAGAATAAAAACCATAAGTGCAAATGCACCGAACGCAACAATATAATTCCATGGAGCGTGATTAAATGCCAGAATTGAAGAATCTGTAAGTTTGCCAGGGAAGCCTGACTCATCAAGGCGAACAACATAGTTTGCAACACTTTCCAGAATAAGCATAAGTCCGACTGTTACAATCATAGAAGGAATTCTAAGTTTGTAATAAAAAAATCCATTAAAAGAACCAATTAAAGCACCTGTAATCAAAGTGCCTCCAATAAGTCCCATGTATCCAAAATTTCTTGAAAGTAAAACTCCCACCATAGAAGACAGTACGATATTAGCGCCAATCGAAAAATCGAAAAGACCCATTACTACAATAAAGTAAAGACCACAACCGCCTACCGCATACTGAATGCTTGTCTGTAAATAATCAGACATAAGCTTTGGTGTTCCAAAATTTTCCGGGGATAAAAGCTTAAATATTCCCCAGCATAAAATAGCTAATACAACTAAAGTTGTAACTCCAAAATAACGACTTTTCTTAAATCGGGCAAACCGTTCGCTGCCTGTAATTGCAATGTTACTCATTTTTTTACATCCTAAAAAAAGGGAGCAGTTTTTTAATTGTCTGCTCCCTGATAATAGAGCTAACGGATTACTCCGTTACTTTAAACTACTTTCTGCGATTCATTACATCTTCAATAGAAAGCTTTGCAGTAGCAGATTCAAGTGCTGGCTCTGAAAGTGCAGCCATAGCTTTAAGTTCTTCTGTGTTGTATGGAAGAGCATCTACGAAATACTTAGCATAAGCTGCATAGTCTTCTGGAGATGCAACATAAAGATATGGGAAGTTTACGTCATAGAAACCGCTTGTTGATACTGCATAGTTTCCTTTGATTGCATTGTAAACGAGCATGAAAGCGATAAGTGGGTCACAATAGTGTCCGCCAGATTCAGCAGCCATACCACCGCTCTTAAGCTGTTCGTCAAGGTCAGCAAGGAAGTCTGTAGAAACTACAGCGATTTTTCCTTTTTTGCCCATAGATTCAATAGCAGCCAAAGCACCAACCAAAGTGTCTCCACCACCACCAGCAACGATCAAAGCGTCGATGTCTGGGTTAGCGTTGATGATAGCTTCTGCAGTTGAACGTCCTGTATCAGAAGTTGTTCCACCATACTGTGGTTCAAGCAATTCAATTTTGTTAGAGTGAGAAGCATTCCACTTCTGAACACCCTGTTTGTATCCTTTCCAGCGAAGAAGGAATGTAGCGTCACCAGCTTCCCAGCCTTCAAGAGCAATTTTCTTATTTCCTTTTTCAGCAAGGATAGTTACAAGTTTTTCACCATTTTCAACTTCGTTTTCGTGAACAGCACCAACATAGTAAGGAGACTTAGCCGCAAGTTCATATTCCTTAGGGTTAATTTCCTGGCTGATGATACGGAAGAACTGTGCACAATAAACTTTGTTCTGATTACAAGTATTGATTACAGATGTCATTTCAGCAGAAGCTGAGTTACAGATGATAATACCATCACAGCCTGCTGCACTCAAAGTTTCTGCAGAGCTTGTTACGTTTTCAGAAATATGTCCCTGATCTACGTACATAACCTGCACATCCAAAGCCTTTGCAGCTGCATCAAGAATACGTTTACACTGGCTACCAAGAGTATCAGTTGAACTCCAGATAGATACACCAATCTTAATCTTCTTTGACTCAGAAGATGAACCTTTTGATCCTGACTGGCTCTTATTGCAAGAAACAAGCAATGTTCCTAACAAAGCAACCGAAAGAATCACTTTTAAAAGTTTTTTCATCTAAATTTCCTCCTTTTAGATACTTTTTTTACGATTTGTATGATAGAGCCATGAAATCAAATTTTGAATGCAAATTTCAACGAATTTTTTTTGTTATTTTAGGAAAGTGAAAAAATTTGTATTTTAAAATCAAATAAAAATTTAAATTTTTATTAAATTAGTTAAATATTTTACGCAGCAGTTAAATCTTTTGCGCAAATAGCATTAAACATTTACAGCGTTTTTATTATAATAAAGCATTATTCAGCAATGAACCGCGGAGGACAAAATGAAAATCGGATGTATTGGAACTGGTGCTATGGGCGGCGCAATTATGCGCGCAGTATGCAAAAAATATGATGTAAAGCAAATCAAAGTGACAGATAAAAATGCCGCAATGGCAAAGGCTTTTGCAGAAGAAACCGGCGCCGTTTATGTCGCTTCTAATAAGGAAGTTTTAGACTGTGATTACGTTTTTATTGCCGTTAAACCTCAGTTTTTGTCTGATCTTTTTGCCGAAATTGCAGGAGACATTCCGTCTTCCACAGTTATGATTTCTATGGCTGCCGGTATAAAAATTGAAAAGCTCGAAAGTCTTGCACCAAGCGCACGCTTTATTCGTATGATGCCTAATGTTTGCGCTCAGGTTGGACAGGCAATGACCGCAGTTACTTACCGCGAAAATATTTCTGATTCAGAAGCAGCAGCCGCAATAGAAATTCTAAGCGCCGCAGGTAAAGTAGAAGCTGTTCCGGAAAAGCTGATGGACTGCGTAACAGCGGTAAGTGGTTCAGGACCAGCCTTTGTATTTATGTTTATAGAAGCTCTTGCCGACGCCGCCGTTCGCTGCGGAATGCCTCGCGCTCAGGCATACACTTACGCCGCACAGACCGTTTACGGTTCTGCAGGAATGGTTTTGGAAAGTGGTAAAAATCCTGCCGCACTTAAAGACATGGTTTGTTCTCCAGCCGGAACAACAATAGAAGGTGTTGCCGCACTTGAAAAATACGGCTTTAGAAATGCAGTAATAGAAGCAGTTACAGCAGCCTGCGACCGTTCAATCGCCCTCGGAAAATAAACCGCACCGCGTTGCGCACGGAAATACGCAATACGCACGGAAATGCAACACACAGAACTGCACATAATATAAGGAAACTTTTTTGCCCCTTGTAAAAAATTCTGGACATGCAGATTTACCTCTTCACGTTGGAACAGTACCGCGCTGGCTCGCCGACCGCATGATGGTAATGGGCACTCTTATAACCGAATCAATAATAGAAAACTTTGGTGTAGACGAAGTGCTCGTTCGCCTTAGCGATCCGCTATGGTTTCAGTCTTTTGGAGCCGTAATGGGCATGGACTGGCACAGCTCGGGCATAACCACAAGCGTTATGTACGCATTAAAACGCGGTCTCAATCCACGCGCAAAAGAACTTGGACTTTACGTTTGCGGCGGGCGCGGAAAATATTCACGCAGAACGCCTGATGAACTTTTCGAAATTGCCGGCCGCGAAGGCTTAAACGGCGACGAACTTGTCCGAAACAGTAAGCTTGTTGCAAAAGTAGACAATAATGCCGTTCAGGACGGATTTCAGCTTTACCAGCACAATTTTGTTATTTCAAAAACCGGAAACTGGACCGTTGTACAGCAGGGAATGAACACCGCCGAAAAAAAAGCCCGCCGCTACCACTGGACTTCCGCAAACCTGCGTTCGTTCATAGAAGAGCCTCACACAGGCGTAGTTGGCGACAACCGCGGAAAAATCCTGAATCTTACAGACACAAACGCCCGTTCCGCCCGCAACTCAATTCTTCAGATGAGCTGCGAAAATCCAGACCGCATAATTAAGGAAATTAAGCAGATTGCCGAACCAGCTGGTGAAATGATAATTTTGCAAGGAGGAAAGGTTTCTCTATCCAAGCCGCGAGTTTCTGCAGGAAACTCGATAATGAGCGACAGCGAACGAAGAGGGAGAAGTCTCCCCCTAGCTTCAGCCGGCAAGCCGTCTTCCGCTACCCCCTCTGCGGGGACACCCCGCAACGCCCCGGCACAACAACTTGAACTTTTCGACAATCTTCCTACGCTCTCATCAGAAACACCTGCCCACGTCCAGATTCAATCTTCCGGCCGTTCCATAATTATGCCTGCCCATCACGATGTTCAGGCACAAGATGTAGACCTTAAGCGCCTGGGCGGCGTACTTGCTACAGCATATAATTCACAGCCGCAATGTTTCGAAGAGCTTCTGCTTATACCTGGCCTTGGTCCACGCACACTACAGTCCCTTGCCCTTGTAAGCGAAGTTATTTACGGAACCCCAGGCCGCTTTACCGACCCCGCAAGATTCAGTTTTGCACACGGCGGCAAAGACGGTCACCCTTTTCCTGTTCCGCTTAAAATTTATGATGAATCAATACGCATTCTGCACGACAGCATAGAAAAATCAAAACTCGGCTACAAAGACAAATCAGACTGCATACGGCGCCTGCACACTGTTGCCCTGAATATAGAACAAAACTGTGCCCCGGAAGTAGACTTCGAGGCCGCCATCCGCTACGAACGCGCCCATTCCGCCGAATGGGACGGTAAAACAGTGTAAAGTTTATAATGTAAAATATAGTAGAAAAAAAAGCGTTTAACGTGTAGAATTAGAATGTTATTATTGTCAAAAAGTGGAAACTATTTGGGTATGATTTTAAAACTTGCATTCAGAAACGTAATTTCTAGAAAAAGCTCTTTTGTAATCATTTTGTTTATGGCATTTGCAGTAATGCTTTTTTGTGTAGCAAATGCAATTTTTGACAGTACAGAATACGGCGTTCAAAACACCTTTGTTTCCAGCTTTACCGGCGATCTTATTATCCGTCCAAAAAGCGATGTTCAGCTTAGTCTTTTTGGCGACGAAACACCAATTACCGGCGAATTTACAGAAATAGACAGAATTGTTCCTTATACATCTGTTATGGATTCCGTACGCCAGCAGCCGTTTGTAAAAGCAGTTCTTGGCCAGATTACCGGCATTGTCCGCATGGAACTTGGCGATGTCCGCGAACCGGTTTTCCTTTTTGGTGTAGACGGCGATGATTATCTTGAAATAATGAATTCAATCAAAATTACAGAAGGCGAACCTTTCTTAGACGGCGAAAGAGGAATTATGATGCCCCGAAAGGTTGCAGAATTCTGGCATGCCCGCATTGGCGATGTAGTTCAGTTTTCTTATTCAGAAGGACCGGTTTTCCGAATTCGTGCAGTTCCTGTAACAGCCATCCTCGATTATGAAAGCGACAATACAACATTCAGCCGTTATGCACTTGTAGATGCCGGAACACTCCGCTCACTCCTTGATTTAACAGAAGCCTTTGACGTTCAGGACATAAATCTTGCAAAAGACAAAACTTCCATGCTCGATGATGATTTGGACTGGGAAACAATGTTCGACGACGTTCAGGACTCTGACGCAATCATCGAAGAAGAAAAAGTAGAAGAAGAACCGGAAACCGTAACTCCGGAAGATTACGTATACGGAAACACCTGGAATTTCCTTCTTGTAAGACTCGAAGATTCAGGCAAAACAAAAGAAACAATTTATAATCTAAACAAAATTTTCAAGCAGAACGACTGGCCGGTAGAAGCTGTAGACTGGCGCCACGCCGCAGGAAGTTCTGCACTTTACCTTTACTGGCTGCGCCTTATATTCAACGCAGGAATTTTAGTCCTCCTTATTGCAGGCTTTATAGTTGTTGCAAATTCCCTTGTAATTAAAGTTTTAGACCGCACAAAAGAAATTGGAACAATGCGTGCAATCGGAGCAAGAAAGCGTTTTATTTCAAAACAGGTTTTAGCCGAAACATTTATGATGACAATTACAAGCGGAATTCTTGGAATTCTTCTTGGCATTCTTATTTCAAAAATCATTACAAATGCACATATTTCGTTTACAAACGACTTCTTAATTCAGCTTTTTGGTTCAAACGATTTGCGCATTTTCGTAACCCTGTCAAACATAATTAAACAGGGCATTCTGGTTGTAATTCTTGGAATAATCGGCTGGCTTTATCCGGTTGTAGCTGCACTTAAAGTAAGCCCTGTTCGTGCAATGATGGGGGCAAAATAATGAAAGACGCATTTAAAATGGGACTTCGTTCCCTTCTTTATAGAAAAAAGCAATATCGTTCCCTTTTTATTGTCTGCATTTTTGGAGTTGGAATTTCGCTTTTTGCATCATTTCTTGTAAAAGGAATGATTAATTCTTTGGAATACAAGGCAAAAATTTATTACGGCGGCGACTTTCAATTTTTTGGTGAAAACCCTGATGATAATCAGAAAATGAGCGAACGGACAATCGCAAAGCTCAAAACTGTTTTCCCAAAAGATACAATAATTACTCCGCGCTACGACTTAAATCCCGAATACGCTTCTTTATATTTTGAAGGAATGGAAGTTCAGCTGCGTATGATTAAGGGAATTAATTTTGACGCAGAAACAGAACATTTTAAGAAATTAAACTACAAGGAAGGCGATGCTTCTGATATTAAAGGCACAAACGGCATTTTAATTTCAGAAAAAATTGCAAACACACTTTCCGTTCACGCCGGCGATTCCGTTACGTTCCTTATAGAAAACAGCGAACACGAAACAGACACAATGGACGTAATTGTAAAAGGAATTTTTATAGATTCAAGCTTCTTTGGCATTTACACTACTTATATGGATATAGATTTCCTTAAAAAAGCAAATAAATATCCAATAACATGGTGCAACAGAATTGCCATTTCTCTAAAAAACGGCGCACCAACAGAACATCAGGTAAAGCATTATCAGGCTGCACTCGAAAAGCTTTTTACAATGCATCCTCAGGTTTCAGACAAAAAACAGTTCTATAGAGCCGAAGAAGAATGGGAATATTACGACGTAGACGGAAACTTTAAGCCGCTTTATGCACTTATCCGTCTTAACGCAAACCTCGATTCACTTCAGGTTCTTATAGATGCAATGAACATTGTTACTTTCTTTGTAATCATTATGCTTGTAATAATTATTGTAGTTGGAATTGCAAGCACCTTCCGCGTAATCATAATGAAGAGAATAAACGAAATAGGCATTTACAAGGCAATAGGAATGCAGCGTTCAAAAATTTATATGATGATTCTTGTAGAAACACTTATTCTGGTTGCATTCGGCTGTGTTGGCGGATTCATTTTTTCTGGAATTCTAGTTTTAATTGCCAACCATATCAACCTTTCTTTTATTCCGGCCTTTGACTTATTCCTTACAAACGGAGTTTTGGCTCCGGTAATTAGTCCAAAGCTGTTTCTGGTAATTTCTGTTTCAATTTGTGTAACTACTTTGCTTGCAGTTTTGTTTGCAATTAAGAAGTCAGTTCAGATAACGCCTTGCGAAGCACTGGCCGCAACTGAATAGTAAATTCGAAAATCAAACAGATTATGAGGTACAAAATGAAAATTAAACATCTTTTTATGGCATTTACAGCGTTTATGGCAGCAGGCTTGTGTTTTGCCGCAACAGATTATGACGCACTCTTAAAAAAAGCAGAAGACAATACAGCCTTTTATGACACAGACTTTAAGGGAAATTATACAATTGTTCAGGAAACTCCGGGCGAAGGAAAAACCGTTACAGAAGCAATTCTTTACCGCCGCGATAAAAATGCAAAATGGACTATTCTTGTAACAGGTCCTGCAAAAGAAAAAGGCAAAGGCTATCTTCAGTTTGATAACAACATCTGGTTTTACGACCCTGCCGACAACCGCTTTACATTTACAAGCGCAAGAGACAAATTCCAGAACACAAATGCAAATACATCAGATTTTACACCACAGCACTACTATCGAGACTACAAAATTGATTCAACAGAAGAAGTAAATTTAGGAAAACTCTCTTGCGTTTTATTCACTTTAAGTGCTAAAGTGCAAGATGCAGATTATGCAATGTTAAAGCTTTGGGTAACAAAGGATGACGGTCTTGTCCGCAAAAAGGAAGACTACAGCTTGAGCGGTCAGAAGCTCCGCACAACGGCAATTCCTTCTTACCAGACAATTACATCGCACGGAAAAAAATATTCAATTCCGGTTTCAATGCTTATTCAGGATAATCTGCGTGGCAAAAAAATAGGAGATAAGCTTCAGTATGAACGAACTCAGGTAACAATTACAAATGCCGAGTTTGAAAAAGTAAAAGACACAGTTTATACAAAGCCTTATCTTGAAATGATGAGTGTTAAATGAAAAAAACAAGGATTTTACCATTAATGTGCGCCGCATTTTTGTGCGGTGCATTTGTATTTGCACAGAACGCAGACAACTCCAGCACAAACGAAGATGCATCCATTGATGAAATGTTCACAGAATCAGAAGACGTTCACGAAGCGGTAAAATCCGAAGTAAAAGAAGAAAAATTTTCAGATTCCATGCTTTTTAAAACGTTTTCGCTTACCGGAAACTTTAAGGCAGAATTTGGCGGTT
>Ga0310695_10005222_pt1 | contig 22910 bp, 13 predicted proteins | sample RumenRJG_04DNA_FD_203882 | JGI IMG/M metagenome (GOLD analysis project Ga0310695, IMG submission 203882) | Bovine rumen microbial communities from Lethbridge, Alberta, Canada - RJG_04 (v2) (version 2) | ecosystem: Host-associated > Mammals > Digestive system > Stomach > Rumen | place: Canada...
TCGGGAGAAATCCCGTTTTTATCATCAATCAAATCTTATCTATCTGATCTAGGGAAAAACGTTGCCCCAGGGAAGTGCAAACCACAACCCTGGGGTACTTTTTTCATTTTACTGCAATAAAACCATCGTTTTTCAAAAAAAATGAGTACATTTGCAAGTTATATAAACCGAAAAGTAATTAACCTACATTAATAATAACTAACTCAACAAGTATGAAAAAATTATTTTTAGCATTACTCGCTTCGGCCATCGCTATCAACGTCATGGCCGATGACAAGGTTGTCGTTCCCGACAGCACCGGTTTCAAGTTCACCGACACCAAGGTTATCCGTCACACCCCTGTCAAGGACCAGAACAAGTCCGGAACGTGCTGGTGTTACTCGACCAACTCCTTCTTTGAAAACGAGATCCTGCGCAAGAGCGGCAAGGAGGTTCACCTGAGCGAGGGCTTCGTTGTCAACCACTGCTACTATGACAAGGCCATCAAGTACATCCGCATGGATGGCGAGATCAACTTTGCTGAGGGTGGCGCAGCCGAGGACGTTCCCTACGTATGGCGCAACTACGGTATGGTCCCCAACGAGGTTTATACCGGCATGACCTACGGTGACAAGAAGTTTGACACCAGCGAACTGACCGCCCTGCTGAGCGGCTATGTTGGCACCATCAACAAGCGCAGCCTCAAGAAACTGACTCCCGCATGGAAAGACGGTTTGCAGGCTATTCTCGACAGTTACATGGGCAAGATGCCCGAGTCCTTCGTCTATGAGGGCAAGACCTACACCCCTCAGACTTGGGCTGCCAGCCTGGGTATCAACCTTGACGATTATGTGCCCATCTGCTCGTTCAACCACCACCCCTACTACCAGCCCTTCATCCTCGAGGTTGCTGACAACTGGCTGTGGTCAAGTTACCAGAATGTGCCCATCGACGAACTCATGGAGATCGCCAACTATGCAATCGACAACGGTTACAGCATCGCTTGGGGTGCCGACGTGAGCGAGAAAGGCTTCAAGTGGCGCAATGGTTATGCCATCCTGCCCGTCGAGAAGGAAGTTCCCGATGCTGCCGGCACCGACATGGCCCGCTGGGCTCAGTTGACCGACAAGGATCGTGAGGCCGAACTCTGGGACATCAAGGGCCCGGTTAAGGAGCAGTGGGTGACCCAGGAGGAGCGTCAGGAGATGTTTGACAACAAGCAGACCACCGACGACCACGGCATGGTAATCATGGGCAAGGCCGTTGACCAGGAAGGCAACAAGTACTTCAAGGTGCAGAACAGTTGGGACACCAACCAACTCTATGAAGGCTACTTCTACTGCAGCGAGGCCTTCTTCCGCGCCAAGACCATGAACATCCTGGTCCACAAGGATGCCATCCCCGCCAAGATCGCCAAGAAATTGGGTATCAAGAAGTAAAACAATACAAATTTTAGTTTTAAGTTTTTAGTTTCAAGTTGCAAGCATGAATACTATCGCCAGTCCCTTTCGCATGGGCGGGAAGTAACCCAACAAGAACTAAAAACTTAAAACTTTTAAACTTTAAACTCTCAACTTAAACTAAAAAATGAAAGCATTAAACACCGACAAGGCACCTGCCGCCATTGGCCCTTACAGCCAGGCAATCCGCACCGGAAACCTCGTATTCGTTTCGGGCCAACTGCCCATCATTCCCGAGACTGGCGCTTTCCCCGAGGGAGGCGTACAGGAGCAGACTCACCAGAGCCTTAAGAACGCTCGCGCGATTCTCCAAAGCGAGGGTCTAGACCTCAATAATGTCGTTAAGACCACTGTCTTCCTGAGCGACATCGCCAACTTTGGCCCGATGAATGAGGTTTACGCCGAGTACTTCACCGCTCCCTACCCTGCCCGTTGCGCATTTGCCGTCAAGGACCTGCCCAAGGGCGCCCTCGTCGAGATCGAACTTATCGCCGAAGCCCAATAAGGCAACGGACGCCAACCCAAGTCAGAGACGCGACATCCCGTTTTGAAAACGGGTGCCGCGTCTCCACTTTTCTGGCCATACGCATCGGCCTTATGTGCAATTATCTGTCATGTTTGACTCTGTTCTGAATAATAATTGCTATCTTTGCAGCCCAAAATCAGGTTTAATAATCAAATAAGGTAAAAATTTTCTACTTATGGCAAAGAAAGCATTATTGATGATACTGGATGGCTGGGGCGAGGGTCCCAAGGGTCACAGCAACGCGATTTTCAGCACACCGACACCCTACTTGGACTTCCTGCGCGCCGCCTATCCCCACAGCACATTGAAGGCCTGCGGTGAAGACGTGGGTCTGCCCGACGGACAGATGGGCAACAGCGAGGTGGGTCACCTGAACATCGGTGGTGGCCGCGTCGTGTATCAGGACTTGGTGAAAATCAACAAGAGCATCCAGGACAAATCCATCCTGAAGAATCCCGAAATCATTAACGCCTACACCTATGCTAAAGAGAACGGCAAGTCGCTCCATATCATGGGTCTGACAAGCACCGGTGGCGTTCACAGTTCACAGGAGCACCTGATGGCACTGTGTGACATCGCCAAGGAGTATGGGCTGGAGAAGGTGTATGTGCACTGTTTCATGGACGGTCGTGACACCGATCCCGAGAGCGGAAAGGGATTTGTTGGCACCGTTGTCGAGCACTGCAAGCAGAGCGCCGGCACTGTGGCAACCGTCATCGGTCGCTACTATGCGATGGACCGCAACAACAACTGGGACCGCATCAAGGTGGCCTATGACATGCTCACCGCCGGTGAGGGCAAGAAGAGCGACGACATGGTCAAGGCCATTGAGCAATCCTATGATGAAGGCGTGACCGACGAGTTCATCAAGCCCATCGTCAACTCGACTGTTGACGGCCGCATCCAGGAGGGTGACGTGGTGATTTTCTTCAACTTCCGCAACGACCGTGCCAAGCAGATTACCATTGCCTTGACCCAGAAAGACATGCCCGAGGAGGGCATGAAGGTCATCCCAGGGCTGCAGTACTACTGCATGACACCCTATGACCCGACGTTCAAGGACATGCACATCCTGTTCCCCAAGCAGAATGTGGACAACACATTATCGGAGTACCTGGCAAGTCAGGGCAAGCGTCAATTGCACATCGCCGAGACCGAGAAGTATGCCCATGTGACCTTCTTCTTCAGCGGCGGCAGGGAGCAGCCATTTGAGAACGAGGATCGTATCCTGGTACCATCGCCCGACGTTGCCACCTATGATCTCAAGCCCGAAATGAGCGCCTATGAGGTGCGCGACAAACTCGTCGCCGCCATCCGCGAGGACAAGTATGACTTTATCGTTGTGAACTATGCCAACGGCGACATGGTGGGCCACACTGGCGTGTATGACGCTATCACCCAGGCGGTAAAGGCTGTTGACCGCTGTGTTCACGACACCGTCGAAGCCGCCCGTGCCACTGGCTATGAAGTCATCATCATCGCCGACCACGGCAATGCCGACCATGCCATCAACAGTGACGGGACCCCCAATACGGCCCACTCGCTCAACCCGGTGCCCATCATCTATGTGACCGAGAATCCTGAATTGATCATCAACACCGGGCGCCTGGCCGACGTGGCTCCGTCGATCCTGCAGATCATGGGCCTGCCGCAGCCTGCCGAGATGACCGGCCACGGACTTATCGACGTGACCAAGTAGCGGCATCGGCCACAAGACATAACTGTCAAGGAAAAAGAGCAATCAGTCTGAAGTCATAGCGACTATCAGGCTGATTGCTTCATTAATAACGCAGTAAATCGGATAATTGTGCTATTGTAACATCGCGTCGATCAATGCTGAAATATCACTAATATTAATCAGTCCATCCATGTTATAATCAGCAGCCAGTTTATTGAAATATTGAGTGACGTCGCCACCTGACAAAATATAATCAATCATGAGGGTAACATCAGAGATACTGGTAATACCATCACCATTCACGTCACCAAGGGTATACCCCAGACGGTCAATCACAAGCCTCATGCCTGCCAGAGCGTCAATCTTGCCGTTGGGACCAAACTGGGCAGCATAGGGCCCCTGAGTGAAACTGTCCTTGATGGCCGATTGGGCGAGAATCCCCTTGACGTCCATAACGCTCAAGTCGGGCTTTGCCTGCAGCCACAATGCAATGATGCCTGCAACAGTAGGCGCTGCCATCGATGTGCCAGTCATGACGCCCCACGGGCTGCCATCATCGGTTTTCATGACAGTCATCGTGCTATTGGCCATATAGGTAAAACGGCTGCCCGCCGCAACCACATTCACACCAGGAGCGCAAATTGTGGGCAAGGCCTTGCCAGTCGGGCCCACGCCTTCGGCCTGATAACTCGACACTTTATAGATATCACCTACAGTATAAGACCTGTCATATACCAACCTGCCGTTCAAGAGCGAGTAATAACTGTCACGAGCGGCATAGGCGCCTGCCGAAATAACGGAGTCGTTGACAGCATAGGTGCCAATCGTGCACGAGTCACTAGCGGCAGTATAGAATCCATTCTTCACTTCCCCTTGCATGGTAGTGACAGGAGAACTATAGGAGCCAAAACCCGTGGTAGTCATTGTAATCCATGCATCGATGGTTGCCGTGACATTCTTGCGGGGAGCGATGCTCATGCCCAGGCAATAACGGCTTTTCTTCACTCCACCAGAAACCGTGTAACTTGTACACTTCAGGTTATAGATGTTCAATGACATACTGTACTTGGTGCCGTCGCTGGAAGTCTTGGTATAGGTCTTAATGTATCCGCTACTACTGAAGGAGGGATCAATAACATAGTAGTCCTTGATCAGATCCAAGTCAAGTGTCACACTTCCCGTCAGGGAATCGGACTCCCAAACAATCTGCCCTGTCTGCTGATCAAGGATATGGTACTTGTAATAGAAATTGGTCCTGGGCGTTCTTACCCAGATATCGCATTGATGGCCCTTGAAAAAGTAGGTCGAGTCATTGGAGTTCGACGTGAATGCAGTAAAGCGCAGATTCATGGGGTCGGCTTGAGTGGCATCCTTGTGGGCATAGAAAGGCATCCTGCCATTATTACCAGCCGCAATGACAAAGATGCGTCCCTTGCCAACGACCTGTGAAATTGCCCTGGACAAGTAATCCTTGCCATCGTGCTGGCCGGCGGCAGTGCTCACACTGAGGCTCATCACGCAAGGCTTGCCGACACTGTCGGCATAGGCATCGATATAGCGGACACAGTTGGCAACCTCGACGACCGACAACGCACCGCTCAATTCCCCGACAGCACACATCACAATATCGGCACCAGGCGCCATGCCGCCAATGCCGTTCACATGGGAACCGGCTGCGATGCTTGTCGTGTGAGTCCCGTGAGTGCTACTGGTCTTATCGGTAACCATGTCGTAAATCTCATCACCCATGAACACCGATCCCGGCAGCCTGACAGTCTTGTTGTACTTGACGGGATGGCCCGTCGTGAGATTGGTATCATATATCCTGACGATGCGGGTTCGGGTCGTGTCATCATTGCGCATGAAGGCCCGATGCTGATAGTCAAAACCCTCATCGATGACACCCACGATCACGCCAGACCCGTCAAATGCCTTGGGAAGGTTGTAATGGTAGCCATCAAGCACTTGATTCACATTAGTGACGCTCATAGTGCTATCGGTACACAACTGAACCTTCTGGCTGATCTCGACATCGGTAACACCACGCATGATTGATACTCGCTCGAGACGATCGATCGGTATCCTTGCCGTCACAAAGCCATCAAAGACACTGTTGACCTGAACACCGGCGCGCTGGAGGTCATCAATAACGCTATTGTCGCTAATGGCAACAAATGCATCCACTACCTCAACGCCATCGACCATACGGGTCGGGAAAAACCGCGAACAAGGGTCGTCCACCATTACCCTTGAACCCAAATGTGATGAGCGCTCACGCTCATCAAGGAATTGCTGAACTGTAACCGGCAGCAAGCGCTGTGCCATCGCGCTGGACACCGACACGAGCATAATTGCCAGGGTTACGATGTAAATACTTCTTCTCATTTATATTATGTAATTATCATTCGAAATTAAAATCTGTCTCAAATCACTAATGTGCAAAACCATGAGATAAACCATTAAGGCAACGGCTCATTTCCCAACAAAATATCGATCATCATTGTCACATCAGTGATATTAACCACGCTATCGTGATTCATGTCGGCAGCAAGCAAGGACTGTTCGTCGAGTTGTGCATTTCCGAGGAGATAATCAATGGTGGTAGTCACATCAGAGATGTTAAACACGCCATCACCGTTGACATCGCCGAGCATGAATTCTGGTTCGGTGATGCCCAATAGATATCTGATTCCCGCCATGGCGTCTATCTTGCCATTAGGACCAAAATGAGGATTACCGGTAAAATAGTCTTTTATGGCGGTCTCTTCAATCACTTTCTTCACGCCGCTGGGCGAGAGGTTGGGATTAACCTGCAACCATTGTGCGATAATGCCCGCAACAGTCGGTGCGGCCATCGAAGTTCCCGTCATCGTCCCCCAGAGGTTGCCATCATCGGTCCGCATGACGAGAGTGACAAAACGAGACGGTGAGTTAAAATAAGAATAACGGCTGACCGAGGAGGTGACACCTACCGCTGGAGCAGTGACTGTGGGTAATGCTTTCCCCGTTGGTCCATATCCTTGAGCCTGATAACTGGAAACACTATAATAACTGCCCACTACTAGATTAGAATCAGTAATCACACCATTATTATTCAAGGAATAATAGTTATTCCTCGATATGTAACCTCCAGCAGAGATAACAGAGTCATTCACTGCATAGGTCCCAATAGTGCAATCGGTCGTAGGTATAGCGTAAAAGTCTTTTACCTCCTGATAGGTGGGTTCTCCGTCATCGCCAACACCATTTTCCAGATAGACTGGAGATGTGTCCAGATGGAAATTTGCTCTACTTGTACAGATCCATGAGTCAACATAACAACTATTCACGTTGCTTGGAGGATAGATGGAGAAGCCTATCTGATAACGGCTAACAATAGTTCCATTTACTATCTTGTAAGATTTACACCTCAGGTTATGAAGATAAGACTTTAACTCTTGCTTCATCGTGCTTACGTTAAGGAGATAGTTCACAAAAATATATGCAACAGAGTCATAGTCAGTTGCCGGTTCATAGTAATCTTTTATTTCATCGTAGTTACAGTAACCATTTCCACTTGTAAACATTTGAGATTTCCACACTATCTGCCTTGTTTCTTTATCAAGTATATGGAACTGAATTGCCGGTTTGACATTTCTTGAACGGAACCAGGTACTAAACCATAAATCTTTATAGTAATAGGTAAAATCAAACTCTGCTCCTGGCTGGAATAATTCGAGCGCCACATTTAGAGGCTTTTCCATTGTAACTTCACCACTGACGTGACCCGCACTGCCATACATATTCGAAGCGGTGTTGCCTGCGGCTATGACGAAGATGCGGCCTGGGCCTACGCTTTGGGCAATCGCTTTGGAGAGGCGGTCATTTCCATCATGGGGACCGTGATAAGTACTGATGCTCAGGCTGATGACGCACGGCTTCCCAACACTGTCGGCATAAGAATAGATGTATTTGATACAATTTGCGATTTCGACTTCTGAAATACCATAGTTGATAGACGGTGCTACACACATGACTATATCGGCGCCAGGAGCCATACCACCATAACCGTTCACATGCATTCCTGCTGCGATTCCTGCAGTGTGGGTGCCATGAGGATTACCACCGTACCGGTCATCTGAGGTCAAGGTGTCGATCTGCTCGTCCATGAAAACCGAGCCCGGCAAGACCGACGAATCAATAATGGCGGGATGACCTGTCGTGTTGCTGGGATCATATACCCTCACAATGCGGCGTTGTGTGGTATCTTGAGCGCTTCTAAAAGCAATGTGCTGGTAATCAAATCCATTATCAATGATACCGACAATGACGCCGCTGCCATCGTAGGCTTGAGGCAGGCCAAACTCAGTACCGCGCAGGACTTGACCGGCATGAGTGACGCTCAACGTGCTGTCGGTACCCAGTTGCACGAGTTGGCTGAGGTCATAACCAAGCACTCCAGGAATCTGAGTTAACATTGGCAAGCGATTAACCGGAACCATGGCCGTGACAAACCCGTCAAACACACAGTTGACTATCACTCCATGAGATTTCAGACTTGAAATGGCGCTCTCATCCTTGATGTCAATAAAGGCTTCTGCCATTTCGACACCGTTAATCATGCGTGGCGGCGCATACATCGAATTGATGAATGACGCACCCCTGGGCGAAATGCCGGCAATCGGGCCAGCAGGAGTAAAGCCACCCTTCAACACCTGGGATGACCATGAGGGAACGACACCATGCAACTGGCCGAAACATACCGTCAAGGTCGTAATCGTAAATAAGGCAATAACAAGGCGTTTCATATTTAACTAGATCAATGTTTCTGCAAAATTATAAAAACTATTCCACATGAGCCCTAACCTCCTTGAAGCAATCACGCTCCTAGGATATAATCAATTAATGACGTGATATCAGTGATATTGATCACATGGTCAGAATTCATGTCAGAATTCACCTCATTAATCAGGATTGCACCGTTATTCAAGACATAATCAATCAGGAGGGTAACATCCGAGATATTAACCACACCGTCGTCATTCACATCACCATAGAGTGGCGTCACCTGTGGTTCCTCAATCTTTTCCACCTTGAAGGTGAGGTCGTCCACATTGAACGAGAACAGGTAGTCGCTGCCATTTCCAGTGAAATAATAAGAATAGTTGTTATTCCTCTTGGCTGTCGTGTAGGAGTTGCCCGCTGATATCGTCACGGTAGCCGACGGCCCATAGCGATAATTTGCATTAAAGGCAGTCCAGTCGTTGTTCCACTGCTCGGGACTTCCGTCGGCAAAAACGAAGTAGATGGGGGCTGCTATCGTCAATGTATCAACGTAATTGCCATCGCCCATGTTTTTCATCTTGCCCAAGGGCTGTTCAAGGCTCCAAGTGCCTTCACCGCCAACGATGTATATCTCCACGCTATCGCTTGGCTCGTCACCACTGCCATCGAGGAAAGCAGGCATCTCAAACAACGCGTCCATGACCTGGCCCGTCGCGTTGTCCCACCATCCGCAATTATACCAGTCGGTGGTAACGCTGTTGGTATAATTGATTCCGTACTCGTTGGCTTCGGGGAACCACCAGTACAAGCCGTTCACGTTGTCATGGCCATTGAGCAGTGCCACAAGTTGCTGGGCAAAAGCCTTCTGGCCTGCCTCGGTAGCGGGCCAAGTGGATTGTAGGTCATAGGAAGCCCCCGACGGGTAATAGGCATGAGGGTAACCGGTCTCAACAATCTGAATCTTCTTGGACGGGTGGGATGATTCAAGCGTCGTCAACAGATTGCCCAGAACGCTCAAGTCACCATGCCAGTAGGGATAGTAACTCAGGCCAATGATGTCATAATCGGTCGTATAACCCTTCAGTGTCTCATAGAAAGCAATCACATTGCTTGCACGGCCCATCTCGGTGTGAATCACGATTTCAGAGTCAGGACAAACCTCACGACATGCCTTGATGCCCTGCTTGAGGTAGTTGGCAAATGTCGAGAATGTACCCGTTCCATAGTTGGCACCTGAGGGGTAACAATGACCCGTGGGCCACATCATGCCATAGGTCACCTCGTTGCCGACCTGGATGAAGTCAGGCCGTGCTCCGGCATCAATCATCGCGTTTAAAACACGCTTGGTGTAACTGTACACACTATCGGCCAGGGCGCTCGTCACAGTCCAGGAGGCCGGCGTGGAATGCTGTCCAGGGTCGGTCCAGGTGTCGCTGTAGTGAATATCCAGCAGCAGATGGAAGCCGGCGGACTTGATGCGCTGCCCGAGGGCCAACACATATGGCAGATCCTGGCAAACTCCTTCACCCTGATCCTCGGCCCCTGCCTTGGATGGATCGACAAACAGGCGAACGCGCATCGCATTCATGCCTGCCGACTCAAGATAATTCAGCATGTTTGTGATTCTGGCGCCATTCTCGTCATAATAAATGGCACCGTGTTGCTCATACTTGGTCAACAGTGAGATGTCACCTCCCACAAACTTGTTGACAGCATTGGCAGCAATACTACCCACAAGCAACAAACAGGTAAAAACTAGGTAATGTCGTATCATGTCGTGTAAAAAAAGGTAGATAACGTGCAAAAGTAACTAATTATCACCAATATAGCATCACGACATGCCGTTTTTAACAAAAATTGCCCAAAAACGCCAACAATGTATCAGTTCAGCGAATCATCTCAAACTCAACCTCACGCAAAGCCGCTAAGTCGCTAAGCGAGGTTGTGGCTGAAATGATTCAGTGATAGTCACTCAACAATGGCAACGGTACAAAAGCGCCTAGGCGTGAAGGACTTTATAAACCAGTTCCTTGAGCAGGGCATATTCGTTCTGCCGCGAGCCGATGCCCTTGATGCGGGTGTCACATTCACGCAAGTAACTGATGATGTTGACCAGCGAACGGGTATTATACATGCGGGTCGCATCCAGGAATTTCCGCGCACGGTATGTGCTGGAAGCACCCGCTAGCGACATGACGGCCTCGGGGGACTTGTCGCGCGATGTCGAAGCAATCAAGGTGCCGGCAAAGAAGGTGAACAACATTGCGATGACCCTGAGCGAAGGATTATTCTTCGGATTGCGTTCAAAATAGTCCACGATGCGGAAGGCCTTGGCCGCATCACGCCTGGCCAGGGCATCTTCCAATTCAAAATTATTATAATCCTTGCTGATGCCCACATTGCGCTCGATGAGCAAGGGCGTGATGTTGTTGTCCTGGGTTAGAATAGCCAACTTGTCCAGTTCGCTGAACTGGCGGCTGATGTCGGTGCCGATGTGATCGGCTAGCATGCTGGTGGCCTTGCTGTCTATACTGCAGCCCAGCGAGTTGGCATAACTGACTATCATCGATTCCAGGTCGCGGCCCTCGCGCACCTTGTTGGACGAGAACACCACCCCGCTCTTGGCAGCCTTGAGCGCATCGGTGAACGGTTTGCTCTTGAGCGCACCGCCCTTGTGACAGATGACGAGGATGGTTGATGGCAGCGGTTTCTCGGCATAGGAGGCAAACAGGTCCAGGTCATTCTTGTGCCCAGGCTGCTTGGCAATGAGTTGAGCCTCGCGCACGACCACCACCTTGTACTGGGAGAAAGCCGGATACTGCTGGCAGGCACTGATGACTTCTCGCACGTTGGCCGTGTTGCCATAGTATAGCGACAGATTGAAATCACGCTGATCCTCGGTCAACGCGGTGTCAATGATCATCTGTTGCAGGCGGTCGATAAAGTAGGGTTCCTCGCCCTGCAGGACATAGATATTCCTGAATGTACCGCCCTTAATCTCCTTACTCAGTGAAGTAAAGGTAACCGTTTCTCGTTTTACTACCATCTTGCCATTAGTTTTTCTTTCTGCAAAAGTAATAAAAAACTTTAGACTATCAATTTCTATCTCCAGTTTAGCGAATCATCTCAGACTCAACCTCATGCTAAGTCGCGAAGCCACTAAGATATTGTTTTTAAGACATATATAATAATCACAACTGCATGAATGCTGACTCGTGATTGTTATAATAGCCATTGTATTGATTAGTTAAGTAATTTAATATCAAATACTTAGCAACTTTGCGACTTTGCGTGAGATTTGGTAACAAGCGTTTCGTTGAATGTTTACGTTCCTATCTCCAGTTTTGCGATTTAATGTGAAGTATAGAACTCTGTGATGCGTGAAATGGCGCGCGAGCAGACGGGGCAGAAGTGTGCGACCTCGTTGATCTTCATGCGGCACTCCTGAGCGGGACGGTAAACGCCCTTGGACTGGTATCCCCCACCCTCAAACACGCCCACGCGCTGGGTGGCGGCATCGAGCAGCCGCTGCTCTTTCTCGGTGGTGATCTTGCGGTAATTGGGCACCTTGGGGTCGGCAGGTGTGGGGACCGGGGTTCCCTTGGGCAACATGTCGGCCCACTTGCTCTGGAAGTCGACCAGCGTGGTGAGGTTGGGCTCCCAGGGCTCGGTGTCGCCGGGATACATCGACTCATAGCCGTCGTCATAGAAATACTCATCGCCCAGGCCGGCATAGGCATGACCGAACTCATGCACCAGCACCTGGTGGAAGGTGGGATGGTCGCTGGTAGTGACCGTCAACTGGTTGTAGATGCCGCCACCGCCATAGGTGTCGCTGTTGACCAGCACGATGATGTGCTCAAAGGGGACACTGGCCAGCACGTCATACAGGCGATGGATGTCCTGGGTCATCAGGTAGCGGTCGCTGTAGAAGGTGTCGTAGTGGGTGCCCACCGGAGTACTGCTCCAGCGGCCCAGGTGTGGCACGCTGGGTCCACTGGTGAGGGACTCGGCAGCCACGGCCACGACATTGAAGCGGTCCTTGAGCGAGGTGAACGGCTCATGGGCAAACAGGGCATCGACCACGCGCTGGCAATCGGTGTAGAACTTGCCCATCTGGGCGCGGGTATAGCCCTCGGCAACGATGGCCAGGTCGATGCACTCGGTGATGTCGGGCTGGCCGCCCACGGGGCCCTCGGTGGGTGTGTAATCCCGCTGACCGGGCTGATCGGCCGCTTTCGCGCTGGCGGGCAGGGTTTTGCCTTTCCAGATGTAATGATAAGGAATGCCGTTGTCGCCCAACTGGCGGATGAGGATGTCGCCGGGATCGATGGTGTGGGTCATCGACCCGACGACCTTGCCGTGAAAGTCGGTGAGCGACACGGTGATGTCCACGGGTTGCTTGGGCATGGGCACGTTGTAACTGGCGGCAAATGCCTTATTGACCCTTGTGGCCTCCTCGGTAGCCTGCCACTCCTGGAAGAGCGTCGAGAAGGTGTGCACAAACAGCGTCTGCCCCGTGGCATGGTCACGCACCGTCAACTGGCCGTTACCCTTGAGCGGCACGTCGGCCAGGCGGCTCTTGCGCCCCGCCCAGCGGGTAGTAGTAAACGCCTGCTCGAAGTATATCTGCTGGTCGCGGTTGTTGCCCGCAAACACATAGTCCAGGCGCAACGTGCGGTCCACAAAGAAGTTGTCAAACTGCTGTGCCACTGCCGCCATCGACACGAGCACGGCGGCGATTGTCAAAATCATCTTTTTCATAGTCATCGCATTATCATTAGAGGCACAAATATACATCATTTTCCGCATTGGTCGAGTCCTCCCATGCGAAAATTATGTATAATTATTGTCCGAGTAAAGCCCCGCTTGGGGCGACCAGGGTTTAGGCAGGGGTGAAACGAGGCAAAGCCGAGTGGAACCCCTGTGTAACATGGATATCACCAGACATCTAGTCCCCGATGGGGGCAGCAGGTTTATTGATGCCGCGCAACAGGGATTTTGAGAAGTTTTTTGTAATCATGCGGTAAAAGTTTTTTGAATATAATCGTCTGCTAGTAATCTCTCATCGTTAAAAAAAGATAATACCTGTTATTTAGCAACTGCAAATATACGTTTTTTTCAGGATAAAACCGTAATTTTGTACAAAAAGAAATGATTGACAGGAGATGGTGGAATTGAATTTACCGGCATTTGACTTCAAGGTGAAGAAGCGGGAGGATGGCTCGTCGTGGGTCATCTGGGACCGCCTGCGCGACCGCTGGGTGGCATTGACACCCGAGGAGTGGGTGCGGCAGCACTTTGTCGAGTGGCTCATCGACGAGAAGGGCTTCCCCGCCGCGCTCATGGGCAACGAGGTGTCGCTGACCCAGAACGGCATCGCCCGCCGCTGTGACACCGTCGTGGCCGACCACACGGGCAGCCCGCTGGTCATCGTGGAGTATAAGGCCCCGAGCATCCAGGTCACCCAGAAGACCTTTGACCAGATTGTGCGTTACAACATCGTGCTTAGGGCCCGTTACCTGATCGTGAGCAACGGCTTGACGCACTACTGCTGCCAGATCGACTATGACAACAACACCTACCGTTTCCTGGAACAGATTCCCAACTACAACGACCTGTAACGACAACTTCTTTTAAAAGGGAAAACAAGAAATACAAGAAAAACAATTATTTTTTTGACTGTAACGACAACGCGATAAAAGGAAGACAATAAATACAATAAAGACAATTTTTTTATTCTTCCATTAATGGAAGATTATTTTGTTTTTCTTGTATTTATTGTTTTCCCCCATCCTAGTTTTTTTGTTTTGTCATTAATTGAGGATTTATTTTTGTATTTCTTGTATTTCTTGTTTTCCCACTTCTTTGTTTTGCTTTTTGGGTTTTATACTGTGGTTTCATCGTCTTGATTTGCAAAAAAAGTTGTATTTTTGTGACCATGAATGAGGATTACCTGGATAAACTGAATGACCAGCAGCGGGCCGCAGTCGAGTACTGTGACGGTCCCCAACTGGTGATTGCCGGTGCCGGATCGGGCAAGACGCGCGTGCTGACCTACAAAATCGTTCACCTGCTGCGTCAGGGCTACGAGCCGTGGCGCATCATGGCCCTCACGTTCACCAACAAGGCCGCCCGCGAGATGCGCGAGCGCATCGAGCCGCTGGCAGGCCCCGACGTGGCTGCCCAACTGTGGATGGGTACATTCCACTCCATCTTCTCGCGCCTGCTGCGCCGCAACGCCGAGCGCATCGGTTTCGCGCCCGACTTCACCATCTATGACCAGAGCGACTCCCGCTCGCTCATCAAACTCATCGTCAAGGACATGGGGCTGGACGACAAGGTGTATAAGCCCGCCACGATCCAGAACCAGATCAGCAATGCCAAGAATGCCCTCGTCACGCCTGATGACTATGCCCGCAACCAGAGTCTGATTGATGCCGACCGCGACGCCCAGCGCCCCGAGACCGTCAACATCTACAAGGCCTACTGGAACCGCTGCCGCATCGCCGGGGCGATGGACTTTGACGACCTGTTGCTCTACACCAACATCCTGCTGCGCGACCATGAGGACGTACTGCAGAGGTACCAAGAGTTTTTCCGCTACATCCTCGTTGACGAGTATCAGGACACCAATTTCTCGCAGCACCTGATTGTGCACCAGTTGAGCCAGAAGTATAACCAGTTGTGCGTGGTCGGCGACGATGCCCAGAGCATCTACAGTTTCAGGGGTGCCAACATCGACAACATCCTGAGGCTGCAACGCTTCTACCCCGACATCAAGACCTTCAAACTCGAGCGCAACTACCGCTCGACCCAGACCATCACCGACGCGGCCAACAGCCTGATCGAGAAAAACAAGGGACAAATCGCCAAGCACCTGTTCAGCAAGAACCAGGTGGGCGAGCGCATCCCGGTCATCCAGTGCTTCAGCGACTATGAGGAGGCCTATGTGGTCGCCAACCAGATTGCAGCCCTCAAGGCCCGCCAGGGCGACAGTTATGAGGACTATGCGGTACTTTACCGCACCAACGCGCAGTCACGCCTGCTCGAGGAGGCCCTGAGCAACGGTGGCCGCCGCGACAAACACGGGAACATGCGCAGTGCCATCCCCTACCGCATCTATGGCGGCTTGTCCTTCTATCAACGCAAGGAAGTGAAAGACGCCATCTGCTACTTCAGGCTGGTTATCAACCCCCATGATGACGAGGCGTTGAGGCGTGTCATCAATTATCCGGCCCGCGGCATCGGCGACACCACCGTCGGTAAAATCACCCACTGTGCAACCGAGAACGGCGTGAGCGCCTGGCAGGTGATCAATGATCCCGCAAAACACGGGCTGAACGTAAACCGAGGCACGCTGGCTAAACTTCAATCGTTCATCACATTGATACAAGGTCTCATCGACCTCAATCAGGAAGGCGCCGATGCCCTGACCGTTGCCCAAGAGACCATCCGCCAGACCAAGATCAAGAGTGTGCTCATGGGCGATAACGCGCCCGAGAACATCAGCCGCATCGAGAATCTGGACGAGTTGATGAACGCCGTGAGCGATTACCAGCAGAGCAAGGAGGAGAGCGGTGACGACCATTGCCAAATCGGAGATTTCCTGGCCGAAACCTCACTGCTCACCGACCAGGACATGAACGACCCCGACGGCGAGAAGGTCACGCTCATGACCGTACATGCCGCCAAGGGTTTGGAATTCCGCAATGTCATTATCGTCGGCGTCGAGGAGGACCTGTTTCCCAGCGCGATGAGTATGGACTCGCTTTACCAGATTGAAGAGGAAAGGCGCCTGCTCTATGTCGCCATCACCCGCGCCGAGGTGAATTGCGTCATCACCTATGCGACATCGAGATATCATAACGGCCAGACCAAGACTTGCGTGATGAGCCGTTTCCTGCGGGATATTGATCCCGATTACCTGATGATGGGCAGCACCAATTCGGCCCCAGTGTCGCCGCGCAAACGCAGTCGATGGGACGATGACGACCTGGGCGAGATGCGCCACCGCTGGAACGATGCCCCACGTCGCCGAGACGTCGCCACTCCATCCCGTCCGGCTCCGAAGCCCTTGTCAAGGGCGAGGTCGAGCGCCCCTACTCCACCGTCACCGCCGCCATCGCCAGCAACAGGCCCGTCAACCGGCAATTTCACTATCCACAGCGCCAGTGAGTTGAGCGTCGGTTGCAAAATACTGCATCAGCGCTTCGGCCACGGCACGGTGACGTCGATCGACACCAGCGGCAGCGACGCCAAGATTGATGCCGTCTTCAATGACGGGCAAACGCGGAAACTGCTGCTTAAATTCGCTAAATTTGAAATCCTATAAGTCATGGAAGAGTACAAGACACCCTATTATATCGTGTATGAGGAAAAGTTGCGCCGCAACATCGAACTGATCACCGGAGTGGCCCAGCGCACCGGAGTGGATATCATCATGGCCTTCAAGGCCAATGCGCTGTGGCGTACGTTTGACGTGTTCAGGGAATACGGCATCGAATCGACCGCCAGTTCGGTCAACGAGATGCTGCTGGCCAACGACGAACTCAAGTGCCGCACCCACACCTATTGCCCCGCCTATACCGACGAGACGATAGACGCCTATATAGCAGGCAGTTCTCACATCACATTCAACTCCATCGAGCAATACAAACGCTTTGCCGACAAGGTCAACCAGCACAATGCCGACTGGCCAGGAGAGCAGGTGAGTTGCGGCCTGAGAGTTAACCCCATGTGCTCGGTTATCGAGACCGACATCTACAACCCGTGCTGCCCCGGTTCGCGCTTTGGCGTGCTGGCGAGTGACCTCAAGGAGTTACCCGAGGGCATTGAGGGATTTCACTTCCACGCCCTGTGCGAGAGCACGAGTTTTGATCTGGAAAAGGTGCTGCTGGCGCTCAAGCAGCAGTTCGGCCAGTACTTGCCCCGCCTCAAGTGGCTCAACATGGGCGGTGGCCACTTGATGACCCGCAAGGGGTACAATATCGGCCACCTGGAGCAGGTGCTGGGCGCATTCCAGGGAGCCTACCCCAACCTGCAACTCATCATGGAGCCGGGCAGTGCCTGGTGCTGGCAGACGGGAGACCTGGAGGCCACTGTGGTGGACGTCGTGAGCAACAGCGGCATCAGCACGGCAATCGTCGATGTGTCATTTGCCTGCCACATGCCCGACTGCCTGGAGATGCCCTACAAGCCCAAAATCACACAGGCCCTGGAAGAAGTGGACCGCACCAAGCCCACCTACCGCATGGGCGGCAACTCGTGCCTGAGCGGAGACTATGTGGGTGACTGGAGTTTTGACAAGCCCCTGCAACGCGGCGACCGCATCACCTTTGAGGACATGAACCATTACACAACCGTCAAGACCAATATGTTTAACGGCATCCAGCACCCGTCAATCCTCTACAAGCGACTCGACGGCAGCATCGAGGTGTTGAGAGAGTTTGATTACATTGACTACAAGTCACGCATGAGTTAAATGACGATACCCATATCTAACAAATGCAGCCATCCCGCGATGACTGCATTTGTTATATTACCGACAATTGTCCAGAGCGGTTATCTTCCCGAGCGGGCTATACCGAAGCCCACCAGACGGTCATAACGCTCACCCATGGGATGGTAATAGGCCATGACGAGGTACTCGTTGATCGTCTCATAGTGGTCGCCCTCGATGCGCGAGGTCTGGCCCACAGTGGAGCCGTCAGGCACCCAGAGGTACATGTAATTGTAAGCACCCTGCTTGAGCAAGATGTCGGCAGTATAACATCCGGTGCTGGTGTCATATTTCATCATCGCCTGGGATGCGGGATAGCCCTCGGTGAACTCACCATAGAGCCACACGTTGCCACCATTGAGTTTGCCCATCGTGTTGAGGGTGAAATGGGTAATCATGTAGTCGGCACGCACGGCACTCTCGCCACGAACCTCGGCATTGCGTATCGTGAAACGCCCGAACTGCGTCTGGTCATACAGATACTGCTTCTCATTGCGAGGCTCATCCACCATGAGGATGGCATGATTCATGGGCTCGTAATACCTGATGGCCTGCACGCCCATGTTGATGCTGTGGGCACTGACGGTCTCAAAACGCCTGAACTCATTACCAGCCGGGAAAATCAAGTCCCGATTGTGGCTGAAATTCAGATAGTCCATTCCCGCCATCGTGGGGCGCCTCACAGTCACGGCATTGTCCAGGCGTGAGTTCTGGATAACGACACAGGTCAACTCGGTGAAAGGATCCCTGATCTGGTTGGTCCTGTATCTCACGTCGAACGACACCTGCTGGAAGCGGTTGTTGGACTCAATATCGGTCCTGGAAGTGACCTCGGGATAGACACCCACTTTTCCTTCACACAGCGAGAACCGGGTCTGGAAAAGTATATCATCGGGGTCATCCTCCTCATAGACCGTGAGCAGGTAATTGCCGCTCACCATCAACTCCATGTCGGGGTTGGGTAAGGCAAACTGATAATTGTAATAGTGCACATAGGTGCCCTCGCTCTGGGCATAATCATCGATGTCGGCATAGTTAAAGCCCGACACATAATCACTCTCGGACAACTGGGAGGGTTGCCAGTTGGCATTGCAATGCGTCACACTGTAGCGCAGGTAATGCACATCATAGTCCAGGTAATCAAAGTTGACCAGCAAGTGGTCATCACTGTTCATCATGAGCACCGGGGGGAGGTACATATTGCTGGCAAGGCACACCTTGAGGGAGCGCACGTTGCTGTTAAAGATATGCGTCCTGGTGTCCACCTTGTTTTGCGCTATTGCAGCAACTGCGACCAGCGCACACGACACGAGGCATAATGTTCTGATCCATTTATTCATAGCAAACCGTCTTTTTTATATCATATAAGACTGATTTTCATCCCCTGGGTTTAAACTGCCACCTCACGGGCCTGGTCTCTAGCGCATGAGCAGATAGACGACATAGGCGACATAGGCCGCAAAGAAGATGACGCCCTCGACACGGTCAAACTTGTCCTTCTTGAAAGTGAGCACCACGACAAAGAGCATGATGGCAGCCAGAAGCATCACCGCATAGTCATAGATGTTGATTCCGACCAGCGTCAACGGTTTGACGGTAGAAGCGGTGCCCAGGATAAACATCAGGTTGAACAGATTGCTGCCGATGACATTGCCCAGGGCCAACTGGGGATTTTTCTTGCACGCGGCGATAACAGCCGTGACCAACTCGGGCAGCGAGGTGCCCACAGCAACGATGGTGATGGCGATCACAGCCTCGCTCATGCCCCACGCGCGAGCCAGATTCTTGGCACTGTCGAGAAACAGATTACCGCCATAGATGAGGGCGACCAGAGAGACAGCCGCAATGCCCCACAGGAGCCACGGATTCTTCCCCGTGAGAGACGATGAAGCCTCCTCGTCGGCGTCCTCGAGCGCCTTCTTGGGGTTCTTGCCCTTCTGGACAATTACCCATCCCATGTAGGCGATAAAGCATACCAGCAGCACGACACCGTCGATACGGTTAAGGCTATTCTTGCTGATGCCGGGGACGATAGAGTCGTTGGCAATGAGGGTGACAAAGATTGTCGCCACGATGAGGAAAGGGATGTCGCGATGGCGCTGCAAGCGCTCGATGTCAAACGGGAAAATCATCGCCGTCACACCCAGGATAAGGAAGACGTTAGCAATGTTGGAGCCGATAACGTTACCCATGGCGATGTCGCCGCTATTGGCCAGCGCCGATGAGACCGAGACAAACAGTTCGGGGGCACTGGTGCCAATGCCCACAATGGTGAGTCCGATGATGAAATTGGATATTTTGGCACGCTGTGCAATGGCTACCGAAGAATCCACGAGATAGTTGGCGGCCAACAACAACAAGCCCAGTCCGAGAATCAAAAACAAATAATCCATTACTCTATATCTATTATTCTGATTTTACCTGATGACGTGAAGATGGGACGCAAAATTAGCAATTAATTTGGTGTTGCCCCCACGACAGTCCTAAAATTAACAGAATTGAAACATAACAACAGCGGCCCATATCCACTAAGCGAGGAACCGGGGCCGCCGTGTCATTGTTCATGGTCAAGCGCTAGAATCAAACGCCAAGGGCCTCACGCATGGCTATCATGGCATCTTCCAGACCCTCGGGGTTGCGTCCACCGGCTTGAGCGAAATGAGGCTGTCCGCCGCCACCGCCCTGGATGCACTTGGCAGCACCGCGCACGATGTCGCCAGCCTTCTTGCCGCTCTTGACAAGGTCCTCGCTGAGCATCACGGTCAGCATGGGCTTGCCCTCGTACTGGGTTGCAGCCAGGAAGGCGGTTGTCTCTTGACACTCGGCCTTGAGAGCGAGGGCAACACCCTTCACGATGTCGGGCACGCGCTCTCCGGTGAGGGTAATCACATGGATGCCGTTCTCCAGTTTGGACTCGGCAATCAGTTGCTTGGCAAGGATGGCGATGCGCTGCTTCTTGAAGTCATCGACCTGCTTCTTGAGGTCGGCATTCTCGGCCAGCGACTTGTGGAGGGCAGCGATGGCATCGGGGGCGTTATTGAGCATCTCCTTGATCTGGCCCAGGGTGTCCTGAACCGTATCCATCATTTCCTCGACACGGGCGCCGGTAACGGCCTCGATGCGGCGGATGCCGGCGGCGATACTGCTCTCGCTGACGATGCGCACCATGCCGATGTTACCCGTGTTGCACACGTGGGTACCACCGCACAACTCTACCGAATCGCCGTACTTGATCACACGGACGCGGTCACCATATTTCTCGCCAAACAGTGCCATGGCGCCCATCTGGCGCGCCTCGTCGATGGGCATGTCGCGATGTTCCTCACGCGGAATGGCGTTGCGTATCATCTTGTTGGCCAAGTGCTCGACTTGACGGATTTCCTCGGGAGTCACCTTACGGAAGTGTGAGAAGTCAAAACGCAGGGTAATGGGATCGACATAGGAACCCTTCTGCTCGACATGAGTGCCCAGAACCTGGCGCAATGCGGCATGCAACAAGTGGGTAGCGGTGTGGTTGCACTCGGTGGCATGACGGGCATCGGTGTCGATGACGGCATGGAGGGTGGCATTCACATCGCTGGGGAGTTTTGACGTGATGTGCACGGGAAGGTTGTTCTCGCGCTTGGTGTCGGTCACCTCGATCACCTCGTCACCCAGGACAAGCGAGCCGCAGTCACCAACCTGACCACCCATCTCGGCATAGAACGGTGTGCGGTCAAGCACAATCTGGTAGAAGGACTTGTTCTTCTGGGTCACCTTGCGGTAGCGCAGGATGTTCACGTCACACTCGGTGAGGTCATACCCCACAAACTCTGTCACACCGTCCTTGAGTTCCACCCAATCGGTAGCCTCGACTGCAGCGGCATTGCGGGCACGCTGTTTCTGCTTCTGCATCTCGACATTGAATTCCTCCTCGTTGACAGTCATGCCGTTCTCACGCAGGATGAGTTCGGTCAAGTCGAGCGGGAAGCCGAAGGTGTCATAGAGCGTGAAGGCCTCCTTGCCATCGACGATGTTCTTGCCAGCGCCCTTGGTGTCGGCAATGACCTTCTCGATGAGTTTCATGCCCGTCTCCAGGGTGCGCAGGAAGGCATCTTCCTCCTCCTTGGTCACGTGCTTGATCAGGTCGGCCTGGGCCGTAATCTCGGGATAGGCCTCGCCCATTCCCTCGATCAGGGTATCGATGAGGCGATACATGAAGGCCTCCTTGAAGCCCAGGAAGGTGTAACCGTAGCGGACGGCACGGCGCAGGATGCGACGGATGACGTAGCCGGCCTTGGCATTGCTGGGCAACTGTCCATCGGCGATCGAGAATGCGATGGTGCGCACATGGTCGGCCACAACACGCATGGCAATATCCACGTCCTGGTTGTCGCCATACTTCTTGCCGCACATCTCACCCACCTTGCCAATCAAGGGCTGGAACACGTCGGTATCATAGTTGGAAGTCTTGCCCTGCAAGGCCATGCACAGGCGCTCCAGGCCCATGCCGGTGTCAATCACCTTGTTGGGCAGGGGCTCGAGTGATCCATCCACCTTGCGGTTATACTGCATGAACACGAGGTTCCAAATCTCGATGACGAGGGGATTGTCCTTGTTGACCAGCGTGGCACCGGGCACCTTGGCCTTGTCCTCCTCGCTGCGCAGGTCGATGTGTATCTCGCTGCAAGGGCCGCAGGGACCGGTATCGCCCATTTCCCAGAAGTTGTCGTGGCTGTTGCCATTGATGATGTGATCCTTGGGCAGGTGGGCTTCCCAGTAGGTTGCAGCCTCGTCGTCGCGGCTCACACCGATGCTGTCATCGCCCTCAAAGACCGTTGCATACAGGTTCTTGGGGTCCAATTTATAGACATTGACCAGCAAGTCCCAGGCCCAGTCGATGGCCTCGTGCTTGAAATAGTCGCCAAATGACCAGTTGCCCAGCATCTCAAACATGGTGTGGTGGTAGGTGTCATGGCCCACTTCCTCGAGGTCATTGTGCTTGCCGCTCACGCGCAGGCA
>Ga0310695_10005223_pt1 | contig 22907 bp, 19 predicted proteins | sample RumenRJG_04DNA_FD_203882 | JGI IMG/M metagenome (GOLD analysis project Ga0310695, IMG submission 203882) | Bovine rumen microbial communities from Lethbridge, Alberta, Canada - RJG_04 (v2) (version 2) | ecosystem: Host-associated > Mammals > Digestive system > Stomach > Rumen | place: Canada...
GCTCGCCACGGTTTCGGAGATAGGCAAGGCCGACGCGGTAAAGGCGGCGTCCAACTACGTCACGGCCGTGTGCAAGGGGATAATGAAGATCATGTCGAAGATGGGCATCTCGACTCTGCGCTCCTATCGCTCGGCGCGCATCTTCGAGGCGGTCGGGCTCGGCCCGAAGCTGATGGGGGAATACTTCGGCGGCGTCGTTTCGCCCGTGGGCGGGCTGGAGCTGGAAGATATCGAAAACCTGATTGAAGGGGTTCGGGGGAACCCGGGTTCCCCCGGTAGTTGTCCTCCCGGCGGAGAATACCGCGCGCGCAAAGGCGGCGAGGAGCATCTCTGGAACCCTCAGCGCCTGATCGACTTCCGCGAGGCCGTGCGCTACAACGACTACGCCCGCTTCCACCGCTACACCGACGACATCGACCAGCACAGCCACGTGACCCTCCGCTCGCAACTTGATTTTATCCATGTAGAACATGCAGAACATGAAAAACCATCTTCATGTGCTACATGTTCTACCTGTTCTACACGGACATTATTCCCTTTCCCTAAACGGACTTCTACTGTACAAATTGAATCTGTCGATTCAATCGTGAAGCACTTCGTGGGCGGGGCGATGTCGCTCGGCTCGCTCTCGCCGGAGGCGCACGAGACGATCGCGATTGCCCTCAACGGACTCGGTACGATGTCCAACTCCGGCGAAGGCGGAGAGAGTCCCGAGCGGTTCGGCACACAGAAGAATAGCGCGATCAAGCAGGTCGCGTCGGGAAGATTCGGCGTGACGATCGAATACCTCCGTTCGGCGAAGGACCTGCAGATCAAGCTTGCCCAGGGCGCGAAGCCGGGCGAAGGCGGGCAGCTCCCGGCGCACAAGGTGAACGACCTTGTCGCGCGCCTGCGCCACGCGAAGCCCGGAACGACGCTCATCTCGCCGCCACCACATCACGACATCTACTCCATCGAGGACCTCGCGCAGCTCATCTACGACCTCAAGTGCGCCAACCCCGAGGCACGCGTCTCGGTGAAACTCGTCTCCGAGGCCGGCGTCGGCACGATCGCGGCCGGCGTCGCGAAGGCGCACGCCGACGTCGTGGTGATCTCCGGCTTCGACGGTGGCACGGGTGCCGCGCCGCTCACCTCGATGAAGCACGCGGGGCTTCCGTGGGAGGTCGGCCTCGCCGAGGCGCACCAGACGCTCCTCAAGAACAACCTCCGCCACCGCGTGAAGCTCCAGGTCGACGGACAGCTCCGCACCGGCCGCGACATCGTGATCGCCGCGATGCTCGGTGCGGACGAGTTCGCGTTCGGCACGTCGATGCTCGTCTCGCTCGGCTGCGTCCAGTGCCGCAACTGCAACCTAAACTGCTGCCCAGTGGGAATCGCGACGCAGAAGGATGAGCTTCGCGCGAAGTTCGCCGGAAAGCCCGAGCATCTGCAAGCCTACTTCCGCTTCCTAGCCGAGGAGGTGCGCGAAACACTCGCCTCCCTCGGCCTCCATTCTCTCGCCGAGGCACGCGGCCGCACCGACCTGCTGAAGGCGAAGGAAGGCTCGCGCTTTGACTTCGGGGAGTTGTTGACCAGGACTTCTGACTTAGGACTTAAGACTTCAGTTACCGAAGGCGAAAGTCCGAAGTCTGAAGTCTCGTGGCTGAAAAACTACGACTCCCGCGAGCTGATTCCCGCCGTCGAGCGCGGCGAGACGAGCCTTGAGCGCACGATCGCCAACTGCGACCGCTCTGTCGGCGCGGCGCTTTCGGGCTGGTGCGTTGCGAATCCCAGTCCTGATGGACGAACTGTGTTCGTCCAATTCACCGGCGTGGCAGGCCAATCCTTTGGCGCGTTTCTCGCGAAGGGCGTTGCATTCAACTTGCGCGGCGAAGCCAACGACTATGTCGGCAAGTCGCTTTCCGGCGGAGTGATAACGATAAGGCCACCGGAGATTCCGGATAACCCGGAAATTCCGGAATTTCCGGAAGATCCGGGATTCCACCCAGAAGCCAATGTGATCGCGGGCAATGTAATTGCATACGGCGCGACGTCGGGTGCGATCTACATCAACGGCCAGGCGGGCGAGCGTTTCGGCATCCGCAACTCCGGCGCGACGCTTGTCGTGGAGGGCGTGGGCGACCATGGCTGCGAATATATGACGGGGGGCGTAGCCGTCATCCTCGGGCCGGTCGGCGTCAACTTCGCGGCAGGCATGACGGGGGGCGTCGCGTATGTCTACGACGAGTCGGCGACCCTTGACCTCAACTGCAACCTCGACTCCGTAGACCTCTTCCCGGTAGAGGCGGGTAGCGAGGACGAAGCGGCGCTTCTCTCCTTTCTCAGGGAGCACGTCGCCCGCACCGGCTCGCCGAAGGCCGGCCGCCTCGTCGCGGACTGGGCGAACGCCCGGCCGATGTTTACGAAGGTCTTGCCTGTAAGGGAATAGCCCGCCATGGACGACATGAATATTCCCACAAACCGAATGGCAAATGCCCAGCATGCCACTTACGAACAATCACGCAGAAACAAGGTGAACAAATGAACGAAAAGCCAGTCAAGCAGAGAATCGTAATACTGAACTACGGCTCGCAGTACACGCAGCTCATAGCGCGGCGCGTACGCGAGCAGCGCGTCTATTCGGAAATACTTCCGTTTACAGTGACGGCAGAGACACTGCGCAGGGACCTGCCGAAGGGTATAATACTCTCCGGCGGGCCAGACAGCGTGTTCGACGAGGGCGCGCCCGGCGTCGATCCCGGGATATTCAGGCTAGGGGTTCCCGTGCTTGGGATATGCTACGGGATGCAGCTTATGTGCCATACGCTCGGCGGCGCGGTACGGCATAGCGACAGGCGGGAGTACGGCAAGACGGAGATCTCGGTGACGGAGGGAGGCGCGCTCTTCGCGGGGCTGCCGGAGAGGTCGGTCGTGTGGATGAGCCACGGCGACGCCGTAGCCGAGATCCCGCAGGGGTTCGCGGCGGCCGCAGAAAGCGAGAACTGCCCATACGCCGCGATAAGCGACGAGGGGCGCAGGCTCTACGCGCTGCAGTTCCATCCGGAGGTCGTGCACACTGAGTTCGGCAACAGGATAATCGCGGACTTCCTCTTTGAAATATGCGGCTGCAAGGCCGACTGGAACATGGACACGTGGATAGCGGACACCGTGCGCGGCCTTCGGGAGACGATCGGCGATGACGAGGTCGTGCTGGGCCTTTCCGGCGGTGTCGACTCGTCCGTCGTTGCCGTCTTGCTTGACAAGGCGATAGGGCCGCGGCTCCACTGCATCTTCGTTGACAACGGGCTTCTGCGCCACAACGAGGTAGAGACGGTCGAGGGGATGTTCCGCTCGAAGCTCGGGCTCGACCTGCACGTCGCGCGCGCGGCGCAGCGCTTCTATTCCGCGCTCAGGGGCGTGGAGGACCCTGAGGGGAAGCGCAAGGCCATCGGACGCGAGTTCGTCAGCGTGTTCGCGGAGGAGGCGCGCAGGTTCAAGGACTGCAAGTTCCTCGCGCAGGGCACGATCTACCCCGACGTGATCGAAAGCTCCAGCTCGCCGGATGGCCCCTCGCAGACGATCAAGAGCCACCACAACGTGGGCGGGCTTCCGCCGGACCTCAAGTTCACACTCGTGGAGCCTCTCCGCGACCTCTTCAAGGACGAGGTGCGCAGCGTCGGAAGGATCCTCGGGCTCGACTCGGAGTTCCTCGACCGACAGCCTTTCCCGGGCCCGGGGCTCGGCGTGCGCATCCTCGGTGAGGTGACTGAGGAGAAGGTGAGGCTTCTCCGCCAGGCGGACGTCCGCGTGCAGGAGGAGATGCGCAAGCTCCCGGACTACAAGTCGATATGGCAGTCGTTCGCCGTGCTCCTGCCGTGCCGGTCGGTCGGCGTGATGGGCGACCAGCGCACATACGAGTACACGTGCGCAATCAGGTCGGTGAACTCCATCGACGCGATGACGGCGGACTGGACCCGCATCCCCTACGACACGCTCGCGACGATCTCCAGCCGCATAATCAACGAGGTGCGCGGAATCAACCGCGTCGTGTACGACATATCGTCCAAGCCCCCCGCCACGATAGAGTGGGAATAGTCGCAATGCACTTGCACGGCGGCTGGGATTGTGGTACAATTTCCTTGTTTCGTCTTTGGCGCGATGTGCGCCGGGGCGGATGACGATGCAAGGAAAGGGCATCACATACAGGCATGAGCAACAACAGGAAGGCAAAGAGGGCCGCGGGCGGAGTCAACCCGTTCGCGGACAGGCTGGCGGCGTTCGCCGCGAAGGTGGAAGGCCGCGGGCTCGACGCGGCGGTCGTGTTCGGGCAGTCGAACATCCGCTGCCTCACGGGGGTGGACTGCGACAACGCGTACCTGCTCGTCGGCGGCGGGAAGGTCGTTTTCTACACTGACTTCAGGTATTCGCCGGCGGTGAGGCGCACCGCGCCGTGGCTGAAGGTCGAGGACATAAAGAAGCTGAACGGGAAGCGTCCGCTGAGGCTCGGCTCGATGAAGCTGGAGAAGATAGGCTACGAGTCGTCGATCACCTGCGCCAGGCTGCAGACCCTGAAGAAGGTCTTCCCGAAGGCGCGGTTCACGGACATCCTCGGCGACGTGACGGACCTCCGGGCCGTGAAGACACAGGGCGAGGTAGCCGCCATCCGCGCGGCGGTTAAGCTGAACGACGAGATATGGGCCAAGGCGATGGCTGCGTTCAGGCCGGGGATGACCGAGCGCGACATGGCGCGCGTCATCAAGCACATGATGATCGACCTGGGCGAGGGCGAGGCGTTCGAGACGATCGTGTGCGTCGGCAGGAACGCGGCGGAGTGCCACCACGTGCCTGACGACACGGTGTGGAACGGGCGCGAGCCGGTTCTCGTGGACATGGGCGTAAGGCTCGGCGGCTACTGTTCCGACATGACGCGCAACATCGTGCCGGAGCGTCCGTCGCCGCTCTACAAGAAGGTGTACGCGCTCGTCCTGGAGGCGAACAGGCGTGCGATCGCGGCGGCGAAGCCGGGCATGACGGCGGGCGACCTCGACAAGGTCGCGCGGTCGTTCCTGGAGAGGAACGGGTTCGGGAAGGCGTTCGGGCACTCCCTCGGGCACGGCGTAGGCGTGGACATCCACGAGAAGCCCGCCGCCGCCAGGGGGAGCAAGACGAAGCTGGAGCCCGGCATGACCGTGACGATAGAGCCGGGCGTGTACCTCGAGGGGAATCTCGGGGTGAGGATCGAGGACCTCGTCGTGATCACGGAGGACGGCTGCGAGGTGCTGTCCGCGAGCGGGAAGTGAAGGGGCCTTGACGGACCTTGTGAGAGAGCGGCTCAAGACCGTGCCGACGCGCCCCGGATGCTACATCATGCGCGACCGGCGCGGCGCGATAATCTACGTCGGGAAGGCGAAGAACCTCCGTCGCAGGGTGTCGAGCTACTTCAGGCCCGGGGCGAGGCATCCGCCGAAGGTGAGGTCGATGGTCGACACCGTGTGGGACTTCGAATTCATGACGGTGCGCAACGAGGCGGAGTCCCTGCTCACCGAGGCCGCGCTCATCAAGAGGCACAAGCCGCACTTTAACATACTGATGCGCGACGACAAGCGCTACCTGGCGCTGCGGGCAGACCAGGGCGCGAGGTGGCCGCGCTTCGAATGCGTCAGGATCGTGCGCGACGATGGCGTGCGGTACTTCGGGCCGTTCCCGTCCAGCCCCGTGGTGCGCACGGCCAAGGACTTCGTCGAGAGGCGCTACGGCATCCGCTCGTGCGACGCGGCCTGCCCCGACGCGGAGACGCACGAGCACTGCCACGCCGACGTGATCCGGACCTGCTCCGCGCCGTGCGTCGGGCGCATCGACGAGGCCGCGTACCGCGCCAGGTTCGAGGAGGCGTGCGCGTTCCTTGAGGGGCGGCGTCCGGAGGTTTTCGCGGAGCTCGACGACAGGATGCGCGACGCCGCGGGGCGCGGGGACTACGAGACGGCCGCAAGGCTCCGCGACACGCTCCTGGCCGTCAGGGAGATGACCAAGGCGCACTTCGTGCGCAAGACGCCCGAGATGCGCCGCGAGGACGCGATGAAGGGGCTCGCGGAGCTGGCGGAGGCGATAGGCCTCCCGTCGCCTCCGCGCATCGTCGAGTGCGCGGACATCTCGAACCTCTTCGGCACGCACAACGTCGCCTCGCTCGTCGTCGCCAGGGACGGGCTCCCCGACCGCCGCCTCTACAGGCGCTTCAGGATATCAAGCTTCGAGGGGGCCGACGACCCGAGGGCGATGGCGGAGGTCGTGCATAGGCGCTACGGCCCCAACTCCACGCTTCTTGACAAGTCGCCGCGCGCCGACCTCTTCATCTGCGACGGAGGCATAACGCAGCTCCGCGCCGCGCGCCAGGCGTTCGCCGAGATCGGCGTCGCGGACATCCCGACGATCGGCCTCGCCGAGCGCCAGGAGGAGATCGTCCTCGACGACGGCCGCGAGAACCTGATGCTCCCTCGCGACTCCGAGGCGCTTTTCGTCTGCACTCGCCTGAGGGACGAGGCGCACCGCTTCGCCATAACGTACCACAGGAACCTGCGGGAGCGGACGATACGCGAATCCGCCCTCGACGGCGTCCGCGGGATCGGCGAGGCGAAGAAGACGAAGCTTCTGCGGCGCTTCAAGTCGATTGGCGGGATAGCCCGCGCGGACGAGGACGAGATCGCCTCCGCCGCCGGAGTCTCCCGCGAAATCGCGCAGGAGGTCCTGCGGGTGGCGAAGTCCGCCGCGGGCGAGAAGGGGGCATGAGACGGAGGGGATTCCTAAAGGAGGCACAATGCGATGAAACAGCTGGAAGCGAAGGTCAGGATGGCGGCGATTACCGCGCTCGCGCTCGTCGCGGCGCAGGTCGTGGCGGCGGACGCGGTGAAGAGCCTCGCGGGTGAGTGGCGCGTCTCCGGAGAGGGGATTGAAGGCGTGGTACGCCTTCCCGGCACGCTCGCCGACGCGAAGCTCGGGCGGCATAAGACCGCCGCAGACTGGGAAGCAGACACCAACCGCGCGTCGAAGGGCGCGCTCACCCGCGAGTGGCAGTACCGCGGCAAGGCCGTCTACGAACGCGAGATAGAGCTGACGGAGGAAGAGTCGCGGCATCCGCTCGAGCTGGTGATGGAACGAGTGATGCTTTACTCCGAACTTGCCATCGACGGCGAGATGGTCGGCTCGTGCGATTCGCTTGCGACTGAGCACGTCTACCCGATTCCGCCGCGGCTGACGAAGCCGGGGCGGCACACGATACGCCTCACGCTCGACAACTCCAACCGCTACAATTTCTCCGAATGGGCGCACAGCTACGGCCCGGTTATGCAGAGCGTCTGGCACGGCGTCGTGGGCGAGTTCGCGCTGCGGCGGCAGAGCCCGCTGAGGAAGGCGCGCGTGTTTGCCTCGTGGCCCGCGAACGGGCGGTTGATGGTGGAAGTACCAGAGGAGGTGGAGCTCAAGGAGGGGAGCGTGCGCCTGACACGGTGGACAACAAGCGTACGACAACAAGGAATCAGTGCGGCCGAGGGGCAATGCTGCAAGGTGGCTGAACAACAAGACAGTAGGACGACCAAACAACTAGATCGCAGTGCGGCCGAGGGGCAATGCTGCAGGGCGGGTTGCGAGGCGGCAAGCGCCCCGAAGCCGCCTCTGCCGAGCTCGCAGGCAAGCTCGTGCCGGTCGATGTGTGCGAGGGCTGCGCAAGGGCAAGAAGCTTGTTGTTGTCCGCTTGTCGTTGTCTCCAGGCGGCCATCCCCGTACCGCAAGGGGTTCTATCTCGTCGAACTGAAGCTTGGCCGCGAGCCTGAGGCGTGGTCGGAGCATCACCCCAGCCTCTATACGCTTACTCTGCGCGACGAGGCGAATGACTTCACTCATTCGATTCGCTTCGGCTTCCGCAGCGTCTCCGCCCACGACCACGCAATATGGATCAACGGCTACAGGTGGTTCATGCGCGGCAACCTCGACTGCTGCCACTTCCCGCTCACGGGCGCGCCCGATACAACCAAGGCGTGGTGGCTAGATACGTTTCGGAAGCTGCGCGACGAAGACGGCGTCAACACGATCCGGTTCCACTCGTGGACGCCCCCGAAGGCCGCGTTCGACGCGGCGGACGAGCTCGGGATGTTCTGCGTTGTCGAGGCCGGAATCTGGACGGACCGCTGGCACAAAACCGCCGACAAGATGGGCTTTGGCAAGCCCGTCGACGGATTCGTGCAGCGCGAACTGCGCTCGATACTCGAGATGCGCGGCAATTCGCCGTCGTTCATCTCGCTCGGCATCGGCAACGAGCTGGGCGGCAACGACTTCAATGTGATGGGCAAGTGGATGAGCGACTGCAGGGCGTTCGATCCGCGGCGGCTGTACCTCGCCTCGACTGCTCGTGATCTGTCGTCCGGCGACGACTACGCGACAACCCACCGCCATCCCGAAGTCGGCATGGTTCGCGCGCGGTTCAGGCCGTCGACTGACTGGGACTACGAGGACGTCTACGGGCGCACCAGCCGCCCGACGGTGGCGCACGAGATAGGCCAGTGGCCCATCTACGTGGACTGGAAGCACGAGCTCGCGAAATACACGGGCGTGCTGCGTCCGTACAACCTCGAGCACTACCGCGACGTGGCGGTGAAGTCGGGGACCGAGCGCCTCTGGCCGCGCTTCTGCGAGGTGTCAGCGAAGCTCAACCGCCTCATGTATAAGGACGAGGTGGAGAGCTTCATGCGCACGCCGTCGTGCGCCGGGCTTCAGCTCCTGAGCGTACAGGACTTCACGGGGCAGTTCGAGGCGATGATCGGCTGGCGGGACAGCTTCTACGACCTGAAGCCGGCGGTGGAGGGGATGGCGCCGTTCAGGGACATCTTCAACGAACTTCCCCACCTGGCGCGTTTCGAGAAGTATACCTGGCAAGTCGGCGAGACGTACAAGGCGAAACTCGTCGTGCGTAACCTTACGGAGAAGCCGATTCTGGAGGGCACGGAGTTCAGGTATGCGATACTGGCGGGGCGGTCGCAGACGGGACAACAAGCGTACAACGACAATATGAATGGCGTACTTCGCCTTTCCAAGACCATCAACCCCGGCGAGGTCGGCGTCGTCGGCGAGGCGTCCCTGCCGCTCACGGAGGAGATGGCGGGTAGGAATTTCCTGCTGACATTCGGCAAGAACTCCTGGCCTTTCTGGGTGTTTGGCAGGGAAGGGAAGAATGGCCGTGTAGAACATGTAGAACGTGAAGGATGTGCAGGGGTGGGGGCTCGCATCCCGCGTGACGGAACAATCCTCGAGACCAGCTCCTTCGACGACGCGATCGCCGCGCTCGCGAAGGGCGGGAAGGTGCTGTACACGGGGGTGAGCGCAAAGAGCGCGAAGTCGCACTTCAAGCCTGTCTACTGGTCCACGGGGCACTTCAGGAGCGCGAACGCCGAACTCTCCACGCTGGGCTACTATGTTCGCGCCGGCCATCCCGCGCTTCGCGGATTCCCGACGGAGGACTGGGCAGACTGGCAGTGGTACAACCTCGTGGAGGGCGGCGTGAAGCACGGCATCGCCGATCTGCCGCAGGGCATTGATCCGATCGTCATGCCGGTCCCTGACCTCCACTACTCGACGCCGATGGGGATGCTCTTCGAGCTGAAGGTCGGAGAAGGGCGCCTCGTGGTTTGCGGCTTGAACCTTTCCGACAAGGCGCTGCCGGAAGTCGGCGCGATTCGCAAGGGCATCCTTTTGTACATGGAGTCGAAGGAGTTCAACCCGGCGGCCGCGGTTGAAATGGAAAAGTTCAAGGAGGCGTTCGCGCCGCAGGCGTCGGCGTCGAAGCTGCGTCCGTCGCAGTTCCGCGACGCGCCCGTCTACATCGCGGCGGCGGTGGAGCTGGACGCGGCGGAGCGAAGCGTCGACTGGAAGAAGGCGCTCGACTTCGCGGAGATGAAACAGGGCGGCTACAACGTCTCCGGAAAGGGGCGCTGGGGCTCGTGGCGCGACAGCACGGGATCGTTCTGGCACGGGCAGGGGCTCGTCGTGACGTTGACGGACGTGAAGCCAGTAAGCGGGACGCTCTGGGTGCGCTTCCGCGACCCGAACCGCAACAACCGCTCAGGGCGCGGCACCTGCGAGGGGCGTCCGTTCACGGTCCCCAAGCACCAGTCCGCGAAGGACGGCATCTGGTGGGCGAAGCTGCCTGTGATGCGCGAGGACTTCCTCGACGGGAAGATCGAGCTGAAGTGCGAGGCGATCACCGGGCCGAACCTGATGATCGACCGTGTGGTTCTGATGGAGGACAAGTGAGGCGGCCATGCTGATTCCGCTGTTCATAGAGCTTGAGGGGCGCAGATGCCTGATCGTCGGCGGGGGCGCGGTAGCCGTCCGCAAGGCGCGTTCGCTCGCCGCCGCCGGGGCGCGCGTCAACGTCGTCGCGCCGGAGGCCGATCCCGCGCTGGCGTCCATCGCCGGGTGCGAAGTCGCGCTGCGCGCGTTCGTCCCCGGCGACGTGGACGGCTGCGCGCTGGTCGTCGTCGCGACGGACGACCGCGAGCTGAACCGCCGTGTCGCGGGCGCCTGCCGCGAGAGGGGGATTCCGGTGAACGCGGTGGACGACCCGGCGAACTGCACCGTGCACTTCCCGGCGGTGTGCCGCAGGGGGCCGATAACCATAGCCGTCTCGAGCGGCGGGACGTGCCCGGTCGCCGCGAAGATCGCCCGCGACCGCGCGGGGCGCGCGATACCCGACGGCTTCGCCGCCGCCGCGGAGAGGCTCGGCGCGAGGCGCGAGGAGTTGAAGAGGGAATACCCCGATCCGGGGGAGAGGATGAGATTCTGCGAGGAGGAACTGAAAGAATGGAACGTTTGAGGAGACTGAGGGCGACGGACGCGATCCGCGCCATGGTGCGCGAGAACCACGTCCGCGCCGACGAGCTGATATACCCGCTGTTCGTGATGGAGGGGTCGGGCGAGCCCGTCCCCGTGCCGTCGATGCCGGGCGTCTTCCAGTACGCCGTGGACGGCGGACTGGACGGCATAGTCGACCGCGTCGCGGAGTCCGGCGTGAAAGCGGTGCTGCTCTTCGGCGTGCCGTCCGCGAAGGACGATGTCGGCAGCGGCGCGTATGCGGAGGACGGAGTCGTGCCGCGCGCGATCCGCGCGATCAAGGCGCGGCGGCCCGGAATGGCGGTGATAGCCGACGTGTGCCTCTGCGAATACACGTCACACGGGCACTGCGGCCTCGTCGAGGGTGGGCGCATCCTGAACGACGAGACGCTTCCGCTGCTCGCGCGCTCGGCGGTCTGCTATGCGAAGGCCGGGGCGGACGTCGTGGCGCCTAGCGACATGATGGACGGACGCGTCGCGGCGATCCGCGCGGCGCTAGACGCCGAGGGGCTGAAGGACGTCGCGATCATGTCGTACAGCGCCAAGTTCGCGTCCGCCTACTACGGGCCGTTCCGCGACGCGGCGCACTCCACGCCGCAGTTCGGCGACCGCCGCACATACCAGATGGACCCCGCGAACGGGCGTGAGGCGCTGAGGGAGGTCGCGGCGGACGTGCGCGAAGGGGCGGACATGATAATAGCGAAGCCCGCGATTGCGTACCTCGACGTATTGAAGTCGATATCGGGGGCGACAGACCTCCCCATCGTCGCGTACAACGTGAGCGGGGAGTACTCGATGGTCAAGGCCGCCGCCGCGAACGGGTGGATCGACGAGCGCCGCGTCGTGATGGAGAACCTCGTAGGCATGAAGCGCGCGGGCGCGAAGATGATAATCACTTACCACGCGCTCGACGCCGCGCGGTGGATAGCGGAGGAGGGCTGAGACAGTGGGGGAGAGCCGTTCAAGGGAGCTTTTCGAGCGCGCGAAGCGCGTCATGCCGGGCGGGGTGAACAGCCCCGTGAGGGCGTGCGCCAGGGTTGGGCGCGTGCCGCGATTCATCGTCCGCGCCGCCGGCTCGCGCATCTGGGACGCCGACGGGAACGAGTACATAGACTACGTCTGCTCGTGGGGCCCGGCGATCCTTGGCCACGCCCATCCCGAGGTCGTCGAGGCGGTCCGCGAGGCGGCGCTGGACGGGCTCACCTACGGCGCGCCGACGGAGCGCGAGGTCGAGATGGCGGAGCTTGTCCGCGAGCTCGTCCCGTCCATGGAGGTGAGCCGCATGGTCTGCTCCGGCACAGAGGCCGTGATGAGCGCGGTCCGCGCCGCGCGCGGGTTCACCGGGCGCGACGACGTCGTGAAGTTCGACGGATGCTACCACGGGCATTCCGACGGGATGCTGGTCAGGGCGGGGTCCGGCGCGCTCACGCAGGCCGAGCCGGACTCCGCAGGCGTCCCGGCGGACTTCGCGCGCCACACGCTCGTCGCGCCGTACAACGACGCCGAGGCGGTGGAGCGGCTGTTCGCCGCGAACCCCGGGCGCATCGCGGCGGTCATAGTCGAGCCTGTCGCGGCGAACGCGGGCGTGGTCCTGCCGAAGCCGGGCTTCCTCGCCGCGCTCCGCTCCATCACCGAGCGCAACGGGGCGCTTCTCATCTTCGACGAAGTCATCACTGGATTCCGCCTAGCGCTCGGCGGCGCGCAGGGGCTGTTCGCCGTGAAGCCCGACCTCACGACGCTCGGCAAGATCGTGGGCGGCGGTATGCCGGCGGCGGTCTACGGTGGGCGCGAGGACGTGATGCGCAAGGTCGCGCCGGACGGTCCGGTCTACCAGGCCGGGACGCTCGCGGGGAATCCGCTCGCCACCGCGGCGGGGCTCGCGACGCTCCGCATCCTGAAGCGCGACCCATCGATATACAGTCGCCTAGCCGAGAAGGGGGCGCGGATCGCGGAGGCGGTCAGGCGCGCGGCGGGCGAAAGGGCCGAGGTCGCGCAGATCGGCTCGTTGCTCGGGATTTCGTTCGCGGGCGACGCGGAGGCCGTGTACCGCGAATGGTATTCGCATCTCCTCGAAAGGGGAATATACGTCGCGCCGTCGCGCTTCGAGGCGATGTTCGTCTCGGACGCGCATGGCGAGGAGGACGTAGAGCGGACGTGCCGCGCAATGGAGGAATTCTTCTGAACTTCCACTGCACAGGTGTGAGCCACCGCGACGCGGGGGCGGACGTGCGCGACGTCGTGGCGTTTTCGCCGGACGCGGCGCTGCGCTTCCGGGAGGCGCTTGCGGCGGAGGGCGTCGCGCAGTCCGCCGTCCTCTCCACGTGCAACCGCTGCGAGGTGTTCTACTGGGGCGGCGACGACGCGAAGGGAACCGCGGAGCGGCTTTTCGCGGCGGAGTTCCCGTCGGTTGACGTGTCGAAGGTCATGAAGACGCGCTCTGGCGTGGATGCTCTGACGTACCTTTTCAGGATCGCCGCGGGGCTGGAGTCGATGATCCTCGGGGAGTACCAGATCCTCGGGCAGGTGAAGGACGCCCATGCGGCCGCGCTGGCGTCCGACCACGCCGGAAGGGAGCTGGACCGGATACTCCGCGACGCGGTGACGTGCGCGAAGAAGGTGAAGACGGAACTGGACATCGGGGCCGTCCCGCCGTCCGTCTGCCGCGCGGGGATGGAGATAGTCGACAAGATGTGCGGCATCGCGGGGAGGAGAGTGTTCGTGATCGGGAGCGGGAGGACCGGGACACTTGCCGCGAAGTTCGCCCGGCGGCGCGGGGCGTCGTCGATCTCGGTCTGCAACAGGAGCCCGGAGAGGGCGCGGCGCCTCGAGGAGGAGGTTGGCGCCAAGGTCGTCGACTATGCGCTCCGTCACGAGACGGCGGCGGAGAACGACATCGTGGTCTCCGCCACGGCGTCGCCGCACACGATACTTCATGCGGACCAGCTCCGGCTTGCGCACCCCGTCACGTTCCTTGACCTCGCGTCGCCGCGCGACGTGGACCCGGCGGTGGCGGGGAACCCGCTCGCGCGGCTCGTCAGCATCGACACGATAGGCGAGCTAGCCGCGGGCGACAGGCTCGAGCGCGAGCGACTTACAGAGCGCGGCATGGAGATCGTGGCGTCCTCCGTCGACGCAATCCTCCGCTGGCTCCGGTCCGGCACGGGCGAAAGGAGGGCCGAGGATGTCCGACGATGATTCAGAAGGGGAAAACGGCTCCCCGGCGGCTGAAACCGCCGTTCCGCAGATATGTGGAGTTTCCGGGCTGCACGGCGGAGATGCTGTCAGAGCTGACGTTGCATGACCTAGGATTTGCGTATGAAGAAGGCTGATTATTGCCGGTTATCCGCATTTCGTCCCTATGCGCCGATTGGGTCATTTGTAAATTTTTCAATTTTCCCCCTTGCAAAAGTAGGGTATTTTTTGATAAACTATATGAAGTCTTGTTTCCAGAACGAGGCCACTTTAGCTCAGTAGGTAGAGCACATCCTTGGTAAGGATGAGGTCGGCGGTTCGATTCCGCTAGGTGGCTCCAGGAAGGAAGCGGGGCTGCAAAGAAGGAAAAAAACAACTCACAGGAGTCATAAAAATGGCTAAGGAAACATTCGATCGCGGCGGAAAGCCGCACGTGAACGTCGGCACCATCGGCCACGTCGACCACGGCAAGACCACTCTCACGGCCGCCATAACCCATGTGCAGTCCCTCAAGGGCCTCTGCCAGGAGATCAAGTACGACCAGGTCGCCAAGGCTTCCGAGTCTGCCGGCCGTCGTGACGCGACCAAGATTCTCACGATCGCGTCCTCCCACGTCGAGTACGCCACGGCGAACCGCCACTATGCGCACGTCGACTGCCCTGGACATGCTGACTACGTCAAGAACATGATCACCGGCGCGGCCCAGATGGACGGCGCGATCCTCGTCGTGTCCGCCGTCGACGGCCCGATGCCCCAGACGCGCGAGCACGTGCTTCTCGCCCGCCAGGTCGGCGTTCCGAAGATCGTCGTGTTCCTCAACAAGTGCGACCTCGTCGACGACCCCGAGATGCTCGACCTCGTCGAGATGGAGGTCCGCGAGCTCCTCTCCAAGTACGACTACGACGGCGACAACGCCCCCGTGATCCGCGGCGCGGCCTATCCGGCCACGCAGGCCGCGTCGGCTGACGATCCCGCCTGCAAGTGCATCGACGAGCTCATGGACGCTCTCGACAGCTACATCCCCGAGCCCCAGCGCGAGCTTGACAAGCCGTTCCTCATGCCCATCGAGGACATCTTCTCCATCGAGGGCCGCGGCACGGTCGTCACCGGCCGCGTCGAGCGCGGCGTCGTCAAGGTCGGCGACGAAGTCGAGATCGTCGGCCTCAAGCCGACGGCCAAGACCGCCGTCACGGGCGTCGAGATGTTCCGCAAGCTCCTCGACCAGGGCCAGGCCGGCGACAACATCGGCACGCTTCTCCGCGGCACGAAGAAGGAGGAGGTCGCCCGCGGCCAGGTTCTCGCGAAGCCGGGTTCCATCACCCCGCACACCGAGTTCAAGGGCCAGGTCTACGTCCTCACCAAGGAGGAGGGTGGCCGCCACACCGCGTTCATGAAGGGCTATCGTCCCCAGTTCTACATCCGCACGACGGACGTGACGGGCGACATCCAGCTCCCCGAGGGCGTCGAGATGGTCATGCCCGGCGACAACGTCGAGATCTCCGTCAAGCTCATCGCCCCCGTGGCGCTCGAGGAGAAGATGCGCTTCGCAATCCGCGAAGGCGGCCGCACCGTCGGTGCCGGCACGGTCTCCACGGTCGTCAAGTAAACAAAACAGGCCTTCTGTGAGATGCCTGCCCGTCAGGCCCGGCCGGAAGTGGCCGGCCGGGGCGGCGGGCGGGCTAGAGTCTCGCAAGGGCCGGAGGTAACATAAAATGCGTGATCTCGCGATACTCGCCTGTGGGGAGTGCAAGCGCAGGAACTACACCACGACGCGGAACAAGAAGACGATGACCGAGCGTCTCGAGAAGGTCAAGTTCTGCCCGGCCTGCCGCAAGCGCACGGCTCACAAGGAAACAAAGTAAGGGTCACCACTCCCTTTGTAGGGTAGTAGCACAATGGCAGTGCAGCGGTCTCCAAAACCGCCTATGGGGGTTCGATTCCCTCCTACCCTGCCAGACAACGGAGAATAGAAATGGACACGGCTAAGAAAACCAAGGAATACCTGTCAGGCGTCGCCGCTGAGGCAAAGCGCGTGACGTGGCCCGGCAAGCGCGAGCTCTGGGAGTCCACGCTCGTGGTGATTGCGTTCATCTTCATTCTCGCCGTCGCGACGGGCGTCTGCGACAAGGTTATCGAGCTTGCGCTCAAGTTCGTCAAGTCCTGAGGTCTGCCGGCATGACTAAGCAGTGGTTCGTTTTGCACACGCTGACTGGACAGGAGAACAAGGTCCAGAAGTCGATTGGCGCCCGCATCAAGCTCGAGAGGATGGAGGAGTTCGTCGGGCGCTGCGTGATCCCGACGGAGCGCGTCAGCGAAAAGAAGAACGGGCGCACGATCAAGAAGATAAGGAAGTTCTTCCCCGGCTACGTCCTTTGCGAGCTTGCGCTCTACGACGAGTCCAGGGGACCGGACGAGAACGGCCGCAAGGCCATTTACGAGAGGACCTGGCAGTTTCTCCGCGAGACGCCGGGTGTCATTGGCTTCGTCGGAAGCGACCGCCCGATGCCGCTCAGGCAGAGCGAGGTGGACGCCATCCTCTCCGACAAGCCGCAGGGGGCGGCCGACGTGGCGCGTCCCAGAGTCAATTTCTCCGTCGACGAGACGGTGAAGATAACCGAAGGCGCGTTCATGGGTTTGACGGGCCAGGTTTCAATGGTGGATCCCGACAAGGGCAAACTCAAGGTTGAGGTGAACATCTTCAACCGCAAGGTCCAGGTCGACGCCGAGTACTGGCAGCTCGAGAAGGTTCCGGTGGAAGCGCCGGTTGCCGTCCCGGAGGCGTAGTCGAGGCAGAGGGTTTGCGGTCCGTCGTCACCGGGCAAGGATCCCCGGGAGGGCTCGCAGAAAGGAAGAAGGCAGGCAAATGGCCAAGAAGGTAACTGGCGTGGTCAAGCTCCAGATCCCCGCCGGCGCGGCGAATCCCGCGCCTCCGGTGGGTCCCGCGCTCGGTTCTGCAGGTGTCAACATCATGCAGTTCTGCAAGGAGTTCAACGCGAAGACGGCGAAGGACGCCGGTCTCGTAATCCCCGTGGTGATCACGGTCTACCAGGACCGCAGCTTCTCGCTGCAGTTCAAGTCGCCGCCCGCGAGCGTGCTCCTCAAGAAGGAGGCAGGCCTCGCCAAGGGCTCCGGCGTCCCCAACAAGAACAAGGTCGGCAAGGTCACCAAGGCCCAGCTCGCGAAGATCGTCGAGATGAAGAAGGCGGACCTGAACACGGCAGACCCCGAGGCGGCGATGCGCATGATCGCCGGAACCGCCCGCAACATGGGAATCGAGGTGGTTGAATGAAGCACGGCAAGAAATACCGCAGCGCCCTGAAGAAGGCCCCGCAGAAGCCCGTTTCCATCGAGGAGGCGGTCAAGTTCGTCAAGGCCAACCCCGGCGCCAAGTTCGACGAGACGGTCGACGTATATTTCCATCTGGGCAAGGAGCTCACCAAGGGCGACACCGCTGTCCGCGGCACCGTCAAGCTCCCCAACGGCTCGGGCAAGACGGTCAGGGTCGCGGTCTTCGCGGGCGGCGACGCAGCCGAGGCCGCAAGGGCCGCGGGCGCCGACTTCGTCGGTATGTCCGACCTCGTGGAGAAGGTCTCCAAGGAGGGCTGGTGCGACTTCGACGTCGCCATCGCCACCGTCGAGGCCATGAAGGAGGTCCGCAAGTGCGCCAGGGTGCTCGGCCCCCGCGGCCTCATGCCCAACCCCAAGACGGGCACGGTCACGGACGACACCGCGACGGCCGTCAAGGAGGCCAAGGGCGGCAAGGTCGACTTCCGCATGGACAAGACCGGCAACCTCTGCGTGATCGCCGGCAAGCGCAGCTTCGAGGAGTCTGCGCTCGTCGACAACATCAAGGCTGTCATCTCCGCCGTGCACGGCGCGAAGCCGGCGTCCGTCAAGGGCGCGTTCGTCAAGTCCATGACGATTTCCTCCACCATGGGCGTGGGCGTGCCTGTGATCGTCTCCGCCGACGTTGAGTAAGCCCACAGGAGGTAAACAGAAATGAGAATCGAAAAGATTGCGATACTCGACGAAGTGGTGTCCCGCATCAAGGACTCCGACTACTGCTTCATCGTCAACTACGGCGGGGCCAGCGTCGCCAAGCTCTCGAAGCTTCGCGCCGACCTCCGCAACGTGGACAGCCGCCTGCTCGTCGTCAAGAACACCTACCTCGCGAAGGTCGCGAAGGAGAAGGGCTGGTCCGACGACGTGAACGCCATGCTCTCCGGCCCGACGGCCGTCGTCATCGGCAAGGGCGAGCCCACCGCCGTGGCAAAGGCGATCATGGACTTCGTCAACGACAAGGAACTCGCCGGCAAGGCGTCCGTCAAGGGCGCCGACTACGACAGCAAGATCGTGGACGCCGCCATGGTCGAGGCCCTTTCCAAGGTTCCCGGCAAGGACCAGCTCCGCGCAACGCTGCTCATGCTCCTCAAGGAGCCGGCGACGCGCCTCGCCCGCGTCCTCTCCGAGAAGGCCAAGAAGGGCGGAGACGCCGCTCCCGCGGCGGAGGCGCCGGCTGCCGAGCCCGCACCTGCGGCGGAGCCCGCTCCCGCGCAGGCGTAAATGGGAAGCGCCGCTCCCGGGGTGTCCGGGGGCGGCCTGAAGTGAAGAAGACAAGAAGGTTTCCTTCAGATGAAAAACGCTGAAGGTTGTAAGGTAAAAAAGGAGAAACGAAAATGACAAACGAAGAGATCATCAAGGAGCTGTCGGGCAAGACGGTTCTCGAAATCAACGAGCTCGTCAAGGCTCTCGAAGAGGCTTGGGGCGTTTCCGCCGCAGCCGCTGTCGCGGTCGCAGGTCCCGCCGCCGGTGCCGCTCCCGCCGAGGAGAAGACGGAGTTCGACGTCATCCTCAAGGCCGCGGGCGCCAACAAGATCGCCGTCATCAAGGAGATCCGCGCGATCACCGGACTCGGCCTCAAGGACGCCAAGGACATGGTCGACGGCGCTCCCAAGAAGGTCAAGGAGGCCATCGCCAAGGACGAGGCCGAGAAGATCGCCGAGCAGCTCAAGAAGGCCGGCGCCGAAGTCGAGGTCAAGTAACAGCTTCCTTGGACAAGGCAAAAGGCAGGAGGCCGGCGGTTCGCCGGCCTCCTCTCTTTTTGCCCTCCCGGCATAGGGCATCTACAAGTCTGCTTGCACATTTGACGATAATGTGATATACTATCTTTAAATCAAGGCCAGGGTAGCACAATGGCAGTGCATCTCATTTGTAATGAGAGGGTTGCGGGTTCGACTCCTGTTCCTGGCTCCAGTCTTCTGAGAGGTTCAACGGCGCCTCGCGGCGTATGTGAAGGAAGGAAAGCGATGATCGAGACGATTGCGACGGAGAAGGCGCCAAAGGCGCTCGGACCGTACAGCCAGGCCATCAAGGCCGGCGGATTCGTGTTTTGCTCGGGGCAGATACCGATAGACCCCGCGACGGGCGCGGTGCTGTCCGCTGCCTCGGTCGAGGACCAGACCCGCCAGTCCATCCAGAATCTCAAATGCGTCCTCGAGAAGGCGGGCGCGTCGCTCGCGGACGTCGTGAAGACCACGGTGTTCATCAAGGACATGAACGACTTCGCGGCGGTGAACGGCGTCTACGCCGAGATGTTCGGCGAGTCGAGGCCCGCGCGCAGCTGCGTCGAGGTGGCGCGGCTCCCCAAGGACGTCAAGGTCGAGATAGAGTGCATAGCGGCCGTCTGAGCCGCGAATTTCCCAAGGAGGCATCGAACATGAGAGACCTGTTCATAGTGGGCGCCGGCGGATTCGGCCGCGAGGCGATCTGGACCGTCGAGCGCATCAACTCGCTTTCGCAGCAGCCGTCGTGGCGCATCATCGGCTACGCCGACGACAACCCGAAGTGGAGGAAGGGCGACAACTTCGAGGGGTATCCGATCCTCGGCACGGTCGAGGAGGCGTCCCGCGACTATCCCGGCGCGTCGGTGTTCATCGCGCTCGGCAACAACATCAAGCGCGCGGACATGTACAGGAAGCTGCGCGGGCACGACTTCCCGGCGATCATCGACCCCAAGGCCCAGATATCCCCGACGACCGAGTTCAACCATGGCGCGTTCATCGGCGCGGGCGCGGTGATCCAGGTCGGCTCCGAGCTGGGCAAGTTCGTCGTCGTCGGGTCCAACTCCGTCGTCGGTCACGACGCGGTGGTGGGCGACTTCGTCAACATGGGCCCCGGGACGGTGATAGCCGGCGGGGCCAAGGTGGGCAACGGCGTTTCGTTCTACGCCAACGCCTGCACGATGCCCCGGGTGACGATAGGCGACTATGCGGTGGTCTCCGCGGGCAGGAGCGTCCAGGAGGACCTCCCCGACGGGGCCAAGATCTGAATCAGGTGAAGTGGGTCGTCTACAACCTCCTCTTTTCGCTCGCGTTCCCGCTGATGCTCCCCGCGTTTCTCGCGAGGATGCTTAGGCGAGGGGGATACGGGGCCCGGCTGCTTGACAGGTTTGCGCTCTACCCCAAGGGGGTGTTCGGCGACGCCAAGGACGGCGCCGGGCGCTTCGTGTGGGTGCACGCGGTGTCCGTCGGCGAGGTGCAGGTCGCCGGGCAGCTCATGCGCGAATGGCGCAGGGCCGAGCCGGGCGTGAGGTTCTGCTTCTCGACGACAAGCTCGACCGGATGGAAAATGGCCGAGCGCGAGGTCGCCGAGGGCGACGTGCTGATCTACAACCCGCTGGACTTCCCGACGTTCGTCAAGGCCGCGCTGAACACGGTGAGGCCGCGCGCCGTCGTGCTGGTCGAAAGCGAGATATGGCCGAACTTCATCCGCGCCGCGAAGAGGCGCGGCGTGCCGGTGTACCTCGTGAACGCGAGGGTCAGCGACAGGAGCGCCCCGCGCTATCGCCTGGCGAAGTGGTGGTTCTCCGACGTGTTCCGCTCGTTCGCGGGGATTTTCGCGCAGAGCGAACTGGACAAGGCGCGCCTCGTCGCCGCTGGCGCGGACCCGGCGACGGTGGAGGTCTCCGGCAGCTTCAAGTTCGACGTCGCGCACCGTAACGAGGCGAAGGAGCGCGAGATGTCCGCCTGGCTCGAAAAAGGCGGCGTCCCGAAGGGAGGCAGGATCCTCCTCGGCGGCTCGACATGGCCAGGCGAGGACCAGATGCTCCTGGATGTCGTGAAGGGCCTGGAGGGCGTCACGCTTGTGATTGCGCCGCGCCATTTCGAGAAGGCTGACGCCGTGGAGGACAACATCCGCGCCGCCGGATTCGAATGCGTCCGCCGCTCGAGGGCTGACGCACCCGCGGCGCCGCAGTCACCATCGTCTCGCCGCGTGTTCCTCGCCGACACCACGGGGGAGCTGATGGGGCTGTACGGAATCGCGGACGTCGTGTTCGTCGGCAAGAGCGTCTGCGCGCACGGCTCGCAGAACATGATCGAACCGTGCCTCTGCGGCAAGCCGACGGTCGTAGGCCCGTACACCGAGAACTTCCGCCCCGTGATGAGCGACCTCCTGGAGGCGCATGGGGTCATCCAGGCGCAGGACGCCGACGGCGTGGAGGACGCTCTTCGCAGGCTGCTGACGAAGGGCGACGGCGGGCTGGGGCCCCGCGCGCACGCGGCGGTCGTGAGGCGCACAGGAGTGGTCGGGAGGTGCGTCGCCGCGATGCGCGGCGCGCTCGCCGCCGCGCCGGCGGGGCGCGACCCGTTCGCGAAGCGGACGCGGCGTTCCGCATTCGCCCCCATCGTCGGCCTCGCCCTGCCGCTTCTCGTCGTCGCCGTTGCGTTCATCATGGCGGACAGCGCCCTGAACAGGCGGATCTCCGCGACCGCCGCGGCGAAAGCCAGGCCCGAGAGGAAGCCGATAGAGGAACGTCCGCTCCCGAAGCTCCGCGCAGTGCGCGTCGCCGGGGCGTACATCGCGATGATGGAGCGTCCGGACGCGCTGAAGGTCCGGCTGGTCGGAAGCGACGCGCAGGGATACAGGCCGTTCTTCGAGGGCGCGGGGCTGAAGTGCTGGGACGACGCGAATCCCGGCAGGGATGGTGCCCTGTTCGACATAGTGTTCGCCGGCGGGGACGTCGGCGTCGACGGCGTGGGGCGGCTCGCCTCTCTAGCATCGGAGCGCGGCGAGATGGCATGGGCGATCGACGTGCACAAGATGAGCGCGGCGGAGTTCAAGGCCGCGCTGGAGGCCTTCCCGTCTGAGGACGCGCATTTCTGGATGCCGGGCGAGAGGGACTGGATGATCACCGGACGCAAGACGCGCAGGATCGTCAAGATGAGCGCAGTCCTGGACTTCTTCTCGCGGGAGAACGTAATCACGAAGGAGGCGGAGGAGGCGGGCTGCTGCTCGATGCAGGAGGTGTTCGCGAACTACGTCGGCACCAGGGATGACGTGATGGGGGCGTTTGGCGCCGGAGACCTCTCGGCGAAGGTCTCCCCGGGGGCGTTCGTCTCGACGCACACTCCCGACATCGCGTGGATCGTGCCGGATGGCATGGACGCCGACATAGTCGAGAGCCTTGCCGCGCAGATCAGGCGGCTTCAGGACGTGCGCCGCCGGATCATCAAGGCGGGGATGCGCTATGCGGAGAAGGGCGGCGCGGGGGAGGCTGTCGACGCCTGGGCGGCGGCGCTGCGGGAGAACCCCCGCGACGTGATGCTCCTTGACAGGCTCTACATGATGGCGGTCAACGCCAGGGCGTTCAAGTCGATTGGCAACCTCCAGGCCGCGAAGGAATGCTACGAGGCGATGGTCGCCATAAGGCCAAACGACGCAGGCATTGTCGACGAATACGCGCAGATGCTTCAGGCACTTGGCAAGCGCGACATGGCGGCCAAAGTGCACCGCAAGGCGGTTGAGATACGGTCCGGCGGAAGGGTCGACGGCGGCGGATGCTCTTGTCATTCCGGCCCGTC
>Ga0310695_10005224_pt1 | contig 22907 bp, 14 predicted proteins | sample RumenRJG_04DNA_FD_203882 | JGI IMG/M metagenome (GOLD analysis project Ga0310695, IMG submission 203882) | Bovine rumen microbial communities from Lethbridge, Alberta, Canada - RJG_04 (v2) (version 2) | ecosystem: Host-associated > Mammals > Digestive system > Stomach > Rumen | place: Canada...
ATCATGTCGCAGGTGCGGTTCATGTCCACGAGTTTGGACACATACTGCATCGAGTTGACGATGTGCACGTTGTCGTCGGCGCTGCCAAACATGATGAGCACGCGGCCGTTGAGGTTCTCTGCACGGTTGAGCGGGAAGTTGCTGTAACCCTCGGGGTTCTCTTGGGGCGTGCGCATGTAACGCTCGGTGTAGATGCTGTCATAGAAGCGCCACGTCGTCACCGGGGCGATGCTCACGCCGCAGGCATAGTTGCTGCCCGGCTCGCTCATCGCCATGAGCGTCTGGAAACCGCCGTAACTCCATCCCATGATGCCGATGTGCTCACCATCGACCCACGGCTGGCTGGCCATGTAGTGGGCGGCCGCCACAGCGTCCTCGGTCTCATATTTGCCCAGGTTCAGGTAGGTCACCGACTCAAACTCCTTGCCCCTGAAGCCCGTGCCGCGGCTATCGACCTCACACACGATGTAGCCCTGGGTGGCAAAGTACTGTTCCCAGCCCATGCGCCACTTGTTGAGCACCTCCTGTGAGCCGGGGCCGTTGTAATGCTCCATGATGACGGGATATTTCTTTGTCGGGTCAAAGTCCACCGGCTTGATCATGTAGCCGTTGAGCGTATAGCCGTCGTGCTCCATGGTGAAGAACTCCTTCCTTGGCACATCCACGGCGGTGTAGCGGCGGGCATACTCCTCATTGAGTTGCAGGTCGCGCACCCGGCGGCCCTTGCGGTCATAGATGCGGTACTGGTTGGGCGTCGAGGCGTCGCTATACACGCCGACGTAGTAACTGAAGTCACCGTTGAACATGGCCGATGCTGTGCCCTGGCCGTCGGCAGTCGAGGGCGCCAGACGGGTTACCTTACCCTTGGCGTCCACACACTCGACCACGCGGTTGAGCGGGCCGCAAGAGGCCTGGTAGTAGAATCGCTTGGTGGCCTTGTCATAGCCGTAGAACTGCGAGATGATGCGGTTGTCATCGCTGGTCAACTGGCGCATCAGGTTACCCTGCAGGTCATACTGGTAGAGTTGCATGTAGCCCGAGCGCTCGCTGGGAATGACAAAGAAGTCCTTCTCGTACTGCACCTGCTGGCTGGTCTCGGCATCGACCCAGGTGTCCGACGTCTCGTGATAGACCTCGTGGGCATGATTGGTCCTGGGGTTGACGGCATAGATGCGCAGGTCGTTCTGGTGACGGTTCAGGCGCTGCACCATCAGTCGGTTGGGGTCGGGGCTGAAGGTGATGTGGCACACGTAGTCCTCCTCGTCAAGGGGCACGTTGAGTTTCTTGAAAGTGCCATCGACCACGTCATAGCAGTGAACGCTCACCACCGAGTTCTTCTCGCCGGCAACGGGATACTTGAAGTCGTAGCGCCCGGGGTAGAGCGCATACTCGTCACGCGGGTTGCACGTGCCCTGATAGATAACCATCGAGGCCATCTTGACCTGGCTCTCGTCCCAGCGCAGGAAGGCCAGCGAGCGGCTGTCGCTCGACCAGTTGAGGGTGTTGAGCATGCCCAGTTCCTCCTGATAGACCCAGTCGGGCACGCCGTAGATGATGTTGTTCTTCTTGCCGTCATGGGTCACCTGCACGGTCGTGCCGTCCACCAGGTTGCGAACGTACACGTTATTGTCCTTGACATAGGCGACGCGCTTTCCGTCGGGCGAGAGGGTGGCGATCTCCTCACCGCCTCCGTCGCTCAGGGCCTTCATCGTCTTGTTCTTCAGGTCATAGACGTAGTAGTCGGCGCTGAAACTGTAGCGGTAGATCTCCTTGGAATTGTTCCACAGCAGGACGTAGGCGCCGTCGGCCGTCACCTCAAAGTCGTCCCAGCCCGTAGCCATCTCGTTGCTCGTGTCCACCAGCACGCTCTCGTCGCCCTTGGCATAACTGATGCGGTTGATCGCGTTGCCGTCATCGCTCAGGCGGTAGAAGTAGCGGCCGTCACTCTTGGAGGGTTGCATCGCTCCGATGCCCTTGGGTGAATTGCCCTTCAACACGCATTCCTCAAGCGTCAGTGCGCTTGCACCCATGGCGACAAGTAGGGTCGCAAGGGTTAAAAGTATTTTTTTCATAATCGATTAATGTCTCTTATCTGTTAAATGTTGACTAATTCCAGAATTTGGTTGGCGCTATCCTTGGTCTTCACTTTGTCGATGATGTGGGTGACAATGCCCTGCTCATCGATGATGAATGTTGTGCGCACGGTGCCCATATAGGTGCGGCCGGCCATCTTCTTCTCGCGCCATACCCCGAAGGCCTGATTGAGCCGCGTGTCCTCGTCGGCGATGAGCGGGAACGGCAGGCTGTACTTCTCGGCAAACTTCTGGTGGCTCTTGGCGCTGTCCTTGCTCACGCCCAGCAGTGCGAACCCCGCCCGCTTGAGCGCGCCATAGCCCTCGGCCAGACTGCAGGCCTCGGCCGTGCAGCCGGGCGTACTGTCCTTGGGGTAAAAATAGATGATCAGTTTCTTGCCGGCAAAGTCGCTGGCCTTCACCTCGTTGCCATTATAGTCAACTCCCAGGTCCTCTGGTATCTTGTCTCCAATCTTCATAATGTCATATCATTTTAAAAGTTAATTTAACCCACAAATTTACAACATTTTCTTCAATCGCAGCGCCACTAGCCGCCATTTTTCCCATTCATTGATTTTTCAAGCCCGTTTCACACCATCGGGCGCACTGAAGAAGAACTTGCCGATCAATAATGAGGTGGTGGGGTAAAACGCTTTATATTAAATACTTAGCGGCTTAGCGACTTTGCGTGAGTTGAAATCGCTGAATAGAAACAATTGTTCCATGATGCGTTAAATTTTGCGAAATAAATGGCAAATAAGGGATTGGACTTGTACATCTTAGAAAAAAGTAGTAATTTTGCAGGCTGATTGCGCAAAATCGAGTTTTAATGGTGAAAAGATTGACGATAATATTGGCGGTCGCTTGTATGCTGGCAGGCTGTGGCGAGTATAACAAGGTGTTGAAGAGCAATGACCTTGAGTACAAGTATGCCTATGCCAAGAAGGCGTTTGAGAACAAGCGCTATGCCCAGGCCTACACGATCCTGACCGAACTGGTGCCCATCTTCCGTGGCACCCCTCATGCCGAGGAGTCGCTCTATCTGCTGGGCTTGAGTTACTACGAGAACAAGGACTACATCAGTGCCGGTTCCTACTTCAAGCAGTATTATCAGCGTTATCCGCGCGGCCAGTATGCCGAGTTGGCCCGTTTCTACGCCGGTTACGGTTTCTACCTGGATTCGCCCGACCCGCAGTTGGACCAGACCGAGACCATCCGTGCCATGGAGGAATTGCAGGCCTTCCTTGACTATTTCCCCAAGAGCGACAAGGCCTCGATAGCCCAGAGTGCCGTGTTTGAGTTGCAGGACAAACTGGTGCTCAAGGAGTTGCAGAATGCCACACTCTATTACAACCTGGGTAACTACATGGGCAACAACTACGAGAGTGCAGTCATCACCGCCCAGAACGCCATCAAGGCCTACCCCTACAGCAAGTACAAGGAGGAACTCGAGATGCTTGTGCTCAGGGCCCGTTACAGAGAGGCTGTCGAGAGTGTTGTGGAAAAGAAGGTTGAACGCTTCCGCACCGTCATCGATGAGTATTACTCGTTTATCAACGACTACCCCGAGAGCAAGATGCGCAAGGAGGCCGATAACATCTTCAAGATTGCCAATAAGCACGTCAACGGCAATTGATGATCTTAAAAATAGAGAACAATATACATATATAATATAATTTCAAGTAAGACATGGATTACAAGAAGACTAACGCGCCACTCACAACCACCGTTCATGACATCATCGAGATGGCAGAGCCCACGGGCAATATCTATGAGACCGTTTGCATCATCAGCAAGCGCGCCAATCAGATTGCTGCCGAGATGAAGTCCGACCTCGAGAAGAAACTTCAGGAGTTTGCCACCCTGAACGACAATCTTGAGGAAATCAGTGAGAACCGTGAGCAGATTGAGATCTCGAAGTATTACGAGAAACTCCCCAAGCCCACACTGATCGCCACCCAAGAATACTTGGAGGACAAGTTAGCGTATCGCAACATCGCAAAAGAAAAAGAAGAGTTCTAGAATCGACGGCGCCCACCAGGGTGCCGTTAATTTTTGGCAATGATATATATAGGGGTTGGCCCATCGCTGGTATTACCCGAAACGCATGATCACAAATTCACGCTAAGCCGCTGAATAGTTATTCGGACGGGAGTCTAAACAAATTAGTTTTAAAATTTAATTTTCTTTTAATTTCCCGTGCGTCAGCACGGTTTAATGTAGAGACGTTTCAACGCAGGGCCAACTGCTATATCGTTCCCTGATTCTTTTCAGAGTGGTCAATGAATTGTTATTCCAGTCTTGCCGATGCTAGGGTGAAGACCGATATTTTCACGTCAGGAATGGCCTTGAGTGCCGTGGCGCACACAATGAGAGTTGATCCCGTGGTGATGACGTCATCCACCAGCAGGATGTGTTTTCCGGTCAGTTGGTTGACCTTATTGGCGTCGAGGGCGTAATTGCCCTGGATGTTCTGCCAGCGCTCGAGGGCGCCCTTGTGGGTCTGGGTGGAGTGGGGGCGAACGGCTTTCAGAGCCTCGATATAGGTGATGCCCAGGGCGGCGGCGATGCCGCGGGCAATGAACTCGCTCTGGTTGTATCCGCGCTGGGCCAGTTTGCTGCGATGCAGTGGAACGGCGGTTACCACGTCGATGCCGTCAAAGAAATGACTGCTGGCCATGTCACTCACCGCGCGGCCAGCGAGCCAGTGCCCCATGCGGGGTAATCCGTTATACTTGATGTCGTGTAGGATAGAGGCATAGGGCGCTCCTTTCTCATAGTAGAAATAGGCCGTGGCACGCTCGATGGGCACCTTGCCGGCAAAGTGCTGCTCCATGGTGTTGAAGTCGGTCTGCTCAAACCGGGTGCGGGGCATTGTGGCCATGCATTTGCGGCACAGCCACCGCTCGTCCCCGTCGAGTGCCTTGTGACACACGGGGCAAACGCGCGGCAGCAGCACGTCGGCTGTCGCCCTCAACCATTGTTTAATCGTCCTGATCATCGATGCGGGTAACTAGGCGGACACATTCGCTGGCGATGCTGGTCTCGAAACCCCGTGAGGCCGCAAACCGCATCATCGCGGCCCATGCGGCACGCGGCTCGCGGTCGCGCACGGTTTCCCACTTGGCTTGCAGCAGTTGGACGAGGCGCTCGCGGTAGGCGTCTTCATCGATGAGTTCCATGGCCTGGCCGATGGCGCTGTCGGGGACACCCTTGAGCCGCAGTTGGTGCCCAATCTTGATTTTCCCCCAGCCGTTGAACCTGAACTTGTCCTTGACAAAGGCTCTGGCGTAGCGCTCGTTATCGATGAAACCCTGCTCGGTGAGTTGAGCCAGCGCTTGAGAGACCTCATTGCCGTTCAGGCCCCACTTGACGAGTTTCTCGCGGATGTCGCCTGCACTCTGCTCGCTGCGGGCACACAGGGCTGCCGCGCGGTTCAGCGCTTGCGGGAGAGTCAATGGGTGCCTGGGGCTATTCATGGCTAGCGGTTGAGGCCTCGTCGGCGTTGGCGAGGAATTTCTTGAGGTCCTCGAGGCGTTGCAGGGCCTCTTGCCGGCCTTGCTGATAGACGCGGTTCATTTCCTCGGGGTCATGGGTGGTACGGCTCACGTCGAGCGGTTTCAACGGTCTGAAGACAAATGCGTTGCCCTTGCGTTCTTCTTCCCGCACCTGTTGCAGTTGCTTGTTGTAGATCGCGGGGCGCTCCCGCAGCGCGTCGATGACCTTGGGCCACTTGCGCAGCAGCGGTTTCATGAGCCACATGCCATGCTCGGCGGTCTTGCGGTAACCGTCCTCGCGCGTGAGAATCACCACATTGCGCTTGTAGCCCTTGTCGATCATGAACTGCAGCGGTATGGAGTCGGCCAGGCCGCCGTCCAGCAGCAACCGTCCGCCCACCTCGACCGGCTGGGCTACCACGGGCATTGATGCCGAGGCGCGTATCCACTCAAAAAAGTCGTTGTTCACGCGGTCGAGGCGCTGATAGACGCCCTCGCCCGTTTTCACGTCAAAGCACACCGCATAGCACTCCATGGGTGACTCCTCAAAGGCGTTGAAGTCAAACACGTCATAGTGGGTGGGCACCAGGTGGTAGGCAAACCACGCGTTGTAATAGTTGCCCGTCTTCAACAGTGAGCGGATGCCGCTGTATCGCTTGTCGCGGGCGAACCTCACGTTGTAACGCAGCGCACGGCCCGCCTGGCGCGACTTGTAGTTGCAGCCAAAGGCGATGCCTGCCGACACGCCCACCATGCCGTCCAGAAAAATGTGATTCTCCATGAGCACGTCCAGGATGCCGCAGGTGTACATGCCGCGCATGCCACCCCCCTCCAGCACGATGCCAGTCTTGATGTTTGCCATATCTGGTAGTTCAATATTAATTTTACTGCAAAAATACACAAATTATTCCAGATTTATCGTATATTTGTGGGAAATAAAATCAATGAATAACTTTTAACTGGAGATCGCGATATGAAGAAGTTCCTTATTATACCGATTTCCCTGCTTTTCACTGCTTCTGCCATGGATGCCGCCGGAGCGGGATTGCAGGGTGATGTGAATCTCGACGGCATGGTTAACATCAGCGACGTGACCGACTTGATCGACTCGTTGTTGAATCAGGACGCCGGCCCGAGTTGTGATGTGGACCTTGATGGCCAGGTCAGTATCAGCGATGTGACCACGCTCATCGACATACTGCTGTCGCCCACCGACCAAGTCACCTTGACGGTCAATGGCGTGGCCTTTACCATGGTGCATGTCGAGGGCGGCATGTTCACGATGGGGTGCACGAGTGACCAGTGGCCCGATCATCGGCGCAACGAGGCACCGGTGCACGAGGTGACACTCTCGGGCTATTATATTGGCCAGACCGAAGTGACCCAGGAACTGTGGAATGCTGTCATGGGGAAGAATCCCAGCAAGTTTATTGACCCTCAGCGCCCCGTCGAGACCGTGTCGATGTTCGCTTGTGCCGAGTTTGTCGATAAACTGTCCGAACTCACGGGCAAGGTCTTCCGCCTGCCCACCGAGGCCGAGTGGGAGTTTGCCGCCCGTGGTGGCAACAAGAGCCGTCACTACAAGTATTCGGGCAGCAACGAGGTGGATGACGTGGCCTGGTATGCCGGTAATTCTGGCTTGGAGAGCCATCCCGTGGCGACCAAGGCCCCCAACGAACTGGGCATCCACGACATGAGCGGCAATGTCCTGGAGTGGTGCATGGACTGGTATTACTACTACACGCAGGATCCATGTGTCAATCCTGTCGGGCCCGACTCGGGCGACGAGAACGTCTATCGCGGGGGCTGCTGGGAATCGGATGCGTGTTTCTGCCGCAATGCAACGCGTGACAAGTTGGATCCCGATACGGCCATGAATGTCCTGGGCCTGCGCGTGGTCATGAACGAGTGACAGGCAATCTGGCGGTATTTCATGCCGCTTTAACAAGTTTTTTGGTTTTTTTATTGTTGAGATGTATCGTTAACCGCGGGATTTTTGCTAATTTCGCCAATCTATTTAACCGATAATGACCAAAATGAAGAAATTAGACAATCTCTTGGCCCGTAAATTGATGCAGATCAACGCCATCAAGTTGCAACCCGATAGCCCGTTCTCGTGGGCGACAGGGTGGAATTCACCCATCTATACCGACCTGCGCATGACGCTTTCTTATCCCGAGGTGAGGAATCTCATCAAGGTGGAGATGTCGAGGCTCATCATGGAGAACTTTGGCGAAGCCGAGGTGATTGCCTCCATTGCCACGGGCGCTATCGCCCATGGCGCGCTGGTTGCCGACTCACTGGCATTGCCGATGGTCTATGTGCGCTCGACACCCAAGGACCATGGCTTGGAGAACCTCATCGAGGGTGACATCAAGCCCGGCCAGCGCGTGGTGCTCATCGAGGACCAGTTGTCAACGGGCAACAATTGCTTGAAATGCCTCAATACCGTGCGTGACGCCGGTGGCATCGTCCTTGGCGCCGTGGTCATCTTTGATTATCAGTTCTCGAGTGCGGCCAAGGCCCTGCACCGGGCCAAACTGCCCATTATCACCCTGACCAACTTTGAGACAATGCTTGAGGTGGCCATGGACGGCGACAATATCTCGCAGGCCGATGCCGACACCCTGCAGCAGTGGCACACCGACCCCGAGAGTTGGGCTCCGCTGGGCTTTGATGCCGTGGACTGAATTGTAAATGTTAACCCCTTAATTCACTGACTCAACAATGGAATCATTCAAGAGCGAACCGCATGCCATCGCATGTGATGCCGCCACGATTTATACCAAACTCACCAATCCCTCTCTCATCCAGCAGCAGATTGAGGCCCATGCCGACATGATCGACGCCGAGGCCCGTCAGCATCTGGATGCCGTCAAGTTCACCCAGGACACGATTTCCATCCAGTCGCCCATGGGTGAGGTGACACTGGCACTCGACCATGAGAATAGCGTCGAGAGCCAGCGGGTGGTCTATACCGCTTCACAGTCGCCCGTCCCCATCAATATGGTCATTAACCTCGAGCCCCAGGCCGACGCCTCGACGATGAGTACGGCCGAGTTGCAGTTGAATCTGCCGTTCTTCATGCGCAAGATGGTGGAGGGACAGTTGCGTGAGGCGGCCAACCGCTTCGGCGAACTGCTGGCCCGCATCCCCTTCGACCGCCTGTAGGTGACGTGAGTTTGTCTGGTCTGATTACCGGCCCGGGACGCCTGTAATGCGCCTGGCCGGTTCATCGTGCTCGCGGCAAGTGCGGGCATGGCCGCGTGACGTGGAGTGAAGTTTGTTTTAAGGATTAACAGCAATGATATTAGGATATGAAGCGTATTTTCCCGACTTTGATTGTTGTGTTGATGCTCTCGGGCCTGATGGCACAGGCCTGGGCCTATGGCATGCCCAAGCGTGAATTCCGATCGGCATGGATTGCCACGGTGTGGGGCATCGACTGGCCCTCTCAGGGCGCTGGCGCTACCCGCCAGCAGGCCGCCATGGACCGTATGCTCGACTCGTTGCAGGTCAATGGCTTCAACGCTGTCAATTTCCAGGTGCGCTCGATGTGTGACGCGATGTACCGCTCCAGCATGGAGCCCTGGTCCAGTTACTTGACGGGCACGCGTGGCGCCGACCCTGGCTTTGATCCCTTGCAGTATGTCGTCGAGGGTTGCCACAAGCGCGGCATGGAGTGTCACGCGTGGGTTAATCCCTATCGCTGGAGCACCGGCACCGACTGGAATACGGCCATGGACCAGGAACTCAAGCAGGACGGCTGGTTGCTCACCCACGGCACGACCATTATCCTCGATCCCGGCCAGCAACGCACCATCGACCGCATTGTCGCTGTGTGCAGGGAAATTATCACCAACTATGATGTGGATGGAATCCTCTATGACGACTACTTCTATCCTCAGGGCATCCCCACCGATGCCACGGCTGGGGATTACGGCGAATGGCAGGCGTCGGGGACAGACCTCTCCTTTGCCGACTGGCGCCGCGACAATGTCAACCGCATGGTGCAGGCCGTCTATGACATGATCCAGCAGACGCGTCCCGATGTGCGTTATGGCGTCTCACCGGCGGGTGTTGCCGCAACGAGTGCGGCAGTGGCGGCCCGCTATGGCGTTGACCCTTGTCCCGCGGGCAGCGACTGGCAGTACGACGGCATCTTCAGCGACCCGCTGGCATGGCTGGCCGCCCGGAGCATCGACTACATTTCGCCTCAAGTCTATTGGCCCATCGGCGCCACGGCCGACTATGGCAAGATCACGCCCTGGTGGGGCAAAGTGGCCGCCAAGTTTGACCGCCACGTCTTCATCTCCTCATCGATTTCGAGCCTGAACAGTGCGTCAACCGCAGTGCAGTATAAGGAATATGCCGACGAGGTGGAACTCAACCGCACCAGTTCGCTCGACTGTAATCCGGGTGCCATCTTCTACTCGTGCAAGTACCTGTATGCCATCAACCGCAATTCATTGGGACATTACCTCAAGAACACGGTCTTTACCCGTCCCGCATTGCCTCCGGCGATGCAGTGGAAGCAGGGCAATAATCCTGGGGTGGTGCGTGACCTGGCCCGCACGGGCAGCCTCATCAGTTGGCAGGGCTATGATAACGTGCGCTACACGGTCTATGCCTTCCCCATGACCATGAACACGTCCACCTTTACTGGCCAGATCGACTATCTGCTCGGGATGACCTATGACACGTCATTTGACATCCCTGCCCAGTACCTGCAGGGCTATCAATTTGCCGTGTGCGTCCTCGACCGGGTGGGCAACGAGTGGGATCCCGCATTCCTGAGCGAGAAACTGGCGCCGCTCGACAATCCCGTGCTCATTTCTCCCGAGGACGGTGCGACCGTTGATGCCCCGTTCCGTTTCACTTGGCATGAAGTCGAGGGGGCGACGGGATATGTTGTGGAGTTGGCCACCAGCCCAGAGTTCGGTAACGTGCTGGAACGTCTCGCGGTGACTGATACCGTGGCCAGCGTGACGTCGTTCGAGAAACTGGCTCATGGCGTGACATGCTACTGGCGGGTGCAGTCCTGTGCCGATAGTTGTTACAGTGGCGTGAGTGAGGTGCGGGCCATTACGCCCATGCTTCTCACCATCACTGCCCCTGCCGATGGAAGTGAGGACGTGGAGGTTCCCGTCAACGTGCAGTGGTATGCTTGTGGCAGCAGCGAGAGCGCGACACTCGAGGTGGCCAGTGATGACTCTTTCTCGTCTGTCGTGTACAGCGGCCAGTCGTCAACGGGCTCACTGTCGATCCCTGAGGAACTGCTTGAGCCTGGTAATACCTATTTCCTGCGTGTCATTCTCACGGTCGGTGGCGAGACGATGAATAGCGATGTGGTACGTTTCTCTGTGGCTCACTCGGCCGCCAGATTTGCCATCCCGCTGGATGGCGGAACTCTCAACGCTGGCCAGCACATCACCCTCAAGCCGCAGCAGTGGGCGACATCCTATGTCATCGAGGTGTCCAACAGTGACCAGACGTGGGGCCGTTCACGCTTTATCGAGACGTTGAAGAACGGCCAGTGTGAGACGACCTTGCCTGCCCGGGAAATTAAGGTCAACGGCAAGTTGCTTGAGGATGGCGTCACTTACTATGCCCGCAGCAAGACCAGTTATCTCGATTTTGACGGCAAGAGCCACACGACTCCCTATGGCTCCATTATCTCGTTCATTTACAAGGCCAATGCTGCTGTCAAGGGCGACGTGGACGACAACGGCGAGGTGAATATCGCCGATGTTAACGTCATCATCGACCTGATCTTGACCGGCAGATACTCTGATAGAGCCGATGTGGACGACAATGGCGAACTCAACATCGCCGACATCAACGAATTGATTTCCTACATCCTTGACTTATGAATGCCTGGAACCGTTCAGCGAGTCGTCCGATGCCGTCGCTCACGTTATAATAAGTGTTTCTCGCGTTGGCGGCTGGACATGAGCAGGATTAGCAGGGAGGCGGTGAGGCCGTAATAGACGGCATCGCCGGGAAGGGACGTGAAGTTGGCCAGCAGCATGGCGGCGACGCCAATGGGCATCGAGAGCAGCACGCCGCGGGGATTGAAGCGCCCGGGGCACCACAGGGCGAAGCACAACGGGAACAGGATGGCCACGGCCCTCAGACCCAGCGACAAGAAGCCCAGGTCATTGATGAAACTGCTGTGGAATAATAATGTGGCAATCACCGCTGCTGCGAGGATACCCACGATGGACAGGCGCGTCTGGGCCAACTGTGACAAGGGTGAACCCGTCATGCCCATGCGGCGCTTGAAATTGCCATAAACGTCACGCACGAGAATCGTGGCGGCGCCCAGCGACAAGCCGCTGCCGCACCCCAGGATGTTGATGAGCATCGTTCCCAGCATCAATCCGCCCAGCCATGCGGGCAGGTGATTGAGGATGAATGCGGGGAAAGCCTGTGCCGAGTTCTCGAGGACACCCAGCCCGGCAGGCAGGGTCTCGCCGGCGGCCTTCATGGCCATAACCTCGTCGGCGGTGACGTAGTGGCCGCGCATGTAGATACCCACAAGGGTGCAGGCTGCGCCGATAATGGGCATGAACAGTGAGCACAACAGGGCACCGTGCCGTGCCTTGGGCGTGCTGGCAGCCGACCAGATGCACTGGGCATAACTCTGGGTACACACCACGCCCAGGATGAGTGACAGGCAACCGCCCAGGTCTTTAAACAGCCCGCGGGCAAATGGATATCCGTAGCGGTGATGGATGCTCTCGAGGTCACTCAAGCCGTTATACTCGGCTAGAGCAGGGGACAGATAGACGTTGTCCACGCCATCGGTAAGCCCCCACAGTCCACCGGCGATGTGCCACACGACAATACCCGCCGCCAGGGATGACAGGTAGAGCAATACCAACTTGACGATGCCGGCCACTCCTGCGCTGCGGATGCCGCCAAAGAGCACCAGCAGCATGATGAGTACCGCTCCCGTGACCGATGCCCACACGGTGGGGATGCCGAACAGGCTGCTGATCATCGCCGACGACGAGAGCACCTGGGACATGATGCTGATGAAGATACCAATGAGGAAAAGTATCGACCCGACTGTTTCGGCCTTGTGACCGTACTCACGGCTCACGATCTCGAGCAGCGTGGTGCAGCCGCTGCGCCGCAACGGGCCAGCATAGAACAACCCCAACACAAGGGCTCCCAGCCCAGCCCCGATGGTGAACCACCAGGCCGACACGCCGTAGCAGAAGGCCAGTTGCGCGGTACCGATGGTCGATTGTCCGCCCGCAAGTGTGCCCAGCAGGGCACCGCAAACCATCCAACTGCCCGAATTGCCTCCGGTCGTGAAACTGTGTGCGTCCTTCACCTTGCGTCCGGCCAGCCAACTCAAGGCCAGTAGCAGGGTGACGGTCAAGATGACTCCAATGAGATGTGTGATCGATACCATGATGCGGTTATTACTGTTTTTGGGACTGCAAAGGTACAAAAAAAATGGTAATGATGTAGATGTAGGCCCGAACCCTGCGGGGCTAATGCGAATCTTTAGTTTGGCGAAGCCAATTGCTCGAATTATTTTTAAATATTTTTCGTGAAACACTTTTTCATAGCGAAATTAGCATTAAAAACTATTCAGGGCCAAGTGCTATATCGTTCCCCTAGAGTTTTTCTGCTATTGCCTTGCCCTGAGGGCCAATTAGCGGTTTTCGCCTGCTTTCAGCCCTGTTTTTGTCGAGAAATGAGGTTAGATTTTTTAATATTGTTTATGTTGATAAAGCACATGTAAACAAGTAGTTGTGATTCGATAAAGTTTAGATTTTTTCTTTGATATAGGGTGGGGTGCCGTTTTTATCATTACCTTTGTAAAAAATCAACGTGAATAGTAATTTATCAATGACCAAAATGAAACGTGTTTTTTCAATAGCAATCGTGTTGATGACCGCGTTGTTCGCGGGAGCGGCTGTCTATGAGCCGTCGCTGGAGAACGATAGCGAGGTGTGTGTGTTCTTTGAGGCCGATGCGACGGCAAGCGGCGCTCCCTGCATTTGGGTGTGGGAAGGCAATACCGATGGCCGCCAGTACGTGGGAACAGCGTGGCCCGGGCCCGAAATGACCTACATGGGCGATACCCAGAGTGGCAACAGGATATACAAGTGGACCTATACGGGCACGCTGGCAATGCCCACTGGCCTGATATTCACCTGGAATAACCAGGCGGGGCGTGTGGACGGCTCGTTCACCAATCACGGCTATTATGTAATGGGCCAGTTGACCAAGGTCATTGGGGCAGGCGAGAGCACTTTTGTCCCCAATCAGAATGTTATCTATCAACTGGACCTGTACAACTTTACCAGCCAGGGCACCCTGGCCGCGGCCCAGCAGCGCCTTGATTATCTCAAGGACCTGGGCATTGACATCATCTGGCTCATGCCCATCCACCCTCGTGGCGTGACAGGCCGCATCGGCTCACTGGGCAGCCCTTACGCCCCCCGCAACTACCATGCTGTGAACAGCGACTTCGGCACGCTGGCCGACCTGCAGGCCTTTGTCGCTGCCGCCCACCAGCGCGGTATGCAGGTGTGGCTCGACTGGGTGGCCAATCACACCGCCAAGGACAACGTGTGGATCACCCAGCACCGTGAATACTACAACTCGACGCTCACCAGCCCCAACGGCTATGGCGACGTCTATCAGTTGGATTACAGCAAGGAAGCGACCCAACTGGCGATGATTGAGGCCATGGAGTACTGGATTGACCAGGCCGACATCGACGGTTACCGTTGCGACTACATCAGCAGCAATACCATTCCCACCTCGTTCTGGACGCGCGCCATCAAGGCGTTGAAGGAGCACAAGCCCGGCAAGACCATCACCATGCTGGGCGAGGGTGACATGGCCAACAGTGTGCAGCGCCTGCTCGGGTGCGGCTGGGACTATGACTACGCGTGGGGTTTCCAGACCTCGCTGGTCAACAACAAGAACCGCCCTGCCAATGTGCTCACCCAGTGCCGCAACCTGGTGGGTGACTTGCGCTTTGTGGATATGAGCCGCATGGTCTATCTCACCAACCATGACCAGAACTACAGCAACACGATGCAGTCGCAGTATGGCAACAACGTGTATGCTTTCACGGTGCTCACGTTCACCCTCTATGGCATGCCGTTGCTCTACAACGGCCAGGAGACCGGCTACCTGCTCAACCATTGCCTCGATTACTTCAACCGCACGCCCATCAACTGGAACTCGGTGGACAGCAAGATGCAGAACACTGTCAAGGCCTTGACGGCCCTCAAGCACAGTTGTGATGCCCTCATCGACAATGGCGACCGTGCCAGCGAGGTGACCTTCATGACCACGGGCAACAGCAATGTCATCGCCTATCAGCGCAGCCACAATAACCAGAAGTGTCTGGTCGTGCTCAACCTGGGCACGTCATCGGCAAGTACCATCGTTACGGGCCTCGAGGCTGGAGAGTGGAAGCGCGCTATCGATGTCGAAAACATCAGTGCGGGCTTGACAGCCATTCCAGTGACCTTCAGTGCTACTCAAAGTTTTGTGTTGCCGGCAGGTGGTTATCAAGTATATATCAAGGGTGAGCCCATGGAGGATTTCTTGCGTGGTGACGTGAATGGTGATGGTGAAGTGAACATCAGTGACATTACTGCGCTAGTCGATATCCTGCTGGGTGGCAGTATGGACAAGTACCCGTTCGAACGGATTGATGTGAATGGTGACGGCGAAATCAATATAACTGATGTCACTATACTTGTTGATTTGCTGATAAAGGCTGCGTGAATATACTGGAAACCAATGAATTGACAAGTGTGTTTTAAAGTGATAATGAAGATATGGAATAGGGTGCTGCTGTTGCTCTCGGTTCTCACTCTCCAGTCTTTGCCGGCAGTGGGGGCAGGAGAGGGTATCGACTTTCATCGGCTGGATAGCCTCATTGAGGCCCAGCCGCGCCTGGTGGCCGAGAAAGAGTCAAGGATCACTGCGATCAAGGCCGGCTTGTATAAGGCCCGTGGTGACCGTGAACGCTATGCCCAGGTGAATCGCCTCTTTGAGGAATACTCGGCCTACCAGTATGACTCGGCACGGGCCTGTGTGGGCGAGTGCCTCAGGCTGGCCCGGGTGATGAACGACGAGGTGCTGCTCAACGACAGCCGCCTGAACCTGGCACACATCCTGTCCACATCTTGCCTGATGGGAGAGGCCTCCGCTGCCCTGGCCCAGATTGACACAACGCGCTTGACGCCTGACCAACTCGTGCGCTACCACCGCACGCGCGTCAATCTGCTGATTTATCAGGCCGAGTACGTGCAGGGCACCGACTATGTGAAGGACTACGTGCGGCAACTGGTGGATGCGCGTCGCGCCGCGGCAGCGATCAACGTGCCTCATGACAACGAGAATTACCTGCTCACCCAGGCCGAGTGCCTGGCCGACAGCAACCAGCCACGTCAAGCCATCTCGCTGCTCGAGGGAATGATAAAACGCTATCACAGCGGCCAGCGGCTCTATTCCATCATCACCAGCATGATTTCGTTCTATTACTCCCAACTGGGCGACAAGCAAGAGCAGATGCGCTATCTGATCATGAGCGCCGAGAGCGATCTGGAGGGCTGCATCCGCGAGAACACGTCGCTGCGAACCATCGCCGACCGCCTGTTTGACGAGGGGGACATCGACCGCGCTTACCGTTACATGAGGGTTGCTGTGGACGATGCCAACTTCTATGGCACACGCCTGCGCAACATCCAGGCCTCGCACATCGTGCCCAAGATCCTGGACGCTTACCAGACCAACCAGGAGCGCAACCACCGCAACATGATGTGGCTGCTTGCCATCATGTCGCTGATCTCGCTGCTGTTGGTCGTGGGCGTCATCGCCATCTATCAACTGTTGAAGCGCTATCGCCGGCTCAATGAGCAGAAGGTGGCCATCAACGAGCAACTGCGGCAGGTGAATGCCCGATTGGGCGACACGGTGGGCCAACTGAACGAGTCAAACGGGCTGCTGCGCGAGCGCGAGAAAATCAAGGAGGAATACATCGCCCGCTTCCTGACCTTGTCGAGCCGATTCATCGACCGTGGTGAGGAGCAACGCAAGGCACTGTACCGCTTGTTCCGTGACCGCAAGCATGAGGACCTGCTGCGCGAGTTGAAGAGTACCCACCACGGCAATGAGAATGCCCGGTTATTCTATGAGAACTTTGACAATGCCTTCCTGAACATTTATCCCACCTTTGTCGATGAGGTGAACAACCTGCTGCAGGAGGGCGGCAAGATAGAGGTCAGGCAGGGCAAGCGCCTCACCACCGAGTCCCGCGTGCTGGCGCTCATCCGCCTGGGCATCACCGATAACCAGAGCATCGCCAACATCCTGCGTGCCAGCCTGACGACCATCTACACCTACCGTTCCAAACTCAAGGCCCGCGCCATCAGCAAGGACGACTTTGAAGACCAGGTCAAGGTCATTGACCGCTGACAGGATGAGCAATGGCATGTAAGCGAGATAATTTGCATCAGTAAACACTGAATTAACAATTGTAAAGTGAATTATAATATGAGGAGAATTTCTATTTTTGTATTCATGTGCTTGACAATGAGTGTGGTAACACTTGCTGGCAACGTGAAGTTGACGTCGCCCGACGGGTCGCTGATGGTGACCGTGGGCGAGGATGGTGGCCGAGCCTGGTATCAGGTCAATCGGGGCAACGAGTTGATTATCAGCCGCTCTGAACTGGGTTTTATCCTCAAGGACGGTGACCTCAAGGGCAACTTCAAGATGGGCAAGGTGACACGCTCGTCGCTCGACGAGACCTGGAGCCAACCCTGGGGCGAGGATGCCCTGGTGCGCAACCACTACAACGAGATGAAGGTGCGCCTGCAGGAAAAACAAGGAATGAAACGATATCTTGACGTGGTGTTCCGCGCCTATAACGATGGTGTGGCTTTCCGCTATGAGTACCCGCGCCAGCGCGGCCTCGACGAGTTTGTCATCATGGACGAGGTGACACAGTTTGCCCTGCCCACCGACGCTATGGCCTGGTCGATACCGGCCTTGACACCGTATTATGAGGGCATCTACACCTGCGAGCCCGTGAGCCAGAAGGGCAACATGGCTGGCCCTGTGGCGCTGGAGGTCAATGACTCGCTCTGCATGGCCATCATGGACGCAAATCTCACCGACTACTCGACGATGAACTTCTCTCACGAGGGCACGGTCCTCAAGGCCGACCTCGTGCCCTGGAAGAACGGTGACAAGGTGAGGGTGTGGGCTACCCGCGTGTCGCCCTGGCGTGCCATCATCATCGGCCGCACCGCCGCCGACCTGCTGCTCTCGCGCATGGCCCTCAACCTGAACGAGCCCTGCAAGATTCAAGACACGTCATGGATCAAGCCCACCAAGTATGTGGGCATCTGGTGGGCGTTGCAGAAACAGCGCTGGACCTGGTCCCAAGGGCCCCGTCATGGCGCCACCACCGAGAATACCAAGCGCTACATCGATTTTGCCGCCCGTCACGGCATGGGCGGTGTGCTGGTCGAGGGCTGGAACTACGGCTGGGACACCGACTGGACCCGCCACGGCGACGGCTTTAGTTTCACCCGCGCCTATCCCGACTACGACCTGTCAGGCCTGTGCCGCTATGCTGCCGAGCGCGGCGTGCGCATCATCGCCCACAACGAGACGGGCGGCGCGGCCCAGAACTACGAGGACCAGATGGAGGACGCCTTCAGCCTGTATGAGTCGTTGGGCATCAACACAGTCAAGACCGGCTATGTCAACTCACATTTCTATAATGGCGAGTTGCAGCACTCGCAGTGGGGTGTGCGCCACTTCCGCAAGGTCATCGAGACCGCTGCCCGCCATCACCTGATGATTGTCAACCACGAGGGTGCCATGCCCAGCGGCATCCAGCGCACGTGGCCCAACCTCATCGCCACCGAGAGCATGCGCGGTCAAGAGTACAACGCGTTTGACCGCCGTGGCGGCAATCCGCCCTATCACGAGTGCATCCTGCCGTTTACCCGCGGCCTGGGCGGGCCGATGGACTTCACTCCCGGCATCATGGAGTACAGCAACGACTCGGTGCCCGGCACGCGTCCCCAGACGACCCTGGCCCACCAACTTGCCGAGTATGTCGTTATCTATAGTCCGGGCCACATGGCCGCCGACCAGATCGAGAACTACGAGCACCAGCCCGCCTTCAAGTTCATCGAGGAGGTTCCCACCGACTGGCAGCGCACCCTTGTGCCCCATGCCGCGATGGGCAAGTATGTGACCTGCGTGCGACAGGAGCGGGGCACCGATAACTGGTATGTCGGCAGCGTGACCGATGCCACCGCCCGCGACCTGGACCTGTCGCTCGACTTCCTGGACCAGGGCACCCGCTACGAGGCCATCATCTATGAGGACGGCCCCGGTGCCGACTATCGCGACAATCCCTATCCGATGACCATCCGCCGGGTGGCTGTGGACCGCGGCACAACCCTGCGTCTGCATCTGGCGCCAGGCGGCGGCGTAGCCATCCAGATACTGGCAAAATAGCCCCGCCAATCACCGATTCTGCCCCGTGCCTGCCGTGTGGCGCCCCCAGGCGCGGGGCTTGCTGTGCCATGGAAAAAACACCGGTGTCAAGCAAGAGCAAAAAGGAAATTATCGTGAAAATGATGATTTTTTAAAGAAAAATTGGCTTTTGTGTTAAAAAAAGTGCATTGTGAACAAAAAGTTATTATCTTTGCGGCATGTGCTCGCAGTAATGAGTGCACATGAGATTTGGATGAGTTTGTTCACTGCTCTCTGTCCGCCTTAGACGGATTGCTTTAAAAATAATGCCAACTGATTATCCCGATTTTCACGGATAATTGAAAAAGCGGTATTGACCCAATAGAGAATGAAAAACTAATCCTGACTTTAAAATGACACATAAAATGACGAGGATGTACAGATACTTTATTGAGAACAAGTTGAATGGCGGGTGCCGCGGCAACCGTTGTCGGCTTGCGCCACGTTTAGAGGTAACCGGTGTCCCGTCAATCATGATAGAGAATAAATCCAGTAAGCAGAGCGCACTTGCTGTTAAATCACACCTTAGAGATAATCAACATCAATCCCCCGATAGGCCCAGGTATGCGCTCGCTTGAGCCTACCGGTGGATTAACTAAATGTTTACTGTATGAAGAGACTTTTATCAACTCTCATGGCAATATGCCTCATCACGATGAGTGCATGGGCCAACAAGACCGTTAGTGGTAAGGTCGTCAGTGCCAGTGACAATGAGCCGTTGATAGGCGCGACTGTGCAAGCCATCGGCTCCACTCAGGGCACCTCAACCGACCTGGACGGTCAATTCACAGTAACTGTCAACGACAACGTGACGCAGTTGCGCGTCAGTTGCGTGGGTTATAAGACCCAAGTCGTTGCAGTATCGAGTTATGTGACTGTCGCCCTCGAGGACGCCAACACGACGCTGGACGAACTCGTGGTGACGGCCATGGGCATCAAGCGCGAAGCCAAGGCGCTGGGTGTTTCGGCCACCCCCATCAAGGGTGACCTCATCGCTCAGGCACGCACTAACGACATTATGTCGAGCCTTGCAGGTAAGGTGGCTGGTGTCCAGATCGCTGAGACATCATCCGACCCCGGTACCTCCAAGTCGGTTATCATTCGTGGTGTCAGTTCTCTCTCGGGCAGCAACCAGCCGCTGTATGTTGTCGATGGTGTGCCCCTGAACAACTCTGCCACCTATAGTGGTGATGGCCTGAACTCGGGTTACGACTTCGGTAACGGTGCCAGTGCCGTCAACCCTAACGATGTTGAGAGCATGACCATCCTGAAGGGTGCTGCCGCTACCGCCCTGTACGGTAGCCGTGCCGGCGCCGGTGTCATCCTGATTACCACCAAGAAGGGTACCAAGCAGAGCCGCGGCGTGGGCATCGAGTACAACGGTGGCCTGCAGTGGGAGTCTGTAATGCGTCTGCCGCAGATGCAGAACCAGTTCGGTATGGGCTGGTATGGCGACCACACCGAGATTGAGAACGGTTCGTGGGGCCCTGCATTTGATGGCTCGGAGCAACTCTACGGTTGGGTGTACAACCATAGCCAGAACCTGAAGAGTTATCTTCCCATCAAGAACAACGTGAAGGACTTCTTCTCAACCGGTTTCCGTTACAACAACAGCATCTCGTTCAACGGCGCAACCGATAAGAGCGCCTACTTCGTTTCGTTGTCCCAGATCAACGATAACGGTATCATCCCCTATGATGCCGACACCTATACCAAATATACGGTATCGGCCCGTGGTAGCCACACGGCAGGCGCCTTCACGTTCAGCACCTCGTTGAACTATGCCTTCCAGCGCAACCACTTCGTGACCACCGGTCAGAAGACGGGTTCGATGTACAACAGTATCATGCAGACCCCGCGTGACATCTCCATCGTTGAGATGAAGGACCTGGACAACCCGTTCAACACGCCGGGTTACTACTATACCCCCTACGGTGTAACCAATCCCTACTACATTATTGAGAATTACCAGAACGAGTATGAGCAGGAGCGCTTCTACGGCAACCTGCAACTCGATTATGCATTCCTGAAATATTTCACCGCAACCTACCGCTTCGGTCTGGACACCAACACGGGCCACCACAATTTTGGTTCGCCCAACATGTCCGCCCTGTTCAAGGATACCCCCAACTATGAGGATGCCTTGAAGGACCTCACCGGTGAGGTATCGCAGAGCATCTCCCGTCGTCGTGAGATTGACCAGAACTTCATGTTGACCTACGACCAGCAGATTCTGGATGACTGGCACGTGAATGCTCAACTCGGTTTCAACGGTAATGAGCGCAGTTACAAGTACCTGGGCTCGTCGATAACCAACCTGAGCATCCCCACGATGTACAACCTTTCGAACACCGCCGGAAACCCCTCGACCTCACAGGATGAGTGGAAGCGTCGTTTTCTTGCTGTATTCGGCAGTGCCGAGTTTGCTTGGAAGAATATGGTTTACCTGACTCTCCAAGGCCGTAATGACTGGTCGTCCACCCTGCCGGTGAACAACCGTTCCTATTTCTATCCTGGTGTGAGCCTCTCGTTCCTGTTCAGCGAGTTGCTCAAGCCCGAACAGCGTAACATCCTCACCTTCGGTAAGTTCCGCGTTGCTTGGGGTCGCACTGGTAATGACGCCGGTGTTTACATGACCAACTCGGTATTCGCCCAGGCAGCCGCCGCAACAAGCGGTTTCGGTAACGGCAGTGCCTTCCCCTTTACCAAGGTGGGCGTGAATGCCTACTCGATGGGTAACGTGCTGGGTAGCCAGGACCTGAGCCCCGAGATGACCACCGAGTTTGAGTTGGGTCTCAACATGGCCTTCTTCCAGAACCGTTTCAGCTTCGATGCTGCTTACTACGATCGCAATACCGACAATCAGATCTTCTCGCTGAACATGGATCCCGCCACTGGTTATACTGCTCAGAACATGAACCTGGGTAAGGTCGGCAACCGTGGTGTCGAGTTGTTGGTTAACGTGACTCCCGTCAAGATTGGCGACTTCCAGTGGGATATCAACTGGAACTTCACCAAGAACTGGAGTAAGGTAATTAAGTTGCCTGAGGAGTTGGGCGGCATTGCTACCATCTATGGTCTGAGTGGCGGCACGAGCCTGTATGCCATCGAGGGTGAACCCCTGGGTGTGTTCAAGGCTTATGTTCCCCAGATGACCGAGGACGGCAAGATCATCTGCGACGGCGAGGGTCAGCCGCTGGTTAACCCCGAGCAGCAGATTGTGGGTAGCATGAACTACAAGTACATGATGGGCTTTGGCACGACGCTGTCCTACAAGGGCATCAGCCTGACGGCCAACCTTGACGTGCGTCACGGTGGTCTGCTGTACTCGCGCACCAAGGATATCACCTACTTCACCGGTAACGCCATCCAGACGGCCTATAACAGCCGCAACCCGTTCATCGTACCCAACTCTGTTCAGCAAATCTTAGATGATGACGGTAACGTTACTGGTTATACCGAGAACACGACCCCGCTTGACGAGACCGGTATTTTCACCTACTGGGATGCTGGTGGCGCCGATCTGGACCGCGCCTTCCTCGTGGACAAGAGTTACGTGAAACTGCGTAGTGTGATCCTGAGCTGGCAGTTGCCTAACAAGTGGTTTGCTAACTGCTTCATCACGGGTGTGAACGTGTCTCTCTTTGGAAACAACCTGATGTTGTGGACTCCCAAGAGCAACACCTTTATCGATCCCGAGACTTCTACTTTCGGTAACGACCTGGAAGGTAACTATGGTGAATTCTCGGCTAACCCGAGTTCTCGCAAGTTTGGTTTCAATGTGCAGGTT
>Ga0310695_10005226_pt1 | contig 22904 bp, 35 predicted proteins | sample RumenRJG_04DNA_FD_203882 | JGI IMG/M metagenome (GOLD analysis project Ga0310695, IMG submission 203882) | Bovine rumen microbial communities from Lethbridge, Alberta, Canada - RJG_04 (v2) (version 2) | ecosystem: Host-associated > Mammals > Digestive system > Stomach > Rumen | place: Canada...
GTTAAATAGCTCGTGGCTTTCGCCATTGCCGTGTACCAGTACGATGGGCTTCCCTGCCCCGACTGCGGCGTAGTGCAGGCAAACGCCATTGACCTGCACGGTATTGTTCACTTCATACATTGGCGGCCTCCTCACTCCCCATCATTCCGCCAGCTTTTGCAGCGTCACGCCGGTCAAGCGGTAGGTCGTCCACTCATCCATCGGCGCCGCGCCGAGGGAGAGGTAGAAGTCGATGCTTGGGCGGTTCCAGTCCAGACATGCCCACTCCAATCGTCCACAGCCGCGCTCCACGGCAATCTTTGCAAGTTGTTGCAAGATCGCCTTGCCGAAGCCCTTGCCTCGATGCTCCGGCAGCACGAACAGGTCCTCAAGATAGATGCCTGCGCGTCCGAGGAAGGTTGAAAAGTTATGGAAGAACAGAGCAAAGCCAACTTCTCGCCCATCCTCGCAGGCGAAAAGCACCTCCGCCTTCTTCTTTTCGAAGACCCATTCCTGCAGCAGCACCTCCGTAGCAATCACCTGATCCGCCATCCTCTCATACTCGGCAAGCCCTTGAATAAATTGCAGGATCAGCGCACAATCGCGCTCTTCCGCGAATCGAAACGTCAGCTCCGGCATATTCGTTCCCTCCTTATTTCTCCATCACACCGTGCCAGCTCCGGATACCACCAATGTTGTGTAGGTTCGTGTAACCCATTGCCTTGAGCACACTGATTGCCCGGCTGCTTCTGGTACCCGCAAGGCAGTAGATAAACAGCGGTGTCGCCTTGTTCGGTATGCGCTGCTCAGCTTCAGAAATCACAGGTAGCGGAAGATTGATACTGCCGGGGATATGCCCAGCGGCATATTCATCCATATTGCGGACATCCAACAGCACGGCCCCCGCCGTTTCGGCGCAGGTTTTGACGCCCTCATTGATGTCACGGGGCTTCACGAAGTCAAAAAGTCCCATCCTCATCCCTCTTTCGTAAGATATTCTTCCTCGGACATCACCGGAATTCCTGCGTCTAAAAGCTTCTGTGCAAAGACTCCGTTGCCCGGGACAAGTGTGCCGTTAAAGCTGCCGTCATAAATACAGCCCTTGCCACAGGATGGACTGCGTGCCTTCAAGATCGCGCCGGTACAGACATGTGTGCGGCAGATCGTCATTGCCTGCTCCGCGCCTCTGGCGAAATGTTCCGTCACGTCGTCGCCCTGTTGATTCAGTACGCGTCCATCCGGTTGTATCTCACTGGGAATGCGCGGCGTCGGGAGGCCTCCAAGCACCTCAGGACAGACGGCGATTGCTTCATTTCGTTCCAACAGTGCTTTGATTTTGGGAACAAGGTTATCTCTTCCGTCGTATCGACAGGATATGCCTGCAAGGCACATGCTGACAACCAGCATATCTTTCCTCCTCAAATCAGAATGTCATACTCAACCAAGCCACAGCTCGCCTGCCTTTTGTGCAAAGCGCTCGCCGTATAGAGCGAAGATGTCCTGGTAATGCTCCATGCCGTTGTGCGATTCCACGTTGCCATTGACACCCACCGGGCCCATCTGGATAACAGATTTGCCCAACGCCGCTCCGCTGGAGTAGCAAAGCATTCCGAAAACAAGCTCGCTGGTTAGAATGGACTGGATCACCATCTCCGCACCGCCGTGGGTGTACTGCTCCGTGGCAAACGCTCCTCCCAACTTCCCTGCAAGCCCCAGCTTGCTCGCTTGCAACAGCCATGCACGCATATCCGGCGTCATCGACGCCATCTAGGACGAGCAGCCGATCACGACGCCCCTTGGCCCCATCAACATACTCCGCATTCAAGTCGTCGATGGGAAACATCTTTGCCTCCACATTCGAAACGCGCCGCATCCCCTCCGCGATCCATTCCGCCGCCTACTTCGTATTCCCTGTCTTGGTATGATAGATAACTGCCCGTTTCATATTGTCCCTCCGCTAAATTAAAACTCCGTTGCAATGATCAACCTCATGCTGGATGATTTGAGCCGTCCATCCTGTGAAGGTCTTTAGCCTTACCTGCATTGCCTCGTTCTGGTACTGCACCTTGATGGAACGATACCGCTTCGATTTGCGCGTGCCCGTCAATGACAGGCAGCCCTCCTCCGCTTCGTAAGCGCCGGAGGACTTGATAATCTCAGGATTGAACATCGTCATATACTCACCCTCATTGTCAAACACAATGATGCGTCGGCTCACGCCGATCATGTTCGCCGCCATGCCGACACAGCCCTCCCTGTGGGCCATCAGGGTGTCCAGCAGGTCTTTCGCCGTACCGAGGTCGTCAGCCGTAGCCGGCTCCGACTTTTGTGCGAGGAAAATTGGGTCTTTCACAATGGGTCGTTCCATGTCTTCACCTCATAGCATCCGCAGCGTCGCGGCATCACGTCTGCCTCCATAGTATTTGTCCAGAACCTTGCCGAACACTGAATCCTGCACCGAGACGTACTCAAAGAGCGTCATGCTGGAGCAGAGCTTCAAATCGTCCGGGCGTCCCATAACGCGAACGGAATCGCTTTCGGGCAGCTCCAGGAGTGCTTCGGTAATCTCCCGCAGTCGTGCGCCCAGAACGGGATGGGCAAGGTACTGCCGTGCCTCCTCCGCGTCTGCAATGCCGTAGTACTCGGCGTTGTAGCTGTATCCAAGTCCACGCAACTGCGGAAAGATATACCAGATCCAATGACTCCGTTTGCGACCTGCGCGGATTTCAGCCAATGCCTGAGCGTAGTCCTGCTCCTGCGCTGTGAGGAAGCGATTCAAATCATAGGCCATGTCAGCCGCCTCTCTCCGAAAGCCATTTGACTGCGTAGGAGCAAGTCGCCTGCACCTCGCCGCCGCGATGCTGTATCTCATCCACGGCAGCCTGCACCAGCTTCGACGCGATTCCATGCCCGCGCAGGCTGTCATCCACATAGGTGTGGTCGATGGTATAAACGCCCGGGGACGTTTCCGGGAAGGTGATCTCCGCAACCAACCCACCTTGCTCATCTTCCATGTAAATGCGACCTTGTTCTGTCAGAAACATCGTTCACTCTCCTCCCACTCTCTCAAGGCTTCCCCTTTATAAGATCGTAGCTGATCTCCAATAGCTCCTTGGCCGTTTCGTCTTCCGCCGATCCATCCAACAGGAGGCCGATCCAGTTTGTTTTATTTATGTGCCACGCCGGGCTTGCCGAGATAAGAACCGCCCAGCAGCGGGCCGCACTTGAGGTCTATGACACAGACGAGACCCGTACCGTCGACACTCATGTGGTCGCGCCGAACATCCATGGAAACAGCAAACCTCTTTCGATTGCTTTGATGGCGCAAAACAAAGGCAGTAGGAAATTTCTCCCAAAGGTATTACGGTTCCACGCCATAGCGGTTCTGCACATACGTGATCAGTTTATCCTTGGTCATGCTCTTACTCCAATCACTTGCTGCTCAGCATCCAAGCGATGCCCTTGGCAATCCGCAGCTCCGAATCTTGAAAATGATTGCCCGAATTCAGTTCAAATACCGTTTGTATGCCATGATCCGAGAAGTTTTTGCGCAGTAAGCGCGTGTTTTCCTCCACGAGCTTCATGGTTGGGTTCTTCGTATGGCTCTCTTTGTCTCCCAGCGAGAAGTAGACTTTGTCTGGCTCACGCGCAAAATCATGGGACCTCGCATAATCCATAAAACCCGGAAACCACAGGGAACCCGATGCTGAAATCACGCCGGAAAATATCTGCGTCCGATACAGAGCATAGACTGCGCACAGTCCTGCAAGCGAGTAGCCTGCAAGGATGCAAGACGCATCGGCGCGCAGTTCCTCCATCACACCTGGGACAATATCGCTTTCCAGCTCTCGCAGCAACTCGTCCGCGCCGCCGCCGAAATCCTCCCCGCCCTTAAACACTCTCTTTGCTGGCCACGGCGACAGGTCTCGATTCCAGTCCTCTATCCCGACGACTGCCAGAGAGAATTGTTGCTTGGTCAGTCTCTGCGCCAGCTCCCTCACCTTTGCGCCATCCTCTTCACCTGCCAGCATGAAAATGGCCGGTGCATTCGATGCGTTTGTTTCAGCCGGATAGACACGCAGGTGTCTTTTGTTATTGCTCCCCATCATCGGCTCCTCCCAGATGCTTTTCAAGGAGTACCAGTTGAACATCCGGTATACCGTTGAACACCGTGGGAACGACGCCGATCTCCCGATAGCCCAGCTTTGCGTACATCGCCCGCGCCCGTGTATTGCGCGCGTTGGTGTCCATTCTCAACTCTGTGCAACCGTGCGCGCGGGCATAGTACTCGTAAAACCGAACAAACGCCTTCCCGTAGCCGCGCCCACCGGCAGACGGAGAAATCACCAGCGTATGCAGAACGCAGACCGCATCCTCCGCCGCTTCGAACTCCCATTGTCCATCAGAGTAACAGTCCATCTGTGTCTGATTGATGATTGCAGCGCCGAGAATGCCGTCTTCCTCCAACACGAAAAGGTCGCCCCGCGCCGCCGCGGCCTCCGCCGTGCCGACAGTCGGATACACGCCGCGAATCCACCCGATAGTAAGTTCACCGGCCTCCTCGGCGCTGTGGATCTCATCATAGATGTGCGCCACCGCGGATATATCCGTCCGGTTTGCCTTTCGGATACGATAGTCGTTTCTCATATCAGCTCAAATACGCGAGGATTTCTTCCGCATTGGTATCCGGTTTGACCTTCGGCATGACCTTCTCGATCAAGCCCTGCTCGTCAATGATATAGGTCGAACGCACCACGCCCATGCTGACCTTGCCGTAGTTCTTCTTTTCCTGCCACACACCGTAAGCTTCAATCGCCTGACGCTCAGGGTCAGAGAGCAGAATGAATGGGAGATTATACTTTTCCGCGAATTTTTGATGCGACGCAACGCTGTCCTTGCTGATACCGATCACGACAATATCTTTGCGCTTGAAACCCTCATAGTTCTTTGCGAACGCGCAAGCCTGACGAGTGCAGCCGGACGTGTTGTCGCGCGGGTAAAAGTACAGCACGACCTTTTCCCCCAAAAAGTCGCTGAGGCTGACGGCGTTGCCATCCTTGTCCGGCAGTGTAAACGCCGGCGCTTTCGTTCCGACTTCCAGCATGGTTTGTCCTCCTCAATAGATTCTTTTGATGTCCTCTGGCTCAATGCCGACGCGCCTGCAGAACACATCGACGTCGCTCTGGCTACGCGCCAGTTCATATTCGCGGAACTTGCCCGTTCCTCTGTCGATGAAGCCCACGACCATTTCGCCTGTGCAGATGCTTGACCTCAAGGCCGGCTCCTGCTTCGCCGGGTCATAGGGAATTTTTGGTGGCTCTTTCTTTCGGAACAGCTTCATGTTGCGTCCTCCGTTTCTTTGCGCCGCGCTTTGGCAAAAGGGCAGCGTTTTCCGATACACTGATTGTTCTGCGCGGAGCGGTTGCATATAATCTCCGTGCGCTCCATCTCAACGCCGAATTGCTCCTTTGCAAAGTCGATTGCCGCAAGCACCGAGAGGTACGAGTCTCGTTTGCAGCAGCGCGGTCCGCCAATCTCCGCGATAGCCTCAAGCGACTTTGCCGTCATGCGGTGCGACAGGGCAAAGGCTTCCCCTGATAGCGGCGTGGAGCCGGAGACGATGGATACGAACATGCCGGAGCTGATGCCCGCACCGCAGGCGCCCCAGAACCCACAGACTCCGCCTGGGACGCTTTTGCCGCGATTCATCATCTCTGTGAGCGCGGTCGCGAGGTCAATCTCGCCGCCCGCGTTTTTGAATGCGGTCAGGAGCGCTGCACCGACCATGATGTGATGCTCCGGTCCGTGCATATGGCAGAACGGCAGCGCCATCATCTTTTCGAGAATAGATATAGGATTCTTGGAGATCTCGTCGAGACACAGGGCGAGAATCTCGTCCAGCCCCTGCGTGTGGCACTCGTTGCAGACGTAATGTCCGTTGACACAGCGCGTCTTGCTGTTCTCACGTTTATGGCAGATGGCGCACTCCATCGGCTCGTCCATCTCCAAGTAGATCAACGGGGCCTTGCAGATCAGGCATTCGTCGTTCATGACTCATGTCTCCTTTATAAACGTGTAGTTGTTCTCGTCGGATTCCCCGGCGTAGAAGCGGTAGCCGAGCCGGTCAAAGCTACGCAGCTGCTCCGGCTGCTCGATGTGGTTCTCCGCCATGTAGCGCACCATCTCGCCCCGCGCCATCTTGCACATGGTGCCCTTCTCGACGGTCTTCCCGCCGATATGCTCACCGAAAGTCACCGTCAGGAACCGGGCGCCGGGCGGTAGGTGCTTTTCAACCGTCTGGCTGTACTCCTTTGACGCGAGGTTGATGACCAGGCCGCTTTCCGCGCAAATCGATTCCGCTATGGAATCTCCCCAGAAATCATAGAGGTCTTTGCGCCCGCCCACGGATAGCTTCGCGCCCATTTCCAAACGGTACGGCGTCACGCCGTCGAAGGGGCGCAGGACACCGTAAAATCCGGACAGAATACGAAGATGCTCCGCGACGTATTCAAGCTGGTCAAATGTGAACACGTTTGGCGCCATGTACTGATACGCGATGCCCTCATAGGCGAACAGCGCCGGTGTCAGATTATGATGCAAATCCATGCAGGTAAGACGCTCAACATTAAGCGCAGCAATCTTTTCGTTGCACTTCCAGAGCCTTTTGAGTTCGTGAGGCTCCATAGCTCGTAATGCCGCAAGCAGGATCTCCGTCCTGTCGAGGAATCGCGGCAGGCCACGGACGGCAAAGCTGTCCGTGTCGATGTTCATCTTTTTTGCCGGGGATAAGATGATACGCATGGCGTTACCCCCGATTTCCCATGTTGATTTGACGCATTAAAACTATCATTGTCCCTTTTCCGCCATGAACGTCAGAACCTGTTCCCTGCTCTTTAGCGCCGTACCCGCCCCGACTGCCGTCGAACAGATCGAGCCGCAGGCGTTGGCGAAGTGAAGCGCGGCCTCATGGGTCGATTCCCTCAGTATTTCAGAGGCAAAGCCTGCCAAGAAATTGTCTCCGGCGCCGGTTGCGTCTACCGCGTGTATGGGATAGGCCGGGAGCAGGAATGACTCCGCTGCGTTTTTGAAATAGCAGCCCTCCCCTCCAAGCTTGATGACGACGTTTTTCGCGCCCCATTGGAGAAACACATCAGCCATCTTCTCAGGGTCTGTCTCACCGGTATAATAATGTGCTTCGTCTTCATTTGGCGTAATATAGTCGATCATCGGTGCGGAGGAGTGCAGATCCTCCAGTTTCAGGAAGATAAAATTTGGCAGTTTGGTATCGGCAAAGACGAACTGCCCGTTCTCCTTTGCGGCAAGCAGCACGTCATGGACGATCTCCGGGTCGTCAAACGGCGCACGGAACAAGGAACCGAGTATCAGTGCTTTTGCATCGGTAAAGCGGTTGGTATCCTGTTCCGGGTGAAAGTTATAGCGATGCGCGCCGTTTGTGATGGATTTCCGCGTCCCGTCGCTGCTCACAAACATCGTGGTAACCGGCGTCGCATGCTCCGCTGATCGAAGGATCAGCCCCGTGTCAACGCCGCAGCTTTCCAATGCAGCGGCTACCATATCCCCCGCCGCATCTTTCCCAAGAGAGCAGAAAATCCCCGTTGTCAATCCCAGCTTGGAAGCGGCCATCGCCTCATTGACTGCCTCCCCGCCCACATTCAGAGAGGCAGATTCGGCACGAAACCCCGATGCGGAAATGGGTTCGGGATTAAAGCCCTTGATAATGGAATCAACCAACGCCATGCCAACACAGATGACATCGTACTTCTTTGTCACGTTCATCCCTCCCGCAGAACTGCGCTGTCCTAAACGTTTTCCTTTGACTTCTCCTGCGCCTCAATGACGCGGTCGCACCAAGCGTCAAACTCCGGGTCATCCTTCTGGCACTCCTCCGGATGTGAGAGCACATACTCCACCGCGCGGTGGACGCCCACATGGAAGGGAACTGTTGTCTTCATCTGCGGCACAAGGCGCTTCAGCTTTGAGTTGTCAAACACCACGGATACTGCCTTATCGCCCAGCAGATTGCCCTCAAAATCATAACCGTACTTCTTTCCCACCGCGGATAGATATTCGGAGGCGACATGATACGCCTTCAGCTGGACGCCCAGCGCATCGGCAACGGTCTCGTAGATCTGGTTCCAGGTCAGCGTCTCGTCCCCTGTGATCTGGAACGCCTCGCCGATGGCGTGCCGGTTTCCCATAAGGCCCGTGTAACCCATCGCAAAGTCGCGGTTGAAGGTCAAAGTCCAAAGCGAGGTCCCATCGCCCGGAATGATGACGGGTTTCCCCTCCAGCATCCGCTTTATGACCTGCCATGTGCCGTTGTTCCCATGCAGGCAGACCGGCACCTTGCGCTCGTCATAGGTATGGCTGGGGCGCACGATGGTAATCGGGAATCCCTCAGAACGATACTTTTCCATCAGGAACTGCTCGCATGCGATCTTATTGCGAGAGTACTCCCAATGCGGGTTCGCGAGCGTCGTGCCTTCATTGACAAAATACGAAGCCGCAGGCTTATGATATACCGAGGCGGAGCTTGTGAAGATGTATTGCTTTGTCTTCCCTTTGAGAAGGCGATAGTCCCGCTCCACGTCTTCCCTTTGAAATGCGATGAATTCGCATGCAACATCAAAGGTCATGCCTTCCAGCTTCTTCGCAGCATCTGCCTCGTCATGGATGTCGCATACAATCTGATGCGCGCCCTCTGGGACGCTGCCTTTTCGGTTGCCACGGTTGAGCAGCCAGACCTCCCAGCCCAACTCGTTTACCAGACGTTCCGTCACAGCGGTGCTAATAGTGCCTGTCCCGCCGATCAATAAAGCTTTCATCTTTTGTTTCACACTCCCTGCTTCTCATACTGTTCTTCACTTCAAGTGCGCAGATGATTTCATATTTCTTAACAAACTTGCCCAAATAGATTTAACATTTGTCTGTTACTTTATCTTTGCAAGAGACAAGTGCTTCTTTTCATTTCCATTTCTCCTTCTTCAGGAAAGACGCCGCAAGGCGTCTTTCCTCATTTATTTGCCTTCTGCGGGCGCGATTTGTCCCGCTTCACGACGATATCCAGTTTTCGAAGCTCCTCTATTACTTTCTCAGCGGCAACCCTTGCTTCGTTTGGATCAAGTCCCTTTGCCGCAATGGCCTCTTGGGCGGCTGCCGCATAGTCCCGCTTGTGTTTCTCGTTGAGCTGATGCCAGTCAATGGCTCTAAAATGCTCCATAACCGCACGATCCAGCGGGAGTCTTCCCTGAAGCATCATTACCGCAATAATCGGGTATCCCGCATAGCCCTGCCAATAGGACGCATTGTCATTGGAGGTATAGATGTCCTCCGTCCAAGTGACTGTATAGGCTTTCTGCCTGTCAGACGACTCAACCTCAGCGGAATTCTCGCCCTCGGATATCCTGACTCTATTATCCGCGATGGCGCTGTATGCCTCGTAGACCTTCTCGATTGGCCCGATCTTCTCCATACGAAACGGCTCCTTATCTCCGAATTTCTCCGCCAATGAGCGATTCGTCGTACTCCGCTCTCGACCCGCCGATGAATTTGGGCCGGGTTCTGGCGCACACCAGGTTTGCCTCGCCGATGCGCTTCACGGATATTCTGACCGGCACTGCCACCCTTTTGAGGTGCATCCCGATCAGCGTGTCGCCGATGTCCATACCGGCAGAAGCCCGGATCTCCTCTACGGCCACCGGATGCTCGGCATTCTCATAGACCGTCATCGCAAAAGCGCCTCCCGCATGGAGTCTGGGAACGACATTGCAGATCTCGGTCCCGGGCAGCAACGCGCTGCGCTCCACGATGACCGCACGATTCAGATGTTCGCAGCACTGTGCGGCGAGGAAAATGCCCTGCTCGTGCAGCACGGGATAGATTCCGTCATAGACGGCCTTGGCAGCATCCGTACTTGAGCCTTTCCCGATGCGCTCACCCATCACCTCGCTGGTGGAGCAGCCGACGATGAAGATATCGCCTTTTTCCAGTCTTGCGGCATCCAGCAGTTCCCGCACTGCGTCATTCGCCTGTTTTGTGATCTCGTCAAATGTCATTCGTAAGCTCTCCTTAAAATAATCCTGCTTTCAGCACTTTTCACCTGTCGCACAGAATTGTGGTAAATCCGAGGTCATACGCAACGATCTCGTGTCCGTGGAACTCCTCCAGCTTTCCGCCAACGGCTCCGTCCATGATCCTTTGCGCTCCGTCATGCAGCTTTCCAATCAGCTCCGATTTCACCGGGATATCCGCATGGGATGGCCAGATCTCGTCAAACTCATCCGTCTAGCTCTTCAAGTGCTCCAGGCTGGCAATGTAATCCTGCATGTTCCGGTGTTCCCCAAACATGAAGATGCGGCCATGCTCCTGAATGGGATCGCCGCTGATCAGTACTCGGCGGCTCATATCCAGCACCGCGATGCTGCCAGCCGTATGTCCCGGAAGGTGAATGATTTTGAGCTCCCGTCCACCGAGGTCCAGCGTATCGCCCTCGCGAACAGGGATGATCCTGCCTTTTCCACCGCTTTTCCGATAGTGTTCCTCGTCGTCCGGGTGCATATAAAAGGTCTCAAACTGACTGTTGCTACCGATGTGGTCCATGTCGGCATGAGTGTTTAGGAGCATGATCGGGAGGCTCGTGAGCGACTCGGCAATGTCCCGCGCGTCATGCACACTCATGCCGGAGTCGATCAGAAGCGCCTTCTCCGTTCCCACAAGCAGAAAAAAGCGTACCCCGCTGTCCTCAATGCGCCATGTGTCTGCGTTGATCTGGATAATCTCAGGGCTCATCTTCCATTGTCCTCCTCAATCCACGTCACAGGGTTCCCTGTTCTTTTGAGTTCTGCCCTTACTGGCATTCCGTCAAGCCCATAACCGAGGATCAAACCACCAGTAATGGTCTCATCCTCCTTAAGTCCGAGTCCTTTCATATACATTTGAACCTCCTCATGCTCCGTCAGCCAGTGGAGCTGTTTGATCCAGCAGGCGCCCAAATCCAGCGCATTTGCGGCGATCATCATGTTTTCCAGCGCACAGGCGCTGTCAGCTATGGCGTTGCCGTAGCCCTTCTTATTTGCCGTCACAATCAGCACAGGCGCATTGTAATGGAACACATAGCCGCCTGTCTTTGACGCGTTGATGGAGTTTCGCAGGGATATATAGGTGTCCGGCTTGATCTCCATCTTTGCAAACTCGCTCTGAACCAGCTCTGCAAGCTCTTGCAGCGTAGAGGGCTTTGTAATCACGATGAAATGTGTCGTCTGGCTGTTGGACCCGCTGGGCGCGGCACGTCCGGCTTCGATTACTTGCTCAATCATCTCCCGTGGCGGGAGCTTCGTCTTCATCCGTCTGGTACTACGTCTGGTCATGATCGCTTCCAATGCGTCCATGCTGTCTCACTCCATTCCTAATTCATACGGTTTGCCGAAGCTACCGTTCCAAATCTCAACGGCGTATATCGTGCAGTTTCCGATGTACTTTGACCAGTAGGCGCCACGAGACTCCGGTGTCAGGTACTCCAGCGCGCCTTTCATAGCGATTGCGTGGGTCGAAATCAGAATATTCCCGCCAAATCCCTTGATTTCCTCCAAAAAACTTCCTATGCGTTCCACCACAGAGGAAAGCTGCTCCATGCCCTCAGGTGCCGGGTTGTGGGCAAAATCCTTGAAGAACTCAAGTATCTCCCGAGGAGGATTGTTAAGGTCTACGCCCTCGTACGGGCCGTAATCCATCTCGATGAGCCGCCTGTCAATAACTGGTTCAATGTCTGGGGTGACGATTCTCGCTGTCTGAACCGCTCGGCCGAGCGGGCTGGAATAAACACGGTCAAAGCGTATCCCAAGATTTTGCAGCTTTTGAGCGGCATCGCGCGCCTGCTGCACTCCTGCATCATTCAGCGGATAATCGCTTCTCCCCTGTAAAGCGTTTTTGCTGTTCAGTTCCGTCTGTCCGTGCCGTATGATGTAGAGCATAACTCTCCCCTTCTTACAGATCCGTGTGCGTGCGCGATATTGTGCCTCACTTTTTGCCCAGCAGATCAATGGCGCTGCCCAGCAGTGAATTAAGCAGTTCCCCGAGCCCCTCTCCCCGTTCGCCACAGAGGACTCGAATGGCTTCTTTCTTGGTATCAGTATCCGCTTTGCGATAGAGTTCCAGCAGCTTTTTCTCAGCAGTAGTCACCTTAACGGACGTGCCTGATGAGGTCTTTTTCCCGGATGCCGAGCTTGTTTTGCCGCCGGACTTGGCCGCTTCCAGAAGCGAGGTTTGCGTCACACCTGTTGCCTTGGCGATCTGCTTGAGCGCAGCCGAAGACAGTTCCTTCTCCCCACGCTCTGCCTTGCTGATGTCTGCCGCGGTGACGCCATCCACTTTCTTTGCAAGCTGCTCCTGAGTAAGCCCTGCGTCTGTGCGCGCCTTCTTAATCAGTTCTCCAATTTTCTTTGCCATAAAGCACCTCCCGTTCTATTCTGCTCAAATGATACACATCGTACCCCTCAGGCATCGCCCAAGTACGCTTCCAACGTGATTTCGCGGTCTGCGATCTCTTTTGCGATATCCACACCCATGTATCGAACGTACCAAGGTTCATAGGCATAGCCGGTGACTGCTTCTTTTCCCTTGGGATACCGAAAAATGAAGCCGTGTTCCGCAAGCCCTGCATGTATCTTTGTCCAAACGTCTAGGGAGTATTGTAGCGCATCATTCTGCAAAATGAAATACTTCCGCAGAATAATCCTCATTTTTTCAAACTCGCAATTGAACTCATAGCGATTATTAGGTTGTTAGAAAGAACGCAGTCTCACCGTTTTTCGATGAAACTGCGTTCTATTACCAGCTTTCGTACCGCTGCTGCCGATCCAGCGCGGCGATTCGGGCCATTTCCGCATCTGACAATTTAAAGTCGAATACGTCATAGTTTTCCGCAATATGCTCCGGGTTGCCGGAGCCGGGGATGGCGATGAATCCTGCCTGAAGCTGCCAGCGCAGGATCGTCTGTGCTGCGGTTTTTCCGTGCGCCGATGCAATCGCTTGGACGGTTTCATTTCCGAAGTGCTCCTGCGTGTGACCGCGCCCGCCGAAGGGATACCACGATTCCACCACCGTACCGTATTGCTTCACATAGTCCCGCAAAGCCGTGTTCTGATAGTAGAGATGGTTCTCATTCTGCACCACGGCGGGCGTGATCTCCGCGTAGGACAGCACCTCGTCAAATGCCACCTTCGTGTAGTAGTTGGAAATGCCAATGGAGCGGTGGTCCTATCACGGGTATAAACTATTGCATCCGGGTCCTCGGCATTGAAATTGATTATAGTCTCCTGCTCGTATCTTGTTAGCTTCATTCTCTGTTTGGCTCCTTTCTCGCGCACGTGCGCGTATATCCCGTCTCCCTCTTAGGGGAACGGCTCCGCGCGTTCCCCGACGGGAGACGGACGTAAAAAAATATATGACTTGCAGTTTTCGACCGGGAAGACTAGAATAGGGAAACTGATAAGTTTTAAATCAGTAGAAAAAGGAAAGGGGGCGCGGAAGATGCCGGTCATCCTGTTTTTGCTCTGGCTGCTGCTCTGCGGACGCGTCACGGCAGAGATCGTCTGCTTCGGCGTCGTCATCACGGCCACGCTGTACCTGCTGATGCTCCGCGCGCTGGGGTGGTCGCTCCAAAAGGACATCCGCCTGCTGAGAAGCGCGCCGATCTTCCTGCTGTACCTGCTGAACCTCGTCTGGGAGACGGCGAAGGCGGCGGTCACGGTAGCGGCGCTGGCGCTCAAGCCCGGCGAGCATCCGGAGCCGGTGCTGGTGGAGTTCCGCTCCGGCCTTGAGCGCGAGAGCCTGAACGTGCTGCTCGCCAACTCCATCACGCTGACACCCGGCACCATCACCGTGTTCCAGGAGCGGGACCGCTTCCTGATCCACGCGCTGCGCAAGGAGTACGCTGAAGGGCTGGAGGATTCGTCCTTCGTCCGCCTTTTGAGGAGGTTCCCGCAATGAGCGTTTCCGAAGCCTATACCATATTGTATTCCGCTGCGCTGGTGCTTTTGGCGCTGCTGCTGGTCGTGATGCTGCTGCGCTCGACCCGCGGGCCGGGGGCGGCGGACCGGCTGCTGTCCATCAACATGATCGGCACGCTGGTCAACGCCGCGATCCTCATCCTCTCGGCGCTGCTGCGCGAAAGCTGGCTGGTGGACGTGGCGCTGATCTATACCATGATCAGCTTTGTTTCGGTGTTGATCCTAGCGCGGGTCTTTATCCCCGCGAAGCCCGGACGCAAGCCCTTCCGGCAGAGCGGCGCCAAAAAGGAGGACGACGCAAATGGGTGAATGGGTGCGCTTCTGGCTCACCGCCGCAGTCCTGATCGCGGGACTGGGCTTTCTGGCGGCGGGCGTCATCGGCAACTGCCGGTTCTACTATGTGATGAACCGCATCCACGCCGCCGGCCTCGGCGACACGATGGGCCTGCTGCTGACGGTTTTGGCGCTGGCGGTCAGCGCGGACACGGTTTCCGGCGCGCTGCGGCTGTTTCTGCCGTTGCTGTTTTTGTGGGTGACCTCGCCGGTGTCGTCCCACTTCCTCGCGCAGATCGACTACTACACCGATCCCAGGCTCTACGAGCACATGGAGCGGCGGTAAGGAGAACGTTATGCAATTTGTGGAAATCTGCCGCATCGTGCTGCTGTTGCTGCTGCTCGGCTGCGTGGTCGGCGTGAACCTGACGAAGAGCCTGCTGCAATCGGTCATCATCTTCATGGCGTACAGCTCCATCATGTGCCTTTTGTGGATTTTGATGGAGTCGCCCGACCTCGCCATCACCGAGGCGGCGGTGGGCGCTGGCGTCAGCGGGATGCTGTTCCTGTTGACGCTCAAAAAGCTGCGCCAGATCGACCGGAAGGACGGTGAGGCGCGATGAAGGACGCGTTTCGCCGCTGGCTGGACGGTGATATCGACGTGTTCGCCGACCTGCCGGACGCGGCGGAGGGCCGCGACCTCTCGCGGGAGGAGCGCAAGGAGCTGGAGCGATCCGAGGCGGAACGCGTGGAGGCGCTGCCCCGCACGAGGCGCTTCGCCGACGCGGAGCAGCGGGCGTTCCGCGTCGGCTACCGCGTCACGGCGCTGGTGTGCTGCCTGACGCTGATGGCGGTGTTCCTCTACATGACCGCCAACATCACCAGCTACGGCGCGCGAAACCCGCGCACCGAGGAGGTGGCGGAGCGCTACATCGAGCGCGGCGTGGAGGAGACGGGCGCGGTCAACGCCGTGGCGGGCATGATCCTCGATTACCGCGCGTTTGACACGCTGGGGGAGAGTCACGTCCTGTTCACGGCGCTGCTGGTCGCCATCGTGCTGCTGCGGCGCGACAGCAAGAACATGCGCTCGTACTATGAGGATTATTACCGCATCCGCACGGAGGCATACTATCCCACGGAGCGCGATCCGATCCTGCGCCGCGTGGGCACGGTGTTGGGCGCGTGCATCCTGATCTTCGGCGTCTATATCCTGCTCTGCGGTCACCTCGGCCCCGGCGGCGGCTTCTCCGGCGGCGCGGTGCTGGGCACCGGACTGGTCATCCTCGCCTCCGCGCTGGGGGACGACGCGGTGGACCGTGTGCTGACCGAGCGCCGCTTCCAACTCGTCAGCTTCATCGCCCTGAGCTTTTACAGCTTCGCCAAGGGTTACGTCTTTTTTACCGGCGCCAACGGCCTGGAAAACCACATCCCCAAGGGGACGCCCGGCGCGATCCTGTCGGCGGGGCTGATCCTGCCGCTGGATATCGCGGTGGGACTGGTCGTCGGCTGCACGATGTTCGGATTTTACAGTCTCTTTCGCAGGGGCTCTATCGGAGGCGATTGACATGCTTTCTGCCTTGCTTGCCAATTATGAGGAGGCCGTCGCCGTCATGCTGTTCGTGGCGGGGCTGAGCATGCTGCTGTTCCGGCGGAACCTCATCCTGAAGCTCATCGGCATGAATATCATGGACACCGGCAGCTTCCTGTTCCTCGCCAGCATGGGCTACATCGAGGGCCGCAGGGCCCCCATCATCACCGAGGCCGCGCCCCGCGCGGCGGACTACGTCAACCCGGTGCCCGCGGGACTGGTGCTGACGGGCATCGTCGTGTCCGTTTCCGTGACGGCGGTGATGCTGTCGCTGACGGTGCGGCTCTACCGCCGCTACCACACGCTGAACCTCGACGAGATCTACGCCCTGTCGCCGCACCGGCTGGAGGATCGCTGACGATGGACTCCGTATGCAATATCCCGCTGTTCACGATCATCCTGAGCCTGTTTTCCAGCGTGCTTTGCACGCTGCTGAGCGGCAGGGCGGCGAAGCGCTGGACCGCGGCGTATGAGGTGATCCTGATCGTCGCGGTCGCCCTTGTGCTGCGCTATACGCTGACGGCGGGGGAGTCGTTCACCTACGTGCTGGGCGAGTTTCCCGCGCCGTGGGGCAACGAGCTGCGCGCCGGCGCGCTGGAGGCGCTGACGGCGCTGGGCTTTTTGACCGTGCTGCTGTGCTCGGTGCAGGGCGGCTGGGAGTTTCTGCGCATGGACGTGGAGGAGAGCAAGATCAACCTGTTCTTCTCCCTCGTCAATCTGCTCACCGCCGCGCTGATGGCGCTGGTGTGGACCAACGACGTGTTCTCCGGCTATGTGTTTCTGGAGATCATGACCCTCTCCTCCTGCGGGCTTCTGGTGGCGCGGGAGATCGGGCGCACGACGCTGGCCGCCGTGCGGTATATGGTGCTGAACCTGCTGGGCTCTGCGCTGTTTTTCCTCGGCGTCGTGCTGCTCTACGAGCTGACAGGCCATCTGCTGATGGTGCCGATGCGCGCCGCAGTGGGGGAGATCGTCGTCGAGGGCGGCGCGCTGCCGCTGACCTTCGCGCTGACGATCCTGACCATCGGCCTCGGGATCAAGAGCGGCCTGTTTCCGTTCTACTTCTGGATGCCGGACGCCTACGGCGCGGCGACGCCCACCGCAGCGTCGGTGCTCTCGTCTCTGGTGAGCAAGGCATATATCTTTTTGCTGCTCAAGATCTACTGCCGCGCCATCGGCGTCGACGTGTTTGAGGCGCTGCCGCTGCGGTATGTGCTGCTGCTTCTGGGCGTGCTGGGGATGGTGTTCGGCTCGTTTGCCGCCATCCGCTCGAAGAGCGTCAACCGCATGGTGGCCTATTCCTCCGCCGCGCAGATCGGCTATATCTACATGGGGCTCGGCATCGGCGGCGTGTTGGGCTACTCCGCCGCGCTGTTTCAGATCTTTGCCCATGCCGTCACCAAATCGCAGCTGTTCCTCACCACGCCGCGCCTCGCCCGCGTCTCGGGCGACAGCCTGCTGTTCGAGAATCTGCAGGGCAGCGGACGGCGGGCGAAGGATGCGGGGCTGTACTTCACCGCGGCGGCGTTCTCGATGGTCGGCATCCCGATCTTCGCGGGCTTTGCCGCCAAGCTGTTCTTCGCCATCGCGGCAGTGGAGACCGGCGACACGGCGACGCTGTTCCTCGTGATGGTGGCGCTGGCGATCAGCTCGGTCCTGAACGCGGTGTACTTCATCCGCGCGGTGATCCGCATCTACACGGAGGGCCGCGGCGGCGCGGACACGCCCAGCGCGGAGCTCTACGCCAGGGAGCACCACGCGGAGCCGGAGGCGCGCTCGGAGCCGGTCAGCGCGCTTTACTACCGCCTGCCGGCGCTGGCCTTGACGCTGTGCAATCTGTTTCTCGGCCTCTTTTCCTGGGTGACGATGGACGTTATTCAGCAGGGGCTTTCCATGTTCGGGTAAGGAGGGAAATGTCATGCTGCTCATTACCATACTGTTTCCCATCCTCGTAGGGGTCGGCGTGTCGCTGCCGAAGCTGGAGCGGCGGACGCGCAACCTCTGCTATGCCGCCGCGCTCCTCCTCACGGACGCGCTGGGCGTGCTGTCGGCGCTTTCCGGCGCGCCGCTGACGCTGTTCCGCCTGACGGAGAGCATCCCGCTCTCGTTTGCGCTGGACAGCCTCGGCCGCTTCTTCCTCGTGCTGGTGCTGACGCTCTACACGCTCGCGGGCGTCTACGCTTTCGAGTACCTTGAATTCGACGAGCGGGAGAACGTGTTTTTCGCGTTCTGGTTCGCGTCGATGGGCGCGATGCTCGCCGCCTGCATGGCGTCGAACCTCGTGAGCCTGTATCTCTGCTTCGAGCTGGCGACACTGACCAGCATGCCTCTGGTGCTGCATGAGCGCACCAAGGAGTCGGTCAACGCGGCGCTCAAGTACCTGTTCTACTCCATCGGCGGCGCGCTGCTGGGCCTGTTCGCCGTCATCACGCTCTGTCTCTATGGCTCGGGCGACTTCGCCTACGACGGTTTCCTGAGCGCAACCGCAATCGCGGAGCACGGAGACCTGTTGCGTGCGGCGGCGTTCGTCGGCGTCGTGGGCTTCGGCGCGAAGGCGGGCATGTACCCGCTCCACGGCTGGCTGCCCACGGCGCACCCCGTCGCGCCCGCGCCCGCGTCGGCGCTGCTCTCCGGCCTCATCGCCAAGGCGGGCGTCCTCGCGGTGACGCGGCTCGTGTACTTCTCCGCGGGACCGGACCTTCTGCGCGGCAGCTGGGCGCAGGCCGCGTGGATGGTTCTGGCGCTTTTGACCGTGTTCATGGGCTCCATGATGGCGTGGAAGGAGAAGGTGCTCAAAAAGCGCCTCGCGTACTCCACCGTCAGCCAGCTGAGCTATATCATGCTGGGGCTCTCTCTGCTCTGCGGCGACGGGCTTCACGGCGCGCTGCTGCACGCCGCGGGCCACGCCTGCGCCAAGGGCGCGCTGTTTCTCTGCGCCGGCGTCGTCATCCACAAGCTGGGGTTCCACCGCGCGGACGAGCTGCGGGGCGTCGGGCGGCGCATGCCCGTGACGATGTGGTGCTTTACGCTCTCGTCGCTGTCGCTGGTGGGCATCCCGCCCTTCGCGGGCTTCACCAGCAAGTGGCAGATCGCCTCCACCGCGCTGCGGGAGGCGCCGGGCGCCTTCGGCGTGCTGATCCCCGTGATCCTGCTGGTCTCGGCGCTCCTGACGGCGGGCTACCTGTTCCCGGTGGTCGTGGCGGCGTTTTTCCCGGGGAAGGACGAGACGCTGTCCGCCGAAAACGCGGAGCCCTCGCCGCTCATGACCGTCCCGATGCTGTTGCTCTGCGCGCTCGCGCTGGCGGTGGGCGTTTTCGGCAACCTGCTGATCTGAGGGTGTCGCCATGAGTCCTGTGTTGCTTCTCATTCCGATCCTGCTGCCGATCGTCTGTGGCGGAATGCTTCTTATTGAGTCTATCGAAGAATCCGACAAGCGAAATTGCTTTACGATGACTGTCGCCTGCGTGACGAGTGTGCTCACGCTGTTGCTGCTGTTCTTCGCGCGGCGGGAGAGCGTCACGGTCTACAGTTTCATCAGCGGCTTTTCCGTGGGCTTTCGCGTGGACGGCATGGCGGCGCTGTTCGCCGGTATGCTGGCGCTGCTGTGGCCGCCGGCGCTGCTGTACGCCTATGAGTACATGGAGCGCGACCACGCGCAAAACGTGTTCTTCGCGTTCTATCTCATGACCTACGGCGTGGCGCTGGGCGTCGCGTTTTCCGCGAACCTTGTGACGCTCTACGTTTTTTACGAGATGCTGACCCTCATCACGCTGCCGCTGGTGACGCACCTGCAGAACGAGGACAGCCTCCACGCCGGGCGGCAGTACATGGTCTACTGCGTCGCGGGCGCGGCGATGGCCTTCATCGCCGTCGTCATCGGCACGCTGGACGGCAGCGGCGACTTCCTCTATGGCGGTAACCTCGCCGGAGAGTATGCGGCGGAGCTGATGCGCGCCATCTTCCTGTTCGGCTTTTTCGGCTTCGGCACGAAGGCGGCGCTGTTCCCGCTCTATGCGTGGCTGCCGACTGCCTCCGTCGCGCCCACGCCGGTGACGGCGCTGCTGCACGCGGTGGCGGTGGTGAACACGGGCTTTTTCGCAGTGGCGCGGCTCACCTGGTACGCCTACGGCCCCGCGCTGCTCTTGGGCAGCTGGGAGCAGACCGTCTGCGTGCTGGCGGCGGCGTTCTCCATGGCGTTCGCGGCGGCGATGGCGCTGCGCCAGCGCCACTTCAAGCGCCGGCTGGCGTACTCCACCATGAGCAACCTCTCCTACATGCTCTTCGGCGTGGCGCTGCTGACGCCGGAGGGGATGCTCGGCGGCGTGGCCCACATGCTGTTCCACAGCGTCATCAAGATGTCGCTGTTCCTCTGCGCCGGCGCGTTCATGCACGTCACCGGCAAAGAGTACCTCTACGAGCTGAACGGCGTGGGGCGGCGCATGCCCGTGACCTTCACCTGCTACACGCTGGGCGCGCTGAGTCTGACGGGCATCCCGCTGTTCTGCGGCTTTGTCTCCAAGTGGAAGCTGCTGACCGCCGCGCTCGCGGCTGATACCGTTGCATCGCGCATCGGCGCGGGAGCGCTGCTGGCGGCGGCGTTCCTCTGCGCCGTCTACACGCTGACGGTCAGCATCCGCGCATTTTTTCCCATGGAGGGCAGCGGCGGCTTCGGGGCGGAGACCCATGACCCCGGCTGGCGGATGCTGCTGCCGATCTGCGCGTTCACAGTGCTGAACATCCTGTTCGGCGTCTGCTCGGCGCCGGTGATGGCGTCTCTTTCAAAAATCGCGGAGGGCGTGCTGTAAATGCTCATTGTTTTCTTAATCTTTTTGCCTATGGTAACGGCACCGGCGTTGTACGCGCTGGCACAAAAACGAGATAGCGCCGCGGATGACGGCGCGGCGGTCCTTGCCGCGCTGGAGCTGGCGCTGTCTCTGGCGCTGATCGCCGTGCCGCAGCGGCTGGACGTTTCGGATATCCTTGTCTCCGGGCTGTCGTTCTGCACGGACGGCTTCCGCGTGACCTACAGCGTCGTGACCTCGCTGCTCTGGCTGGGGACGACGGTGTTCGCCAGGGAGTATTTCCGTGACGAGCGCGCGCACATGGGCGCGTACTGGTTCTTCGTCTTCGTGACGCTGGGCGCGGCACAGGGCGTGATGCTCTCGGCGGACTTTCTGACGACCTTCGTGTTTTTTGAAATCCTCTCCCTCAGCTCGTTCCCGTGGGTGCTGCACGAGCGCACGGCGGAGTCCATCCGCGCCGCCTGCACCTATCTTGCGGTGGCGGTCATCGGCGGGCTCATCCTGTTCATGGGGCTTCTGCTGCTGCAACACGCGGCGGGGACGCTCGTCTACGCCGACCTGCCCGCCGCGCTGGCGGGGGTGGGGGACAGGGCGCTGATGCCCGCGGCGGTGTGCATCCTGCTGGGCTTTGGCGCGAAAGCGGGCATGTACCCGCTGCACGTCTGGCTTCCCAAGGCGCACCCCGTGGCGCCCGCGCCCGCGTCGGCGCTGCTGTCGGGACTGCTGACCAAGGTCGGCGTGTTCGGCGTGCTGATGACCGCGCTGGAGGTGCTGCCCGCGAGCCGGAGCTTCGGCGCGCTGGTGCTGGCGCTGGGACTCGTCACGATGCTGCTGGGTGCGGTGCTGGCGCTGTTCTCGGTGAATTTGAAGCGCACGCTGGCCTGCTCGTCCATGTCGCAGATCGGCTTCATCCTCGTCGGCGTTGCCTCGACGGTGCTGAACAACGTTTTCGGCTCCGGGGTGGGCGCCGCACTGGCGTATTCCGGCGCGATGCTGCACATGGTCAACCATTCGCTTTTGAAGCTGGTGCTTTTCCTTTCGGCGGGCGCGGTGGCGATGAACCTCCACGCGCTGGATCTGAACGACATCCGCGGCTGGGGCAGAAACAAGCCCGTTTTGCGTTTGTGCTTCGGCGTTGCGGCGCTGGGCATCAGCGGAGTGCCGCTGTTCAACGGTTATCTTTCCAAGACGCTGCTCCACGAGGGTCTGGTGCACCTCGCGGAAGCCTCGTCCGCGCCGCTGCCGTATCGCGGCGCGGAGGTGGTGTTCCTGTTCTCCGGCGGCCTGACGTTCGCCTACATGCTCAAGCTCTACCGCTGCCTGTTCCGCGAACGGAACGCCGACCGCGCGCATCAGGCGCGGTTTGACGCCTCGAAGCGCTGTATGACGCCGCGCTCCGCCGCGGTGCTGCTGATCGGCGCGGCGCTGCTGCTCGCGTTGGGGCAGAGCGCCGTCTCGATTCGCCTCGCGGCGGCGATGACGGGACGGACGCTCCCGCACTTCGCGGCCTTCGCGTGGGAGAACCTCAAGGGCGGCGCGATCTCGCTGACCATCGGCGCTGCGGTCTACCTCGGCTTCGTGCGTCCGGTACTGTGCCGAGACGGCGCCTACCGCGACCTCTGGCCGAAGGGACTGGATATCGAGGATGCGTTCTACCGCCCGCTGCTGCTCAAGTGGCTGCCCGACGTATTGGGCGCGCCCGCGCGCTGCCTTGGCGAAAACGCCCTGCTGACGCCGCTCTGCCGCGCCATCGCGTCGGATTCGGGCGAGCTGGCGGGCACGATGGGGGAAAACCGTGTGCTCTCGCGCGTCAGCCGCGCGCTGGTGTTCGTCGCGACCTTTGCGGGACGCTTGATGGAGAGCGGCACGGACGCGCTGATCCTGCTGCTGCGCCGCACGGTGCTGCGGGAGGAGAGGGTGCGCGACGAAAGAAGCATCGCGCGGCACCCTCACACGCTCCGCCGCGCGACCGGGCTTGCGCTCTCGCGGGTGCTGGACAATTTTTCGTTTGCGATGATGATGACCTGCCTCGGCATCATCCTCATTTTCGGCACGCTGGTCTTTATGTTGGCGGCGATGGGATAGGATAGGATTGATTGATGATGATAATAGGGGTATATCTTTCTTTTATCTTTTCTTTGCTTCTTTCTTTTCGTTTTTCTTTCTAAGGGGGAAGAGGAAGAAGGAAGGCAGGGAAGGGAAGGCTCCCTCTCGGGTATGTCCGGCATACCACTT
>Ga0310695_10005227_pt1 | contig 22898 bp, 17 predicted proteins | sample RumenRJG_04DNA_FD_203882 | JGI IMG/M metagenome (GOLD analysis project Ga0310695, IMG submission 203882) | Bovine rumen microbial communities from Lethbridge, Alberta, Canada - RJG_04 (v2) (version 2) | ecosystem: Host-associated > Mammals > Digestive system > Stomach > Rumen | place: Canada...
ATACATCTCAGAGACTATTGCCATAGAAGCTCGGCTAGCATATAGATTTCGTTACCTCATATATGCTAGATAGGTTATCCCGCCGTGGCGAAGGCTAACGGCGGGATTTTTGACTTTATACTAAATGCTTAGGTTGTTCATGGATAGAAACCTTGATTCCTGCTTGATTCGACAATGCGCCCCGACTCTTGCGGGCCATAAGTTGGGCAATCTCTTTTGTGTTGATGTTGCTGATGGTGTTTTGCTTTGCAATATCCTTGCTCGTTGGAATCAGGCCTTGAACCCTAAGGGCGTTATTGCTCGCGTGATTGCTGAACGTTGTGGGCGTTATTTTATTTATGTCTACCGAAATAGCGCTTTACAGAATTTGGGATGCTCTTGCGAAGTACGTAATTTTTTGAAAGGTTTTGGCTACAGTTGCTTTGATGCAGAATCGCTTTTGAACTTTTTTCAGGTTCGCATGACGCGTTCGGTGTGCTTTCCGCATGAAGTGGGCGTATTTTTGGGCTACCCGCTTGACGACGTGAAAGATTTTATTACGTACGGCGGTAAAAATTACAAGCTGATTGGCTGCTGGAAGGTCTATAACGACGTGCCGAATTCCATGCACATTTTTGAAGTATACAAAAAGTGTCAAAAGATTTTACGTGAACGATTTGAATTGGGTGAGACTTTAGAGCAGTTGACTGTTGCAAGTTGATAGTAGAGAAAACTAACCGATAACAAAAGGAAAACAAGATGAATAAAATTGCTGTTATTTTCTGGACGGGTACGGGTAATACCGAAGTTATGGCGAATGAAGTGGTTGCTGGCGCAAAGGAAGCTGGCGCCGATGTGACGCTTTTCAATACGTCTGCTTTTTCTGCCGATAAGGTCCAGGAATTTGACAAGTTTGCTTTGGGCTGCCCGGCAATGGGTGCCGAAGAACTCGAAGATAGCGAATTCCAGCCGCTTTATGATCAGCTGAAGGCTCAGATTTCGGGCAAAAAGGTGGTGCTTTTCGGCTCTTACGGCTGGGGTGGCGGCGAATGGATGAATCCGTGGAAAGAAGATGCCGCAAATGCGGGCCTCGTGCTTGCTGATGAACCGCTCGCTATTGAAGGCGCTCCGGATGATGCTGGCAAGGAAAAGTGCCGTGAACTCGGCAAGGTCCTTGCACTTTCGTAATTGTTGAGTCTCGATGATCCATGAAATGTTAGACTCTCTAACAAAATTAGAGAGTCTAACATTGTTAGAAAATCACTAACAATGTTAGCGTCAATCTCGTGAAACTCAACTGCGGTGCGGGGTTGCGAGAGTTGTATATTTAATTTATTTGTAATTTGCAATTGGAGGGGAGAGTATCTAATTTTTTACGGCGGGCAAGTTGCTCCGCTGATTTTTCTTTAATAAGGAGAATGATATGTCTATGTTCAAAAACGAAAAATTCTGGCTCGTCATTGCTGGTGCTGTGGGTTCCGCAGTTGCAAAGAAAGTGCTCAAGGCCAAGAAAACTCGCGAACTTGCTGTTCAGGGACTTGCTCATGGCATGAAGTTCACTGCTGACGCCAAGGCTGCTTTCCAGGACATGAAGGACGAAGCTAGCGACATTTGCAACGACGCCAAGGCAGAAGCAGGGCTTAAGTAGGCTTTGAGCGATGGGGTCGGAGCTAAAGCTCCTCTCAGCACGCTTCGCTTTGAGGTCGCTACGCTTGGGCTATCCCATTACATTAAGCTCATGGCCCAAAGTGTGCCGAAGGCGAACGAGCCCATACCCCATAGCCTACAGTTTATTTTTGCAGGTTTTTAATCGCTATGAAATTCAAAATCGTTTACGATAAGCCGGGTCGCCTTCGCTTGCGTGCTGGGGCGTACGCTTTTGAACGTGATTATGAAGCGCGCATTCACAAGTCTTGCTTGAATGAGCCTTGCGTTAAAAGTGTTGTGGTGCGTAGCGTCAATGGCGGCCTTCTTTTTGAATATTCCGCCAAGGCGAGCGATTTCGAGACGAGCCGTAAGCAGATTCTTGATTTTGTAAGTGCGCTCAACCCCAAAGAATTGCCCGAATGCGACGGTGAAACGGAATACCAGTTGCAAGCTTTGGACGACGGGTTTAAAAACAACCTTGCGATGATGATTGCAAGGCGCTATTTGTCGCGTTGGTTTTTGCCGCCCCCGATTCGCACTGCAATTACGGTTGTTCGCGGGTTGCGTTATGTGGCTCGCGGAATTTCGACGCTCATGAGCGGAAGCCTCACCGTCGATGTTTTGGACGGTGCTGCAATTGGCGCTTCGCTGTTGCAACGCAATTACGAATCTGCCGGGACGGTCATGTTCCTTTTGGGCGTTTCGGGCTTGCTCGAAGATTACACCAAGGCGCGTACGCGTACGGCTTTGACGGGAAGCCTCGCTGTAAAAGTCGATAAAGTCTGGGTCGTGAAAGACGGTGTGGATGCATTGGTGGATATGAAGGACGTTCAGGTCGATGACTTGGTCCGCATCCGCTCCGGTAGCATGATTCCTGTTGATGGTCGCGTAATTGAAGGCGAAGCCTTTGTGAACGAATCGACGATGACGGGCGAATCCAAAGCGGTGATGAAGACCGCCGGCAGAATTGTCTTTGCGGGGACTGTTCTTGAAGAAGGTTCGATTGTGGTCCGTGTGACTGCGGTGAACAGCAATACGAAAATTCAGAAAATCGTGGAACTGATCGATCGTAGCGAAGACTTGAAGGCGAGCGTGCAGAGCCGTGCCGAGCATTTGGCGGATAGCATCGTGCCGTTCAGTTTCCTTGGTTTTGGGCTTACGCTTTTACTGACGCAGAATATTTCGCGTGCGGTTTCTATCTTGATGGTGGATTACTCTTGCGCGATAAAGCTTTCGACGCCAATTTCCGTGATTTCTGCGCTGCGTGAAGCGGCGGATATGGATATGACGGTGAAGGGTGGCAAGTATCTGGAAGAGCTTGCGCTTGCCGATACGATTGTATTTGACAAGACGGGAACGCTCACGAAGGCGGAACCGCGTCTTGAAAAGATTATTCCGTTTGGCGAATATTCCGAAAAGCGGATCTTGAAAATTGCGGCATGCATCGAGGAGCATTTCCCGCATAGCATGGCTCGTGCGATTGTCAAGGCAGCGATGGAACGCAATATCAATCACGCCGAAGAACATGCCGATGTGCAATACATCGTGGCGCACGGTATCGCTACATCGCTCAAGGGCAAGCGCGTGGTCATCGGAAGCAAGCACTTTGTCATCGAAGACGAAAAGGTCAATGTCTCCGAAGCGAACCAGGCGATTATTGACGAACAGGCGGGTGCTGCGTCCGTGATTTATCTCGGCATTGGCGGCGAGTTGGCGGGTGCCATTTGCATTGGTGACCCACCGCGTGAAGAAGCTGCGGACGCAATTCGCAGGTTGCGTGAAAGTGGCATCAAGAATGTGGTGATGCTGACGGGTGATAGCTTGAATGCGGCAGAACGCGTGGCAGAACGTTTAGGAATTGATACGTTCTTTGCGCAGGTCTTGCCAGAAGACAAGCACCATTATGTGGAAAAGATGAAGGCCGAAGGCAAGCGCGTGATTATGGTGGGTGACGGCATCAATGATGCTCCTGCTTTGGCTACGGCAAATGTCTCTGTCGCGATGAGCGATGCTTCGGACATTGCTCGCGAAACAGCCGATGTGACGCTCCGCCGCGAGAATCTCGAAGACCTCGTAGAACTGCGCCTCTTGAGCCAAAAGCTGATGGAACGCATCATGAAGAATTACCGCTTTATCATCATGTTCAATACAAGTTTGCTTGTAGGCGGATTCTTCGGTCTGCTTTCTCCGACGACGTCTGCATTCTTGCACAACGTATCGACTATGGGCATCTGTGCAAAAAGCATGACCAAGCTGAAAGTGTCGTAATCGTCACAAATTTTTGTCATGCCCGAAAAAAAACTGTCATTCCCGGCTTGACCGGGAATCTCCCTCTTGTTAAGTATTCCCTTTGCTTTGGGGAATACTTTTTTTATGCGTTTACACGGTTTTATCTGTTGAAGAATGTTTATTCTTGCCTTGCTTGAAGCTTTGAACGTGCAAATATGATGTAAAGAATCTATATTACTATTGATTTGTTGGTTTAGAGTAGTGTGAGAGGAGCTTTTTTTGAATGTATCAATCTGAAATTGAAAGTGTACATCATGTTGAACCGCCGGTAAAGACTATTAAATCTTTAGCCGATTTTTTGAATGCCCTTTATTCAAAAATTTGCGGCATAAAAGATTGGAGCGAACATATAGATAATTGCCTTAAAAAGATTGATTCTACTGAAGAAAAAGAAAAAATAAAGAGAACTCTGATCCCTTACGATTTTGCAGAATGTATTGATGCTGAAATTCTTTTTAGAGGTCAATCGAATTGTGATTATGCTCTTCTACCATCGATTGCTAGAGAATATAGTTGTGATGGAATTTCGAAAAATAATTTGATAGGGAAAGAAAAAGATCTAATTGAATCTGCTTGTTTGAAATATCCGGATGTTTTTAAAGAAACTTTATTGCCCATTGAAAAATTAGCCCTGTTGCAGCATTATGGAATTCCTACTAGATTGCTTGACTTAACTGAAAATCCTTTAGTTGCTTTATTTTTTGCATGTTTGAATGATAAAAATCATGATGGCGAAATATTGATTTTTTTTAATTTTCGGCTGGAAAGTAATCCATATCCAGTAATGCAGGCGATTGCAGATACATGCCGATTTACAACTAAATCAGGTTTTTCAACATTGGAAAATTTTAAGAATGAGATGTTGAAGCAAGAATATTTTAGATGTCATGCGGAAGAATATGCAAAAAAGTTTAATAAAAAAGAAAATTTGATTTTGATTTTTTCGAAGCCCATAATTGTAAATGCGCCCGTTAGAACACAACGACAAATTGCGCAAAAGGGAAAATATATGCTGTTTCCAAATAAAGTTTATTCCGGTAAATCAAAAAAACATAGCTTTTTTTGCGATGAAATTGATGAATATTCAAAAAATCATCCATTTTGTGAGCGAATTGTCATTCCTAAAATGTCTAAAAATAATTTATTGAAGGAGTTGTCTCTTGTTGGTGTGAATAAATCAACTTTATTTCCTGAAAATTTTGATTATGCTTGTAGTAATCTGGTTCAAGAAGTTGTTGCTAGAAGGTCTATGAATGAAATGTTGAATAAATGGAGGTAGTACAATGTGGTTTGTTGAGCTTGTTGATGAATTTGTAAAAGAACTTAAGGATGATGTAAAGTATTATTTTGAGTGGGAATTTAAGGATGACATGAAATTTTGTGGATTCGGTTTGTTTTTTTTGTGTTTGATTATTTGGCCTTGGACGGCGCATTTGACTTATGGTATGATAATTAACGGATTTCATCGGGGAATACCAACAAATTTCGTATTGCCAATTTGCTTTTTTATTGAAATTGTTTTTTCAATACTAATGGTTTTTAGTATAAAGAGTAATCGGAAGGGGCGAATAGTAAAGGTCTTGTTTCAATATACATCTGTATTTCTAGTTCTTGTTCCTTTTGCTATTGAAATTATGGAAGGAATGCATGAGTTTGCCGATGCGTTTGTAATTCGTTATTGCAAAGATGATGCTGCTTGGGCGTGTTATCCTTCAAAATACGCTTCTATGGATTATCGTCAAATATTTCATTGGATAGCGTCGTTTCTTCCTATTGTGTTGCTTTTTGCTTATGATTATATTTATCTCATTTTGTTTAGAAAATTATGATAACAACTATGATATTGCAAAGCGCGAGATTTTTCGTCTTAATTATGAATTAGAATATGAAAAAAGAAATTCGGCTATTTATCAATCGTTTTTAGAAAATAATGTTGAAGATTTAAAAAATTACTTGTCAAATTATTGGACAGACCGCAAGTTTGCGGATTGTTTGAAGTCTCGGTTTGTTGTACTCAATCCTGAAATAGAGTTTTTACGTATAGGTATTCAAAAAAAAGATGAATATGATTACTTGAATAAGTTCTTTTCGCGTTTGAATGGTGATGTCAAATCTTATATTGAAAATTTTTTTATTAAGACAGAATCTGCTTTTGGTAAGTGTGAAGAAAATTATGGTTTTGTTTGGTCTTCTGGAATGCCTTTAATTGTTTCAGATAGATTTTGTAAAATTCCTGAATGGTATGATGATTATTTTCCCTCTTTACAAAACAGATGCAGATTGATTTACTCTACTGAAACATATGTAGTAAAGAATTTGGGTTCTTTTCGAATTTTATTTTATGGAGATGCTGGTAAAGATGATGAAAACTTTGAATATGTAATTGTTACTTTTGATGATTTTAAAAAAGTGGCTTTTTCAAATATGGCATATCTCTTATATAAAAAATATGATGATATATTTATCTTCCGGTTCAAAAGTCGTATAGATGACATTATTCATAGCCTTTATGATAGGGGTATGACTGAAATTACTGATTATCGGCGTTTTGAAAAATATGAGGCTAGGAATATTTTGATGGCAAAGATGAAAAATGATAAGAAATAAAGAAAAAAACAAAATGTTTGCAAAAAGGTAGCCAAAAGACTACCTTTTTGACGAAATTTCTAATAAAAAGTGATAAAAAGGTGGTATTATACCACCTTTGTTGAAAAATGATGGACTCTCTCCCAAACGAATATACGAGAAATAATGGATTCCCTCCCTTTGGTCGAGAATGACATCGGGGATGACATTGCATTAGCGGACTTGCTTATTTGCGTTTCTCTCTTCCGTACGGCTTGGTAACATATACAAGAGCGGTGGTGAGCGTGTAGTCGGCAACGAGGGCTGCGGCAAGGCCAATGATGGAAAGTAATCCGACGTTGTGCAATGCGCCCATCGGGCTAAAGATGAACACGAAGAACATCGCGCATAGAATGAATGTCGTCATGCCCATCGTCTTTCCGATTTCGCGGTAAGAGAGCAGAAGCGCTTTTTTGTAGCTGCCGGTGCGTTCGTAACCGTATTTGATGTGATTGTTCATGTGGATGGTATCGTCAACGGCGATGCCCAAAATCATCGGCATTACGATCATCGTTATCATGTCAAGCGGCATTCCAGAATAGCCCATGACGCCGCCGATTAAAAGTACGGGCGCGACGTTTGGAATCATGCCGATGAGGCCTGCCTTGATGCTCCCGAATGCGAGAATCATCATGATGGCGATGATGACAAATGAACCTCCGAACGAACGCAACAGTCCATTGACGAGCTTGCCGTTCATTTCGGCGTAGTTTACGACTTCACCGACGATTGAAGTTTTAGCGTCCGGGAAAATTTGCGCTGCGTACGATTTTGCAGAATCAAGATCTTCAACGATTTTCTTGGCATCGTATCCGGAAAGTTCGATGTGGATGAATGTTGTTTTGTAGTCTTCGTCCATGCGTTCAAAGAGCGCGTCGGCATCTGAAATTTCGTAGAGGAACAGCAGTTGCGTGAGCATGTCCTGTGCGTCGGGAATCTTGTAGTATTCCGTGCTGTCGGCGTTCAGTGTGCGGTTCATTTCTTTCACGAGTCGCGTTACGGATTGCACGCGGGGCTTGTCGCCTGAAATTTTTGTGAGCTGGAGCGTACCGAGCTTTTGCTCTAGCGCTTCGATCCGTTTCATGTTGGCGGGATCTTTGAGTGCATCGCCGTCCTTGAATTCAATCATTACGTTGAAATCGTAGAGGCTTCCGAGTTTGCCGCTAAGCATGTCCATGAGCCTTGTGACGAACGGGATTTTTTCGCCCATCGTTTTTGTGTAGTCCATGTTTACATCGATGTTCATCACGCCTGGAATTTGCAACAACATTATGGCGGCAGAAATCGCGGCGATGATGCCGCTGTGCCTGCAAACTTTGCGTCCGAAAAATTCAAAGAGAATGTCTGCCTTGGTTGCGCCAGCGGCTTTCACTTGTGTCGGGTCGGGCTTTGCGTTCTTACCGAAACTCATGAGAATCGGAATTAAGATGATGACATACAGGTAAACCATGAAGACGATGCCTGCCGAAATGCCGCCAATCCAGCGGATCGGGCGGATGCCTGCGAACAGGAACGAAATCAGCGAGGCTACGGTAGTGATGACAGTAAAGAGGATTGGCCAGCCGGTTTCTTCGACGGCGTTTATCACAGATTCGCGGCGGTTGCCTGTGCGCCTAAAGTGCATGCGGAACGAATTGATGTAATGGATGGAATAGCCAACCGAAAGTGCCATGCCCAAAAGAATGGGGAGTGCGACCATGCTTTCGTCGCCGACGATACCGAGCCAAGCGTTTACGCCGAGTACGGATGCGATGCCTCCGACGGTTGCAATGGCAGGGACGATAACTCCGCGCAAAGAGCGTACAAATAAAATAAGGCAAACGAGCATGACGGCGAAGCCGAAGATGATGCGCATCGCACATTCGCGCGAGATGACTTCGTTTTCTTCCATTTCTGTGTAGCTCATGCCGGTTGGCAAGAACTGGAATTTGTCGCTTTGGAATTCTTCGGAGAGAATGACATTACGGGCAAATGGTGCAATGCTGTCTTTGCCGAAATCAACGCCGCCTTCGTACGATTTTAACGAGAGAATGACCCAGGTTTCTTTGGCGTCGTCAGAGACGATGTTGTTCACGAGCGATTCGCGGCTCATGATGAGCGATTTCTTGGCGGCGAGTTGTGCTGAATCTGTCGGGATGCCGCTTTCGAATGGGTCGATGACTTCGAAGCCCTCATCATTTGCGATGGGGATGGATAAGTTATGCGTGAGTGAAACGACGCGGTCAGCGTAAGGGACTTCATTTTCGAGGCGCTTGGAAAGTCGGTCAATGGCGCTTAAAACTTCGGGTGCAAAAACATCGTTAGCACGGACCATCACCATATAGCCGTCATCGCTGCCGAAAACGTCATTGAAGTGCGCTTGGTCGATTTTGACTTTGTCCCAGTCGTCGAACCATTCTTCTTCGCTGGCTGTCATTTGCAGTTGTGGAAGTCCGAGGCATGCGGCGAGAGTCACAAGAATTGTTGCGAGTAAAAACAGCCAACGGAATTTGATTTGAAAACGCCCCAGACCGGCGAAAACTTTATTAACGCGAGAAACTTGCATGTTTCCTCCCCAAAATTTTGCGCGAAAATAATATAACGAGTTGAGTTTTTCTACTCCAATCGGACGCGTTAGGAACAAGTGATGATATAGTATGTGTGGAAAATGTTAAACGGGGCTAAACTACGTCTAAATGGAGTAGCTTTTTTTGTGGAATTTTTCAAGTTTTGGCGGCTATGAGAACTACTGGTAAAAAATCTTCGAATACTTTGGTGCGCGATCTCGTTAACGTGGGCATTTTTGGAGCCCTTTACCTCGTGCTTTCTGGATTTGCAGCGAGCATCGGTTTTATCCCTGCGTTTATTGTGGTTTCCACATGCGCGGTGAGCTTGGTGACGAGCGTCCCGCTATTCCTTTTCTTTTCGAAAGTCGAAAGACCTTTACTTTGCTGTGTGCTACTTTGCACGCTTTTCGGAATTGTCATGACAATCTCTGGTCACGGAATTTCTTTTGGTTTACTTTGTGTGATATATGGCGTTTTGGCGGGCCTTTGCTTAAAGCTGTTCCATAAAAATTTTGTCGGTTGCCTGCTTGCTAATGTGATGATAAGTTTTGTACCTTCTTCGATGATGATTCCGCTTTGGTCTTCGACCGAAGAATATTTGGCGTATTGCAGTTCTATTTGTGATAAGGCTTATATTGCTCATTTGGCGGAGCTTTCTAGCAGCTATTGGCCTTTGATTGGTCTTTTTGGATTTGGTGCCGCAGGTGCTGTGGTGGGCGGGTTCATTGCCCGTCGCATGATGAAAAAGCATTTTGAACGCATCGGACTTGCGCAGTGAAACTAGATCCGCGTACAAAATTGTTTTTAGCGGCGGTGGCAAATGGGATGATTTTTTCCGCTCCGCTAGTCTATAGTTTATTAATGGTTGTTGTTGCATCTATTTTACTTTTGCTTGAGGGAAAGTGGAAATTTGTTTGCGCTTTCTTTTTTGTTTATTTGACTGCTGGCTTTTTCTTTGATTTTGTGAAAAATTTGGATATTGGTACCTCGGGTACGATAATTCTTGCGTCGTTGTTTTTGATGTACCGTATTATGCCGGCCTGCGCTGTGCTTTATTATGTGATAACAACTACCAAGGTCAATGAATTTTTGGCATGCATGTCGCGAATGCATGTTTCGAACAAGGTGACGATACCCTTGATTGTGATGATTCGATTTTTCCCGACGGTGTATGATGAATCCCGTGCGATTGGCAATGCGATGCGAATGCGCGGAATTCGCTTGTTCAGCTTGCGAACGCTGAAAAATCCGGTGGCATTTCTTGAATATCGACTAGTTCCGCTTTTGGTTTCTATTACGAAAATTGGCGATGAACTTTCGATTGCCGCAGTAACGCGTGGACTCTCGGCAGAAACAAAACGCACCTGCATTGCAACGATTGGATTCCGCTGGGTGGATTTTGTTGTAATTGCGTATTGTGTTGCTGTTGTTTTGTTTTATGTCATTCCCGGTTTAACCGGGAATCTCCCTTCCGTATAGCATTGAAAAGGAGATGCCCGCTTACTTCGACATTGCTCAGCACAGGCTCTAGCGGGCATGATAAGGTGGAAAAAATGAACATTTCTCTAAAAAACATTTCTTTCTCTTACTCTGATTCCCTTGACGATGCGATTCTCAAGAATTTGAATTTGGAAATCCGTTCGGGCGAGTGTGTTGTGCTGGCGGGGGAGTCGGGCTGCGGAAAGACGACGATTTCAAAGCTCATTAACGGCTTGATTCCGCATTACCATTCTGGAACGATGGATGGCGATGTGTTGCTCGGTGGCAAGAATACCTCCGATATGACGCTAGCCGAAATTTCACGAGTTGTGGGTTCCGTTTTTCAGAATCCGCGTTCGCAATTTTTCAACATCGATACGGATTGCGAACTTGCTTTTGGTTGCGAAAATTTGGGAATGGATCCCGAAGAAATCAAGCAGCGCGTGGGGAATGTTGTTCAGGAATTTCATTTAGAGCATTTGCTAGGCCGTAGCATTTTTAATCTTTCGGGCGGCGAAAAGCAGAAAATCGCGTGTGCGTCTGTTTCTGCTACGGGGCCTGAAATTTTTGTGCTGGATGAACCTTCTGCGAATCTGGATCTCAAGACGATTGCGGATTTGAAGGAAATTGTTTCGCGATGGAAAAAGGCGGGGAAGACGGTCGTTATCGTGGAGCATCGCCTTTACTATTTGCGTGATGTCGCCGACAGAATTTGTTATGTGAAGGATGGGCAAATCGCAGAAGAGTGGATGCCTGCGGAACTTGAAGCCAAAGGCTCGGAATATGCGGCAAGCCTCGGACTGCGCTGCATGAATTTGGAGCAGTTGAATGTGCGGGATGGTGTCATCCTGAGCGTGGTTCGGCAGGCTCACCAACCTTGTAAGGTCCCTGAGCTTGTCGAAGGGCCGCAAGGTTCGAAGGAGCTGAATCTCGCGAAGCAATCCATACCATTCACCAATCTCTCTTTCTCTTACCATCGCAAGCATCCAATTCTCGATATTGACCGTCTTGAACTCCTATGTGGACAAATTACGGCACTGGTTGGCCATAATGGTGCGGGTAAATCGACGCTTGCGCAGGTGCTTTGCGGATTGCAGGGCTCTTGGCGTCAAAAACGAGCAGCTCGCAAGCGTGGCACATACTTGATTATGCAAGATGTGAACCATCAGCTTTTCACTGAAAGCGTTCTGGACGAAGTCTTGCTCGGCATGAAACCGCAAAATGAGAACTTGGCGCTTGAAATTCTTGAAGGCCTCAATCTCAAGCAATATGCGGACAATCATCCGATGGCTCTTTCGGGCGGGCAAAAACAGCGTGTCGCTATCGGCAGCGGAATTTCAAGCGGCTGCGAAATTGTTGTTTTCGATGAACCGACAAGTGGCCTTGATTATAGGCAGATGCTTGCTGTTTCTGCGACGCTTAAAAAGCTTGCCGCCAGTGGAAAAACGCTACTCGTGATTACGCATGACCCTGAATTTATTTTGAATAGTTGTCAATCTGTGATACGCATGGAACGCGGGAAAATCGTGGAACAGTATCCGCTGTTAGGCAATCAGGAAAAACTGATAGAAACGATGCTGAATGTGTAGCGGAATAACAAAATGCAAAGTTAAAAAATGCAATAAATCGGTCAAAACGCACTGATTTGCGCCTCGATCGAATTATGTAGAGTGCGTGCGGACAAGCGTATCGTAAACCACAAAAATGGTACCGGCAATCATGACCAGGAACGCGGCAATGTATTGCAGCGTGATTTTTTCGTTCAGAAGCACGACAGAAAACAGGACGCCGATAAAGGGCGCAAAGGCGTAAAAGGCGCTGGTCTTTGCGGCGCCCAGGTATTTTTGCGCGCGGATGTAGGTGAAAATACTCAGGCCGTAAGCCACAAAGCCGAGCAGCAGGGCGAGCGGGATGTATTTTGCGGCAAAGTTCATTTCGCCTGTAGTAAGCGAAACGACGATGGAACCGATTCCGGAACAGAGACCTTTTATGGTCACAATTTGGTATGTGCTTTTGTCCGAAATTTTGCGGGTGCAGTTGTTTTCTAGCCCCCAGCAGATGGTCGCGCCGAGAACGAAGATGGAGCCGACAGAAAAATTGAAACTGTCGGTGTTTTCAAACGAGAGGATGAAACTGGATGTCGTTATGAATAAAATCGCAATCCACAAACGCGTAGACACCTTTTCTCTAAAGATGAACAGCGCAATCAGCGTTGTCGCGACGATTTCGAAGTTCCCAAGCAGGGAGGCGTTGCTGGATGTTCCGTACTTGACGCCGAACATGAGCAGTATGGGGGCGACAATGTCGAGCAGGACCATGCCTAGCGTGTAGGGGAAATCTTTTTTGCAGAGCCGTTCCGATTGGGACTCGTGCTTGACATGGAACAGGTAGAGGAAGCCAATGCCAAGCCCCGCACCAATATAGAGTAGCCCCGCCATGAATACAGGCGAAATGTGGGCCAGCAGCATTTTGGAGCAGGGAACATTCAGTGCATAAAATGCGGCCGCCGCTATCGCATAACCAATCGCAATGACATTCTTGTCCATGATTTAAATGTAGAATTTTGCATGAATATTAAATCAACAGTAGCCATATTTTTTACGGAAGGCCACGACGCAGATTGCAGTAACCGCAAACGAGGCGATTTCAGCGACAGCGCACGAACTCCAGATGCCGTCAAGCCCGAAGAAAATGGGGAGCGTGAGTACTGCCAGGATTTCAAAAAGGAAGGTTCTGAAGAAAGAGATAAGGCCAGAAACCAGCCCGTTGTTTAAAGCGGTGAAAAACGAGGATCCTGCGTAGTTTACTCCCATTAGTAAGTAGGCAAAAGAATAAATGTATATGCCGTGACGGATTATTTCGAATAAATTGAGATCGTAGCTTCCAAAAATGTATGCGAGTGGATATGCTAAAATTTCAGAGATTGATGTCAGTAAGAAGCCTGCAAAGATGACGATGACCAAATCTTTTCTGAACAGATTTTTGAGCTCATCTGTATTGCTTGCGCCGTAATGGTAGCTTACGATGGGGGCCCTGCCGAATGAATATCCCATATAAACGGTTGAGAATATGTAGCTTGTATACATGATGGCTCCGTAAGCTGCGACTCCTGTATCACCGGCAAATTTGATAAGCTGGTAATTGTAGAGCATGCTTACAACCGACATGGCAATATTGGATACCAATTCGGAAATACCGTTTGTCGAAGTCGTTAGCAGTGCTGAACCATCAAAGCAAGGCTTTACAAGACGCAATGGAGTCTTGTTGGGCAAAAGGAAAAATATCAAGGGGACAATCCCGCCAACCATCTGGCCGATTACTGTTGCAAGAGCCGCTCCGGAAATACCCCATTTTAAAAAGACGATAAAAATAAGGTCTAACAAAATATTGGTGACGCCCGCCATAACTGTGACTATAAAGCTTAGTTTTGGCCGTTCCGCCACGATTAAAAAACAATAGAAAATGTGCTGGAATAAGAACGCTGTTCCGCCGAGAACGGCAATGCGCCCATAGAAGATTGCTTGAGTAAGTAATTCACCGTTTGCTCCCAAAAAGCATACGATATTTTCCATGAAAAACGAGATGGCAATACTTACGATGATGCCAAATGCGAACATGGTATAGACAATCATCGAAAAGACCTGATTTGCCTTGGCCTTATTCTGTTCGCCCAAAAGCTTTGCAACAAGGGCGCTGCCGCCAGCTCCCATCATTACGCCGACAGAAGCAAGAAACATAAGAATCGGCATGACGAAATTTACTGCGGCAAATGCTGTTTTACCGACAAAATTCGATACGAAAATTCCGTCAACAATGCTGTAGATTGTAGTAAAAAATAATGTCAAAATAGATGGCAGAACAAAGCGTAGTAGCCGTGGATATGTAAAGTGGTCTGAAAGTTTTATTTCCATTGTCTAACAAATTTAGAAAAGTCTAACATTTTTGTCAAAGGACTACAGAAAAATCGTGGAACAGTATCCGCTTTCAGGGAATGAGAACCGCTTATTCCTTTTTCTCGCGGAAGGCTTTGGGCGTCATCCCTGTCATGCGCTTGAAAAATTTCCCGAAGAAGCCTACATCAATAAAGTTCAGCTCGTTTGAAATTTCTTGAATGTCTTTTTGCGTTGATTGTAAAAGAACCTTGGCGTCTAGGGCGATGTATTCGTCAATCCATTGTTTTGCGCCTTTGCCGCTCATTTCTTCAATGACTGTAGAAAGATATTTTGGGGTGATAAAGAGTTTGTCGGCATAATACTTGACACTATGATTCTCGCGGTGATTTTCTTCGACTTTTTGCAAGAAGGCATTGAGTAAAGCTTTCTTGCGGTTAGATCCTTGCGGCTCAATGCATTTTTCGGTTAGAATGTCAAGGCATTCGAAGGCGGTGGATATTACAAGATTTTTGATAATTTGATAGTGGTATCGGTTGTCTTTGGTGACTTTTATTTTTTCTTGGATGTGCCGGAACGATTTTTTTAATTGTTCAAAATCTTCACCATCCTTTTTCTGGAATGGCGATTGTTTTGCATGCTGAAAAAGTTGTAAACTGTCTTTGACTTGAGACATTAAGTCGTTCATCATGTCCATTGAACACGTGATACATAACGGTTTAATGTCATTGCTTATGCTGATAACATGGATGATTTGCCCTGGAAATACGACAAAAATACAGCCTTTTTCCAACTCGTATGTCGTTGTGTTCACTTCGATTGTGCTGTGGCCTTTTTCAATTAAAAATAATGCAAGACCTTGTATGTAAAAATAGCCAGATGTGTCTAGCCCTTCAATGTTTTCAAAAAAGACAATTTTCCCAGGAACAGTGTTTGACTGCTTCAAAAAATCTAATAGGGAAAGGTCGGCTTTCTTTATGTTATTTGCGTTTGTAGGCTTTCTTTTCATAAAATCGAATAACAAATGTTTAAAATTGCTCCTAGTAAAAATTACCTCAATTTTGCCTAAAAAGTCACTAAAAAGTTTGAATTATGGTAAAAATTTCTGTTTTTGGCGAAATTTTAACCTTATAATTGACGAGCCTAAATCATATTTTTTAAAGTATGAATACGAAATTGTACATACTTCCTCTTTTGATATTGTCTCTTGTTGCTTGCGAAAGTGACTTCAATTCTCGCAATGACAAGAAAATCGCTCAGAAACAAACGCCGATAGTTAAAGTCGAGACTATTGTCGCTAAGAATTCAGATGTCGGCAGTTCGTTGCGTTACGCGGGTTCTATAGCCGAAGTCGCGACAACGATGGTAAGCTTTTCTTCGCCGGGGACGGTGAAGTCGGTGCATGTGACCGAAGGCAAAAAGATGAACAAGGGTGCGCTCGTGGCGACCTTGGATGATACTTCTGCAAAGAGTGCCTTGGAGATTGCCTCTGCTTTGAAAAATCAGGCGGAAGATGCGCGCGCCCGTATGGAAAAGTTGCATGAGAACAAGACCATTTCTGAAATCCAGTGGATGGATGTTGAAAGTAAATATAGGCAGGCGATTGCTGCGGAGAAACTTGCGCAAAAGGCGCTGGATGATTGCAAACTTTACGCCCCTGCAACGGGAATTGTTGCGGGCAAATCGCTTGAAATCGGGCAGAATGTTGTACCGAGTTCTCCTGTGTTTCGCATTGTGAATATCGCGACGGTCAAGGCGGTTGCCTCCGTTCCCGAAAAAGATGTTGCTATGCTCAATGTGGGTGACAAAGTAGAAGTCCGTGTCGGTGCACTTGGCGATAAAACTTTTGAAGGGAAGATTACAAATAAGGGAATTTCTGCTAATCCGCTTTCGCGTTCTTACCAAATCGAAGCTGAACTGAAAAATAAGAGTGGCGAGCTTTTGCCGGGAATGCTTTTGGAATTGTTCATCGATAGTAAAAATTCTCTCGCTGGTGTAGAACTCCCCGCATCTGCGGTGCTTTTGGATGAATACAATCGCTCTTTTGTTTGGGTCGTCCGTGGTGGAAAAACGATGAGAAAAAATGTTGAAACCTCTCTAGGAAATGGTTCACAGCTTTTGGTGCAGGGAATTGACGATGGTGATTCCGTTGTGGTAAAGGGAATGTCCAAGGTGGGCGAGGGTGACCGAGTTCAAACGGCAAATCAGGCTGTTGCTCGATAGGGGAATTCTATGAAAAAGAAACGTTCCTTTGTTGAAACCGCCATGCGTTATCGCGGCATTGTGTTTATGCTTTGCTGCATTTTGGTGCTGTTTGGCATTTATGGCCTTTCCGCCAACCGAAAAAATGAGTTCCCTGAATTTACGGTGCGTCAGGGCGTTGTGATTGCAGTTTATCCAGGTGCCACTGTAAAAGAAGTTGAAGACCGTGTTACGAAACCGCTTGAAGACTACATCTTTACTTACGGCGATGTCAAAAAGAGCAAAACGACTTCTATGACTCGCGATGGCATGGCGATTGTTCAGGTGGCGCTCGAAGATTACGTGTATGACAAAGATGGGTTTTGGAGTCGCTTTAAGCATGGTGTTTCGCAGTTCAAGTCGAGTTTGCCTGCTGGAGTCCTTGCGATTATTGTGATGGATGATTTTGGCGATGCTTCGTCGATGCTCTTGGCGATAGAAAGCAAGAATAAAACTTATCGTGAATTGGGTGAATATCTGGATGGGCTTGCGGATAACTTAAGACCGCTTGAAAGTGTCGGCCGCATTACGCGTTTTGGCGAACAGAAAGACCAGATTTCTATTTATCTGGACAACGATAAACTTTCCCAGTACGGGTTGGGTTACAAGTCGGTGGCGGCGTTCCTTTCGGGGCAAGGCCTTGTGAATATTGCGGGAACTTTGAGGGACGGCGAATACAATCATCCGATTTATGTGGAAAGTGGCGTGAATTCCTTAGAAAGTGTCCGCGAAACGATTGTCTTTAGTGCGCCTGATGGAAGTGTGGTTCGCTTGAAAGATGTAGCCCGTGTAGAACGCGAGTATCCCGATCGTACGGCCTACATCGAGGTGAACGGCAACAAGTGCGTGATGCTTAGCATCGAAATGAAAAAAGGCCACGACATCGTGAAAATGGGCAAGGAAATAAAACAGGTGCTTTCGGAATTTGAAAGCAGCTTGCCTGAAGAAGTCAAGATGTTCCGCATTACGGACCAGACGGAAGTTGTTGGCAAAAGCATCGAAGACTTTTTGAGAGAAATCTTGGTTGCCGTATTGGCGGTTATTATTGTGGTCGTTCTGCTGCAGCCCTTCAAGGTGGCGCTGATTGCTGCCTCGACTATTCCCATATCCATCTTCATTTCGCTGGGACTTTTCTTTGGCCTCGGCTACGAAATCAATGGCGTAACGCTTGCGGCATTGATGGTGTCGCTGGGGATGATTGTGGATAATTCCATCGTGATATTGGATGATTATCAGGAACGAATTTATGGGCCTGGTTCTCGTTGGAGAGCGGCGGAACATAGCGCTGTGCATTTCTTGAAATCGATTTTTTCGGCAACGCTTGCCATAAGCATTACCTTCTTCCCGTTCTTGGTGACGATGAATGGAATGTTTAGTGATTTTGTGACGACATTCCCGTGGGCGGTAACGATTGTCCTTACGATTTCTTTGCTCGTGGCGATATTTATTGTTCCCTATTTGCAATTTGCTTTCTTAAAACCGAAAACAAAAAAGAAGAGCAAGTATTCTTTTGAGAGCGTCTCGAACTTTATCTATGAACGCGTTTTGAGAACTTGTTTCAGGTTTCCCAAATTGACCATTCTTGTGGCGGTTATTTGTGTTGTCTTGGGCGCGGTTATGATTATTTCTCGCCCCATAAAACTCATGCCGATTGCGGAACGCAACCAGTTCTCTGTGGAATTTTATTTGCCGAACGGGACTTCAATTAATCAGACTTCTGCCGTGGCGGATAGCATGAAGTGTATCTTGGAAAAAGATCCGAGAGTCACCTACATTACGACATTCAAGGGAATGTCTTCGCCGCGTTTTCATATGACTTATGCACCGCAATTTGCCGGTGAAAATTTTGCGCAGTTTATCGTAAATACCGAAAGTGCTCATGCTACAGAAGAGATTATCAAGGAGTATTCGGAAAAATATGTAGATCATTTTGCAAATGTATTTGTGCGCTTTAAACAGCTCAGCTTTAGCGATGCCGCATCGCCAATAGAAATTAGAATCTCCGATGGAACGGATGAAAATCGTAAAGTTGCAAGCGAAAAGGTGAAAAAATATTTGCGGGGTCTCCCAGGTGTTTATCTTGTTCGCAGTTCCTATGGAGAACCTTTGAGCGGCATTAAAGTTTCGCTTGACGAAAATGCTTCGAAACTTGGGGTGAACCAGTTTTCTGTCGAGGCGATGCTTGTTTCTCGCTACAATGCCGGATTCCCGATTGCAGCTCTTTGGGAAGGCAATAGAAATGTTCCTGTAGTGCTTAAGGGAACGCATGCTGATTCTGCAAGTTTCTCGGATCTTGAAAATGAAAAGATTGCAACTTATGGTGGACTATCCAATGCACCGCTCCGCCAGATTGCAAAGTTCTCGCCTGTGTTTAACGAGGGGTCTCGCGATAGAAGAAACGGCCTCCCGACGGTGACGATTTCTGCCGAAGTTTCGTCTGGCGTCAGTGCGAATGACCTTGCTTTAAAGCATCTTGATTCGCTGAAAAAGCTGACGGCTGACGATGGCGTTAAATTGGAGCTTGGCGGCGAAGCGGCTTCTGCTATCGAAACGCTTCCTGGCCTCCTTAAAGGTCTCGTCGTTGCGGTTGCCATGATGTTCCTTATTATGGTGTGGCACTTCCGTAGAATTCGTACGGCTCTTATGCTCTTCTCGTTATTGTCGCTTTCCACTTTCGGCACGGGCGTTGCTATGTGGATTATGGATTTGGACTTTACGATTACGGGTGTTCTTGGTATGGTGAGTCTGCTTGGAATTATGGTGCGTAACGGAATTATCATGATTGACTATGCTGAGGAATTGAAGCGTGATGAGCATTTGGATTCTAAAAATGCCATCTACAATTCGGCACTTAGGCGTATGCGCCCGATATTCCTGACTTCGGCGGCGGCCTCTGCGGGCGTTTTGCCGATGATGCTGAGTGGTGATGGCCTTTGGGTGCCTATGGCAATCATTATTTTCTGGGGGACGCTTGTAACGATGTGCTTGATTTTGACTGTGCTGCCCGTTGCTTATTGGGGTGTAAGTTGTATGAAGTTTAGACGCAGAAAAGTGATTAGTAGACGGTAGGCGGTAGGAAGTAGGAAGGGTAATTGTGTCATCCTCGACCGAGCGTAGCGAGGGAGGGAATCCAGGGAGTTTTATAATATGAATAAATTGAATAACATAATTCTTGCTTTTGCGTTAAGCGTTTCCGCTTCATTTGCGGCGGATGTTTTTACGCTTGATGATTGCTTGCGTGTTGCCCGCGAAAATAATGCGACTTTGAAGAGTGCAAAAGTGAATCGCCAAATGGCCGAAGAAACCGAAGGAAGTGCTTTCCCGGCGTATTTCCCGAAAGTGTTTGCCGGTGGCTTTGCCTTTATCGCAAACGATTTCTTGGTGAAACAAAAAATGGACTTCTCCAAAGAAATGGAGGGCTTGGGGCAACAAGTTGCACCCGCTATGATGCAGGCGGGGATAGACCCTTCTATGTTGGCGGGGCTTCCGACGACATTTAATATGGGAATGGTCGATAAAGGTATTATCGGGCATTTGACTTTGATTCAGCCGATTTTTGTGGGCGGGCAAATTTATAACGGCAATCAGCTTGCCAAAATTGGAACTCGTGCTGCGAAGTTGCAAGAGACTCTTGCTGAAACGGAAATCCGCAAGAATACGGAAACTTATTACTGGCTCATTGTTTCGCTTAAGGAAAAGTTGAAAACGCTTGCCGAAGCCGAAAAACAGGTGGATGGAATTTATAGCGATGTCCAAGTTGCTGTAGAAGCGGGGGTCGCTGTGAAAAATGATTTGCTTCGTGTTGAACTCGAAAAGAAAAAACTGCAAAGCAATCGTCTGAAACTTGAAAATGGAATCTCGGTCGCAAAGCTGATGCTGGCGCGGCAAATGAACCGCGACAATGCTGATTTTGACCTTGCCGATGCTGATCTTTCACAAATAACGCCGCCTGAATCTTACGCGATTTCTGCTGACGATGGTGTTGAACGCCGTGCCGAAAGTAAGTTGCTTGCCATCAGTCGTGAAGCTGCCGAAAAGGAGCGTTCGATGGAACGCGGCAAAGTTCTCCCAACTCTTGCTGTTGGCGCAAGTTTGCTTTATCAAAACTTGCTTGACGATGATGCTGTGAATGGCGTGCTTTTTGCATCGCTTACGGTGCCGATTTCGGATTGGTGGAGCAATAGCTATTCTACCGCCAAGCTTGACTTGAAGGCGCAAAAGGCGGCGATTGACGAGGTAGAAAACAAGAACTTGATCAAGGTGGATATTGATGCCAAATGGAACACGCTGAACGAATCCTTCAAACAAATAGAAATCAGTCGTGATGCCATTGCCCAAGCCGAAGAAAACTTGCGCATTCAACGTGAATATTACAATGCGGGCACGGCGACGCTTAGCAATATGCTTGAGGCTGAAACGTTGCGCCAGCAGGCCGCAGACTCTTACACCGAAGCCGTTACGGGGTATTACACCGCTGTCTGTGCGTACTTGACGGCGACAGGCCGGTAAGCAGAACGGTTGCGGAAAAATGAAAACGGATGCCGAGTTTTCGACATCCGATTTAGCGTGAATGCGTAATGTTTTTTTTGTTACGCCGCCCAATAATTTTATTTCTTGAAATACACCGTATTCACAATGTGTCCTTGAATCTTTTTACGCACAACATAGCGGCCTTGCGGAAGTCCTTGCGTGGTGATTCCCAAGTAATGGCCGTTCATGTCAAAAATTCCGACGGTGGTTGCAGTACCGGCCATGCGTGGCGTGGTTGCGAAACTGGTGGTACTTGTGTCAGGCTTGATTATTGCTATGTACTTGTCCCAACCTGGCATGTCTTCGAGTGTAATGATACGCTCGTCATTCATGTTGCTCTTCCAAACGCCATCTTTTGTTTGGCCGGGCCAAGTTCCGCTCCAGGTGCTGTACCACGGCATCCACCAACTCCATACGGCTTCGTCGGTATGCATGTTGTTCACATCGGGAATGGGACCGTTTTCGCTGAGAGCTATAATTTTCGTGCTTTTCGATGCGTTTTTGAATTTGTCAAAGGCACTTGCGTTACTGGAATGGTCGTTTGCGCTATTGTAGATGTCGATGGAGAGTACATCATAGTATTCGCTACCCGGATCCCAAGAGTTTACGGTACTTCCTTCAGGGTTATAGACCCAAATCATGTTTCTTACACCCTTGACTTTGACCATGCGGTCATAGACGAGGCGATAGAGGGCTGCAAACTGTTCTCCGGAATTGATACTCCACCAGAACCACTTTCCGCCAGCTTCATGCAAGGGGCGAAAGATTCCCGCTACACCTTCTTTCTGCAATTCAAGGAAGTAATCGGCGATGTGGTCAATGTCGGCTACGATTCCTTTGTAAGCAGCACTTTCGGTATTCCATTCAGTGGTGCCTGGCTTGAAACCTGTAGAGAAATCGAAATCGGTGTATTCGCCTCCGTTTGCTGCACTTTGGATATAGAATGCGTCTTTTTTGTCTAGCGGATCTTTCCAGTGCCAAGTGAATGCCGGAATGCCGCCTGCTTTCCAAAGGCCTTTCGCGATGGAAATTGCCTTGTCCGTGTATTCCTTGTTCCAACTTTCGTTTGCCTTCGGGCCGCTTGCAAACAAGAAATCTAAACCGACAAGAGCTGGGTACTTTCCCGTGCGCGTGTAGGTGTATTTTACGTCGTCGTGCGTTTTGAAATTGGCTCCCATGGTGTAACCGCTCATATCTCCGGTCATCATGCCGCTAATCGTCTTTTTGCCAAAGTTCTCGCGCAAAAAGCTGTAGAGCTTGACGGCACTTTCGGTGGCGTTTGGGGTAACCGGTGTTGCGGATATTTTGAAAGGGGAGGATTGATAAGGCTCGACATCGATATAGTCCACGCTAATCCAGCCCCAGTATTTCTCGATAGAGATTGTGTTTGTCCCGGCTTTAAGTGTAGCGACTGTCGTGACATCCGCCCATGAAGTAGTGGCGTTAAAGTCGATGGTGCCTGCGGTTGCACCGTTTACTTTCAAGTAGTTTGCTTTGAAATCTCCGGCCTTGTAATGGATGGTTACTTGGTACTTGCCCGCACTCTCTGCGGTGACACCATTAAAAGAAATATTTCCTTCTTGCAAGTCGGCATAACCCGTTCCCGAAACTCCGGATGCGTTGACATTTTTTGCTCCTCCGGAAAGAGTCGCTGCTTCAGCTTCGTACTTAG